>Ga0224505_10002779_pt1 | contig 10133 bp, 13 predicted proteins | sample SF_Jan12_sed_USG_FD_169102 | JGI IMG/M metagenome (GOLD analysis project Ga0224505, IMG submission 169102) | Sediment microbial communities from San Francisco Bay, California, United States - SF_Jan12_sed_USGS_4_1 | ecosystem: Environmental > Aquatic > Marine > Sediment | place: USA: California...
GTCGCGGCCGCTCGGCTCAGGAGGTGCTGATGCGGGCCCGCTGGGCGGCGATGAAGTGCTGCCACGCGGGGTAGTCGGCCGGATCCCAGATCTCGTGGATGTGGGAGTCGCCCTCTTCGATACTCCAGCGACCGGCTCGCAGCAGGTACAAGCTCACGAACGCGCTCACCCGGGCGTTCACCGCACAGTGCACGTGCGTCATACGGCCCCGGTTGGCATCCATCGCCGCGAAGAAGGCGTCGAGGTCGGCCTGCGTCGGGGCCTCGAAGTCGACCGGCAGCGGCACGTATGCGACGCCCTGCCCGGTCACGATCCCGGCCTCGCCGGCCACGGCATACGGGCTGTCGTCGGGCATGAGGTTGATCACCACCTCGTAGCCCACCTCGCCGAGCCGGCCGAGGTCCTCTGTGGGCACCGCGCCCGAGGTGGTGAGCCGGTCGTCGATGCGGCGGAAGTTGGTGCTTGACTCGATGGGCATCGAGGCTCCTTCATCGACGGGGCGGGCGGCCGGCTCACGCTATCCCGCACTGGCCAGCGCATGTTGCGCGCCCAGGTCAGCTGGTCGAGCAGCCAGCCAGAGCGTCACACGATCGCGCTTGACGGTCGGCGGGCCGGACTGGTCTCCTGCCGACCATGGACGAGCTGGTCCGGGCGTGCGCGGCCGGAAACTACGACCGCGTGCTCGAGTTGCTCACCGGCACCGATCCGCCCGACCTCGACGCCATCCAATACGGCCGGGCGCCGTTGGCGCACGCCGGCTCGGTCGAGGTGGTCGAGGTGCTGCTCGGCGCGGGCGCGTCGGTCGACTCCATGGCCGGACACGACGACGTGCTGCAGGTGATCGTGTCCGAGGCGTCGTCGCTGCGGACGGTGCCCGAACGGGTTGGTGCCGCTCGATTGCTGCTCGCCGCCGGCGCGCGTCTCGACCGGCGTGACGCCTGGGGCAACACCCGCCTGTGGACGGCGGCGTTCTCGGGCGACGCCGACGCGGTCGAGGCGCTGCTCACGCTCGGCTTGGCGGCCGAGGACGATCCCGCCCCGCTCGCCGCGGCCTGCTGGGGCTCCGGTGACGAGCACACCGAGCGGATCGTCGACCTCCTGGTCTCCGCCGGAGCCGACCCGGCTCGGCGCGACCTCGCCGGCTGGTCCGCCGTCCACGGCGCCGCCATGCCCTACTCGCACGGCGACGGATTCGAGTCGAGCGACGGCGCCAGCCCGACCGCGCTGCGGGCCCTGCACCGAGCCGGAGCAAGCCTCGACGTAGCCGGACCCGGCGGCACGACCGCGCTGATGCTGGCGGCCGAGGGCGGCGAGCTCGAAGCGCTCGCCACCCTCCTCGAGTTGGGTGCCGACCGGCGCCGGCGCGACGGGAATGGCGCCACCGCGGCCGACCGCGCGCGTGTCGCGGCGGCCAGCCTCGCCGGCGTGCTCGCGGACGCCGACCCGTCGCAGACCCCGGCTGTGCAGGCCGCCCTCGACCGTGTGAACGCTTGCATCGTCCGGCTCGCGCCCTGAGCCGCGACTTCGCCCGCCCCACGGTTGCGCGTCGGCCGAGGCTGGCCTTCGCGGACCTCGCTCCAGGCGACCGGCCCGCGCGGGTGGGGCCTCGCTCTGGTCGGCCGGTTTACGCCGGCACGGGCCGACCGGTGCCGACCGCGGGCCGAGCCCCCGGGCCGAGCACCACCGACCGCGGTGTCGAGGGAGGCTGGCCCGGAGCACGTTTGGCGGTTCGACCGCGCTCCGCGGGGTAACCCGTTCGCGAAGGTGCTGGTCAACGAGGTGTGCCCGCCGCGGTGAGCCGTCCGAGCGCGTGGAAACCGCCAAACGTCGATCGGGCACCGCTGGGAGGCTGCCCACACAACGTGAGATCCGCTGCAACCGCGCTGAGATCTCACCGACCGCGCGGGAGCCGGCACAGGCGCCCTTGACCAGCTGCACCCGTTGCGGAGGCAGCGTCGCCGCCGGAGCCTCAGGTGTCGATCAGCTCGACCACCTCGTCCTCGTCGAAGGGTCCCATCCACGCGCCGAGGACGTCGCCGTCCGCGCCGAACAGGGCGGCAGCCGGTTGGGATCGCAGGCCCAACGCCTGCCACGAGGCGAACGACTCGTCCCACAGCATCGGGAACGTGATGCCGCCGTCCGACACGAAGTCACGGGCGCGCTCCAGGTCGTCCTGGGTGCCGAGGCCGATGACGTCGAGCCTGTCGGCGTGCTCTCGAGCGAACTGCTCGACACCGGGCGCCTCGGCCCGGCACACGGATCAATGCGGTGCCCAGAACCAGACCAGCACCGGCTTCTCGGCCGGTAGGAGCGTCGCGAGGTTGATCGTGCGCGCCGTCGCCACCTCGGTCACGTCGACCTGGGGCAGTGGGCTCGCGCCCTGAGCGGCGGCGGCGGCTGGGGCCGCTTCGGCCAGGGTGATCGGCGGGCGCGACGCGGCCGATTCGGCACCTCCGCAGGCGGCGACGAGCAGGACTCCGGCAAGGGCCAGCGCGCTGGTTCTCACGGTCGGATCGACTCCCGGTGGGCGATGGGCGTGCCGCCGCAACCCGCCCACGCCACCTGCCTATTCCCGAGCTCGGCCCACCAGGCTGTCAGTCGGCCGGGTCGGAATCGCGGAACCAGGGTGGGAGCTGGCCCTCCTCGTAGTGGTCGGGTCGGATGCCGAGCGCTTCGATCATCCGCTGCCAGCCACTACCGAGCGTGATCAGCGCCGACAGCCGGAGGATCTGCTGCTCGTCGAAGTGCTCGCGCAGCTCGTCGTACAGGCGCGGGTCCATCAGCCCGCCGACATCACCAGCCAGGTGGTCGGTCAACTTCAGTGCCGCGATCCACGCCGCCGGCAGGTCGGAGGTGGCGTAGTCGTCGAGCTTGGCGATCAGCTCTTCGGTGAGTCCGGTGCGCACCAACGATGCGCTCTTCACCATGCTTCAATGAAAACACTCGTTCACCCGGGCCATGCGGATGCGGCACAGCTCCAGCATGTGCGGGTCGAGCTCGGCCTTCGCCCCGTACATCGCCTTGACCCAGTCGAGGAACATGCCCATGACGGTCTCGTCGCGGGCGAGGGTCCGGAACAGGTTGTCATCGGTGTACGCCTTGGCGTACCAGGTGTCGAGCCGGCGCTGGTTGTCCGGATCCAGCGTCTCGACCTTGGGCAGGTAGCCGTGCTCGTTCGCCATGGTCGCCAAGTCTGCGCCCCGCTGCGCCTGCCGGCAACCCGGGACTCACCGGCCACCTGCCAAGGCCCGACCGGCCACCTCGCCCGGCTACGTTGCGCCGCCATGCACCTGGGCGTGAACCTCATCAACTTCGGGCCGGCGGCGACCCCCGCCAACCTCCGCCGCTGGGTCGAGGTCACCGAAGGGCTCGGCTACCACAGCCTGCTCACCTCCGACCACGTCGCCGTCACCCCCGACGTCGCCAGCCGCTACCCGGCCCCGTTCTACGAGCCGCTCACGACGCTGGGCTGGCTCGCTGCCGCCACCAGCCGCCTCCGCATCGGCGCAACCGTGATGATCCTGCCGTACCGGAATCCGCTCGAGACGGCCAGGGCGTTCGCCAACCTCGACCAGCTCAGCGGCGGCCGGGTCATCTTCGGCGCCGGCATCGGCTGGGCCGAGCGCGAGTTCGCCGCCCTCGGCGTCGATCACCACCGGCGCGGTCGCATGACCGACGAGTACCTCGAGGCCATCCTGCGGCTGTGGAGCGACGACACCGTGTCCTTCGACGGCACCTTCGTCCGCTTCGACGACGTCGACACCCGCCCCCGCCCGCTCCAGCAGCCCCACCCGCCGGTCTGGATCGGCGGCAGCAGCGAGGCCGCGCTGCGCCGGGTGGTCCGCTTCGGCGACGGTTGGCACCCGATCCGGCTGGGTCCGGGCTGGCTGCGCGCCGAGGGCATCGCCCGTCTCGATGCCGCCGCGCAGGCCGCCGGTGTCGCCCGGCCCGCGGTGTGCCCGCGCATCGGCCTGCACCTCAGCGCGACGCCGTTCGACGACGACGCCCGGCTGATGGGCGCTGGCACGCTCGACCAGATCCGCGCCGACCTGGCCGAACTGTTCGACCTCGGCTGCGAACACGTCCTGCTCGACAGCTCCTACGCAGGCGTCGAAGGAACGCTCGAACCGGCCGACGCCTGGCGCGCGCTCGAAACGATCGCCGCCGACGCCTACGACCTCGCTGCCGGCCACCCCCGCTGAGCGCGGCCGCCCAGGGGATGTTGGCCGCTCACGTGGTGGCGGTCGTCGCCCCGTACATGCGGTCGCGCGCCTCGACCTTGAGGATCTCGAGTTCGGCGGCGAGCGCCGCCCGCCCGGCCTCGGCCGCCGGGTCCTCGGGGTAGTACGACAGCTCGGACGCCGCGTCGCCGGCTACGCGGGTGCCGATGAGGTAGCGCGGCTTGGTGTAGTCGTAGGGGCGGGCCCGGTGCAGCACGAAACGGTTGTCCCAGAACAGCGTGTCGCCGGGCGTCCACTCCTGGCGGTGGACCCGCGCCTCGTCGGAGACGATGAACTCGATGAGCGAGCGGATCAGCTCGCGGCTCTCGTCGCGCTCGAGGCCCGGGATGCCGAAGGCGTGGCGGCCCACGAACAGCGCCGGCACCCCCGTCTCGGGATGGACCTTCACGAGCGGCCGGAGGTACGCCTCGCCGTGGTAGACGGTGCCGTAGATGCCCTCGCCGTTCGACTGCGGGAAATCGCCCAGGTCGTTGGCCTGGGAGTACACCGTCGAGTGGTAGGCGCTCAGGTTGGCGATGCGGTCCTTGGTGGCCTGGTCGAGCGCGGCGTAGGCGGCGCGGGCGTCGGCCAGCTCGGTCTGGCCGCCTTCGTCGGGGATGATCACCGCCGACAACATGGCGCACTTCGAGCTGATCGGCTTGTACGTCGAGTCGGTGTGCCACGCCTCGTTGCCCACGTTGGTGCGCATGAGCTGGGTGTCGATGTCGAAGATCTCGCCCAGGCTGCCGTCGCGGTGCCGGCGCTGGTTCGACATCGGCTGACCGCCGAACTCGAGCTCACCCCAGCGCCGACCGAACGCGGCGCTGGCCTCCTCGTCGAGGTGTTGGCCCGGGAAGACGAGAAACCCCCGGTCGAGGAACGCTCGGCGGATCGTGTCGAACTCGGCGTCGTCCAGGTTTCGCAGGTCGACGCCGGTGACCGTGGCCCCGAACACCTTCCCTGCGATCGGCGTGATCGTGATTTCCCCCACGGCACGAAGCCTAGAGCGTGGAGGGCGGCTCGAACCCGACGACCTTGCCGCGGTTGATGCTGACCCAGTCGCGGGCTTCGAGGTAGGGGCGGAACGTGTCGGCGATGGCGCGGGCGTCGGCGGGGCCCTTGGGGCGCTGCAACTCGTAGAGGTGCGGGAACTCGGTCCACGTCACCACCGCGTCCCACAGGCGCAACGCGGCGTCGCCGGTGGGCGGGTCGAGCAGCACCGGGCCGAAGAGGCACTGGCCGTCGGGAAAGAACAGGGTCGGGACGCCGAAGCCACCGGCGTCGACGACCTTGCGGTGCTCGGCCTTGATCTCGTCGTGGGTGGTCTCGTCGGCGATCGAACGGTCGACGATGGCCGGGTCGGCGCCGATCTGTTCGAGGAGGTGGCGGGCGACGTCGGGATGGTGCGGGCGGTTGCCGTCGACGTGTAGGGCCTTGCCCGCGGCGGCGTACCAGCGGTCGAGCAGGTCCATGCTGTCGCGGCGCAGCACCGCGCCGATGCGCATCATCGACCAGCCGTAGGACCACTCGCGCTCCCACGGGTGCTTCTTGCCCTCGACAAGGTTGACCTCCTCGAGACTGAAGAAGCGCCAGTTCACGGTGAGGCCCAACTGGTCGCGCACCTCGCGCATCCACAACGAGGTCTGGTAGGCCCACGGGCACATCACGTCGAAGTGGAAGTCGACCTCGGTCGGACGTTGCATGGCGGGCTCCCTTTCGCTGGGTGGACGGTGTCAGCCGGTCGGATGCAGGACGCAGAAGGGTGGTCGGACCTCGTCGGCGCCGGCGGGCTCGGCGGGTGGCGTGGCGAGCGCGGCGGCGGCGCCCACCGCGACCAGCACGGTGGCGGCGCCGGCGGGGACGATGCGGCCGGCGGGGGCGAGGCGCTCGGGCGCGGGTGGCGCTGGCCGGTCGTTGATGACCAGGTGGAGCAACGATGCGAACACGCCCAGCGCGATCGCGATCCACCACACCACGAGGTAGCTACCCGTCCGGTCGGCCAACACGCCGGCCATGAACACCCCGATGAACGCCCCGATCTGGTGGGAGAGGAACACGATGCCGAACAACGTGCCCGAGTGGGTGGTGCCGAACTGGGCGGCGACGATGCCGCCGGTCAGCGGCACCGTCGACAGCCACAGCAGGCCCATGGCGGCACCGAAGACGATCACGCTCGTCGAGCTGATCGGCACGAGCACGAACGTGGTGATGACGGCGGCGCGCGCCGCGTAGATGCCCGACAGCAGGTACGTCTTGGGCTTGCGGCTGCCGAAGTAGCCGGCGGCGAGCGACCCGACGATGTTGAACAGCCCGATCAGCGCCAAGCCGGTCGATGCCGGGCCTCCGGAGATGCCGACGTCGCGCGAGTACGACACGAGGTGGGTCGAGATGAACGTGACGTGGAAGCCGCACACGAAGAACGCGGCGTTGAGCAGCAGGTACGGCCGGTGGTGCAACGCCCGCCGCAGCTCCTGCGCGAGCGGCACGGCCGGCGGCGCCAGCGCCCCGACCTCGCGGTCGCCCTGCTGGGCCAGCGCGGTGCCGCGCACCGGCCGCGAGAACAGCGCCATCGTGGCCACCAGCGCCGCCAGGATCGTGGCCGTCGTGCGCCAGCCGTAGGCGTCGATGAACTGGCGGGTGATCGGGATCAGCACGAACTGGCCGACCGAGCCCATGGCGGTCACCACGCCGAGCGCCATCGCCGCCCGGTCGGGCGGCGCCATGCGACCGACCGCCGCCAGCACGACCGAGAAGCTGGCGGCCCCGGTGGCCAGGCCGATCAGGAACCCGGCCGAGAGCGTGAAGATCCCCGGCGACTCGGCGGTCGACATCATCACGAGGGCCAGCGCGTACCCGACGGCACCGACGCTGAGCACCCGGGCCGCGCCATAGCGGTCGGCGATGGCACCGGCGAAGGGTTGGCTGAGCCCCCACACGATGTTCTGGATGGCGATGGCCAGGCTGAACATGCCCCGACCGGTGCCGAGGTCGGCGATGACGGGGTCGAGGTAGAGGCCGAAGGTCGAGCGGGCGCCGAGCCCGATCGAGGTGATCAGGCTGCCGGCCATGACGACGAGGGCGAGACTTCGACCGTTGCGGGTTCTCAGGGCGGCGATACCAGCCATGTCAGGCGGTCTCCTGGGCTCGGGCGGCGCGCCGCCGGGTGGTGGCCGGGTCGAGCGGTCGTCCCGTGGTCGCGTCGATCACGACGGGCCGGATGGGCTCGCCGCTGCGTTTGTCGTAGATGTCCACGGCGGCGGGCTCCTCGCTCAGCCAGGCGTCACCGTACGCCCACATGACGCTGAGCACGTCCCACAATGCCTCGCCCTTCGCCGTGGGTACGTAGGCGTCGCGCGGCGGGCGTTCGAGGTAGCGCCGCCGCTCGACGATGCCCTCGGCTTCGAGGCGACGCAGGCGCTGGGTCAGCACGCTCCGGTTGATGCCCAGCCGTTCCTGGATGTCGGCGAAGCGCTGCTGGCCCAGCAACAGCTCGCGCAGCACCAGCGGCGTCCACCAGTCGCCGAGCAGGTCGGCGGTGCGGGCGATCGGGCAGGGATGTTCGTCGAAGCGGGTCCGGCGCATCGAGCGCTCCAGTGGGTTTCGGATGCCGAACGGGCCGCTGGCCTCAGCGGTCGCCGGGTGCCATGTAGAACCAGATGGGCTGCTTGACGCCGGCAGCGCGCATCGCCTCGCGTGCGGCGAGCAGCACCTTGCCGCCCTCGGTGTGGTCGAAGAACCAGCGCGTGCCGGCCCACGCGCCCGGCGCGTGGTCGGCGAGGCCGAGGGCCGCGGTTTCGTAGTAGCCGCGCACGTCCTGGGCGACGCGCGCTGGCACCCCCGGGATGCCCGCTTCCTTCCAGCCGGTGCCCGTGGCGACGCGGACCAACGCCTCGACGGCGTCGGCGATGTGGTCGGCGTCGACGACACGGCCGGCGCCCATCCGGTTGCCGTAGCGGGCCACGGCGCGGTCGTACGCCGGGCGAAGGCCGCGCACCTCGTCGACGGCAGGGTGCGCGTCGGGATCGTGGCGGGGCGGCAGCGGGCAGGCGAGCACCTCACTGCCGTCGTCCTCGATGGATTCGGCGAAGGTCTCGAACACGGGCTCGGTTGCCCCGAGCAGGCCGAACGCGTGGGCCAGTACCCGATGCTGGAACTCGGCGTCTCCGGGCTTGCCCAGCGGACGCCCGAGCGGGAAGTCGCACCAAAGGCCCCGCGGCGGGGCCGTGTTGGCGATCTGGTTGCGCTGTGAGCCGAGGGTGACGGTGGCCAGGCCCTCGGCCTCGAAGACGTGGGCGAGCGTACTCACGGTACGCGTGCAGAGGGGTCAAACGGGGGTCAGCAGCACGACGTCGACGCCGTTGGCGACCAGTTGTTTCGCCCCGGCCGGTCCGCTGTCGAGGCGGACGCCGCTGAGGTCGAACTGGTTGCCCGCGTAGGCGAGGTGCTCGTCGGCGACGCCGCCGATGACGCCCTGCGCCGCCAGCTCGTCGAGCCGGTCGATCGGGAACACCGTGTTGATGTCGAGCGCGAACCCCGTGGCGTCGAAGTTCGGGCTCCAGTGGCCCATCACGTAGTCGCGGCGGGCGGCGGACAGCATGCGGTAGCCGGTGTCGGACGGCGCGAAGTCGTCGTCCTCGGGGTGGTGCAGCGATGCGGAGGTCACGATCGCCACGGTGCACTCGCGCAACGGGCGTGGTGTCGTGAAGGCGGTCGTGTCGAACACGGGCGTTTCGATGTCGGCGGTCATCGCCTTGACGTGTCGATCGGCCATCTCGGTGCACTCCCTCGAGTCGCGGCATCGGGCTCAGCGGTGGCGCGTCAGTCTGGCATCACCGCAGTTGGTCCGACAAATGGACCCACTGCCGCTGACCGCTCGAGCTGGTCGTGGCGCTGGACGCCGATGTTGGTGGCCAACCGGGGGTCGGGTCTGGCGGGGTTTGGTGGGCTCGGCGTGAGGAAATCGCGCGACTCGGGCCGGTTCGTCGCGCGACTTCGCTCGGAGAACCCCGAAGAGGGCCTCGTTGTCCCCGAGTCGCGCGAGAAGTGGGGCGGAGTCGCGCGATCCGGACGATCCGGACGGCGCGGGCGGCGCGGGCGGGTCGCTACCCGCACCGATCGTGCGAACGCCTCGGAACGACTCATCTAGAGTCGGGCGGCCATGGATATCGACGCCGCATCGGTCGACGAGGCGCTGGCCACCACCCGCGCCGTGCGCCTCCGCCTCGACCTCGACCGCCCGGTCGACCACCAGATCATCCTCGACTGCATCGACGTCGCCGAGCAGGCACCGTCCGGTGGCAACCAGGGCAGCCGTCGCTGGGTCGTCGTGCGCGACCAGGCCACGAAGGACCGCATCGCTGAGCTGTACCTCGAGTCGGCCGGCCGCTGGATGATCGAGTCGCACGAGAACCTCGCCGGAACCGGCCACCCCCAGGAGCGGGTGATGGCGTCGGCCGCGCACCTGGCCAAGCACCTGGCCGAGGTGCCGGTCATCGTGATCCCCACCATCATCGGCCGCCACGACGGCAGTGGCCGCCCGGGCCTGTTCGACTCGGTGATCCAGTCGGTGTGGAGCTTCTGCGTCGCCCTGCGCGCCCGCGGCCTGGGCACGGCCTGGACCACTGCGGTGCTGGCGCGCGAGCACGAGTTGGCCGAGCTGTTGGGCATCCCGCCCGAGATGACCCAGATCGCCATGATCCCCGTGGCGTGGACGAAGGGGACCGACTTCAAGCGGGCGCCCCGCTACCCGGCCCGCGAGATCACCTACGTCGACGGGTTCGCCCGCACGTGGGAACGCGGTCCGAGCGACCCGCCCCGTCACGCGGACGGCCCCGGCACCGTCGTCGAGGTCGACATCAAAGCACCCCCGACGGCGGTGTGGCCCTTCGTCACCGACATCTCGTTCGGGGCCGC
>Ga0224505_10002780_pt1 | contig 10132 bp, 22 predicted proteins | sample SF_Jan12_sed_USG_FD_169102 | JGI IMG/M metagenome (GOLD analysis project Ga0224505, IMG submission 169102) | Sediment microbial communities from San Francisco Bay, California, United States - SF_Jan12_sed_USGS_4_1 | ecosystem: Environmental > Aquatic > Marine > Sediment | place: USA: California...
ACTATGTGGTGCTCGCGATAGTGGTCGTGGCGACCGGCTTATCCGAAACGGATGGCTTTCAGCACCGTGCCCCCTGGATCATCGTCGGAGGATTCCTCCTGCTTATTGGTTATTTCCTGTTCATCCCCGGTTGGGGAGCGGCATGAATCCGGTTTTGCCCGAGACCATCAATGAATTATGCCTGAGGTGCCGGGAGTCTTTTCTGGCGACATCTGCCTTTCCGGAAACACACGGTGTTCGCATGTGTCCGGTCGCCATCGGCGGCGGCCGACCGGCTCACACCTGCGAGGCGCATCGCTCGCGCCCGTAACCCGTCACTCCCGCTGCTTGAATCTCTCTGGCACGTCGGTTTCGGCCTCTGCCTCCTGTTTCCTCCGTGACCTGTGCGGTGCCTCTCCTCCTCCCGTGAGAGAGTCACCTTCATTTCACATAAGGAGGAAACACCATGGCGACCAACAACTCATCCAAGCGACCGGCAACGACGCTGCGATGTGGGAACATCAAGGCGACGATCTGGCAGAACGTCAGCGAGAAGGGCCCCTTCTTCGCAACGACCTTCTCCCGCCCGTTCAAGGATCAGACCGGCGCCTGGCGCAACGGCACCTCATTCGGTCTCAGTGACCTTGAGGCTCTTATGAATGTTGCCTGTGAGGCGAAGGAGTGGATGACCGCTCACACCCTGAAGCGCTGAGGTGCTTCACAGGGAAGCCTTCGGCCCTCCGGGGCTTCCCGTTGTGGATGACCATCCAAGCAGCCAGGTAGGGGGCACGGAACAGAACTGGTTTGCGCGGGGGCGGGGGGTAGGAGAGCCCGGACAAGACGCTGGTCGAGGCTCCTCGACCAATTCTCTGCGAAGATTGTTCACCGGGTGAACCGATACCTACTCGCTTCGGCCCTCGACAGATAAGATAGTTCCTGACCCTCACATTCATTGAAAAGTTTTTAATACTCCCACGCCCCTGCCACGGGAATCAGTGCACCGGTCACGTATGAGGGACTCTCCGTCACAAGCCAGGTGAGAACATCCGCGATCTCATCGGGTTTGCCCGGTCGACCCAGCGGGATCTGTCGAGCCATTTCTTCACGCTCTGGAGCCGAGCTCTCGCCTGCTTCAATGAGTCCAGGGCAAATCGCATTCACCCGAACGCCGAGTGGCGCCAGGCTCACCGCCAGGGCTTTCGTCAGAACCACGATGCCAGCCTTCGCAGCTCCATAGGCTGTCGACATGGGCCAGGCTTTCAGGTGTTCCACACCAGAGAAGGCAAAATTGATGATGTGTCCCTGGCTCGAGCAGAGATGGGGTTTTGCGAAATACGTCACATTAAATGCAACATGAAGATTCAGCTGTATGGCTTCAGCCCATTCAGCCGGCGTTACCTCTCCAATATCTTTGAAATAAAATGGCCCGATCGTGTTCACCAAGACATCGAGACGCCCAAATGTTTTGAAGACAGACTGGAGTAGCGCTTCCGCACCGGTGGCCTCGGTCAGGTCATAGCGAAAGCATTCCACCTGTACACCAAGCACCGTGGCTTCTGTGTGAATCGCTTGGATGGCAGGCACATTGTGATAACAATGCAGAGCAAGATGATACCCACTCGCGGCCAGGGCCTTCGCGATAGCGTGGCCAATGTCCGAACTTGCTCCTGTGATCAGTGCGGTTTTACCAAGCATCGCGTTCTAATTCCCCACCCAGTAACAACACCCTGTTCGTCTTTCACGGCAAGCGCCAAGCCATCGAGATCGCCTTCAATTCCGCTTATTCATCTCGGACGGCACAGTCGTACCCCGCATCCAAACATACACACTCAGGAACGCGCTTGAAATTAGCAACCTTGTACCGCCGAGTCAAAGGTGCTCTCCGTGTGGAATTCGTTCGCCAGGAACTCGAACAAGGAGTACGGGGGCACCTATGTTTTGCCTAGGTTTCATCAAAAGTGGTTGTCCGAAAACTGGTTGCGCCGAGGTTGCAGGGTTGCGGAAATCTTGCCTTGATTTTCACTCTTCTGCCTGTGTAACGTCAGGTTTTGTTACGATTTCTGGAGAATCTGGATCGTCTGGCTGTGACTTCGGACCACTGTCCAGTGGTGATCGAAATCAGCGTCTGAGACGCTAGTCCTTCGGGGCGGGGGTGATTTTCACAACGTGAGCCACGGTGGGGTAGGAGCACCTATCACAGGTTGGCGGGTTCTCATCACACAGTCCCCTGATTGGCTCTTCAAGTGAAAGTCAGGTGACCTTTACTGAAACTCCAGGCAACCCTCAATGTAGCCTGAAAGTGGAGGAAGCAGTCGTCAATCATCGCGGTGAGATGGAGTCAGAAACAACTGGTTTTGGTCACTGTAGCCGGTCCTATATTGTGGGTGCTCATTCTCCCCTGGCTTCCCGCCATATTATTTACCCTTTTGGCCAGTCGACGGTCTTGATCCATTCCGCAAACGTGGTGAGCGGCATCCCGAACTGCTGTGTCAACGCGGGAATATCGATCGCGTAACCAACCTCGTTGAACCAGCGAAACATCGTAGCGAGGTCATGGCCCATCGCCGCCTCGGCCTGCTCCATCTGAAACTCCTGAAAGCGGATCGGACGGCCCAGCGCTTTCGTTAGCAGTGCGGCGGTTTCAGGCATCGTGAGGTCATCTCCTGCCAAGTCGATGGCCTGTCCGAGAAAGTCCTTCGGACGCAGAAACGCGGCGGCCCCGAATGCACCGATATCCTTGAGCGCGACCATCGCCAGCTTCCGAGACGGTTTCATGGGCACCATCAAGATCCCTTCCGCAGACGGTTTCGCAAAGGTGATGAAATTCTCCATGAACCACACGGGCCGCAGAATCGTGGCCGGCAATCCAATCTGCCGGATGTGCTGCTCCACCTTCCACTTACTCTCGAAGTGTGGAATCCCCGTGTTGCGATGCGCACTCCCGACGGACGTGTAGACATAATGGGTGATGCCTGCCTGCTTCGCGGCATCCGCCAGCATGATCCCCTGGCGCACCTCTGCCTCCATCCCTGCCTCGAAAGGGGTCGACATGGCAAACACCCCGTGCACGCCTCGGAGCGCCATCTGTAAGATGGCCTGGTTTGTGAGATCCCCTTGCACGACCTCAGCCCCAGCCTTGGCCAGCGACGCGGCCTTCTCCGGATTCCTCGTCATCACGCGCACCTTCTGCCCCTTGGCAAGGAGCGCCCTTGCGACGGCACCACCTTGTTGGCCCGTTGCTCCAGTCACCAATATCGGTTTGCTTGGAACTGCCATGATCAATTTCCTTTCTCTGTGCAAGTAATGAACAACGCCGGTTGCAGCTGAAGCACGCCGACAACGTCACGTGGGGTTGCACGTCTCAGTGCCAGCGATAGCGTCTTGTGCGTGTGTGCTTTCGCTCCCATCGCAAAAATAATTGGTTTTGAATCAGCACCAGCATAAGTCTAAATCCTTGAGAGAGCAACCAACCTTTCCTCCTCCTTTTCTCCTCCTGTGAGAGAGTCACCTTCACTTCACACAAGGAGGAAACAAGATGGTGACCAACAACTCATCCAAACGACCGGCGACGACGCTACCATGTGGGAACATCAAGGCGACGATCTGGCAGAATCTCAGCGAGAAGGGACCGTTCTACTCAACAACCTTCTCCCGCCCGTTTAAGGATCGGTCCGGTGCCTGGCGCAACGGCAGCTCGTTCGGTCTCAATGACCTCGAGGCGCTCATGAATGTCGCCTTTGAGGCGAAGGAGTGGATGACCGCTCACCCCCTGAAGCGCTGAGCGGTTTCCTGGGAAGCCTCCAGCCCTCCGGGGCTTCCCCTCACCCTCGCTGCTTCGTTGCCGCCCATGCTCGGCCTCGTAACCATGACCCACCAGTCATGCAGATGCAGGACTTTGCCGTTGCGTCTCCTGATCGAACCTGCTACAGTTTAACCAGGTTTAACTCATGAGGTACCCAATGGGCAGAAAGACCGCGGTGTTGGGCTTTTCAGTCGCCCCAGAGATCGCCGCAGAGTACGAAAAGCTCACGGCTCGCCAGAAGACGACCAAAAGCGAGCTCTTTCGACGCATGGTGGAAGCCTACAAGGACCGTCTCGCCGAGGAGGAGTTCTTCGCGTTGCAGCGCAAGATGACCCGGCGAGTTCGACGGCGGGGCCCTTTGACCGAGGAAGAGGTCTCCCGAATCGTGTTCGAAGACCGCTGATGAAGGTAGTCTTCGACACCAACGTCTATGTCTCGGCCTTCCTGCTCCCGGGGAGCCTCGCCGAAGATGCCTTCCTCCGCGTCCAACGAAGACAGGCGACGCTCTTTACCTCCGTTCCGATTTTGACCGAAACCGCAGGCGTCTTCCGAACTAAGTTTCAGCAGGGGGAAGAAGACGTTGCAGCCGTCCTCAGACTGATCGGACGCGTTGCGACGATCGTCAAGCCTTCTGTCAGAATCATGGTTCTTGAGGACCTTCCGGATAACCGCATCCTGGAATGCGGGGTTGAGGCCGGCGCCGATCTCATCGTCACCGGTGACCACCACTTGCTTCGACTCAAGACATATCAAGATGTGACCATCGTTCGGGTGTCGGATTTTCTTCGGCTCTTCCCGGAAGATCCCACTTCACCTTTTATCGTGAAAAAGAAGAAAACCGGGCGGCAACGAAGAGCACACATGCGGAGAAGACAGTGAACCCTTCCGATTTTTCGATTCACCTGCATTGGTGCGATCAAAAGCGCAAAGCTAAATACAAACCCTACGTGTTCCCAGCGTGTTCTCTTTTTGACAAAAATCGCCTGAATCGGACCCAATTCACCTGAAGAGAACTGAGCTCACAAAATAAAGCAACGCCGCTCCTGGAGCGGTGTGTCTCTACTTCGTCAAGGATTTATGTGGAGAGATCAGAAAAGATTAGAAGGCTGATGCTCTATCCAACTGAGCTACGGGCGCACTTTATCTTTCACTGACTTGCGTTTTAGTACTTTCCAAATGTCTCCGCTACTGTTCCCGGCGTCTTCTCTTGGAGGTATTTGTGAACCTTTTGAGCGGCTTGAGTCAAGTCTCGCTCCGCAATTGAATTGTACCGCTTCCACATCTTTTCGGATCTATGGCCGACGATTTTCATAGCGGTGGCGGTGTCCTCCCCCTGCCCTTCGAAGATTGCGCGAAGTACAGTGTCTCAGATCATGAAAACGACAATCGGTGATTCCGGCATCTTTCAAGGCTGTCTTGAAGGATCGACTTATACGTTGGAGTGGTTTTCCCTTGTAGGAAAAGACGTGGCGTGATGTCAGGCTTCGCACTTTAGCGAGCCGCTGTAGGGCCAATCTGACATCCGGAGTCATGGGCACTTGTCGTCCGGTGTTGGTCTTGGTATCGACGGATCGGAGCATGATGAATCCTCGTTTCAAATCAACGCGGTTCCAGGTGACGCCGCATGTGGCCCAACACACGACGGGACGGACCAGTGCCATTGACGGTCGGACGACGCGACACCTTGGCTACGCTGTCAGTCAACAGAAGCGGAAGCGGGTCGAAGAGGTCTTCGGCTGGCTGAAGACGGTGAGCCTCGTGCAGAAGGTCAAGCTCCGTGGCGTGCGGCGAGTCGGCTGACATTTTACCTTCGCCGTGGCAGCGTACAACCTGGTACGGATGCGTAAGCTCCAGGAGGCTATCGCAGGAGCCACCCACGCCTGGTGGAATACACCGCAGCGCTCTGCACACCGCCACCGAAGGCGGCCACTCCGTCAACGAGGGACTGCGGTGCGTGCGTGCATCCGCCGGGACCATCTGGCTCACTCCTCCAGAGTTCTTCCGCAGCCTGCTAACCGCTCTGGGAATGGTTCCGCTGGTCTCACTGGTAGGTGGAGCGCAGAGGCCACACCAAAACCTCTGTGCTCTAGATCTCGGCAAGCTGAGGAGGTCTCGATCAGGCGCTTTGGCCTTTTGTACTTGGCCAGAGTGACAATGAGGCCCCCACGACCAAGTACGCGACAACCCCAACAATTACTCCAGGGTTGAGGTCATTCCATGCGTTGACTCCTAGGAATATCTCTTTAAAAATAACCGCGAGCAGCAGCATCAGAAATCCCATCCAATTGATGAATTTCATACCCATCGGTTATCTCCTTTCATTGGTGGCTTCCACGTTGCCCCCGACAGCTGCTAGCATGATCTTCCGCTCACAAATCGGATCGGAATCGCACGACACGCTCACTTGTGGTGTTGTACCCCTCAACCAGCATCGCAAATCCAATGCAATTGAACCAACGCAGAGCCATGACTGCCTCCTTTCGCTGATGGCTTCTTCTCTGTGTTCAGCGGTCTCTTAGAAGATTACTGAACAAGTCGTCGAGTGCGATCAGTGCTTCCCCGATGATGTGATGAAGTTCTCGTTCCGAATATCGCAGAGGAACAAGGCGCCGCCTCTGCCACCCCCGGAGCAAAAACGCCTGCCCGATCTGGGTGTAGGGCCGTTCACACTCCATCACGAATTCCCTCCCCTGGTCGTCTTCGAGAATAAACCCCTTCACATTCATCCTGGCTCTCCCATTTTTCAGAGGTACCTTCCACAACACCTGCCTACAGCCTGTCAGCTCTCGAAACCTTCCAGCTTACGAGCTGAAGGCTGACAGGCACGCTGTCCTATCCATCTCGACCGTCTCGTACGAGGCGAGCCTCCGTGTCGGCGCTCATGAGCATCCTGGAGCCCAACCCCTCGGGCGGCATGCTCTCGACTGACGAAGGCGCCGCTCGAACTCGTCACGAGAGAATCGCCAGAAGACCGGGTTACCGGAGAGCGGCGGCGACGATCGGCACATGCTCGACCTCGGTCACCGAGAGCACCGCCATCTCCGGGCCGGCGCTGAAAGACTGAAGCAGCAGGAGTACACCGAGTTCGAGGCCCACGATGGCGGGCCAAATCATCGAAAGCGCACCAACAGCTAAGACGAACGTGATCGCCGACAACGTCTGCTGGAGAAACTGGCTCTTGATTGTGATCACAGGATCCTCCTTCGTGTGCTCTCTACTGGAACACATGAGTATTACTAATTAATTGGGTTGCACCCAAAATCTGAAGACGCATAATAACAACTAGGATTCTTACTAAGATGAATGAGCCATATTACCAGTGTTGCGCGATGATACAGTTCGACGTCAAATGTCTAAATCAACCCGGTCCCTTTATAAACACGCATAGCGGTGGAGCCGGACAGGCCGATGTCGAGGTTACGGCTGAGTGGAGATTCGATTCGCTCAACCTTAGCCTCAACCTTGACCTCCATGAAGCTGACGGAGCTTGTCACCATCCTGCTAGAGCTGGCCGCACCGGTTCGCAACATTGCCTCTTAGGAAAGCGACTCAATACTGCGCGTTCACCCGCAAAGACCATGCCGCGAAGAATCAGCGAGAGGTGTGTGAATTTCCAAGGATTTCCCTGCTGCTTCTCTAAGTAGTAGAACCAGGATACGTATCTTTTTGGATTCAGTGAATCGAAAGAGATTCAGGAAGGGTGTGTTGGGTAAGAGGGTGTCACAGTTTGGGATCACATCTTGTTGTGTGCATCGGACCGGCAGGCTGATACGTTGCTGACGCACCAGACAAGATCTCACAGAAATTCTACTTGACCCCACTCCTTTTCTTAACGACCGGCAACCACGCTGCGATGTGGCAACATCAAGGCCACGATCTGGCAGAATGCGATCGAGAAGGGCTTCGCCACGACCTTTTCGCGTCCGGTCAAGGATCAGGCCGGTACCTGGCGCAACGGCACCTCATTCGGTCTCAGTGACCTTAAGGCGCTGATGAATGTCGCCTTCGAGGCGAAGGAGTGGATGACCGCTCATACGCTGAAGCGTTGAGCCGCTTCATTGGGCAGCCTCCGGCCCTCCGGGGGCTTCCTTTCATCTTTACACATGTGTTGTACGCAGAGAATCTTGTGAGGTAGCCGAGAGATGGAGAAGGTTCAGATTCAGTCTATTGATTCAACATCGCTCGAACCTCTTGGTTGAGCGTTGGGACTTTGTTCTTCACGATGTCCCAGACGATTTCTGAATCCAGGCCGAAATACTCATGAATCAGAATGTCACGAAGCCCGGCCATTTTCTTCCATTCCAGTGCCGGATGCTGGGCGCGGAGGTCCTCTGGGAGTTTCTTGACCGCCTCGCCGATCACTTCGAGATTCCGGACCACCGCATCGAAGGTTTTCTCATCGTCGAGAAACGCGGCTTTGGACAGGTGTGCTGTATAGGATGCGATCTTGCGAGTGGCCTCCAGAATGTCTTCCAGGTAGACCCTAGAATCCCGGGGCATAGACGGTTTCTCGTTGGATGATCGGTAGGAGGCGCGGCTTGATGGAACTCATCGTGACCAGGTCCACGCGTGACTGGAACAGGTCCTCAAGGAAGAGCTTCGTATCCATATAGGCGTCGAAGGACTTCTCCGACAGCTCAACGACAAAATCGAGATCGCTCCCTGGCATAGCCTCGCCCCGCGCATAGGATCCGAACAGACCTAGCCGACGGACCCCCAACCCTCTGAGAGCCGTCTGATTTTGCTCAATGAGCTTCAAGACATCGTCGCGACTTTTGAGCATCGCCGAGGGGATTCCTTCTGGTTCGATCACGCTCTGGTATAAAATCCATGCATCGGATTCTACAATCTGTCCTCCGATGAGATCGCGGGTATTCTAGCACGAGGAAGTGCAGGTGGCACCATCAGGACTTCTTTCCTGAGCCATCTTCCGTTCAGGGAGTACGACCCGGAGCGAATGCCGCAGGAGACGCTTTTTGCGATCACCGGTGGGTGGGGCCGGAATCCGAACCTGCTAAGGGGCCCTCACACGACTCGGAAGGGGGACAGCCCAGCCGACAACGCCTCTTGGGCCCTTCCATCACGGGGAGGCATCACAACCGGGAACCGACTCCCTCATCTTTTATACGTACTTACCCTGTGGTGAATTTTGTGACAAAACCTGCATGAATGGAAGGGAATAGGCGGGAACGTATAGAATCAATGGAATAGGCTAACATGTCAATATTGCAGTGAAAAATGGGGGAACCGTTGCAATAGCGAGCACTTATCAAAACCCCTTCGGTCGAACTTTTAAGGCGATGGCCCTCATACACCTCCCTGTCTCGTTTAATAGTTCTGGTCGCCACCGCCGCGAGGGCCGACCGGCTAACACCTGCGAGGCGCATCGCTCGCGCCCGTAACCTGTCACTCTCGCTGCTTCGCCGTCTCCGGCACGCCGGATTCGGCCTCTGCCTCCTGTTTCCTCTGTGAACTGTACGGTGCCTCTCCTCCTCGCGTGAGAGAGTCACCTTCACTTCACACAAGGAGGAAACACCATGGCGACCAACCAACCATCCAAACGACCGGCCACCACGCTGCGATGCGGCAACATCAAGGCCACGATCTGGCAGAATGTCAGCGAGAAAGGATCGTTCTTCGCCACGACCTTTTCGCGGCCATTCAAGGATCAGTCCGGTGAATGGCGCAACGGCACCTCATTTGGTCTCAACGACCTGGAGGCGCTCATGAATGTCGCGTTCGAGGCCAAAGAGTGGATCGCCACTCACGCTCCGAAGCGCTGAGCGGCTTCACAGGGAAGCCTCCGACCATCCGGGGGCTTCCATCAGCCCTGTGCGAGAACCGTTTAGTCTCCCTTCCCCCTCTTTGGACGTACCTCGTTTGCATCTGGCTCCGATCGTCCTACCTGCTACGGTTAACTCACGCACGATGTAAGCACCAAAGGGAGGGCTGCGATGAGCTGTACACGCTGTCAGGGATTGATGCTGGACGAGCACATGATTGATTTTGAAGGGGGCTATGGTGAGATGTGGGGTCGTTCCTGGCGCTGTTTAAATTGTGGCCATCGGGATGACGCCGCCATGCGGCAACACCGTCAGCGACACGCCGCGCCCATCATGGTAAGCCTCCAGACCATGACGGTTCCAGAAACCGTCGCATTGTCCTGGGAATTGGAGTCCCTTGAGCCGCTAGCAGCCTGACGAGCCGGGTGACCCCCTGAGCGGAGGGAGAAAGGGACACGAGGATCATGGCAGCCACTATCCTGATCATTGAGGATCACACGTCGGTGCGCACGCTCTTGGCTCAGGTGCTGCAAGATGCCGGGTATCAGGTCTGTGAGGCCGCCAATGG
>Ga0224505_10002781_pt1 | contig 10128 bp, 12 predicted proteins | sample SF_Jan12_sed_USG_FD_169102 | JGI IMG/M metagenome (GOLD analysis project Ga0224505, IMG submission 169102) | Sediment microbial communities from San Francisco Bay, California, United States - SF_Jan12_sed_USGS_4_1 | ecosystem: Environmental > Aquatic > Marine > Sediment | place: USA: California...
TGGTGGTCAAAGCCGGGCGTGGGTTTAATAGCGATGGGGGCGGGTTTTGAGGGGGGGGCTATAAGGCCGGGGCTTGAAAATTAGGGTTTTGGTGAGGAAAACTCAATTCTTAAGTCTGACTCCCGTTCAAGGGCGGGGTGTCAGGTGAATACTATCTCTGTAGACTTTAAATGTTCTATTGCCTGGTTAGGCCGCGTATTTCAGAGACAAAGTCTTCGATATCTTCTTCACAAATCCAAAAATCCATTGTTTTGGGGCCATCTTTGATAACTACGGCTCCGCCGTTGGCGCCTCGCTTTATGTCAACAATTGTAGAATTGGACGATATCTCGTAGCTCCCACCGCGCTCCCATGGGAGCCAAGGTAGTAATGAGGCGAGAAAAAAGCTCGACTTGCTCAATGAAACAATTCGGTTGTCGACTATCTCATAAGCTGCAGTTGGATTTCTTAAGCTCCCCGCAATACTAAAATATTTTCTTGACATTCGACCCTCCTGATAGCTTGTTCATAAAGCATAACGCCCCGCTTCAGCCGCGGCGGCACGTCGGCGCCGACGTCATCTGGACTCGGTTGTTGGGCTGCAATGTTCTATGCCTATTCGTCTTCTTCATTATCTTCCTCGTATTCTTCCTCCTCATTTGCTTCAATCCATTCCTTCGTGATCCATGTTTTCTTGTAGTTGATCGTTCGCGTGTTACGACTTTCGAAACTGTCCAATGCGGCACGGTACTGTCCTAGGATCAAAACGGCATCGCTGTTTTGAGGCAATTCCTCCTCAGATAGGGCATCCAGGTACGCAGCGCTTTCCTCTTGTTTGACGACGTCCTTAATGTCGGTCAACAAGCGGTTAAGAATCTTTATTTTTGTGCCACTCACAATTCCGTCTTGTTTCTTTTTTGAAAATTCCCTCATTTCCGAGAGCGCTGAATCGAGCATGGGGGAAAGGAATCTGAATCGTTTTACATTCTCCTCTGTCGGAGCTGTCTTTTTATCAGTCATCGTTTCCTCACTTTGGCAACAGCCGTGTAAACTCAATAAACTTCTTCTTTATGACATCAGACGGATGTCGTCCGGAATCTAGAAGGGACATCATTAACTCGATATCTCGATCATCTAGTACTAGAATCGCCACCCTTTTTGAGGAGTGGAGGTCAACAATATTCTTGGTTACAGAAGCTGGAATGGGATTTCTAGTCAGCAAGACACCAAAACGACCAAACTCTTCATCAAGGTATCTAAACAACTGATTGACGTGCTCGGATTCTAAGGCGCGGACATTCTTCATCTCAAAGACCGGTTGTCGCGCTTCGTAACGATCGCGAAGGTCTCGCCAGAAGTCGCTCTTGCCGTCATTGTAGAAAATGAGATCTCGAATATGAGCGCCGGATACGGTTCGTACTTTATTTTCTGCAAACTCAAGCATCGGATAAAACAGAGATGACAATAAATCGAAAACGAGATCTTCGTAGCGGCGATCTGCACCGTCTTGTGAGCCAGCTGGAAGTTCCCGCAATTCCTTGTACTTTGATCTGAGAGTCGCAGGTGTCAGTGGCGAAAATAGCGGGTCTGGATGACATTGGTAACCAATCTTTTCTCGCTCCGATACGTACCTTTCGACTTCGACATAGTTCCGTGAATTGAAATCGAGTACCGCTTCTTTCGCGACGCGCCTGTCTCGCCTATCTGACTCCAAGACACGCGAGGCGAAGGATGATCGGTAATAATCGTCGTAGTTGATCCATGGCAGCCTTCGTAGCATGTCAAGCGGAACGAGTAGAATCGGAGATCCGTCCACTGGGTTGTAAGGCAAGGGAACTTCAGGTGCAGGAACCCACAGCATTCGTGACGGATCATATATCTGCCCTAGGCGGGTTTTTCGCACAGGAATTTTATGAGCTATGGCTTGTTCTGCCGTGTACTCAAGAAAGAACTTCTTGAGAATGGAACTTGCCGTATCGCTCGCGCGATCCTCCGCGAAGTTTGGAACCACAAGTTGCAGCTCTTCTATATGGCGGATGTGGCCCTCCCGGAGTTGGGGGACCGCCTCATGAGTATGAAGGATTGAGCCTATAAGTTTTGGCCCAATGTTGCTTCCCTGGCGAGACCCTGAGGCATATCCCAAACCCATCGCAAGAGGTTCTTTGCAACCGGCGAGAAGTTGAGCCGCGGCTTCGACGCGACCAGTCCGAACGTACTCACTAACCAACCGAAAAAAACCAACTACCTCTTCATGCAAAGCACGGTACATTGGATTGTCGGAGATCCACAGCAGGAACGGGTCAACATAGAGTGGGATATCACAGTGCAGGCGTGGAATTGCAAATCCAACATCATCTTGAGAGAAGTCGGCGCCAAAAACGTCTATAAGTCTAGGGTTGGCTACTTGCTTGACCATTCGTTTATTATTGCTGCCCAACCAGTTATTATCTGAACGACAATAACAATATTTAGCATATGCTAACCGTTAGTGCGAGTAAAAAAATGTCGTAACATATGTGATTGTTTGCTTTGGGATTTTATCGGGACGAGCAGTTCAAAACAGGTATTGGTCACGAGGGCTGCCACAAGCCCACGCCACCCATATTACTTGTTTCGAAGTTCACACAGCTTGCGCCCCAGTTTTACCAGCTTCCTGTAGCCATCCAGGTCATGCTGCATCTGCGTGGACAAAGCGATATATTTCTCGGTAATCCAGAGTTCGGGCTGCAAGGGCCTGATATCCACCAGTAGCTGCTGTAATTCCCGGTCCACCAGGGTTTTCGCCCTCGATGCATCCTGCGTTTTTACCAGGTACTGCTTGTCGAAGTCGGCGTTGCCTAATTCAACATCCTGAAATCCGAGCTTCTTGGAGAATTCCTCAATGGGGTCAGTGGGCTGGATACGCAGTTGGAATGGCTGGTCGAGGTGATTGTCCAGCGAGAGTTTTGTAACCCATACCTCACCCCCCGTGGCCAACCCGTTGGTGATGACAAACTCGCGTCCCTGATGGTTCACGGTGAGAATCGGATACCGGATTTCATCGGAACGGGAAAGCTTTCCGCCGGTTTCCTGTGCCAACCGTTTGAAGACGCTGTTCAGGTCACGGTGCGCACCTCTGGCCCGAAGCGCCACGAAGATGACCAGTAGAGGAATGCCCCAGATAAAAATTTTCTCTATTACATCCATCATGACCGCAAACTCCATGCTTGAAAACCATTGGGCCGCCGCGCTTAGTCTGTAATGCTCTGTTTCGGCAACAGGCCCTGGAGAATTGACAGGGGCCTCCTGCCACTGCTCTGCGAGAACGTTGCCCCCCCCGGGGTATTAAGCTGAAAAATCAGTGTTACATGCGGTGGCCCGATTGTCTTGCGTCACGGCTTGTAATACATAAGCTGCCGCGCATAGGGCGCGATGGCGTCGACCAGTTCCTGCCTCTCGTCGGCGCTCATGGGGAAAAGGCGGTGGCAAAGCGGACGTTTTCTTCCAGCTGCGGGATGGTGTCGCAGCCGATGACCGCGGTGGTAACGGGGTGGGAGAGGGCGAAGCGGTAGTAGGGCTCCATGCCTCGGTATCCGGGAATTCGGCTGGCTAGGCCGCGGAAATAGACCTTCATCCCGATGATCCCCATCTCCTTCTCAAGGGCAACGGGGAGCACCACGTCGATAAAGCTGTGGTAGTGCGGTTCGGCGGGATTTACCGGCATCAGTACGGTGTCGAAGGGGAACAGCTCCATGCATTTTTTGAGGATGTGCGGGTCGTGGTGGCCGGTGACGCCGATGAATCTTGTAAGGCCTTTCTCCTTTGCCTCGGCAAACGCCTCTATGGCGCCACCGGGCTCGAAGATCTCTGCGATATCCTCATCGGTCCGCACATCGTGCACCTGCCATAGGTCGAGATGATCGGTCTTCATGTTCCCAAGCGTCTCGTGCAGGTGGGCCAGCGCGCCCTCGCGGTCCCGAGCGTGGGACTTGCTCGTGAGGAAAATATCGTTGCGGCGCTCCCTCAGCGCCAGGCCGTAATAACTCTCGCTGCCGGAGTAGGCCCGCGCCGATTCGCAGTAGGTCACACCCAGGTCGAGCGCCCTGTTGATGAGGGCGTAGGCCTCCTTTTCGTAGCCGAATGTCCTGAGGACGCCCTCTCCGCCAAGGCCAAGGATAGGGACTTCGCAACCTGTTCTGCCGAGTGTTCTGGTTGGGATTTCCATTGTTGACACCGCAGGATGAAAATAGCCGTTTTCCGATAAGAACCGGCTATGACAGTAATGCAGATATTTCCGCAAGTCGGGATAGCGGCACAACGGTTATCTGCTCGTCAACCGGGTAAAGTTCTTCTCCCGGGTAAATAATCCAGAGATGGTCGAGGTTCAGATCGGCCAAAACGATACGCATTGACCGGGTAACTTCCGGGGCCTCGCTGAACTTGAACTCTACACCGTATCGATGTCCCCCATGCAGGAAAAACAGGTCGATTTCAGCTCCGCTGTGGGTCGCCCAGAAATATGCCTGTGCCGGTCTGACAATTCGCATGAACTGCTCTACGGCAAAACCTTCCCACGATGCCCCCAGCCGAGGATGTCCCATTAGACTGTGGTAGTCGGAGATGCTTAGCAGTGTGTGTAAAATACCCGAATCCTTCAGGTATATCTTCGGCGCTTTGACCTGGCGCTTGCTGATATTTTGATGCCATGGTTGAAGCTGGCGAATCATGTAGGTACCAGTCAGGATATCGAGATAGGAGCGGACGGTCTTGTCGGTGAGTCCCATTGAACGGGCCAGTTCCGACGCATTCCAGGTCTGGCCGTGGTAATGCGCCAGCATTGTCCAGAATCGCCGCATGGCCGCGGCGGGAATGGTGATCCCCAGTTGAGGGATATCCCTTTCGAGGAAGGTGCGGATGAAACCCTCTCGCCATGCCATGCTGTCATCATCGGAGTTGGCGAGGAACGAGCGAGGGAAGCTGCCGCGCAGCCACATATCTTTCCACGAATCAGCGTCTGTTTCGCCTATATCAAAGCCGGATAGTTCGACAAACTCAACCCGGCCTGCCAGTGTCTCGGAAACTCCCTTGACTACATCGGGCGATGCACTGCCCAGGATCAGAAAGTGAGCCTTTGTTTCCGGTCGGTCGACCACTACCCGGAGGGTGTTGAAAAGTTCGGGCATTCGCTGAATTTCGTCGAGGATGACAAGCCCGCGAGATGAACCGAGGATGAGCTCGGGATTTTGCAGGCGTCGTATATCCGGCTGAGATTCGAGGTCGAAATAGAGCGCCTCCTTGCCCTCGCCATATATGCGGGTGAGAGTGGTCTTGCCGCATTGGCGGGGCCCAAGGAGGGCTACAACCGGCGAGCGTCGCAAGGCATTTGAGAGTTGTTTGAGATAGGCAAGCCTCTTAATCATACCCATAATTAACATTGAAAACACGGAATGTCAATCCGAATTTTCAATGTTATGTCGTGGCGCTAAATGAGCGGATTCCTTTTTTGCTTTCGGAGGGTCCCTGAATGCTGAACAAATTGGGTGTCGCGAATTTACGGATACAACAGGTATTTCGCCCGCATGGCCTTGAACCGCTCGAGCTGCGGTTCCCACACGCAGGCGATCGATTCCGTGGAGGCGCAGTCTTGGATGGCATCCAACACCTCCTGTGACCCGAACATGGGAAGGGTCTTGTCGATGAGAAACTGGTCGGGGTAGAGCCGGTAGAGGGCAGCCGTAAGCTCCAGGCCGAGGACAACGGGGTCGAGGGCGTCATCGTCGGCAATGACAATTCTGACGCCCTGGCAGACCTTGTTCTTGTACTTGTTTTCTGCGGGCACAAACTCCTCGGCGACAAACTTCACCCCTGCCAGATTTTGTCCTGAAAGGTAGCGCGCCAGCTCATCCTTCTTAATCCACGGGGCGCCGACAAGTTCGAAGGGGGTTGCCGTGCCTCGCCCGACGCTGACGTTGGCGCTCTCGATGAGGGCTACCCCCGGATAAAGCTTTGTCTGCGTCAAGGTCCGCAGGTTGGGGGAGGGGGCGGGCCACGGCAGCCCGGTGTCATCGTAGTCGAGGTCGCGCTGGTAGCCGCGCATCGGAATGACATGGAGCTTTGCGCCGATCTTGTACTCGGTGTTGAACATGAGGGCCAACTCGCCCATGGTCATGCCGTGGCGGACGGGCATGGGGAAATAAGCGGTGAATGACTGGAGGCCTTCGTCGAGCACGGGGCCTTCTACCACCGACGCATCGACGGGGTTGGGCCGGTCGAGGACATAGAAATCGAGCCCATTCTCGGCTGCCTCCTCCATGGCGTAGGCCATGGTGGTGATGTAGGTATAAAAACGTACTCCCACGCTTTGTATATCGAAAACAAGCGCATCGAGCCCTTTCAGGAGTTCATTGGTGGGCCGCTGACTGGTTCCATAGAGGCTGTGGACGGGAAGCCGTGACGCCGGATCGGTCCCGGAAGCAACCTTTTCATCGAGCTTGCCTTCAAATCCGTGCTCCGGGGTGAAAATCGCCGCCATCTTTACGCCGGGCGCGTTGCAGAGAAGGTCGACGATATGTCGACCGGACGAGTTCACGCCGGTGTGGTTGGTGATGACGCCGACCCACTTGCCACGGAGTTCCTGAAATCCGCCGGATTCAAGCACATCAAGGCCGGTCATGACCCTTTCGGCCGACTCGCCGGAATGGGAGACCATCGGCAGAAGAAGGGCCAGGGCAATGATCCCGCTGAACCATTGAAGGGTCTTCCGATAAAGTGATTTCATGACGACTCCTTTTGCCCGTTGACCTCGTGCCCTATTACACATACCATGATTACATTTTCTGCTCAACTCATGATAAGGAGGTAGCCCATGTGCGGGATCAATGCATTTTTCAGAAAAACCGACGGAACCGAGGAGCTGCTGCTCGAAGACGTGGACAGCGTGCGGAAGGAGAACGGCACTATTCACATCAGGAGCATCTTCGGTGAAGTGAGGTCATGTGAGGGGGATATCCGCGAGGTGTCGCAGACGACCCACAGGATTGTAATAGTCGGGGCATGAGCGGCACAGATTGATGACACAATGAGAATCAGATTTGCGCTGGAGATATCCGACGGCCTTGGAGCCAATGCTGAACTTTTCACTGAATTGTCGGAGCGCCTTTCAACGTACTTTGCCGACAAGTCCTATGGCCACGGCCTTGAAGAGCTGCTTATAGACATCATTTGTGTTGCGCCGGAGTTCAAGTTTTGCTTCTTCGAGCCACGGAAGAAGTATACGAAGGCCAAAAAGCTCTTCGAGTGCGATGTGAGAATCGATTTCGAACTGTTCAGGAGTGCAGGTCGACAGCAGGCAATCAGCGTGCTGTGTGAGTGCATAGAAAAGGCTGCCGCGGTTCTGCGGGGTCTAAGGTTGCCGGGAATTGACGTAGAGAGTTTTCAGGCTGACCTGCAGGCGTTTACCGCTGAAGAGGTGCGCCGCTGCCGGTAATCAGCCGCTCTGTTCCTGCTGCCTCTTCCACTTGACGGGAATATACGTGCAGTACGGTTCTTCGGCCAGGTAGTCGCCGGTGACGGCATAGGCGCGGGCGCGGGAACCGCCGCAGACCTTCTTGTATTCGCAGACGCCGCACTTGCCCTTGAGCTTGTCGGGATCGCGCAGGTCCTTGAACATGGGGGATTCGCGGTAGACGGTGACGAGGCTCTCGTCGCGGACATTGCCCGCCTTGATCGGCAGAAAGCCCGACGGGAAGATGTCGCCGATGTGGGAGATGAAGACGAAGCCGCTGCCGTCGTTGACGGCGCGGATGGCGCGGTTCATGCCGTCCTTGAAGATGGCGAATCCGGGCCCCTGAATGTCGGCGCCCTGGGCCTCAACGACCTTTCCTTCCTTCTCCATCTGGGCCATCTTTTCGGCCTTCTTCCTCTGAAGGATCACGCGGCGGTAATGGGTGCAGGCGGTGGTCTTTATGTTGTACGGCATGGTCAGCGACGTATCATAGAGCCAGTTGAGGATCTCTTCATACTCCTCCGGCGTTACCTCATCCTTCTCCTCGCCCCTTCCGGTCGGTACCAGGAAAAAGACGCTCCAGAGCACGGCGCCGAAGTCCTTCACCATCTCTGCGATCTGCCCCAGCTCCGCCTTGCTCTGCCGGGTGACGGTGGTGTTGATCTGGATGGGGACGTTCAGGTCGCGGCAGGCGTTGATGGCGTTCATGGTGATCTCGAACGAACCGTCGACGGCGCGGAATTTGTCATGGGTCTCGGCGGTGGCGCCGTCGAGGCTGATGGCCATGCGGCTGATTCCCTTTTCTCCCATCCGGGCAATATTCTCTTTGGTCAGTAGAGGAGTGGCGGACGGCGTAACTGCGACACGCAGGCCGATCTTGTGGGCATAATCGATGAAGTCGAACATGTCTTCCCGCATGAGCGGGTCGCCGCCGGTGATGACGAAGAGCGGGTCGCCGAAGCGCTTGATTTCGTCGAGCAACTTGAAACCTTCTTCCGTCGAAAGCTCCAGCGGGTGGCGCTTGGGCTGGGCCTCGGCCCGGCAGTGGACGCAGGCCAGGTTGCAGGCCTGGGTGAGTTCCCAGATTACGATGAAGGGGGCCTGGTCAAAATCGACCATCAGCCCTTCGGGCATGGCGGACTGGTATTTGAAGTTGCGTTCGGTCATCTCTTATTCTTTCTATAGGTCGTATAGGACTTATATGACCTATTACAGCCTTTTCGCTGCTTCTTTCGCATAATAAGTCAGAATCATCTCTGCCCCGGCACGCCTTATGGCTAACAGCGACTCCATCATGGCGCGGTCTTCGTCGAGCCAGCCCATCTTCCCGGCTGCCTTGATCATCGAGTATTCGCCGCTCACATGGTAGGCGGCCACGGGGTAGTCGAACTCATTCCGTATCCGGTAGATGATGTCGAGGTAGGCCAGGGCCGGTTTCACCATGATGATGTCGGCGCCCTCCTCGATGTCGAGGGTGACTTCGCGCATCCCTTCCCTGCCGTTGGCCGGGTCCATCTGATACGACCGGCGGTCGCCGAACTTGGGGGCCGAGTCGGCGGCGTCGCGAAACGGGCCGTAGAAGGCCGAGGCATACTTGGCTGAGTAGGCCATGATCGGGATGTTTTCAAACCCCTCGTCGTCGAGGCTGCCGCGGATGGCGGCGACGCGGCCGTCCATCATGTCGGACGGGGCGACCATGTCGGCGCCTGCCTTGGCGTGGCTTACTGCCATGCGGGCCAGCAGCTCCAGCGTCTCGTCGTTGAGGATCTTGTCACCCTTCACCAGGCCGCAGTGGCCGTGGGTGGTGTATTCATCGATGCATACGTCGGTGATGACTACCATCTCCGGCACGGCGTCCTTGATCGCCTTGATGGCGTTCTGCACTACACCGTCTTCGCGCCATCCCTCGGACCCTTCTTCGTCCTTGGTCTCGGGTATGCCGAAGAGGATGATGGCCGGAATGCCCAGATTCCACGCCTCCTTCGCCTCCACTACCGCGTTCTCGGCCGAGAGGCGATAATTGCCGGGCATCGATTTGATCTCGTCCTTCACGCCCTTGCCGAAGGTGACGAACATAGGGTAGATGAGGTTGTCGGGGGAAAGGCGGGTCTCCCGGACCATCCTCCGCAGGCTTTCGGTCTCGCGCATCCGCCGGGGGCGGTAGGTGGGGAAGTACATATCGTAACGCTCCTTAATGGACGATGTCGGTCTTTACCTTCGGGAACGGCTGTACCTGTATCTCGCCGAATATCCGTTCGTAGTTCTCGATGTTTTCCTGCAGCGCCATCATGAACTGCTTGGCATGCTCGGGATTGGTGACAATGCGCGAGCGCACCGGTGCGGCCTTCTTGCCGGGAACGATCATGGCGAAGTCGAGGATGAACTCGTTCTTCGAGTGGGCGATGGCGGCGGCATTGGAGTAGACGCCGCACTCATCGTCGCTCTTTATCTCAAAGGTGAGGTGCTGGGGCCCCTGGTGTGAGCGGTCTTCCTTGTGTCCCATTGTCAACCCTCGCAGCGGCCGGGAGCCTCGGCAATGGTCAGGCCGATCTCCTCGTCGGTCAGATAGCATGCGGGATCGGACTCCCAGATATCGCCGGTGACGGCCTCGGCCCGAACACGGAAGTTGGCATTGCAGAGGTCGAACCACTGGCACTTGGAGCAGC
>Ga0224505_10002782_pt1 | contig 10126 bp, 7 predicted proteins | sample SF_Jan12_sed_USG_FD_169102 | JGI IMG/M metagenome (GOLD analysis project Ga0224505, IMG submission 169102) | Sediment microbial communities from San Francisco Bay, California, United States - SF_Jan12_sed_USGS_4_1 | ecosystem: Environmental > Aquatic > Marine > Sediment | place: USA: California...
TTTTGCAGATGCGCTGATTTACTGTGTAGGTTTCATCACGATCTACGAAGAAGCACTTTGCAATGGCTCGACCGTTCGGGACATCACTCAGAACCATTAAAATATTTCCAGCCCCTGCGGGGCAGAAAGCCAGATCCGAATACTTCTGAACAGCGCCTTCCGTCGAAATGAACTTTGAATTCACGACAATGTATTGCCCAACTTCCAAAATGTCGTTTTCGTGCGCTTTGCCGTTCTCATAGGTTGCGACCTTGCCAAGTGGCTTCTCCACCCATTCCCCATCATTTTGAAATTCGGGGAAGCGGAGGCGGGGTTGGGTTTCGCCTTCGCGGGGGAAGAGCTGCTGCATCAGCCCATTTTTATGGGTCTTGAGCGCGTCCACCTTCCCCGCTTGCGCCGCGATCACCTCGTTCACTGAACTCAGGCACTCGGCGATTCTTTGTTGTTCGGCGACGGACGTTTTGCCGCTCGGCAGTGGCACTGGCAAGGCAAGCAAGTCTCCGTCGTTGATGCTCAGAGAACCGTGAGCACGTGCGCCGACCTCGATAAACCTCCGCAGCCACTTGCCATGAAGATTGCCGAGAAACAGGTAGCTCAGATATTGGGGAACCGGCGACTCGCCCTTGATGCGGAAGCACGTAAAAATGCTATTTGGCACCGCCGCAAGTTCATCGCCGGAATACAACGCGATGAAGCCTTCGGGATACTCTTTGGTGGCGCTCTTGTTGTAGGCGAAATCGTTCTTCTTCAGCAGGAGGTAGTTGGCATAGGAGCTTCCGGCGATGATGCGCCCGAACTTCTCCATCTGGCTAACCAAACCAACACCAGAGGTGATGCTCATCGGGATGCAGGTGTTATCGCCCACTTTCTCGGTGCTGATTTTCGCCGCTGATCCGAGGGTTTCCGTTGTCCAATTCCCCGCCCCCCGAAACTCGGGAAACCGCAGCTTCGGCACCAGCGAGGGCTTGCCGTCTTCCTTCGTGCCTGTGGTTTGCTTCTTACTGCTCATACGCGCTAAGTCCTGAGATGTCGCGGCCGTGGGCGCGTTTGGTGAGGAGCGGGTGTAAATCCGCCATGAGGGCAAGTTCGGCCTGGGTGCGGGCTTTCCAGCCGAGGTCGAGCGGGGCGAAGAGGTCGCCGAGCTGCTCGGCATCGAAGATCATGCGCGCAAATATGCCGTCCACGAAACTTTGCAGGGTATCGGTGGTGAGTCCGTGCTTGTGCGCGATGGCGGCGAGTTCAGCGGCGTTTTTCTCGGCTTTGAAGCGGGTGTAGCCGTCGCGGATGGCTTTTTCGCTGAGACCCTCGCCCGCCTTGAGCGTACCGATGTAGGCGGCGATGTCCTCGCGCTCGTCCATGAACTTGGCGTCCGAGCTGATGAGGCCGATGAGCTGCTCGCGGGTCATCTTCGACTTGCCCGGCCCCTTGGCCGAGAACTTGGCGATGAGGCCCATGATGTAGTCGTAATCAATGACGGCGGAGGCGAAGAGGACGAATTCGAAATCGAGCTGGTCGGCGTCGTTCGTGCCAGGTTTGTCGCCGCCTTTGCCCTTGCCCTGCTGCGCTTTCAGGCGCTGGGCGGTCTCTAGATAGGCGCCTTTGAAGCCGCGGTGCTGTTCACTCGGCAGCACCTGCTCAATGGCGGCTTTGTTCTCCTCGGTGAGGTCGGTGTATTGGTCGAGCTGGGTCTTGAGGCGCTGGACTTCTTTGAAACGCTCGATGAAGCAGGCGCGGGCGGCATCGCCTTTGAGGTTCGGCACGTCCTCGGGGGTGGTGGCCAGGCCCTGCGACTTCATGAAGCTGTCGAGCTGCTCCACAGCGGTCTCCAGCTTCTGGATGACTACGGGGGCCTTGTCCACGAGCCAGATTTCCCGCGCCTGTTCGCCGGTCTTCTCGCCGGAGAAGAGGGCGATGGCGACATCCACCTCGGCCTGCTGCTGGCGGAAGTCGAGGATATTGCCGTAGGGCTTGGTGCCGTTGAGCACGCGGTTGGTTCGGGAGAAGGCCTGGATGAGGCCGTGGTGCTTGAGATTTTTGTCCACGTAGAGCGTGTTCAGGTATTGGGAATCGAAGCCGGTGAGGAGCATGTCCACCACGATGATGATGTCGATCTTATCGAGATGACGACGATCCTTCTTCGGTTTTCCGTCATCTTCGATCTCTTTCGGTTCCCTGGGCCACTGCTGGTCCTTGATGCGCTTCTGCACGTCCTGATAGTAGAGGTCGAACTCGCCGAGCTTGTGGTTGGTGTCGTATCGAGCGTTGTAGTCGGCGAGGATGATCTTGAGCGCCTCCTTCTTCATTTCCGGCTCGACTTCGTTGTCTGCCTTTTCCGTTGGCAGGTCTTCTTGAATCTGCTGCACGTCCTTGTCGCCCTCGGCAGGCGGAGAGAAGACACAGGCAATGTTCAGCGGCTTGAAGTCAGGGTCGGCGGCCTGCTTTTCCGCCTGCATGGCCTTAAACAGGCCGTGATACTCGATGGCGTCATTGATCGACGCGGTGGCGAGAACGGCATTGAATCGGCGTCCGGCGGTGGCGGCGTCGTGCTTCGCCAGAATTTCGTTAACGATGGCCGCTTTGGGAAAAGGAGGTTTTGGTTCATCGTCTTTAGGCGCCTCCTTGCCAACTCGCTTCGAATCTTTCTCGCTTCTGGGCTTCGGCTTGAAGTAGTCGATGTGAAAACGCAGGACATTGCCGTCCTCGATGGCGTGGGTGATGGTATAGGCGTGGAGCTGCTTCTGGAAGAGGTCCTCCGTCGTCCTCATCGACGCTTGCGTGTCCTCGATCTTCTGCAAGCTGGCGTTCTGCTCGAAGATGGGCGTGCCGGTGAAACCGAAGAGCTGGGCCTTGGGGAAGAACTCTTTGATGGCCTTGTGGTTCTCGCCGAACTGCGAGCGGTGGCATTCGTCGAAGATGAAGACGATGCGTTTGTCCTGCAACGGCTCCAATAGCTCCTTGTAGGTGGGCTGATCGTTCTTCTTCCGCTGCTTGTTGCGCTTGCTATCTTCATCCAGCGCGAGGCCGAGCTTCTGGATCGTGGTGACGATGACCTTGTCCGCATAGTCCTCGGAGCGCAGACGGCGGACGAGGGCGGCGGTGTTGGTGTTTTCCTCGACGCAGCCTTCCTGGAAGCGGTTGAATTCCTCGCGGCTCTGGCGGTCGAGGTCCTTGCGGTCCACGACGAACAGGCATTTGTGGATGTGGTCGTTCAGCTTCAAGAGCGTGGAGGCCTTGAACGACGTGAGCGTCTTGCCGCTGCCAGTGGTGTGCCAGATGTAGCCGTTGCCCGCGTCGTCCTCGATGCATTTCACGATCTGCTGCACGGCATAGACCTGGTAGGGCCGCATGATCATGAGCCTCTGCTCGCTCTGGATAAGCACCATGTAGCGGCTGAGGGTCTTACCGAGGGCGCACTTCATGAGGAAGCGGGCCGCGAAGTCGTCGAGATGCGTGATCTTCTTGTTCGCCTCGTCGGCGAACTCGTAGACGGGCAGAAAGCGCTCGTCGGCGTTGAAGGCGAAGTGGCGGGCGTTGTTGTTGGCGAAGTAGTAGGTGCGGTAGCGGTTGCTGACGATGAAGAGCTGGAGGAAACAGAGCAGCGTCCGGGTGTAGCCGTTGCCGGGGTCGTTCTTGTAGTCGACGATCTGCTCCATGGCCCGGCGCGGGCTGATGCCGAGCGTCTTCAGCTCGATCTGCACGCAGGGCACGCCGTTGATGAGCAGGAGCACGTCGTAGCGGTGGTGGCTATTGCCCGTGTTGATGCGGAGCTGGTTGACGATCTCGAAGGTGTTCTTGCACCAGTCCTTGAGGTTGACGAGGGAGTAGTTCAACGGCGTGCCGTCGTCGCGAGTGAACGCGTTGATCTCACGCAGGGTCTTGGCGGCGATGAAGACGTCGGCGGTGACGATCTCGTCGAGGAGTCGGGCGAACTCGGCGTCTGTCAGGCGGACGCGGTTCAGGGCCTCGAATTTCTCGCGGAAGTTTTTCTCCAGTGTAGCGCGGTCTCGGACGTCCTGGCGGTAGGTGTATTTGAGGTCTGTTAGGTTAGCAATTAGATCTTGTTCGATATCGTGCTCTGGCATTGGCAAAAGCCTATTTGCCTTTCGGCAGAATTCCCTTCCGCTCTAGCTCCTGAAGGTGGGTTTCGGCAAGGTCAAACAATAGCTGTTTGACGGTCTTCTTCTGAATCGCTGCCGCCACCTTCACACGATGCATCAACTCGCGGGGCACATCTTTGACGATCCAGGTGCCTGTTGGTTCAGATTCTTCTTTACGAGAAGTCATAGAGGCTGAAGGGTAGCATCGGCTCAACCAGGTAGCAACTATTCCTCCTATTGACATATATTGTAGGATATATGTATATCCTTTGTACAATGACCGTGCGGTCGTTGTACGCGGAGGCGAGGGGGCTGATGAAAGCCATCGGGTATACCCGAGTCAGTACGGATGGTCAGGCAACCGATGGTGTCAGCCTTGAGGCTCAGCAGGCAAGAATCCGATCGTGGTGTGAAGCCAACGGATATGCGCTCGTTGATATCCATGTTGATGCGGGCCTCTCGGGCTGTCGAGCCGACAATCGTCCGGGCCTCCAGGAAGCCCTGACCTCGGCGGCTCGACACAAAGCCGCGTTGATCGTTTACTCGCTCTCCCGTCTCGCTCGTTCAACAAAAGATGCGATTACCATTAGTGAGCGCCTGGCCAGGAACGGCGCAGACCTTGTCAGCCTGTCCGAGCGGATCGATACGACGACCGCTGCTGGCAAAATGGTGTTCCGCATGCTTGCCGTACTGGCGGAGTTTGAACGAGACCAGGTGGCCGAACGCACCAAAGGCGCGTTGGCTCATCTCCGCAATCAAGACAAGCGCATCAGTGGAAGGATTCCCTATGGGTACGATCTGGCTGTAGACGGAGAGAGTCTGGTGTCCAATCCAAAGGAGCAAAGCGGCCTGCAGCTGATACAGCAACTTCAAGCCAAGGGGTTGGGACAACGGCGAATCGCAGCTCAGTTAATGCAGAGTGGCATACCTACCAAGACTGGGTCTTCATGGAGCCCCCAGGCAGTCGCCAGCATTCTACGTCGAGTGACGGCGTATCGTCCTACTAACAACTGTTTCTAGAACACCATGTGGGCTTATCCGAAGGGCGCATGGATACGACATTTTAGACTCGACTCAACGATAGGGTTTGTAGGACATGTATTGGTTGATACCGACCATCTTTGCATGTGACCATTGGTCACATGCAACCAACTGAATTTAGACAGGCACGACTTCTCCTTGATTTGACGCATGCTCAACTGGCAAAGCAGCTCAAAACCACCCGCCGATCGATTGTTCGATACGAAGATGGGAGCCGTCGCATCCCCGGTATGGCAGAGCTCGTGTTGACGACTTTAGGGACCACTCAGGTTCAACTTGCGGGAGTGGTGGCCGCTGGAGAACCGATCGAAGCGATTCCTCAAACAGAACGGGTGGAAGTGCCAAAGAGCATGATCGGTCGAGGCGAGACCTTCGCTCTCCGGGTGAAAGGTACGTCCATGCAGAATGAGGGCATCTTTCCAGGTGATGTCGTCGTGGTGCAGAAACAAACCATAGCCCGCAATGGTCAGACAGTTATTGCTTTGGTCAATGGCGAGGCGACGATTAAGATCTACCAGCGCAAATCCGGAACGGTGGAACTCCATCCGGCTAACGACGCCATGCAACCGATCGTCTTGAACCCCACGGACCCCCTCCAGATCGAGGGCCTCGTGGTCGAGGTAATCCGTCATCTCAGGAAGTGAAACCCGGTGAGTCAGATTCATGGATCGCCAGATCGTCCGCTTTGCGATTCCTTCCTTCGAAGTCGCCCTTGCTCGCCTTCATGATTCAAGCCTATGGACTCGCCCGATTGCCATTGCTCCACTAAATACCTCTAGGGCGCTGCTGCGCGAAGTCTCTCCTGAAGCTATTTAAGGCCTATGCGTCGGAATGTCGATCGATCACGCTCGCCGGCCAGGCACTTACACTCAAGCCGCTCTCCGTCATCCCGAATGTGGGCACCATGCCGACGATACCTTACACTGCACCCGACACCATGCGTGATCGTGAGAGGGCTCCTGCCAAAGACCGTCACTCTCAGAGACCCGACCGCACTGTGCCGGACTGGGCTAAGGTCTGGTATACCTGTATCGCGCCTTCGGGGTCGGTTCAGGAAGAAGTCTGCTCGCTCTATTCAGAATGGATGCACCTGGTGACGAAGACTCGCGGAGGATTCTTCTTCGGGGCTGATCCCTCATATGGAGGCGATTTCACCGGGCGCAATCAACGAGGGCCCAGCTACTCCTACTACGATAATGCCCGCAATGTGACGCTCTCGAAACTCTTCGGGAGAGGATTCGTTCAGGTCCGTTGTTCCTAGTCAGTGGCGTTGCAATAAAAACAGAGAAAGGCGTTCAGGTTCTTGGTAAACCCGATCTGTGTCCCCTCCTTAGCCAGTACTGACTCAATGGCGCAGTTCCGGTAGAATGCTGCCCCATGCCGCTCTCCCCGCACATGCGGACGACGATGGGGCACACAGTATTGCTCTCCCGTCGGTTCGGCCATTCCAAAGCTTCTGCCAATCGAGGACAATGATCGACTGATCATTGATTAGGTGCGATCTCGCCGCAGAAGCGTATTCTTTTGGCCGACCACTTTCCTAGCTTCGCCCCTTCGAATACAATCCTGTTAACACAGTCCCATCAGGGTCAACTCTGGCTACGCCGATGAAACGCAAATCGCGTCCGTATCTATCAGGGTACTATGACGAAATCGAGGCTGCGGTTGCGCCTCTTTCAAACCGGCCCCAAAGGGTTAATCTCTGGGAATATCTCAATCGAGAAAGAGAATGTGATGAACACAATTTACTGGCTCGTAGGATCAAAAGTGCCCTACAGAAGTTTGATTGGCTTTATGTCAATCACGAGGCTCTAAGCATCCTTGCAAGTTGGAATTGTGAACTAGACAGAGTTCAGATCCAAGGGTTAGTAAGAGGCTATTTGGCTGGGAAAAAGAAGATTTTGGAACAGCTGCGGATCCGCCGGTCTCTTGTGTATTTTCTGAACCGCCTAGGAGAACCTTCTATTTCCCTCCATCTTCAGAAACAAATGAATGACGATTGTACTGAGGCGATCAAGAGCCTAACCATCGAGTTAGAGTGCTACAACAAGGTGCTCAGCATTCTGAAGAGACATGGAGCTCAAACCATCCCGCAAAGGCGAAAGGCGCTTCATAAAACTAAGCCGCGAGACTCGTCTACTGCACAAACCGTCCGGCAACTTCACATACAGTTGGCCTCGCAATACCCAAGCAGAAATGCCAGAGCAAAGATCATTCATCAGCTTCTCGAGATTGTCGATCCCAGACATGCTCCTCAAAGCTCTGCAAGCATCCGTACAGGATACCGATAGAAACTCTACTCCAATCTTCTCCCCTTGAAATCTTTAACAATCCCTAAGCGTCATACGCTATTTCAATGGTTTTGTCTTCGTTGAAAAGGTATCACTCTGATCAACGGAGCGCATAGGAGGGCAACATGAGTGCAACCGCGAATGAATCGGATCGAAGCCATATTGAATTAGAGACCGCCGAAGGGCTCGGGAAAATTCTGAAGCTGAGCCCCTTCACTATTCGACGCCTCGGATACCGTGGGATTATCCGCGAGTTCCGGTGCGGGAGAGCAGTTCGTTTTAGGATAGACGAGATTATCAGCTGGATGGAAAACCATTAACTCAAGGTGAACACATGTTGGGTAAGGTAAAAATGGAACGCGAATCCCCTTGGCCCATTGCTCCGCCATCGAGAAACGAATTGCCAGACGGAGTTTATATAGCCTCCTTCCGTGACGCTGACCGTCACCAATGGTTTGGTCAAGCAAAGGTCCGTTTGCGATATGAAATTGTAGAGCCATCTGCATACATTGGCATGCAGGTTTTTCTTTTTTCGACACTTCCACAAAGTCTTTCGCATCGGCACAAATACTATGAACTATGGGTAAGAGCGAACGGTGGTCCCCCGCATCGAAATGACCGCATGTCCCCTCGTATATTCCGTGGATACTGGAAGATCCGCGTGGTTTGGAATGAGCCCAAGAATGGGGGGCACCCTATGCCCCTTGTGACGGATCTTCTTGAGCGAGTGGCGGGAGGATAACCTAGTTGAGTTCAGGGACACATCAAACTGTGTTTCATCTTGCCAATTCAGAGAACGGTTCAAGGCCAGAAGCTCTGATCTGCTGCCATTTTAGCCCTCCTCTACATACACCGGAGCTTAGGGGAGAGTGGGTTAGAGGAGACTTAGGAAAGAGAGGCAAGAATTCTCGTATATACCATAAGAGACAATGGGCAGTCCGTCATGAGTGTTTGCGGATGTTTAAGTCATCCGCGACAACCCCCGTGTGGGGTATTAACACACCCAAGCAGCCCTGGAGTCTGCAATCCAGGGCTTCTCCGGGGGCAATGAAGAGGCTTTAGAAACCAGGCCGATTGTTCGCCTAATGTCCGGCTCGCATGATTTCAAACTTCATGTGGGGTCAAGGGGAACCGGCTGAATTATTCAGCTGTACGGAGACTAAGTGAGACCGCTCACGCATTCTGAGGCTGCCCAATTTCTTCGTATGTCTCCCTCAACTTTGTACCAGCGCAAAGATATCCCTCGGTATCGCCGTCCCGGCTCTCGCGTGATGCTGTTCGATCAGGACGAACTCGAAGCCTGGCTGAAGCAGGGTCGCATTAAGGGAATCGGCGAAAGACCGGACAGGAACCTAGGCGGGCAAGAGCAGCAACGTCAGGGTGAGAGCCAAGCTCTCCTCGTGGACATTCCAACCAGACCTGTTTACCATCGCAACCCTCGATATCGATAAGGCATTGGCATGACGTACTCGATCACCACGAGACAGACGAAGAAGGGCGTGGCATTCGATCTATACGTTCGCTGGAAGGGACAACGGTATCGCCCCTTGCTCGGGTACAACCTGACCAAGGAGCAGGCCGAGGAAGCCGCGATCGCGACGATCGCGAAAATTCAGACGCGACCCGCCAGACCCAATAGCAGTGAAGACGTTCGCACCCTGCGTGGCCTTGTGCCGTTGTTTTGGAATAGTTTCAATGTGAAGAAGCGGGTCGATCGGGTTCGTCCGAAAGGCATCCTCGAGAATCACCTCTTGCCGGCTTTTGGTGATCGGCTACTTACTGCTCTCATGCCCAAGGACGGTCTCGACTACGTGCTGGCACGCCAGAATGCAGGAGCCTCAGCAGGCACCATCCGCCGAGAGTGGCAAGTCCTGATGCGCTTGCTCAACTTAGGGGTTCGCTATGACTGGCTCGATAAGAACCGGCTCAAGGCGGTGGAGCTTCCGGACCCTGAACGGCGCACCCGTGTTGCGGAGGTTCAGGAGCTCGAACGAATTCGGCTGCTCAGAGATCGTGTCATGCCTGAAGTTCTCAACCAATTGTGGCGCGTCATCGTGGCTGAATTGAATACCGGATTACGAGAGGCGAAGCTCCTCAGTATCGATCGTTCATGGATCCGACAAGAGACCGACGGCTGGTGGTTGGTCCTGCCGCCGAGCGCGACGAGACTGAAAGGCACCCCTTCGCGGATTCCCTTGAACACCTCAGCCTTGTGGGCGCTTCGTGACCCACTACCTTTACTCATGGATGGGCGAGTGTTCCACCGTTGGAATGATGTACGAGCGTTCAAGAAGTACTGGGCGCGAGTCTGTACCCTGGCGAAGATCCAAGATCTGCACTTTCACGACCTCCGACATACCTTTGCGACCCGTCTGCAGGGTCTTGGTGTTGACTATGAAGTGAGACAGGCGCTTCTCGGCCATCGGATGCCCGGCATGACAGCTAGCTATTCTCATGGCGGTCCTGCGTGGGATAGAAAGCTGCGTGAGGCGGTGGCCATCCTCGATACAGCCTTCAAAATGTCCTATGGATTGTCCTATGAAAGGACTGCGGTCGCGGTGGGTGATCCTAACCTATTGAAAATTGGTGAGCCGGCTGGGACTCGAACCCAGGACCCTCGCCTTAAAAGGGCGATGCTCTACCGACTGAGCTACCGGCTCACCGTAGACGATGGGATTTCTAACCGTCTATCTGAAG
>Ga0224505_10002783_pt1 | contig 10126 bp, 5 predicted proteins | sample SF_Jan12_sed_USG_FD_169102 | JGI IMG/M metagenome (GOLD analysis project Ga0224505, IMG submission 169102) | Sediment microbial communities from San Francisco Bay, California, United States - SF_Jan12_sed_USGS_4_1 | ecosystem: Environmental > Aquatic > Marine > Sediment | place: USA: California...
TGGGGGCGTCGGTGGTCAGCGGGCCGCTCGCGGTCGCGCCGTCCTCGCGCCAACTGCCGTGCAGCTCGAAGAACGGCGCGACCGGCCGGGTCGGTGTCGTTCGGCCCCCAGTCGTAGGCGTCGAGCGGCACGGGCGACGGACCGAGCCGGGCGACCGCCAGCGGCGGGTGAGGTGTTCCAGCGTCGCCATGCTCGCCTCCTCAGCTCGAGTACCGGCCGTACCAGGCGTCCGCTTCGACGGGCGTGGCACCGGCGGCGACGCGGAGCTGCGCGGCGCCCCCGTTGGCGACGATGGAGACGTGCTCGCCGTCGAAGCTCGTGAAACCGACCGACACCGGCTCGTCGTACAGACCCATCTGCTCTTCGAGGATCGACGCCGCGATCCGCTCGCCGAGGCGCACCGACTCGAAGTAGTCGGTGTAGTAGTGGACGCCGGCCATGTTGCGGGCGATGGCGACGTTGGCAGCGAGCTTGTCGAGCTCGCCGGTCACCGTGAGCCCGCTGACGCCCGCGTCGGGCACCAGCTCGCCGCCCTCGTTCTCCTTGATCGTCGCCCGGTAGGCGGGGTAGGGCCACGGCCGCTGCCCGCCCTGCGCGTCGGCCGTGTCGAAGAGCGCCTTCAGCACGGTGACGCAGGCCCCGGCGACGGTGGCGTGGCCGGCGCCGTAGGCCGGGTGGGTGGGCGAACCCTCGGGGAACGCCATCGGCAGCAGGTGGTTGGCGGCGTCCGCGATGGCCGGGAAGCCGGCGGGCAGGCCTGCGAGCGGCTGGACCTTGGGGGTCGCGGCGTTCTGCGCCGTGTTGTGGGCCGCGACCGCGTCGAGGATGACCTGGGGGATCTTCGCTCGGAGCTCGGCGAGCGCCGGCTGTAGCGAGGCGACCACCCGGTTGGGGTCGTGTTCGTGCAGCGTGAGCAGGGCGGCGATGACCTCGGGGCGGGCCCGGCGGTGGTGCATCCACTTCTGGCGCCAGACCGCCTTCAGCGCCCTCGTCGCGACCTCCGTGAGGAGCGAGAGCACGTGCGGCCCGCCGAAGGAGGCGAAGGCGGCCCGGGTCCGGCTCTTCGTCTCGGGCAGCCCCGGGTCCTTCGGGAACGACGCCGAGTCGCCCAGCATCAGCAGGCAGGCGACCAGGTAGGCCTGGTACAGCGCGTCGTAGTGCACGTACGTGGCGATGTCGCGCGGCGTGCTCAGGTAGCGCCGGTTGCTGCGGAACACGTCGAGATCGTTGAAGTCCACCCCGTTCTGGGCATCGAGCCAGGCCGCCCAGTTGGTCATGTAGTCGATGCCTTCGCGGGCGACGATCGAGCGCTGGTCGATGATCTGGGTGCCGAACAGGACGAAGCCGTCCTCGCGTGAGAGCGGGGCGCGCACGCCGACGAATGACGGTTGGCCCTGGTTGTTCGAGGTGGCGGCGCCTCCCGGCGTCACGAAGTCGAACTTCGAGTTGTCGCTGCCGATCAGGAGGTACTGCGAGGTCCATCCGCCGGCCTGCGAGCCCACCGTCGAACCCCGGAACAGGTCGCTGCCCGAGGTGACCTTGGCCCGGCTGGCGAAGCGGCGCGCCGCGGCCCGGTCGGCCGGCGCGGCGCCACCGGGCGCGAACCAGGCCATCGAGCCGAGGGCGGCGACCAGCGCCGCGATGTTGCCGGGCGCGGCGCCGCTGGCGATGTCGCCGAAGGTGGCGTCGCGACACAGGGCCATCACGTAGAGCTCGGCCATCTCGGCGGCGAGCTCGTCGCTGGCGACCAGCGGCGCCTCGGAGATGGCGAGCGAGCCAGCGTCGGCTCCCTCGAGGTCGTAGACGTGGCCGGTCAGCGGGCTCGTCAGCTTGCGGAACTTCAGCCCGGCGGGCGAGGTGTAGCGCGGCGGGTCGGTCGGCGAGCCGCTGGCCGTGCGGTTGGCGCCGAGCGGCAGCGTCTCGAGGCCTCCGTGGTCGTGCAGCGTGACGGCGCGCACCATGTCGTGGTACGAGCCCGGATGCACCGAGCCGTCGACGTCGTGGGGCAGGCCCTTGTGGTAGCTGAGCGGATAGGTGCTGCCGTGCGCGGTCTCCTCGCCGTTGGTGCGGGTGATCCCGGCGCCGAGGTGGTCCGCGGCGCGCCGAGCGCGCTCGCGCCGGGCGGCGGCCATGCTCTTGCGGTCGTCTCCGTCCGGGCGCGGCGATCCGATCGATCGGGTCATCGATGACTCCTTGGTGGGGTGGCGCGGCTCGTCGACTGCCAAGAGGCGCAGCGGCGTGTCGAGCGATGGCACGCCCGCTCCGGTCGCGTGACGAGGACCGGGGCGAGGTCGTGGGGGTGTGTGGCTGTTCGGCCGATGAGAGTCCGACGCCGGCCCACGTGATACGCGCCGATGTCCGATTGCGTGTCCGGGTCCGCGCGCAGGGCGATCGCCGCGTCGGCTCCCGCCAGCTCGGTAGCGTCGGTGCCATGAGCGAGCTCCGACACGGCACCGTGTCCGCCAACGGCATCGACCTCCACTACGTGGAACAGGGCGCCGGTCCGCTCGTCGTGCTGTGCCACGGCTTTCCCGAGTCGTGGTACTCGTGGCGCCACCAGCTCCCGGCGCTCGCCCAGGCGGGCTTTCGCGCCGTGGCGCCCGACATGCGGGGTTACGGCGGCACGTCCAAGCCGGCTGCTGTCGGCGAGTACACGCTCTCGCACCTCGTGGGCGACGTGGTCGGGCTCGTCCACGCCCTCGGCGATTCCGAGGCCGTGGTCGTCGGCCATGACTGGGGCGCGCCGGTCGCGTGGTACTCGGCGCTGATGCGACCCGATCTGTTCCGGGCGGTGGCCTGCCTCAGCGTGCCGTTCACGCCGCCCATCGGCGGGCTCGCCGGCGGGCTGACCATCGGCGACCTCATGCGGGCCGCCGCGGGCGAGCGCGACTACTACCGCCTGTACTTCCAGGAGCCCGGCGTCGCCGAGGCCGACCTCGAAGCCGACGTGCGCCGCAGCGTCAGCGGCTTCCTCTACTCGATCTCCGGTGACATCGTGGCCGCGGGCACCCATTCGATCGGCTGGGACGGGCATTTCCCGAAGGGCGAGTCCCTCAGCGCCCAACTCGTCGTGCCCGACGTGCTGCCGGGCTGGCTGAGCGAGGAGGACGTCGACTTCTACACCGCGGAACTGACGGCGAGCGGGTTCCGCGGCGGCCTGAACTGGTACCGCAACATCGACGCGCTCACGTCGATCCTGGCGCCGTTCGTGGGCGCCACGATCGCCCAACCGTCGTGCTATCTCGGGGGCGAGCACGACCTCATCGCCGGCAACACGCCCGACGCGATCGAGCGGATGCGGGCCGCGCTCGGCGACCTGCGGCACTGCGAGCTGCTGGCGGGCGCAGGCCACTGGCTCCAGCAGGAGCGGCCCGGCGAGGTGAACGCCGCGCTGGTCGCGTTCCTCGGTTCGCTGCGATGAGGGGGCGGCAGCGATGACGAGAGGGCAGCGATGACCGGCCAGCCCTGGGTGCTCGGCGTCGACTTCGGGTCCTCCGCCTCGGTCGCGGTGGCGCGCTCGGGCGATCGCATCGAGGTCGTCGACTTCGACGGCGAGGCGCGCCTGGTCTCGGCGGTCTATCTCGACGACGGCGGCAACCTCGTCGCCGGCCGCCCCGCCGAGGCGCTGCTCGCCGCCCACCCCGACCGCGGCGTGCGCTCGCCCAAGCGGCTGTTGGGCCAACCCCAGCCCGCCGTGCTGGGCGGCAAGGCCGTGCCGGTGGTGACGGTGGTCGCGGCCCTGCTGGAGCGCGTGGCCCACGAGGCCGGGCGCGTCATCGGCGGGCCGCCGGCCGAGGTCCGCCTCACCCACCCCGCCGACTGGAACGACTCCCAGATCGAGCGCCTGGTCCAGGCCGCCCGGCGGGCCGGTCTGCCCGAGCCCGGTCTGCTGAGCGAACCGCTGGCGGCGGCGGTGGCCGCGCGGCGCCATCACGAGATACCGCCGGGCGAACGGCTGCTGGTGTTCGACCTCGGCGCCGGCACGCTCGACACGGCCGTGCTCGAGGCCCGCTCGGACAGCTTCGTCGTTCTCGGCCGGCCGCGCGGCGACCGCGACCTCGGCGGCGACCTGCTCGACGAGGCCATCGCCTCACTGGTGGGCGAACGCCACCTCCCGCTCGCGGTGTGGGAGGCGCTGCTCGGCGACGAAGACCCCGCCTGGGTGCGCGCCGCCGGCGAGCTGCGCAACCAGGCCCGGCGGGCCAAGGAGTTGCTCTCGGCCCACCCCGAGACCGAGTTCGTGCTGACGACGCCGGCCGGCGGCCACACCGTCCGGTTGACCCGCGATCAGGTCGACGACGTGCTGGCGCCCTACGTCGGCGACGCCATCGACATCGCCCGGCGCACGGTGGAGGACAGCGGGCTCGACATCGACGCCATCGGCACGGTGCGACTGATCGGCGGCGGCAGCCACATGCCGATCGTGCAGGACGCCGTCGCCCGGGCGTTCCCCGACGCGCGCGTCGACCGCTCGGGCGATCCGAAGACCGCGGTCGCGCTGGGTGCCGCATGGGCCGCGCCCGGCGTGGCGCTCGGCTTCGAGGCGGGCCGTAACACCAACCGGCTCGAACCCGCGGCCGTTCCAGCTCCGAGCGGGCCGGCGGTGGGGGACGCTCCTACCGCGACGCTCGCCGCGGCCAACTTCGGCACGGGCACGCCTGGCCCGGGTGACGCTGCGGGTGGCGCCGCCCCGACCCCGGCAGCCGATCCGGCGCGGGCCGAGCCGGCACCCGATGTCCTGTCGGGTTCGCCGAGCGAGGGCTCGCCGGCGGTCGAGCCGGGCGGCGACGGCCGCGGCCGGCGCCGCCGGTTGCTCGCCGGGCTCGCCGGGCTGGTCGCGCTCGCCGTCGCGTCGGGGGCGGCGGCGATGGTGCTGCTCGGCGACGACCCCGACCCAGGGCAGGGCCCGGGCACCACCGCCGGCCCGGGCATCACCGGCGGTCCGGGCACCGCCGGCGCGGGGTCGGCTGCGACGGCGGGCGGGCCCGCGACCGAGCAGGTCATCGAGATCCCCGGAAGCGACGACCCGGCGAGCTGGCAGGTACGGTGCCGCTCGAGCGACGCCCAGCGCTGCCCGGCCGGTGGCGACGCCGAGGTGGTGGCGGTCGAGGCGAACCCCGCGTGGGTTGCCGGTCCCGGCCGTTGGATGGCGGTCGCCGGCCAGTCCGACGACGGTTGCCCCACCGGCGACCTCCGCCTGGTCCGCTACGAGTACTCGGTCGAGATCGGCGCGCTCGCCCGGGCCGAGCCCGGCTCCGAGGTCACCGTCGAGTTCGACTGGGCCGCCGACAACGTGCTCGTCGGCGTCGACCTGCGGCCGGTCACCGACCCCGAGCGCGCCAGCCCCGCGACGGTGCTGTTCGAGTCGACCCAGGCCAGCGGGGACGACCTGATCGAACTGTCCTTCGACTCCTTCGAGCGCATCCATCCCGCCGAGCGCGCCCGCTTCGAGGTGACCGAGGCCGCAGCGCACCGGCTCGTGTTCCTCACCGACGGCGACGGCTGCGCCGACGGTCTGCTGCTCACCAACGCCGAGATGACGGCCCGGCTCCGATGACCGGGCGGCCGGCGGCGGCATATGCTCCGGCCACCAGCAGCCATCGGCGGTACCGGGGGGAATCGCGATGCTCGACCACTACCGCGTGCTCGACCTGACCGACGAGCGTGGCCAGCTCGCAGGCTTCATCCTGGCCGGGCTCGGTGCGGACGTGATCGCCGTCGAACCGCCAGGCGGCACCTGCTCCCGCCATGTCGGCCCCTTCGCCGGCGACGAGGCCGGGCCCGAACGCTCGCTGACCCACTGGGCGTTCAATCGAGGCAAGCGTTCGATCGTCGCCGACCCGGCCGACGCCGGGCATCGGGCCGCGGTGGCCGACCTGGTCTGCTCGGCCGACGTGGTCTTCGCGATGGGCCCGCGCGGCTACGCCGCAGATCTCGGCCTCACCCCCGAGGCGACGGCCGCGCTGAACCCGGCTCTCGTGCACGTCACGATCAGCCCCTTCGGTACGACGGGACCCAAGGCGAACTGGGCCGCGTCCGACCTGACCGTCAACGCGGCGAGCGGGCAGCTGGCGCTCACCGGCGACGCCGACCGTGCTCCGCTGCGCATCAGCGCACCACCGCAAGCGTTTCTCCAGGCCGCCGGCGACGCCGCCGGTGCGGCCCTGCTGGCGCTGACCGAACGGCGCCGGTCGGGCCGGGGACAGCACGTCGACGTGTCCGCCCAGGCGTCGATGATGGCGTCGACCCAGCAGTACTGCGTGGCGTCGCTGATCGACGCGCCCCCGCTGCAACGGGCGGGGGGCGGCGTGATCGCCGGCAACCTGCACGTCCAGCTCGTGTGGGCATGCCTCGACGGCCACGTGTCGCTCACCCTGCTGTTCGGCTCGTCGCTCGGGCCCTTCGCCCGCCGGCTGTTCGAGTGGATGCTCGAAGAGGGCTTCTGCGAGCCCGCCGACCGCGACAAGGACTGGATCAACCTCGGCACCCAACTGTGGACCGGCGAGGAGCCCGTCGACGAGTGGGAGCGCCTCAAGGGCCTCGTCGCCCGCTTCCTCGAGACCAAGACCAAGGCCGAGCTGCTCGACGCCGCGCTCACCCGCAAGCTGCTGTTCGCGCCGCTGTCGACGGCGCGCGAGCTCGTCGAGCTCGACCAGCTGGCGGCCCGCGGGTACTGGGACGACGTGGACACGGGCGACGGAGGTCGCGCTCGCTTCGCCGGCCGGTACTGCCGTTTCAGCGCCGGTGAGCCCCCGACGCTGGGCCGCGCCCCCCACCTCGACGAGCACCGCGAGGCGCTGCTGGCGGGCGCGACCCCGCGCCGTCCCGCCGTTGTGGCCCGGCCGGCGCCCGCCGACGGGCCGGCCGATGCGCGCCCACTGGCCGGGCTGAAGGTGCTCGATTTCATGTGGGCGGTGGCGGGCCCCTCGGTGACCCGGGTGCTCGCCGACCACGGCGCCACGGTCGTCAAGATCGAGTCCGAGCACAGCGTCGACGGCGCCCGCACGGTCGGGCCGTTCCGCGGCGACCAGCCCGGTCCGGACAACACCGGGCTGTTCCATTCGATGGGCGCGAACAAGCTGGCTCTGGCGCTCGACCTGGGCAAGGCGGAGGCCCGAGAGGTGGCCCGCGATCTCGTGGCCTGGGCCGACGTGGTCACCGAGTCGTTCTCGCCGAAGGCGATGCGCTCGTGGGGCCTCGGTTGGGACGACGTGCACCGCATCAACCCCCGGGCGGTGATGCTGTCGAGTTGCCTGATGGGCCAGACCGGGCCGATGGCCTACTACGCCGGCTTCGGGACGATGGCCGCGGCGATCTGTGGGTTCCACCACCTGACCGGCTGGCCCGACCGGTCGCCGGTCGGCCCGTTCAGCGCCTACACCGACTACGTCGCTCCCCGGTTCGCGCTGCCGGCGCTCCTCGCCGCGCTCGAGCACCGCGACCGGACCGGCGAGGGGGTCTACCTGGACTTCTCGCAACTGGAGTCGTCGTTGCACCTGCTCGGCCCCCAGCTGCTCGACTTCACGGTCAACGGCCGCGTGGCCGAGCGGTGCGGCAACGACGACCCCCGATTCGCGCCCCACGGGGTCTACCGCTGCGCCGGTGACGACACCTGGGTGGCGATCGTGTGCGAGAACGACGGGCAATGGCGCTCCGTCGCTGCCACGGTTGGCCGGCCCGACCTGGCGGACCTGTCCGCGGCCGAGCGGCTGGCGCGCCGACGCGAGCTCGACGAGGTGGTCGAGGCGTGGACGCGCCTGCGCTCGGCCGCGGCCGCCGAGTCCGAGCTCCAGGCGCGCGCCGTGCCCGCCCACCAGGTGCAGAACAGCCCCGAGCTGGCCACCGATCCCCAGCTCGCCCACCGCCGCAGCTTCGTCGAGGCGCCGCATCCGACCCTCGGGTCGGCCTGGGTGGAGGCCCCGAGGTTCCGCCTGGAGCGCACCCCGGGGCGGGTCGACCGGGCCGGTGTTCCCTTCGGCACCGACGTCTACGAGGTGCTCCACGACCTCCTCGGCTACGACGACGACCGCATCGCCGATCTCGCCGCCGCCGAGGTCCTCGAGTAGCCCGGTCGGCACGCGCAACGGGCCGGCCTCGACGATCGAGGCCGGCCCGTCGGGAGTCGATGCCGGTCAGCTCAGTCGGCCACCAGCTCGTTCTGGCGCAGCGGCTCGGTCACGTACTCGTCGAGGTCGACCTCGCGCGTCATCTCGAAGAAGTCGACGTTGCGATACGGCGAGTTGATCACGATGCGGCCGCGCGGGTTGCGGTAGTAGGTGGACATTCCCGGGTGGGTCCACACCATGTTCTCGTGCTCGGCGTCGACGTTGGCGTTGTAGCGGGCGTGCACGTCCTCGCGCACCTCGGCAGCACCGATCCCCTCGGCCGCCATCTTCTTCAGCATGTCCATGATGTAGCGGACCTGCATCTCGACGACGAAGATCAGGCTGCCGCCGTGGCCGGGCTGGAGGTTGGGCCCGTAGAGGATGAAGTAGTTGGGGAAGTCGGGGACGACCGTGCCCATGTAGGCCTGGGCGTTGTCGTCCTCCCAGGCGTCGCGCAGCGTGCGGCCCGAGCGTCCGACCGTCTCGTAGGTGTTGATGAGGCGCAGCACGTCGAAGCCGGTGGCCAGCACCAACACGTCGGCCTCGCGGGCCGTGCCGTCGGCGGTGACCACGGCGTTGCCGTCGATGCGGGCGATGGAGTCGTCGACCAGCTCGACCTTGGGGTTGCGCAACATCCGGTACCAGCCGTTGTCCATCAGCATGCGCTTGCCGAAGGGCGGGTAGGTCGGCAGGACCTTGTCGAGCAACTCGTCGGCCTTGTCGCCGAGCTCGTCGATGACGTACTTCGTGAAATAGGCGCGATGGGCGTCGTTCTGGGCGTTCAGGGACCGCTCGGGATGCTCCCAGTTGGGGTCCTTGTGCAGCGCGCCGTGGATGCGGTCGTTGAACGTCCAGCCGAGCCGCACCCGGTACCACGAGCGGTAGAGCGGGCATTCGCGGAACAGGAACCGCATGGCCTCGGGTACGTCCTTGCGGAACTGCTCGAACGGCGCAGCCCAGTGGTTCGAGCGCTGGTAGATCGTGAGCGACTCGACGTCGTTCTGGATCTCGGGGCCGATCTGCATGCAGCTCGCGCCGTTGCCGATGATCGCCACGCGCTTGCCGGCCAGCGAGGCGTCGTCGGGCCAGCGCGCCGAGTGCCACTTCTCGCCCGTCCAGCCGTCGAGGCCCTCGATGTTGGGCTCGACCGGCGGGTTGAACAGCCCAGCGGCACTGATGACGACGTTGGCCTCGATCACCTCGGTGCTGCCGTCGGCGTTGCGGATCTCGGCGAGCCAGCCCTGCCGCTCGGGCTGGTACTCGATGCGCGTGACCGTGGTGGAGAACCGGATGTTCTTGCGCACGTCGAACTGGCGCGAGACGTGCTCGAGGTACCCGTGCAGCTCGTCGCGCAGGCAGAAGTACTGCTTCCAGTCGTAGGGGGCGAACGAGAACGAGTAGAGGTGGTTGGGCGTGTCGACGCCGGCACCCGGGTACTTGTTCTCCCACCAGACCCCACCGACGGTGGCGTTGCGCTCGATGATCTCGTAGTCGACGCCGGCCGCCTGCAGGTTGATCGCCGTGCACAGACCGGACACGCCGGCGCCGATGATCAGCACCTTGAACCCGGCGGGCAGACCGATCGGCTCCTCGTTGAGCAGCTTCAGCTGGCCGAGCTGGGCGGCGGTGAAGGCGCCGTACTCGTCGGGGACGTGCTCGGCCATCGTGACGCTGAGCATCCGGACCAGCATCTCTTCGGTGGGCTCGGGCATCGCGACGGGACGACCGGCCCGCCAGGCCAGGATCGCCTCGAGCGCGGCGTCACGCACCTCGGCCTGGTGGCGGGGTTCGAGCCCGCCGGTGTCGTTGTCGCCCATGCCGGCCTGCCGCGTCGGCCGATACGGATCGTCCAGCCAGTGCGTCTCGCCCGTCAGCTGGACGAGCACCATCAGCAAGGTCGGGATGTTGGCCACCGCGATGGCCTCGGCGAACTGCTGCTCCTCGGCTGCGGTGAGCGTGCTCGAATCGGTCATGGTTCCCCCTGGACGACGTCGTGAACCCCCTCCGACTCTACGCCACGA
>Ga0224505_10002784_pt1 | contig 10124 bp, 7 predicted proteins | sample SF_Jan12_sed_USG_FD_169102 | JGI IMG/M metagenome (GOLD analysis project Ga0224505, IMG submission 169102) | Sediment microbial communities from San Francisco Bay, California, United States - SF_Jan12_sed_USGS_4_1 | ecosystem: Environmental > Aquatic > Marine > Sediment | place: USA: California...
ACCGAAGTGCCTTTTCAGCCCACCAATGGCAGGCCGGTTTACTGCAGCGATTGCTACAGCAAAGTCAGACCGAGCAGATAAGGCCGGTTTGGCCGCAGCACTTGCAGGGGCCCGGGATACCCGGCCCCTGTGCGTTTCTATAATGTGGTGATATATTGTCTCAATGACAGTCTCCATTTGTTCCGGGGCGTAATACATAGAACACATGATTTGTAGCAGGCGTAGCCGGCACGGTGCCCCTGGAGTGCTGCCGTGCTATCAGGTTACTATGGGGGATTGCTGTTCCTGGAACGGATGCGTTCTCAGAACCAGCGAGAAAAGGAAGGGATATCTGGATTTCAGGTGCTGAACATAATCTAGCCATTCACTGGCCAGGTGGTCATACAGCCTTCGGATATCACCGGCAATGTGCTCCAGGTCCTTGTCGGGGAGATCAATAAGCGTTGGTCTTACCGCAAGCTCTTCATCCAGATGGGTAACCGCCCAGAGCAGGTCGGTAAAACGGTCGTGCTCCAGCAAGCTGGGATTCTCGAGCAGAGTCAGCAGGAACTCTCGCTTCTCCTCCAGGAAAGCTTTTAGCCTGCCGAGGTCTATCTTTCGGCAGTCAACCTCGACTTTGAGGTGGTGCGCAAATTTGACGGCTTCTTGGAAATCCTTCTTTGTCCAGCTCTCAGCAACGTTCAGGTGCCTGGAAATCTCCAGACGGTTATCGAAATGTTTGATGAGGTCTTGAAGGAGGTAGTTGCCCAGTTCGCTGAAGAAAGCTCCCACCACCATATTCAATTTCTCCAGCTTGGCTTGCATCTCTCGGCGGGCCAGGAGGCGCTCGATGATAACCACCACTAATAGAACCTGCAGCGGCAGGAAGGCAAGGTCACCGACCATATAGATGAATATGTGGCGAACATCGCGAAAAATGAGGTAATGAACGAGATATAGAATTCCCGAAAGCGCCACGAACCCAATAGCCAGGTACACAACAAATGAGAAACGCTTCTTCATGTCAATCGTCAACCCTTCAAGTAGTAGAGATGTGCAACATAGTCCAGTGCTGCTTGCATATTATAGTGACATTGCTGGCATCGGACAATAGGCGTTCTGGGGACACGATACCCTATTTGCAGTAGGCCTGATTGGTATTGTCTCCCTGTGATCCGACGTCGTCTGAACCAGATTATCAAAGGCGGAAATGCATTCATCTTTTTGCATTTGGAGGCCATTGGAAGAGTGCACAATCCATCGACATGTTCAGCGACGTCTCGTGAAACCGCGTTGAGTCGTGGCCATTGTAAGGTAAAGTGAAGATGAATCATGTTGACCAGTTCGGAATTGGGGCGTATTATACGTAGTAGTAGAATATTCAGTGTGTCAATTAGGAATCACAATCGCCGTAAATAATCGAACTAGTAGTCGGGGAGGGGATGTGTGATTGTGACCCGACAAGGCGTGGGCCGTCTTTGAAGAGGTGCTGAGGCGGCAGCTTCAGCTGGTGACTTGAGGACGGATGACCAATAGTGAAACAGACCTCAGAAAGGCCGGTTTTGCGTTATGAGAGGGGGTGATAATCAACAAACCAGAGAATAGAGATGGGTAGAGAAGATAATGCGATTTCGTTGAGTAAGGAGGAAATATGCTTAAAGGAAAGTATTGCCGAATTGCAGTGGTGATGTCTGTTGTGTCTCTTTTACTGGTTGCCATGCTGCCCATGGCGACGAATGTGTTGGCAGCACAACCGAAGATGCCGGCAGGTTTGATCGCGGTCGATGTGGACCCCTATTACAAGGCACTAGATCAAGAAGCTGCGTCCGCCAAAATCGTGGGTGACACAGCAAAGGCGGCGGCTTCATTAGAAGCAGCCAAGGCGTCTTTGTCTGGCTCTGCTGTTGGTGAAGGTGATGTAAGGATGCTTTACGGCGACGGCTGGCAGAACTTTACGCTGAAAGCTATAGGCGGTAACGCAGAAATCTGGTTGGCCAACAACCTCAGTTACCCTGAGGGAGACCCCAGGCCAACACCGGTGGTGACTCAGGAACAAATAGATTACATGCTGACGGAGTTTAACGACACTATATATCCCAGCAACACTAACTATTTCGGTTTCACGAATGACCGGAATGGCACAGGGGGCTTGTTCTCCAGCTGGGGCTATGACTGGTATGAAACCGATAATCCGCAGCGCGTAATGATTCTGATCTTCAACATAATCGATGAATCATATTACGACCCCGAATATCCCTTCTTTGTGGGTGGTTACTTCTGGCCGGAAATGAATGATTACTATGCTGACCGCAATATCATTCACATCGACTCACATGACTGGGCGAACCGGGTGGGACCGGATGTCGCACGCCCATATAATTATGAGGGCACGATTGCCCATGAATACGAGCATGCCATTCACTACGATCACGACCCTGACGAGGCATCCTGGGTGGATGAAGGAATGGCTGACCTTTCCGGCTATTTTGCCGGTTACGGGCACGCAGAGGACCATCTGGCCTACTACATGGTTTATCACCGGACCTCCCTAACCAACTGGGGAAACGCACTGGAAGACTACGGAGAGAGCTATTTATTCCAGTTATATCTTAACGAAAACTTCGGAGGACCGGACTTCATCAAAGCGCTGGTTGATGAGCAGGCCAATGGTATCGAAGGCATCGAGAACCAGCTTGCATCTTCTAACTACACCGTTTCTTTCGATGATATATATCGCGACTGGACGCTGGCAAATTATCTGGACGATACGACATTAACTGGAGATTCGGGAGCTCAACTGGGCTATGATGCTCTGGATATACCGTCCAGCGACACCTGGGGATACTCAATACAGTGGAGCATCAAGAACTATTATGGCTCGGACAACCAGGGCAACCTGCCCATCCCGCGCTACTGGGGCGGCTATAAATCGGGTACCGTCCAGTATCCGATAGGCAGCATCGCCCCCTATGCCCCAATGTACCTGACCTACAAAGGCTTCCAACCCGAGCTTATCTCGAACTTCAGGGGAGAAGGTTCCTCGGGCATAGTGCCACATGAGGGGAACTACGAACTATATGGTGGACGTGCTGCCCTCCTGTTTAATGAGTGCACACTGGATGACGCGGTCGCCCTGGGGGCCAATGCCGAACTCAGCTTCTGGACGTGGTACGAAATAGAAGACCTCTGGGACTTCGGTTTTGTGCAGATATCCACTGACGGAGGCTCGACCTGGGCCAGTCTGAACAATAGCGACACGACGTCGGACCACGACCCCGACGCCATTGGGACTGTAACAGACAACCTGCCCGGCTTTACAGGCAGCAGTGGAGGCTGGGTGCAGGAGACATTTGACCTGAGCGCATACGAGGGCGAGTCCGTCTTAATTCGCTTTCTCTACGTGACAGACTGGGCAACCGAATATACAGGCTTCTTCGTTGATGAAATCGCTATCACCGATGACAGCGGTACGCCCTTCGCCGACGGGTTGGAGTCAGGCAGCGACAACTGGGTCCTCGACGGGTGGCAATGGACCAGTGGGCTAGTTGACAACGATTGGCAGCTGACCTTCATCAATCCGCTGTATGTGAAAGGCAAGTTAATGGAATACCAGATTCAGAACAGTTCCATGTTTACCGCGGGTGACTACCAGTATGACCTGACACAACTGAATACACTGGCGCTGGGCAGCGATGTTGTTACGATAATCGTAAGCAACCACCAGCCCGAGGACCGGAGCTTTGCGTCCGGATATTTGCTGCTCGTTGAGAAGGGCACCGCCTAGAGGTAGGGAAATCCGAACAACAAGAGGGGGGTGTTGAGAGACATCCCCCTCTTTGTCCAATCGGTGACCGGTCGATGATGCCCGTTAACTATGAGAGAATTCCTGAAACCGGATTGGAGAAGACTACTGACCACCCTGATTCTCTTGGGTCTGACATACCTCTACAAGGTGAACTGTTCAGCCGGAGGCGTGTTTATGTGCGAAGCTTAGGGGTTTCCGGCTTCTTACTTTCGCATGTCTAGCGGCGATTTCGTTTATCACCCCGAGTATTCTGTTTTGTGGGTGGGGCTGGTAATAGATTTAGTCTTCTGGTATGTTGTTTCCTCCGCAATGGTCTTTGCCCTTATGCGGTTGAGGAAGCGGCCTTAACGGGGCGTGCTCTAGTTCGTCTTGTCCCCCGGCGCTTTCTGAACCGAATTAACCAATGGGGAACGGGGCCTATCTTTTCCGGCTAGGAAGTTCATCAGATACAGACCTTGCCAACAGATGGGATGTGATTCATGTCTTGACCTTGGCATTAAAGTGGAGTAAATTCAATGGCTGAATTCTCTATAGTAGCCATCGAATTCATCAACCTATGCCTACATTATTGTTAGATAGAGACGCGATCAAGCCTCTGACGAAGATCTCCGACGTCATCAATCCAGTGGATGAGGCTTTCAGGACGTGCGGAGAGTGCAGAGGGGGTGCCGGTCAGAACATAGATGGCCGTTGACAAGGGTGATTCCAGGGCGATGCCGGCCGCCTTGCGCTGGCGTGAAGGCGTGAAGATGGGTAAACGTACCCCCAGAGAATCCATATCGTGGTCTACCTTCGATCTGGAAGGCGGTGGAAACCGATGAAAGCGATAGTCAAAACTCGAAGAGAGCCAGGTGCCGAACTTGTTGACATGAGTGTACCCAAGCCTGGAGCTGATGAAGTTCTGGTGAAGCTGATGGCCGGGTCCATCTGCGGCACAGACGTCCATATATATTCCTGGGATTCCGGCGCGCAGGTTTACATCAAGGACGTTCCCCAGGTGCTGGGTCATGAATTCGCGGGCACGATTGTCGAACTGGGAAAAGCAGTTACGAAATTTAGAATTGGTGACTATGTTTCGGCAGAGACCCATATCTACTGCGGAAAGTGCGTTCAGTGCCTGAACGATCAAAGGCATATCTGCGAGACAGGGAGAATCTTCGGACTGACCTGTGACGGCTGCTTTGCCGAGTATTTCACCGTTCCCGAGCGAGTCCTGTGGAAGAACAATTCGCAACTGTCACCGGAGATCGCCGCCATCCAGGAGCCTCTGGGCAACGCTGTGTATTGTGCCCTGGGAGATTACGACAAGAACCTTGAAAAAAAGAGCGTGTTCATCATTGGCGACGGCCCGACCGCGATAATGGCTGCCGGTGTCGCAAAGGCCGAAGGAGCTCGCTTGGTCATTATTCTGGGGCGACACGACAAAAGGATGGAAATGGCAAGAAAGATGGGCGCTGACCGGACACTAAAGGATGGCCAGGGAACTGAGGAAATCATCTGCGATATTACTGGCGGCAAGGGGTTTGACGTGGTTCTGGAAATGGCTGGCAGTCCGGAAGCTGTCAAGCTTGCTCTCAGGTGGACCCGGATTGGCGGCAGGATGTCCGCTTTCGGCATTCACGGGGAACCATTCGTAATAGATAACTACGGTCAGTATGTGAGGAGTGGGAAGAAGATCCTTCCCATATCCGGGCGATTGATCTGGCGGACATGGGAAGAAGTGCATCGATTGTTGGAGTCTGGCAGCCTGGACGTCTCCCCCGTTATCACCCACAAGATGCCTCTCCATGAGTTCGAAAGGGGATTCGGTCTCATGACTCAAAGGCCGAAGGTTTCAGGGAAGGTCATTTTGATTCCTTAGCGATGGAGGCAAGTATGTATTCGAAGGAAGTGAAGGAATATCTCCAGGGCCAGCTTGAGTCTATCAGAAATAGTGGCCTGTATAAGGAAGAAAGAATCATCTGTTCGCCTCAGGGGTCAAGAATCAAGGTGAAGGAAGGGGAAGTCCTCAATCTCTGCGCTAACAACTACCTGGGCCTGGCGGATGATCCACAGTTGATTGCTGTGGCCAAGAAAGCCCTTGATGAAAGAGGTCACGGCCTATCCTCGGTTCGCTTCATTTGCGGTACTCAGGACATTCACAAGGAGCTGGAAAGAAGGATCTCCGAGTTTCTGGGTACCGAGGACACGATCCTCTATTCTTCCTGTGCCGCCGCCAATGAAGGTCTGTTCGAGGTCCTGCTTGGCCCTGAGGATGTTGTGATAAGTGACCAGCTAAACCATGCCACCATAATTGACGGCGTACGGCTCTGGGGAATGGTTCACAAGAAGAAACTCGATTCAGGATCAATCGAGTTTCCAGAGAATCGGGTTATGAAGCATTCAGATATGGCGGACCTGGAGAAGCACCTCAAGGAGACTCAAGATAGACGTTTCAGGATGATTGCCACCGACGGGGTCTTCAGCATGGATGGCGATGTGGCCAGACTCAAGGAAATCTGCGATCTTGCTGACAGATACACCGCCCTGGTCATGGTCGACGATTCTCACGCCACCGGGTTCTTTGGCCCGGGTGGGCGGGGCACTCCCGAATACTGCGGAGTGGAGGGGAGAGTTGACGTTATTACCAGCACGCTGGGCAAAGCCCTTGGTGGTGCTACCGGAGGGTTCACGAGTGGCCGGAAGGAGATGGTCGAGCTTCTGAGACAGCGCTCACGGCCGTATCTCTTTTCAAACACTGTGTCGCCCTCAATTGTAGCTACTGGCATCAAAGTGCTGGATATGATTGATAGAGCTTCAGACCTGCGTAAGAGACTTGAAGAAAACACCACCTACTTCAGGAAAGAGATCACCAAGCTCGGTTTTGACATAAAGCCAGGCAGTCACCCGATAGTCCCCATCATGCTGTATGATGCCAAGAAGGCCGCCCGTATGGCCGAGAGGCTTCTGGAAGAGGGGATCTATGTAATTGCCTTCAGTTATCCGGTTGTTCCCAGAGATCAGGCTCGAATTAGAGTTCAGATCTCGGCGGCCCACAGCAAGGAAGACCTGACCTTCGCTCTGCAAAAGTTCGCGAAAGTCGGATGGGAGCTGGGGGTAATACAAGCCTAGACCAGCCTGCTATGGCTGGACTCGGCCCCGCCAGGCCCCGGGATACCTCACTCCACAGAAATTTCCCGAACTCCATCAACAAGACCGAAGAAACGTGAAGGTGTCACCGGCCATATCAGCGAGGACAATGTCTTGATTTTGGCATTAAAGTGGAGTAAATTCGATAGGCGAAATTTTCATAGGAATCGGGAGGTTTAGCAGTTTATGCCTACACTTCTGTTAGATAGAAATGCCGTAAAGAACCTAATGACTATGGGGGATGTTATCAAAGCGGTGGAAGAGGCTTTCAGGCTGTGTGGGGAGGGAAAGGGCAGGATGCCGGCCAAGGTATACCTGTCTGTTGAGCATGGCGATTTCAGGGCAATGCCGGCTGCCTTGCCGGGATGTGCGGGTGTCAAGTGGGTAAACGTGCACCCTGAGAACCGGTCTCGTGGCCTGCCTTCGGTCATGGCTGTCCTGATCTACAGTGACCCGGAAACTGGGTATCCGCTGGCAATTATGGATGCGACTGAAATTACAGCTTACCGTACCGGCGCCGCAGCGGGCATCGCCTCGAAGTATCTGGCGCGGCCAGATTCGCATACGATGGGAGTTATCGGGGCTGGGTATCAAGCATACACGCAGATACTGGCTCATGCCGAATTGTTTAATCCCATATCGATAAGTGCCTTCGATGTTTCTCAGGCTGCGCTGGATGCACTGATGCGTTCTTTCCCGCAGTTTCAGATCAAAGCTTGTTCCATTCAAGAAGCGCTGGCATCGGACATCGTGTGCACGTTGACTCCCTCCCGCAACCCTATCGTCAAGAAGGAGTGGATAAGTCCCGGGACTCACATAAATGCGGTTGGTGCAGATGCACCCGGCAAGCAAGAATTGGACCCTGCGATATTGAAGGCGGCGATTGTCGTTGTGGATGATATGAAACAGGCAAGCGGCAGCGGGGAGATTAACGTGCCAATTCAGAAAGGTATCTATAGCACTGGTGAAATATATGGAACGCTGGCTGAAGTGGTTGTCGGCAAGAAGAAGGGAAGAGCCAACAACAGGGATATTACGGTGTTCGATTCCACTGGAATTGCCGTCGAGGACATGGCTGTGGCCAAGTTCCTGTTCGAGAAAGCTCAACAAAAAGGCGGCTATCCATCAGTTGACCTGATGGGAACATGAGGCAATGAGAGATGAAAGTAATTGATTTGCGCAGCGACACCGTGACTCATCCCACGCCGGAGATGCGCAAGGCAATGTCTGAGGCGGAGGTAGGTGACGATGTCTATGGGGAGGACCCAACCGTCAACCGGCTTGAGGCAATGGCGGCGAAGATGATGGACAAAGAAGCCGCAGTCTTCACTACCTCGGGCACCCAGGGCAATCTGACTGCGGTACTCACCCATACCCATCATGGCGACGAAATCATCGTGGGAGATCAGGCACACATCCTGTGGTATGAAGTAGGTGGTGCTGCTGCCCTGGGCGGTGTAATTCTGCGCACCGTGCCCAATGATAGTGGCGGACGCCTCGATCCTAGTGATATCGAGCGGACAATCCGGGGCAAGGACATCCACTACACGCAAACCACGCTCCTCTGTCTCGAGAATACACATAACCGCTGTGGCGGGACGGTGCTAACCACAGACTACACGGACGAAGTCTGTAATCTGGCCCACAGGCGCGGGCTAAAGGTACATCTGGACGGTGCCCGCATTTTCAATGGTGCGGTGGCCCTCAGCGTGCCCGCGTGCGCGCTGGCACGAAATGCCGACTCAGTAGCATTGTGCCTTTCGAAGGGACTGAGCGCGCCCGTGGGATCGCTGCTATGCGGGAGGAGGGAGTTTGTGGAGCGGGCGCGGAAGTTTCGTAAGATGCTGGGCGGAGGCATGCGGCAGGCGGGGGTCATCGCGGCTGCAGGCATTGTGGCACTGGAAACGATGGTGGACCGGCTGGCGGAAGACCATGCCAATGCCAGACGTCTGGCACAGGGGCTGGCACAGATCAAAGGGATAACGCTGGCGCAGGACGACATTCCTACAAACATCGTGATGTTCCATGTCTCGCCACCGTTGTCTCCTGCGGAGTTTATTGAGGCTCTTGATAGAGCAGAGGTGAAGATAGGCCTACGCGACGGCCGACCGTTCCGCGCGGTGACTCACCGCATGGTGTCATCCTCGGATATTGACGAAGCGCTGACTAGGATCGAAGCAGTCTGTCTCAAGCTACAGCGGGCTCGAAAATAACCCTGGCGCAGCGCCACTGAGGAAATATTGTCCAGGGATTTCAAGCTGATTTGTATGTAGCTTATGCAGTTCGGTAGTGCTTGACATTCCTGCTTAGTGGTCATACTTAGTGGTCATAGACTTGCACTAGCCGCCAGGATGTTCCCGAGGAAGGGTAGATACTAGTGAGCGAGCGCGAAATCCCAAATTACTGACCCGGCCGTTGCTTTGGCTGCTCAAAAACTAATCCTCATGGTTTGCACCTCCGTTTCTGGTATTCGAAGAATGGGTGTTTCACCAGGTGTACAATTCCTGAATACTTGTGCGGAATAGAGGGGGTAATCCATGGAGGCATTCTTGCTCTGCTGCTTGACGAGGTGGCAGAGTGGACGATAATCGCACGCCTGGGCCGATTCGGTATAACACGCAGCATATCTATTCGCTATTTTGAGGCTGCCAAAACAGACACAGAAATCATTGTGGAGTCTCAGATCATAAGCCATGATGATAAGAATGCCGTCCAGCGGTCGACAATTCATACGGCTGATGGCACTCTGCTGGCGGAAAGCACGAGTGACTGGATGCTTCCAAGCCCTTCCGTGCTTGCCAGAGTGGGAAGCGCTGATAGGGCGACATTGCAGGAATTCCTGGCCAAATACTCACCAAAAGAAGAAGCGGTTGAGCAATAGGCGCTTCGTTTTGCGGATTATTTCCTTGCGTCCCGTATGTAATCTGGCAACTTTGATTCAAGAGGATGAACGAACTGCCCGTTTGACTTCTTGGAACCTCGTTCGCTAGCCAGTCAAATGGTATACCATCCCGGGAGTTCGTTGAATCCTACCGCTTGGCCTGTTGGCGCTCTATAGCCCAGAGTACCGGGGGCGAATTCAGAGCCAGTCTATTTGCAGCAGGCATCCAACTCTATTCGAAGGGATATACTTTGTCCGTTTCCTTTGCCATCGCCTGCAACAATGCTTTTCCGCCGGAGAAAACAGGGGAAGCTTCTTGAGGCGATTTGT
>Ga0224505_10002785_pt1 | contig 10123 bp, 6 predicted proteins | sample SF_Jan12_sed_USG_FD_169102 | JGI IMG/M metagenome (GOLD analysis project Ga0224505, IMG submission 169102) | Sediment microbial communities from San Francisco Bay, California, United States - SF_Jan12_sed_USGS_4_1 | ecosystem: Environmental > Aquatic > Marine > Sediment | place: USA: California...
GATCAGGGACCCAGCGGCGGCTACCGAGCCATCAGCGACCTCGTCGACACCACCCCCTGAACCTCAGCTGGACGCGGCGCCGGGCCAGGGGGTGCCGACGGTGTCGAGCGACGCCTTGTCGCCGACGGCCACCCGGCGAGATGGCCCCAGGACCCGGGCCGGGTGGCCGATGGGCACCACCGCCATCGGTCGCAGCGAGTCGGGCGCGGCCACGATCTCACCGATCGGTCCCGGATCGGTGCTGGCGATGGTGGTGAGCACCGCACCCAGACCCAGCGCGTGAGCACCCAGGAGCAGGTTCTGCACCGCCGGGAAGATCGACGAGGCCAGCACACCACGATCGGCCAGGTCGGTGTCACCACACACCACCACCATCAGCGGCGCATCGGCCAACCCCCCGCCGAATCCGCGGTCGACGTCGTCGAAGAGAGCCGGATCGAGGCGGGGCCGCGACCACTCGCGGGCCATTCCCTCCCAGATCCCCGCCATCAGGCCGGCGATGGCGGCTCGACGCCGCTCGTCACGCACCACCACGAAGTGCCAGGGCTGACGGTTCTCGGCGCTGGGGGCCCGGGTAGCGGCATCGAGGATCAGTGCCACGTGATCGTCGGAGACCGGCTCGGCGGTGAACGACCGGTGGGCCCGCAGCGTTCGGGCCAAGCTGAAGAAGGCCGGTTGGTCGTGGGACGCCATGGCGCGACCGTAGTTCGGCCGGACCGATACCACGGGGTACGATCCGCGCCTGATGCTCAGCGCCGATTCCACCGATGACGAGCTGCGGGCGGCCATCGGTGACGCCGACCCGACCACGCTGCTGCCCGCCCTGGCCTGGGTGACCGGCGACCTCTCACTGGCCCGCGACGACCTGCACCTGGACCCCTTGCTCACCGGCATGCCCGACGGCGGCTGGACCCCCGAGCAGGTGACCCGAGCCCGCGACCTGGCCTTCATCGCCCTCCGCCGCTTCCTCGACGAGGGCGGCCGGCCGGTCGAGCCACCATCGGATGCCGACCGACGACAGCTGATCGACTGGGTGGCCGGGCGCGAGCTCGACGACGACCACATCACCATGTTCACCGAAGAACTGGCGCTCGAGGGCGACCGGCGCTCGCCCTCGTGGCACCGGGACGACATCGCGGCCGGCGACCTTTCGGTGGCCATCATCGGTGCCGGCATGTCGGGCATCCTCGCTGCCCATCGCCTGCACCAGGCCGGCATCCCGGTGGTCGTCCTGGAGAAGAACCCCGACATCGGCGGCACCTGGTTCGAGAACACCTACCCGGGGTGCCGGGTCGACCTCCCCAATCACGTCTATGCCTACTCCAACGCGCAGCGCCACGACTGGCCGTACCACCACTCCACCCAGGACGTGCTGCTCGACTACTTCAAGGACTGCGCGCACGACTGGGGCGTCACCGAACACATCCGCTTCGACACGTGTGTCGAGTCGATGACCTGGGACGATGACGACGGCAGCTGGGTGCTCCATCTGGCCACACGCGACGGTCCCGAGGTGTTGCGGGCCACCGCGGTGGTGAGCGCGGTGGGCCAGCTCAACCAACCCAAACTGCCCGATCTCGAGGGCCGGGACGACTTCGCCGGCCTGAGCTTCCATTCGTCACGCTGGCCCCAGGACCTCGACCTCGGTGGCAAACTGGTGGCCGTGATCGGCACCGGGGCCAGTGCCATGCAGTTCATTCCTCATGTCGCCGAGGACGCGGCCCACCTCACCATCTTCCAGCGGACACCGGCCTGGCTGATTCCCCGACCCGAGTACCACGAGCCGGTGGCCGACGGGCTGATCGACCTGTTCGCCGCCATTCCGGGCTACACCAACTGGTACCGGCTGCGGCGGTTCTGGATGATCCACCACGGTGCGCTCGATGCCCTCGTCCACGACCCGCAGTGGGACGGCCCCATCGAGCAGGCGGTCAGTGCCGACAACGATCTGATGCGCGAGCTGCTCACCGAGTACCTGCGGGCCGAGTTCGCCGACCGACCCGACCTGCTCGACAAGGTGATCCCCCGGTATCCGGTGGGCGCCAAGCGCTTCGTACTCGACAACGGGATCTGGCCCCGAACCCTCAAGCGGGACGACGTCGAGCTGGTGACGGATCCGATCGAGAGGATCACCCCGACGGGGGTGCGGGCGGCCGGGCGCGACCACCAGGTCGACATCATCATCTACGGCACCGGCTTCAACGCCTCGAGATTCCTCACCCCGATGCAGGTGACCGGACGGAACGGACTCGACCTGCACGAGGTGTGGGGCGACGACGCCCGGGCCTACCTGGGCATGACCGTGCCCGGCTTCCCCAACCTGTTCTGTCTCTACGGGCCCAACACCAACATCGTCATCAACGGCAGCATCATCTACTTCTCGGAGTGCTCGGTTCGGTACCTGGTGGAGATGATGGGGATCCTCCTGGAACGACACCAGACGGTGGCCGAGGTGCGGGCCGACGTCCACGCGGCATTCGTCGACGAGGTCGACCACCGCAACGGCGAGATGGCTTGGGGCCTGTCATCGGTGAACAGCTGGTACAAGAGCCCCAGCGGGCGCATCGCGCAGAACTGGCCCTTCGCGCTCATCGACTACTGGCGGCGGACCCGCGCCCCCGACCCCGACGAGTACGTCCTTCGCTGATCACACCATCCGGCAGGGCCCAAGGTCCCTGGCGACCCCGGCCCTGGTGGCCAGACTGGACCGATGACCGCGACCCGACACCTATCGGCCGCCTCGGCGGCCGATCTGATGCAGGACACCGACTCGCTGGGCGTGCCCCTCGGCCCGGGGATCCCCGGGCAGTTCCTCCACGCACTCGGCCAGCGCGAGTCCTTCGATCGCCTCGAGGTGTTCGGCGCCCTCCTGAACGATCTGTACGAGGTCTTCCTCCGGCCGGGAGTGCACCTGCGCAGCGGCTTCTACGGCCCGGCCGAACGGTTCCTGCTGGCCGGTGGCGCCGACATCGACTTCGTCCCGGCCGACTTCCGGCGCTTCATCCCGATACTCGAGCGGTTCGCCCCCCGGATGATGGTCACCGCCGCCACGCCACCCGATGCCGACGGCTGGATGAGCCTGTCCCTGCACGCCGGGGCATCGGTCCACGAGCTCCACCGGGCCGCAGCCGATCCTGATCGGCTCTGTGTGGTGGAGACCAGCCCCGCCTTCCCCCGCACCGTGGGCCTGCTGCCCGGGCACCGACACGCCTTGCACGTCGACGCCGTGGACGTCGTGATCGAGGGCGACGCCGATCCGTTCGTACTGGCCGACATCGAGCCGAGCGACGTCGAACGATCGATCGCCGACCACGCCGCCGCCTTCATCCCCGATGGCGCCACCATCCAGACCGGTATCGGCGGCATCCCCAACGCGGTGGCCACCCTCCTGGCCCAGGGCGACGGCGGGGGTTACGGCATCCACAGCGAGATGTTCACCACCGGCCTCATGCGGCTGTGGAAGGCGGGCAAGATCAGCAACGACCACAAGGGTCTGCACGACGGGTACGCCGTCACCACGTTCGCCGCCGGCACGCCCGAGCTGTACGAGTGGCTCGATGGCAACGAGCAGGTGCGCTTCCTGCCGGTCGATCTGGTCAACTCCCCCGAAGCCATCAGCCGCAACCGCGAGATGGTCACCATCAACGGTGCCATGAGCGTCGACCTGGCCGGCCAGGTCACGGCCGACACCCTCGCGGGACGGCAGTTCTCGGGCATCGGCGGGCACGAGGACTTCATCGCCGGTGCCGGACTCGAGTTGTCGGACCGTTCGCTGATCTGCCTGCCGTCGCTGACCCGTGTCGACGGCGACCCGGTGTCGAGGATCTCCCCCAAGCTGGAGACGGGCTCGATCGTCACCACCCCCCGTCACCAGGTCGACGTGATCGTCACCGAGTACGGAGCCGCCGAGCTCCAGGGCCTCACCGTCCGCGAGCGGGCCCTCGCCCTGGCTCGCATCGGGCACCCGGACTTCCGTGACGATCTCCTGGCCGTGGCCGAGGTCTGGCCCCAGGACTGACGTGACCGGCTCGACCGTGGTGCCCGCGCTCGACCACGCCATGACCTGCGGCGACGTGGCCGTGCGCTTGGGCGTCGACCCCACCCGCGGGCTGAACCGGTCCGAAGCCGCCGAGCGACTGGCCCGCCATGGCCCCAACGAGCTCGAGAAGGAGCCGCCGACGCCGCTGTGGCACCGGGTACTGGCCCAGTTCACCGACCCCCTGGTCATCCTGTTGCTGGTGGCCGTGGCCATCTCGCTGGTCGTCTGGCTGATCGAGGGAGCCGACCAGGTGCCCTTCGATGCGGTGGTGATCGCCGCCATCCTCGTGCTCAACGCGGTGATCGGGCTCATCCAGGAGTCGCGAGCCCAGGAAGCGGTCGACGCCCTGCAACGGATGACCCTCCTCGAGGCGGTGGTGCGCCGGGAACCAGACGCCGGTGGCGCAGCCGTCGAGCAACCGGTCCTGGCCCGTGACCTGGTACCCGGCGATGTGGTGATCCTCAACGAAGGCGATGCCGTCCCGGCCGACCTGCGGCTGGTGACCATCGGTGGTCTCGAGGTGGCCGAGGCCGCCCTCACCGGTGAGAGCGAAGCCGTGTCCAAACAGACCGAGCCGGTGGCCGAGGACGCCCCGCTGGGTGATCGTCGCAGCATGGCCTACCTGGGCACCGCCGTCACGCGCGGAACGGCCACCGGGATGGTCACGGCCACGGGCATGGCCACCGAGCTGGGTCACATCGCCGGCCTTCTCCAGGAACAGCCCGAAGAACCGACACCGCTCCAGCGAGAGGTGGCGCTCGTGGGTCGGTTCCTCGGCATCGGCGTGGTGGTCATCGCCATCGTGGTCATGGCGGCCATCGTCGCCACGACCGACATCACCGGCTCCGCCGACCTGGTCGATGTGGCCCTCGTGGGCGTGTCGCTGGCGGTGGCGGCCGTGCCCGAGGGCCTGCCGGCCATCCTGACGGTGATCCTCGCCATGGGGGTGCAGCGCATGGCCGAGCGGGGGGCCATCGTGAAGAAGCTGGCCTCAGTGGAGACGCTGGGCTCCGCCTCGGTCATCTGCTCGGACAAGACGGGAACCCTGACCCGCAACGAGATGACGGTGCGCCGGGTGGTGACCGCCAGCGTCGACGCCGAGATCACCGGCAGTGGCTACGCGCCCATCGGTGAGGCCTTGGTCGGCGAGCACCGGGTGAGCGACCGTGATGCCCTCGAGGAGATGCGGGCCGTGCTGGCCGGCGGCAGCCTGGCCAGCGACGCCACCCTGCACCACGAGGTCGACGCGCCGGCCGACTCGGGCTGGACGGTGATCGGTGACCCCACCGAGGGGGCACTGCTGGCGGCCCGGCGCAAGGTCGGGCTTCGCCTCGAGGATGTGGCGTCGCGCTTCACCTTGGCGGGCGGCGTGCCGTTCGACGCCAACCGCAAGATGATGACGGCCGTCCATGTGGACGCCGACCGCGGCGCGGCGACCGTGTTCACCAAGGGTGCCCCGGATGTGTTGTTGTCCCGGTGTGTGGCCGAGCGTGTGGGATCCGACGAGCGACCGTTGACCGAGACCCGCCGGGCCGAGATCCTGGCCACCGTCGACTCGCTGGCCGACCACGCCTACCGCAGCCTGGCCGTTGCCTATCGTCGACTCGATCACCCCCATCCCGAGGCCGTCGGCGAGCGGCTCGACGAGAGCATCGAACGCGACCTCACCTGGTCGGGAGTGGTCGGCATCTTCGATCCCCCGCGCCCCGAAGCCGCCCACGCCATCGACCAGGCACACCGAGCCGGCGTTCGCACCGTCATGATCACCGGCGACCACCCCCGGACCGCCGTGGCCATCGCCAACGAGCTGCGCTTGTCCAACCGGCCCGAAGCCATGATCGACGGCCGGCTGGCCGTCGCCACCGGTGCCGACATCGATCGGGCCATCGAGGCGGGTGATGATGCCCTGCGCCGGGCCATCCGCCGCGCCGACGTGTACGCCCGCGTCACCCCGGAACACAAGCTGCGGCTGGTGCAGGCCCTGCGGGCCGACGGTCACCTGGTGGCCATGACCGGTGACGGGGTCAACGATGCTCCGGCGTTGCGGTCCGCTGAGATCGGCGTGGCCATGGGCATCACCGGCACCGACGTGTCCAAGGGTGCGGCCGACATGATCCTGGCCGACGACAACTACGCCACCATCGTCGCCGCCGTGCACGAGGGCCGGGCGGTGTTCTCGAACATCCGCAAGGTGCTGCGCTACCTGCTGTCGTCCAACGTGGGCGAGGTGTTCACCATGTTCTTCGGGGTCGTGCTGGCCGGGTGGATCGGTCTCGACGCGGCAACCGACGGCAGCGGCGAGGCCACGCTGGTGGTGCCGTTGTTGGCCACGCAGATCCTGTGGATCAACCTCCTCACCGACGCCTTCCCTGCTCTGGCTCTCGGCGTCGATCCACCGGCTCCGGATCTGATGGCCCGGTCGCCTCGACGCGCCACGGATCGGCTGATCGACTCGAGGATGATCAGTGGCATCGGCATGATCGGTCTCGTGATGGCCGTGGTCACGCTGCTGGCGCTCGACTGGTCCCTGCCCGGAGGATTCATCGAAGGGCACCGCTCGGCCGAGTACGGCCGGACTGCCGCCTTCACCACCCTGGTGCTGGCCCAGGTGTTCAACGCCTTCAACTCGCGCTCCGACGAGAAGAGCGCGTTCCCCTTCCTGTTCACCAATCGGCTGCTCTGGGCCGCCTGCGGCCTGGCCGTGGGCCTCCAGCTGGCGGTGGTGCACATCGGTGTGCTCAACGACGCCTTCGACACCGCGCCGCTGTCGTGGCGCAGCTGGTTGCTGTGCGCGGTGCTCGCCAGCTCGGTCCTGTGGTTCGACGAGCTCCGCAAGCTCGTCGTCCGCATCGGCCGGCGTCGTGTCAGTCGGTGATCGGTGGCGCTGTTGCGAGGGCCAGCCGGGCGGCCACGCCCAGTGTCGCGATCCCGCCGATGAGCGCCCCCAGCCGGAGCCACTCGGTGGCCGACGCGGTGACCAACTCGTGCACCAGCACGGCGGCGGTGGCCACAGCACCGACGGGGGCCACCCAGGCCGGCGCCAGAAAGCCGTGTTGCTCGGCCCGGCGGCGCAGGACGGCGGCGGCGAGGTTGACGATGACGAGGACGGCCAACAGAAGCACCACCGCGGTCTCGGCCAGCGCGGATGTGGCCGCCGTGAAGGTGAGCACCGTCGCCACCCCGGCCACGGTGACGGTCGCCGCCACCGGCGTGCCGGTGGACCCCAGCCGGCCCAGCCCCCGGGGCAGCTGACCGGCGCGGGCCATACCGAAGAGCAGCCGCGACGCGGCGACCATGGCGAACAGCGACGTGTTGGCCACCGCCACCAGGGCCACGGCCGAGAAGGGACGCAGGGCCACATCGCCCGGGCCCCGGCGCACCACCTCCAGCAGAGGCCCACCGGAGCCGGACAGCACGTCCGGTGGCACCACGGCAACGGCCACGACGGTGACCGCCAGGTAGACGACCGAGGTCAGCAGCACCGCGCCGAGCAGTACCCGGGGAAAGGTCCGGCGGACATCGGTGACCTCCTCGCTCACGTGTACCGCGTCCTCGAAACCCAGGAAGGCGAAGAAGGCCAGGGCCGCGCCGGCGACCAGGGCTCCCACCCCGAACCCCTCAGATGTGCTCGACAGCCGATCGAGGTCGGCGTCACCCTGGCTGATGGCGGCCCCGCCGATGACGATCACGACCAGGAGGCCACCCAGCTCGATGAGGGTCATGACCACGTTGACCCTGGCCGACAACTCGATGCCGCGGACGGCCACCAGGCCGAGCAGGGTGGCCAGCAGCACCGTCACCGGCACCAGGGGAAGGTCGACGAACTCGCGGAGGTAGTCGCCGGCGAAGGCCCGCATCGTGGTGGCCGCGGTGCTGACGGCCGACAGGGCCACCGCGGCGCCCACCGCGAAGGTCAGCCACTCCCGCCCGAAGGCCTTGTCGGCGTACAGCGCCGTGCCGGCCGCCCCCGGGTGGCGGGTGACCAGCTCGGCGTAAGAGGCGGCTGCCGCTCCGGCGAGGACGAAGGCCAGGGCGAAGGCGAGCCAGGCCAACCCGCCCACCTCGGCCACCACATCACCGAGCAGTAGATAGATGCCGGCCCCGAGGATGTCGCCCACCACCAGCAACAGCAGCATCCTGGGACCGAGCACCCGGTGGAAGCCGGGGGTTGTCGGTTCCGCGTCCACCGGTGCAGTCTGGTGGGGTCGATGATCGGTGCGTTGGGACCAAGGGCTCTGCCGGCCGCGGCCGCCCCGCCGCGGTCACTCGCTTGCGGTGCGCTCCACGTACACGACCTCGCAGGTGACCTCAAGGTCGGGACCGTCGACGGTGCTGAACCCCTCACCCGGTGCCGACTGCCCCGGCGGCACGTTCTCGATGACCGCGAAGCTGGTGCCGATGCGAACACCGTCGCGGGTGAACGCCGCGGTGATGAGGTAGTCGGAGATGGTCGAAGAGCCGTTGGTGGCCGTGAAGACGGAGCTGATGTCGTCGAGGGGATCCACGCCGGCGGTCTCGCAGGTCACCTCGGCCAGGTCGTCGGGGGATTCCGCCGCCAGACGCTGTACCTCGGCGACTCGGCACGACGCACCGCCCGAATCGTCGAACACGAAGAGGTCCTCCCGCGTCGACTCTCCCGGCCGAACGTAGCTGACGAAGAACGACTCGTCGCCAACTCGCCGGCCGCTGTCGTCCAGGAAGTTGACATCGATGATGTAGCTCGACTGCTTGCTGCTGTTGTTGACCACCTCGAGGGTGATGGTCTCATCGTCGGGCTTCACGCAGGGCCCGACATCGTCGACCTCATCGGCGGCTCCAGCTGCATCGGAGGTGGCTCCGGGCGTGCGGTCCGTAGCGGCGTCGTCCGCATTGGGGGTCTCCCGGTCCACACGCGACCGGGTGACCTCATCGACCCGACCGACAGCCACGGCGATCACCACCGCGGCGACGATCACCAACAGGGCGGCCGACACCGCCGCAACGATGAGCCAGGGCAGACAGCTGCTCCCTCGCCTGGGCGGTGGGCCGGCCATCGGCGAACCGGTGACGGGCGGGGGCGGCGCGGGCCGGTAGGCCGGGTGGGTCTCGGGGGGATACCACTTGCCGTCGGACGCCTGCCACCACGCCGATCCGCGGGGCTGATCAGACACACCGCACCTCTGCCGATCGCATGGCGCCCGAGACTAGTCGTGGGGTGGAGGGCGTCGGCGCCCTCGTCCGCCGCGTTGCCCGCGTTCGCGGGCCCGTTGGGCCTGTTGGCCGAGCTCGGCCACCATCAGCCGATAGCGCTCCAGTCGTAGGACGTCCACGGTGCCGTCGGCCACCGCGGCCTGCACGGCGCAGCCGGGTTCGGGACCGTGGGCGCAGTCGCCGAATCGGCAGTCATCAGCCAACTCGATGATGTCGCCGAACACCCGGGCCAGGGCGTCAGCGGCGTCCCACACCCCGACCGCCCGCACGCCCGGGGTGTCGATGATCATCCCCCCGCCGGGCAGCGAGACCAGGTCGCGGGTGACCGTGGTGTGCCGACCGGCAGCATCGGCGTCCCGCACCTCGGTGGTGGCTTGGCGATCCTCCCCCACCAGCAGGTTGACCAGCGTGGACTTGCCCGTCCCCGACTCACCGATCAGCACCAGCGTGTGCCCCGACGGCGCGTAGGGCAACAACGCGTCAACGGTCGCGGGCTGATCCGAGCGGGTCACCACGATGTCGATGCCAGGAGCCAGGGCGCTCACCGTGGCCACCACCTGGGCGATCCGGTCCTCCCCCACCTCGTCGGCCTTGGTCAACACGATCAGCGGCACCGCCTCGCTGTCCCACGCCAGCACCAGGAACCGCTCGATGCGACCAGCCGACAGGGGCCGATCGAGGCCGTGCACCACGCCGACGGCGTCGATGTTGGCCACCAATGGTTGCTCGATCACCTCCTCGGACGGGTCGCGACGGACGAGCATGCGCCGGCGCGCCAGGATGGTGGCGATCGCCGGTCCCACGTCGGGATCGTCGACCACGGCCACCCAGTCACCGGTGACAGGCGCCCGCGCCCCCTGGGCTCGCTGTGAGTCCGACACCACTCGCTCGGCG
>Ga0224505_10002786_pt1 | contig 10122 bp, 8 predicted proteins | sample SF_Jan12_sed_USG_FD_169102 | JGI IMG/M metagenome (GOLD analysis project Ga0224505, IMG submission 169102) | Sediment microbial communities from San Francisco Bay, California, United States - SF_Jan12_sed_USGS_4_1 | ecosystem: Environmental > Aquatic > Marine > Sediment | place: USA: California...
TCCGTGGTAGTCTGCAACGTATCCAGCGTTACGTCGGTAAGACTGCTCTCGGTTATGGTACTGGCCGGTGCGTTGTCCTTGATTGCATAGATCCGGTCAACAACGTTCCGGTTCAGCGGATGCTCTCGGTCACCGCTGCCCATGTAGAGAATCGTATACGATGCTTCGCGCACTACCGACGGGCGGAAGAACATCTTTCTCCCCTTATCGCTGGAGCCGCCGGAGCCGGGGTTCGAGGCAAAGAGCTTGAATGCCGTCCAGTTGGAGGTATTGGTGTCCCCTACGCTGAACTTCCACAGATTCCCACCTGTATCCGGAATGTAGATACGATCAATGTAGCCGTTGTAATCGAAATCCATGGCGGAGACTTCGCTGGCAAAGGAGAAGGTCAATGCCGAGTTGGTGGCATGGGTATAGCCCCATACTTTGTGGCCGCTGTTGGTAAACGACGGGACTCCCGAAGCGTTGAGTTCGGCGATCTCTATGGCATAGACCCCGCGGCCTTTTGGATTGGCCGCAGCGCTGGTACCTGCACTGGTCACCGCCCCGTTGCCCAAATCAGTACTGGTCACTGTTCCTGTACCGTTATAGGTCTGAGTTGCGCCGTACCGGCTATCCTCGTTGAGATTGTCGTACCCCGCTCCAACGAAGGCCACCATCTTGTCGACGGTACCTATCCTCATCTTTACTATGGTAGGCTCGCTCCAGGTTTCCCCCATCTCGGAATAATCGGTATGGGTACCCGAGGGACTGTAGCTGTTGCCCAGTTTCCACATATAGACCGGCGACGCGGGATCGCTTACATCCAGAGCATAGTAGAACCCGCCGGTGGGCGAGCTGTCGCTCCCTCCGCCACGGCGCTCACCGAAGACGATGACCACCTTGTCGCCCGACTCGATGTTGCCGTCCTTGTCCGCGTCGTAAATATACGCAATGGGTGAGGAGTCGACAAAGTAGGAGTGACTCGTATCCCGCAGGTGCTTGAGTCTCGGTAGAGAATCCGGCGGAATAAACGTCCACTCCTCCTGCCCGTCGCAGTCCCTGAAAGCGTGCAGCATGCCGTCATTGGCACCCACGTAAATCAGGGCCTTGTTGACGGTGCAGTCGGCCTCGTTGGCAGTAGTAAAATCATAGGAAGTATAATTAACAATTAACGGCTTGGAATGCAGGATATCACCAAGCATCCATTCCCGTTTCTCCGTAACGTTGCTGTCACCGTCGTCGTCGTAAGTATCGGTGCCCCGCACAAAACCGATGAGTTTGTTCTTCTCAGTCGCATCGGCGACGTCAAGGGTCGTCGTGGTAATCGCTGCATTGCCGGTTACAAAGGCGTTGCTCGAGTTGGTGAGGGCCATGCTGGTACCCATATAAGTGTAGATGCTCCGGGCCGTGCTCCTCGTCTGCAAAAGATTGCCCGAGCCCCCGCTGTCCACCGTACCGCCATCAGAAGAACTGCTCCAGTACGAAACTGCCGTACTCTTGAAACTGCCGTCGCTGTTAGTGGCTACGACGTTATTCTTGTCCACTACCTGGTTACTGCTGTTGATTCCGTACTTCTTCAGATTTCCCAGCCATGGCTCCCCGGACTGTGGTTTAAAAAAGCCAAGATAGACGCGACTGCCGCTGTAGGTTCGGTTCTCCGGGCTTACCGGCACTACCGGAGCAACAAAGGATGTGTCTGTTTCCAGAAGTATGCTGTTAATGATCTGCAATAAAGCCGCCGCCAGTTGTTGGGCATTGGCCACGTTATGATACGAACCGCGGCCGTGGCTTCCGTTCGCGGCCCTCTGCACCAGAACATCACTGGCCTGAAATGCAAGGACGGTATGGGTAACAATTCGCTGAGTTCCAGCCAATGAGCTGCTGTTGTCTGTTTCATAAAGGAATTTTGCCACGTCGTCCAGATAGTGGGTGCCGCCGGTACCATAGGCCGCCGCTTCCGCCCCGTCACTGTCATAGTCCCCCACAATATTCCCAAGGTCGGGGTCATCGTCCTTGTTCGACATGCCGTTGGTCAGAAGGATGATATACCCCTTTTCACAGGTGTACTGCAGCGGCGACGTCATTGCTGTGCCGCCGGAAACAGGTAAGGCCTGCCCTCTGAAGTAATAGCCTGCATCGAGCAAGGATTCCGCCTGAGGCCGGGCCGTCTGGCTGGACAACACGGACGGGCCGTCGCCGCTGCCGGGGCCGGGGAGGGTTGCTTTGAAGGCGTTGAACGTCGTATCGTTGCTGAGGTCGCTTATGGCGTATTGTATTTTGCCCCCCTTGTTGCCGGTATCATCGTAGACCATGGCCCCGAAGTTCACCGCAAAGCGAGTGCCGTTTACCACGGTCGTAACGGCGTCGTAAATGATCTTACGCTGAGAATCGGTGCCTACCGAGTAGACGGTGCCGGACTGCCACGCCACACCCTGACCGGTCGTCCCGTTGGCCTGCCAATAGGTGGCCCAATTGGCGCCGGTAATCGGCTTGTTGTCCGCCGCCGCGGTATGAGATGCCTTCAGCTTGTAATCGTTCCCGTCCGTGCCGACCACGATCTGGGCCGGAGCCGGCTTGAGTGTATAATTAAGAAAGTTGCCGATGGCGTATGACTTTCCGTTGGGCCCCGTATCGCATTGAGCCGCGCCCTGATGAAGTTTCAGATTGGGATTTGCAACCGTACCCGCGCCGGTATAGGTGCCTGACGCAAGAAGAGTGTTCTTGACGATATTATTGTTGTCGGTGCAGGTCACATTGGCCAGGGCTGACGTGGCGTTGTCAACAACAAGGGTGTAGTTGCCCTGCTGGCCCGCTACATAGACACCGTACCGGGAATAACTTCCGTAGCTGGAATAATCAGTGCTGGGATTGAATGATTCCCCCGAAGCGGTATCGAGGGTTTTGTTGCTGTTATCGATGACCAAGAGTATCTTGGGCCGGTAGCTTGTGCCCGCGCCGGTATAAATTGCCGAGTCGCCCAGATAACGGTCGGGGCCGGCCATGACCGCTACCGGGAGCAGCAGGATCGCCGCTATCACTCTGATTATCAATGAATGCCTTTTCATAACTCCTCCTTGCAACAACACTCCACATGCCTTCTCATTTCGGCACCTTACGCGCAAACTGCCCCTCTATCGTCCGCTCGCCGCTATCAGGGCCTTCCCCAACAACAGAAGCATAGAAATACGCCCCCTGGAAAATATCTTCGTCTCCGGTACCGGGGGGCAGCGGGCCTGTCTTTAAGTGTTCCACTCTCACCGTCATCGAGCTGTAGGCACCTCTTCCTTTCGCCATGATACGCCCATCCTTGTTCACCACATCCATGGTTCCAAGGCCGGCGGAAGCAGTCTGTCCGGGTGTTGCTGTCGATGCGGGGAACGAGCCGCCGCCTGCCTCTGTCATCGGGATTACCGTGTAAATTGCATCATCGGTAATGGCATATTCAAGGGCTTTGTCAGCTTCATAGAATGTGGCATTCTCTTTCCTGAATTCGCCCGATGTATTCAGTTCGGTAGTGGAGTTGAGAAACGACATGGCCCCAAGGGTGCTGAGGAGAACCAGCATGATCAGCACCACAAGCAGTATTGTCCCCCGCTCATTGGTTATAATGTTTTGTTCTATTGGTCGTTCCATGACTGAAATATCTCCACCCTACCTGTTTCGCATACTTACCACTGAGGTAAGCTGTCTCTGCCGGTCGGCACCGCCTACTTTGGCCACTTCTCTGGCGGTCTCACCAGTGAGCGTCATTCGTATGGCCCTGACCTGGGTCAGATCTGCCGGTATATTGGTTTCTGTTCCGTTATCCAGGAGATAGCTGAACTGCAAGCCATTAGCCGTCATATTCTCTGCAAGCACATGAGTCGACCCATTGGAAACTCTGGCGAGACAGTTTCGACCGGAAGGGCAACTCCCTCCTGTTATAATCTGATAGGCGACCGTATTAGGATGCGCCGTCCCACCAACAGGGATTCTGGCAATGATATCCCCCTTTGTAGCATTGACAGAGGCGGAACAGCCGTTAAGGGTCAAACTGGAAGCTCCTACCGCAGAAACCGTACAGGTACCCATTGATGCCGATGTCTCCGTCTTCACCACTTTGACCAGATGGCCGACACCAAACTGGCCGGCATCTCCCGGATCGACGCTCGCGGTGAAACTGGTCCCCGAAGCATCAGCGGTCATTCGGGCATATGCATGAATGGACGTGGTCATGTTTAAGGTAACGGAGTCGGCAGATCCCCCTGCACCGTCAGTCAATGCATTTATAGGATTAGAGCCGCTCGGTACAAGAAAACCCGACATCCTTATGTCCTTTGTCATTACCGCCATGACAACGCGCAAGTTCTGCTGCACGTCCACCACCTCTTCCTGAATATAGTGAGACTTTACCTGGCTGACATAAAAGCCATAGACAGCCGCCAGCACAAACCCCATAACAGCAAGGACCATCATGACTTCAACAAGGCTTATGCCTCTTTGATCTTTCATCAGTGACCGGGTCATGTCGCCCTCTTGAAACTGGATACAGTGAGGGTCCGCCCGCCAGACGTTACTGAAACGGTGATGGTAACAACATTGGGCACTGGTGTATTTAAGACAATACTGTAGGTTGCGTTAACCGTACCCACCCCTTGAGCGGAATAGACTTGAGGATAGGCTACGTTTGAGGCTGCCGTATCGAATATGGCATCGTCCCCTGACCGCGCCATGAAACTTTCCATGACCTCCTGCGAAACAGCGGTCATATAGGAGAGGCGGCCGGCGAACTTGTTGCCCCTGATAGCCTCAATCTGCATACCTGCCATTGCCAGCAAGCCTACGGCAAGAATAACCAGCGAGATCATCAACTCTACCAGGGTGAAGCCCTTTTCATTGCTTACATGCTTCATATTGTTTTCGCCTACAAGGGTTTGTTAGTAACTATAACCTAGAAATTAAACTCTGGAAGGGGGTACAGCAATATGTATACCAGCAACTGGCCCAACCGTTAACCTCTCGAAAATTCTAACTATTTTTTAATCTTGGAGCAAACGTGACATGAGCAAAGAGGGCCGCATTATGAACCCGATGATGATATGTCTGTGTAGTAAACTACCCAAACAAGGAAGGGGAAATATAAAAAATACTGCTACTAACGGGGATTTCGTCGGAGGCGAGTACATTTCGGAGCTCTATTTTTCCAAATCGTACTCCTTGATCTTGGTGAGGAGCGTCTTGTAGCTGACCTGAAGAATCTTGGAAGCCTTGAGCTTGTTGCCGCCCGTCTGGGCAAGTACATCGGCGATCATTCGTGACTCGGCAGCTTTCGTTGCCGCAGCGGCCGTCTCCTGAAGGGACCCTGTCAAGGAAGTGCTGAGTGTTATCGGCCCTGCGGTTTCGCAGGTAACCATTCCAAGGTGCTCGGGCAGAATAGTACCCTCGCAGAGGATAAGTGCCCTTTCAATGCAGTTTTTAAGTTCCCGCACATTTCCTTTCCATGGGTAGCCCATGAGCATATTGAGAGCCGCGTCTGAAACAGTCGGGGCAGAGCGCTTCATCTCCCGGGCGCAGGCTTCGACAAAATGGTTGACAAGAGGCGGGATATCTTCCCGGCGTTCGCGCAGAGGGGGAATAACAATAGGGAAAACATTGAGGCGATAGTAGAGGTCCTCCCTGAACCGCTGCTCTGCTATAGCCTCCGTCAGGTTCCTGTTGCTGGCCGCAACCACCCGCACATCGATCTTTATTGCCCTGGTCCCTCCGACACGGTCGAACTCCGATGACTCCAGTACACGCAAGAGCTTTGCCTGAAGGTTGACATCCATCTCGCTTATCTCGTCAAGAAAAAGGGTACCGCCATCGGCCAGCTCGAACTTGCCCAGCTTTCGCTCCTTTGCGCCGGTGAACGCCCCGCGTTCATGCCCGAAAAGCTCGTTCTCGAGAAGGTCTTTGGGGATAGCCGCGCAGTTGATGGGCACGAATGGCCCCGAACTCCTGGGGCTAAGGTGATGGATGGCCCGGGCGAAGAGCTCCTTGCCCGTCCCGCTCTCCCCAAGAAGGAGCACCGTCGTATTGGTGACAGCAACCTTTCTGGTCAGCTCAAGAAGATGGCTTATTATGGGGCCTTTGCTTATTATCTGCGGCAGGCCGATCCGGTCGGCGAGCTCTTCCTTGAGCACGACGTTTTCCGCCTTTAAACGCGACCCTTCCAGGGCTCTCTGGATAAGAATGAGAAGATGGTCGGTATTGAAGGGCTTGGTAATAAACTCAAAGGCCCCTTCTTTCACGGCGCTCACTGCCGTTTCAATCGTCCCGAAAGCCGTCATCATGATGAAAGGAACCATGGGTGACGCTTCTTTTATGGCATGCAGGACCTGAAGGCCATCTTTCTTAGGGAGACGCAGGTCGGAGATGACCAGGTCAACGCGGTTCTCCATAAACCGCTGTATACCTTCCTCCCCGTCGTTGGCGGTAATAACAAAATATTTCTCGTCCTCAAGCGTCTGCTTGAGCATTTTGGCCATGCTTTCCTTGTCTTCCACTATCAGGATAGTCTTCACCCTTCTCCCCCCTTTTTCTCAGGATGCAACGGCAGAAATACGGAGAAGGTGGTGCCGAGTCCGGGCTGGCTTTCCACCTCAATCTTTCCGCCATGATATACAATGATCTTCTGGACCAGGGCCAGCCCCAGCCCCGTTCCCCGCTCCTTCGTCGTAAAAAATGGTGTGTATATCTTCTGGACCTTTTCCTTGGGTATGCCCACCCCATTGTCTTTAATGGCAACTTCAACAAAGGGCTTTGCCGTGCGAACCGTCACAGCTATCTCTCCACTCTTATCGGGGATCGCCTCAATGGCGTTCTGTACAAGGTTCTGAAATGCCTGGCGCAGGAGAAGATCATCCGCCATTATAACCGGAGCATTCGCCGAAAAATTGGTCTTGACGGTTATGCCGGAATCTTCAAACCGCTTGGAAAACGACTGGATGATACTGCCCAGCAGTTCGGGCAACGACACCGCCGAAGCATTGATATCGGTCGGGCGGGCAAAGGCAAGGAACTCGGTGATGATCCGGTTCATGCCGTTGATCTCTTCGATAATTCCCTGAATGATCTCCTGGTTATGGCTGTCTTTCTTCAGCCGCTTGGAAAGCAGTTCAACATAGCCTGAGATCACACCCATGGGGTTTCTCAGTTCATGAGCTATCCCGGCGGACATCTCTCCCAGTACCGTCATTTTTTCCCGCAGCTCGACCTGCTCCTTGAGAAGCTTGATCTCCGTAAGATCGGTAAAGACCAGGATAGTGCCGATCAGGTTGCCCGAGCGGTTCATAAGCGCGGAGACCGTCAGCCCAATCCAGATGTCATCGCCGGCCTGCTTGCGGAAGCTTACTTCCGTCCTGCGACAGGGACCCGGATCGCTCATCACGTCATCGAGCATTTGACATACCCTCTTGGAACCGCTGAACAGCATGTTGCATGAGGTCCCGATCGTTTCCGCTGAATCAATTCCCAGCAGTTCCTCCGCCGCCTTGTTGAAGGTGACTATTTTCTTGTCAAGGTTGAAGGTAATAACGCCGCTGGTAACGCTCCGGAGTACGTCCTCCGTATAGTTCTCAATCTCGTCGGCCCGCTCTTCGGCCATGACACGAAGGCGACGGAGTTCATCTTCGCTCTCCTTGAGGCGCGTCACCATGTTCTGGAAGGTATTGACCACAAAACCAAGGTCGGGGTTCTGGGTTGTCGTCAGATCACGCTCCGCCTTCTTGAGCCTGAAGATCAGCTTCGCCAGATAGATGATCATCATGGCAAGCAGCATCAATCCGAACAGTATGATAAGCGGCTGGTTCATTTTACCCTATAGTTGAAAACCGGTATACCAGGTAACGAGCTGCTCACCCCAGAAGAGCGCGACCAAAGCCCCGGTTGCAAGAAAAGGCCCGAAAGGCACCGCATGTTTTCGCCCCCTGCCTTTCACCGCCATGAGGAAGATTCCCACTATGGCCCCCATCAGCGACCCGATCAGGGTGGTAATTATAATAGCCTTCCACCCGAGGAATGCCCCCAGCATGGCCATGAGTTTTATATCGCCGCCTCCCATGCCGCCGCGACTGATGACCGCGATGAGGTAAAACCCGCCGCCGCCTGCTGCCAATCCGATCAGAGCGTCCACAAGCCCTGTGGGCAGCAGAAACGTGGAACAGATGAGGCCAAGCGGAATTCCCGGCAGGGTAATTCTGTCGGGGATGATCTGATGTTCAAGGTCAATGACGGCAATGACTATCAGGGCCGACAAAAGGAGCAGATAGACCGGCGTCTCCTGAGATACCCCGAAGATCGCCACGGCAACGAAAAAAAGCACGCCTGTCGCCAGCTCAACCATCGGGTACTGCCATGAGATGGAGGCCTTGCAATGCCGACAACGTCCGCCAAGGACCAGATAGCTGAGAACAGGGATATTGTCATGCCAGCGGATGGAGCTGCCGCAACCGGGACAGTGCGATGCAGGGAACACTACCGATTCCTGTTTGGGCAGCCGGTAAATGCAGACGTTCAAGAAGCTCCCTACAGCCAGGCCAAACAGAAAGGCGGCGGCATTTATTCCGAACTCCATCAGGGGTTGCTCTCTCTCAGATAGCCGTCATCCATTACCCCGGACAGGGTAAGTTCATTCGCCGAGGTTTGCAGTTTTGCCATCTCGCGGTGAGCTTCCCTGGCTTCATCAAGGGCGTCCGACAGCTCGGCATCAGCAAGATTGACTGCCCCCTCCGATTCAATCGACAGGAAGGCCCGCTCGCCGATCTTTCGATAGGTAACGTCGAGCCGACGCTCTATCTTCCCTTTTTCCACGAGTATTTTCGCCACGCTGACCTCAATCCTCACCCTTTCGGCGACGATCGTGAGCCACCTGACGATCTGTTCCCGCGCATTATCAAGATTTGTGACAACCCTGTTCCACAAAACCATTGCAACCTCCTTATCGGAAGAACCTTCGCTATTCTGTAGGGGCGCTGCCGACAACACCCAGTTTCAGATTACCGATTTCAGGTTTACGCCCTGACCAGCCCTATCTTCCCCTTCCAGCGTCTATCCGCCGCCGCCCGCAATACTTGATGCTCAGGGAGCTCCAGTCCGGGGTCTTTTCCAACCAGTTCAAAGGCATCATCCCTGGCCTGCTGAAGGATATCGGCATCACGAAGGATATGGGCAACCCGGAGATCGGGCAATCCGGCCTGGCGGCTGCCGAAAAATTCCCCCGGACCGCGGATTTCGAGATCCTTCTCCGCCAGCATGAAACCGTCGCGGGTCGTTTTTATAGCTTCGAGCCGTGCACGGCCATCATCGGACATGGGCCAGGTGGTCATCAGCAGGCAGTAGGACTTTTCCGCACCCCTGCCGACCCTTCCCCGCAACTGGTGCAACTGGGCAAGGCCAAACCGCTCCGCATGCTCCACCACCATGACCGTAGCGTTGGGGACATCGACCCCTACCTCCACCACCGTCGTGGAAACAAGGACCCGGATATCGCCCCTTTTAAAGGCATCCATGGTCGCCTCTTTTTCTTCGGCCTTCATCCGGCCGTGGAGCATCGCCACCCGATAATCCCTGAACACCCCTTCCTGCAGCGACGCGGCCATCTCCTGCACCGCCTTGAGTTCCTTAACGGCACTCCCGCGTTTCGGCTTTCCCTCGTCTTCGCCGTCACCCTTGTCCTCTATAAGGGGACAGATGATATAGGCCTGCCGCCCCTTTTTCAGCTCCTGTATCACGAAATGGTTGAGTTTGTCCCGCGATTTTTCGGAGAGGACGGTGGTTTCGATGGCCTGCCGCCCGGGCGGAAGCTGGTTGATGATCGACACATCGAGGTCGCCGTAAAGGGTCAACGCCAGCGTTCGAGGTATGGGGGTCGCGGTCATTACCAGCACGTCAGGGACGAGACCAGAGCCCTTCGATCCTTCCTCCCCTTTCTGTCGAAGCGTCGCCCTCTGACTGACGCCGAAGCGATGCTGCTCATCAATGACAGCGAGGCCAAGCTTTTTAAACACCACCTCTTCCTGGATCACTGCATGGGTGCCGATAATTAGTTGGCAGGCACCGTCGGCGACTGCCGCCAGGGCCTCCTTTCGCTCTTTTCCCTTGAGGGAACTGGTCAGCAGCGCG
>Ga0224505_10002787_pt1 | contig 10122 bp, 6 predicted proteins | sample SF_Jan12_sed_USG_FD_169102 | JGI IMG/M metagenome (GOLD analysis project Ga0224505, IMG submission 169102) | Sediment microbial communities from San Francisco Bay, California, United States - SF_Jan12_sed_USGS_4_1 | ecosystem: Environmental > Aquatic > Marine > Sediment | place: USA: California...
AACTGGGACCTGGCTCAAGAGGTAGCCAAGAAGTTTCCGGTCATAATCGCCGGTGGGCTCGATCCGGAGAATGTAGCCATGCTGATTGAGAGAGTGGCGCCGTGGGGAGTGGATGTCTCTTCGGGGGTGGAGACGGCAGGAGTCAAGGACGCGTCTAAGATAAAAGCATTCATTGAAGCAGTGAGGAAAGCCGATGAAAAAAGATAAGCAGCTGCCCAATTCTCAAGGCTATTTCGGACAGTTCGGCGGCAGGTTTGTGCCGGAAACCCTTTTGCCGGCTTTAGACGAACTGGAAACAGCTTACGAAAAGGCAAGACGTGATGCATCTTTTTGGACTGAATTTGGTTCTTTGTCCCATGACTATGCGGGAAGGCCAACACCACTTTATTTCGCGGAAAGGCTTACCAGGCATTGTGGCGGGGCGCAAATCTTCCTAAAAAGGGAAGACCTCCTTCATACTGGAGCTCATAAGATAAACAATGCTCTGGGCCAAGGACTCCTGGCCAGGAGGATGAAAAAACGAAGGATCATCGCTGAGACTGGCGCTGGACAGCATGGCGTAGCCACTGCCACCATATGTGCCAAGTTGGGGCTGAATTGTGTCGTCTATATGGGCGAGGAAGATGTGCAGCGCCAAGCCCTCAACGTCTTCCGCATGAAGCTTCTGGGGGCCGAGCTGCGACCGGTCTCCTCAGGCACGAAAACGTTGAAAGATGCCATCAATGAGGCAATCAGAGACTGGGTGACGAACGTGTCAAATACTTACTACCTTCTGGGCTCAGTGGTAGGTCCCCATCCCTACCCGCTCATGGTGCGCGATTTTCAGTCAGTCATAGGCAAAGAAGCCAGAGAGCAAATCTTGGTTCAATGCGGTCGCCTGCCCGACTACATCATCGCGTGTGTCGGCGGAGGCAGCAACTCCATCGGTATTTTCCATCCCTTTGTGAACGATGAGAACGTCAAGTTTGTCGGCGTAGAAGCAGCGGGAAAGGGAATCAGGACAGGTCAACACGCCGCCACGCTGGCTGCCGGTGCAGTTGGGGTGCTACATGGGGCGAAATCTTATGTCCTTCAGGATGATGCCGGCCAGATTCTGGGAACTCACAGCATTGCCGCTGGACTGGACTACCCTGGAGTAGGACCCGAGCATAGCTACTACAAGAGTATTGGACGCGCCACCTATGTGGCAGTAAATGATAAGGAGGCGCTGAAGGCCTTCCAGCTTCTCTGCCATACCGAGGGTATTATTCCGGCGCTCGAGCCTTCCCACGCCATATCCTACGCGGCCAAGATGGCAGGCTCCCTAGACAGGGGGCAAATCATTGTAGTCAACTTGAGTGGGCATGGCGACAAGGATATGGACATTGTAACCGAAGCACTGGGGGTGAGACTTTGAGCCGCATCGCTTCAGTTTTTGCCCGGCCAAATCATACTGCTCTCATTCCCTACGTCACAGTAGGTTATCCCACTGTTGAAACAACCCTGAAGGCAGTGCCCCTTTTCGCCAGCGTTGGATGCGATATCATCGAGCTGGGCATTCCCTTTTCCGACCCCCTGGCCGACGGTGCTACCATCCAGAGAGCAAGTTATGAAGCACTCAGGCAAGGAATTGACCCTGAAGTTTGCTTTGAAGTGGCTCAGGAGCTAAGACGGCAAGTAGAAATCCCTCTCGTGTTTATGACTTACTATAACCCTGTGCTTAGGTTTGGCCCGGAGCAGTTCTGCTCAAAGTGCGCCGAGGTGGGAATTGACGGGTTGATTATACCTGACCTCCCACCCGAGGAAGGAAAAGAGCTAGAAGAATCAACCAAAAGGCACGGGCTCGACCTTGTCTATCTTCTAAGCCCGGCTAGCACCGAAGAACGTATTAAGCTAGTGACCAGCAGATCCAGCGGCTTCGTCTACCTGGTTTCCCTGACCGGTGTTACTGGTGCCAGGGACATCCTCCCGGAGGAATTGGAGAGCTTCGTAACTCATGTTCGAAGAATGACCGAAAAGCCTCTTTGCGTTGGGTTTGGAGTCTCCACTCCCGAGCAAGCGCGGAGAGTAGCCAGGGTAGCTGATGGCGTCATTGTGGGCAGTCGTATTATACAGCTGCTCAGCAAGGATAAATCACTCAGGAATGCCTGCTCTTTTGTCAAACGTCTGAGAGAGGCCTTATCGTAGAAGGAGGTCCATATGTAGGGTACCCGTTTGAAATTATAGTCAAGCAAAAATCGCAAGGAGGATACATGGATACAAAAGTTATGTTAACTGAAAAAGAGATGCCCACCCGCTGGTACAACATTCAAGCTGACCTGCCCGAGCCCCTGCCACCGCTGCGGCATCCAGCGACTAAAGAGCCCACGCGCCTTCCACCTCCCCTCTTCCCAGAGGCCTTGAACGAACAAGAGTTCAGCAAAGAAAGGTGGATTGAGATCCCCGAGGAGTTGCAGGAGATTTACAAGCTATGGCGGCCCACTCCCCTAATGAGAGCTCACCGCCTGGAGAAAGCCCTGGGAACCCCAGCCAGGATTTACTATAAGTATGAAGGCGTCAGCCCGGCCGGCAGCCATAAGCCCAACACCGCTGTAGCCCAGGCCTACTACAACAAGAAAGAGGGCGTCAACCGACTAACTACCGAGACCGGTGCTGGACAGTGGGGCAGTGCTCTAGCTATGGGCTGTATGTTCTTGGGTCTCGAGTGCAAGGTCTATATGGTCAAGGCAAGCTACTACCAGAAACCATATCGCCGGGTGATGATGGAGACCTGGGGAGCCAAAGTGGTACCAAGCCCCAGCCAGGAAACTGAGATAGGGAGAAAAATTCTCAAAGATGACCCTAATTGCTCGGGGAGTCTGGGCATCGCTATCAGCGAGGCTTGTGAGGAGGCTTTTGCCCGCGATGACACTAAGTATTCTTTGGGCAGCGTGTTGAACCATGTGTTGATGCACCAGACTATCATAGGACAGGAAGCTAAAAAGCAGCTCGAGAAGATCGATGTTTACCCAGATATGATTGTGGGCTGCATCGGCGGCGGTTCCAATTTCGCCGGGCTGTTCCTGCCCTTCGTCACAGACAAGATCAAAGGAAAGAAGCCCAAGCTCCAGATTATCTGTGTTGAGCCCCAGGCTTGCCCTACAGTGACCAAGGGCATTTATACCTGGGACTACGGCGATGTAGCTGGGCTGGCGCCAATTGCCCTGATGTACACTCTTGGGCACAGCTTCGTCCCACCCCCAGTCCATGCTGGCGGATTAAGGTATCACGGAATGGCCCCTATTATATGCCACCTGCACAAGCTGGGCTTTGTCGAAGCGCGTGCCGAGTACCAGATACCCGTTTTCAAAGCGGCGGTGCAATTCGCTCGCACCGAGGGCATCATACCGGCACCGGAGCCATCGCATGCCATAAAGGTTGTCATTGATGAAGCCTTGAAGTGCAAGGAATCAGGGGAGAAGAAGGATATTCTTCTGGCCCTGAGCGGGCATGGACACTTCGACCTGGGTGCCTATGATGAGTATTTATCAGGCAAACTCCAGGATTACGAGTATCCCAAGGAGATGGTAGAGAAGGCTCTAGCCGACCTACCGAAGGTAGCCTGAAAAGGATGGCTGGCGCCACGGTCAGGAAGATCGCCGTGCCGCCAGCCCCCAATATTTGCGCGTTGAAAACAAGAGGCTGAGGCCGTGAGTCGCGACTACAGGGCAATTTTCATGTCTTCATGGCCGATGATTATGTCAGCTTCAAGTTCCTGAGCGACTTGAGCCACCTCTTCCTTAATCTCCTGCTCATAAGGATTCCCGATATGAATGATAATGACGCGAGGCAAATACCTTTTGAGATTGCGAAATTGTATGAGCTCTTCTCTTAGAAGCCTTGGGCAAAGATGACCGGCCTTTTTGAGCCAGTCTTCATACTTGTCGGGGCCGGCGACTTCAGTAACAAGCAACTGGGGAGAAACATGCTGCCAGCAGTCTGATATTCCCACTGTAGTGTCGCCGGTGCAAAAAAGGCTTTTGCCGTCCGAAGAGGTGATTTGATAGCCGACGGCAGGTACGGAGTGCTTCGCCGGCACTGCTAAAACATCATAACCGGCAATGGTTCTTCTGTCATAAGGCTCGATAGCCTCAACTATGAGAGTTGGCTTCTCTTTGCTGGGGTATTCCAGGAAATTGGCATATATCTGGCCGTCAAGAAGACACCTGGTGACGATATCGAGCGTGTAGCGCGGGGCATAAACCGCCAGTTGCTTTCGCCAGTAGTAGCCAGCGTTCGCGGCCAGCGTCACCAGGTCACGGGTATGGTCGAAGTGGTGGTGGGTAAGCAAAACGGTATCTATCTTCTTCTGTTCGGGAAGGGAAAGTGCAGAGGTAAGTCCACCAGCATCTACAACCAGAACACCATCAATTAATAGAGAGGTTAGCCGTGCCCCTTTTAGCTCAGCTAGATGGGCACCTAGGATCTGGACTTCCACTTTACTGGCTGTCTATGACTCTCTCAGTAGCACCAAAGAATTTCTGCCACTGAGTTAATTCTTCAGCCAGAATCTGACGGCCTTTCTCGGTCAGTTGGTAACACCGGCGCTTTTGTCTGGAAATCTGCTGCCAGGTACTTGACACAAGCCCTCTCTTCTCCAAGCGACGCAATGCGGAGTAAAGGGTGCTTGCAGTAAGGTCAAAATAGCCTTCGCTCCTGCGCTCCAGTTCTCTGGCAATCTCGTAGCCGTGTATGGGCACCAGTTCGCCTATAATGAAGAGCAGCAAAGGCTCCACAACGCCCCGCAGTGATTGATAGACATAAGACCGAGACATAGCCTCTTTAGTATATCACCTAGAATCTAATTGTCAACATCACAAGGACTAGGTGGGGTGCGTAACATGTGATATAATGAGACTGTAAGTTGGAGATTTGCGGCGGCTAAACTTCGTGGAAGGAGAAACTCTCACCGGTGAAAGGTGTTTCAGTTCTCGCATGGAGGACAATCGGAGGTGGCGATGAAAAATGGCAAAACACTCCTGCCAACTCTGTTCTCCATTGCCCTGGTCCTCAGCCTGATTCTTCCTGTGTCGGTGGGTGCGACTTCAACAGCTGTGCCTCCGCCAGACGACCATTCTATTAGCCATTCGACGCTAGATGCCTACAGTCCTACTCTCGCAATGGCATTGAACACTCCTCAAGGAAACGTAACACCCATGGTCGCCGCAGGCGGGGCGCACACGGTGGGCCTTAAATCCGACGGCACTGTGGTCGCTACGGGAGGCAATGAATACGGGCAGTGTGATGTTAGTGGCTGGACGGACATCGTCCAGGTCTCCACTGGCCGGCGTCACACCGTGGGACTCAAGTCCGACGGCAGCGTGGTCGCTGTGGGGGAGAATGATTACGGCCAGTGCGAAGTCTCCGGGTGGAGGGATATCGGCCAGGTCTCGGCAGGCGCGTTACACACCGTGGGGCTTAGATCCGACGGCACCGTGGTGGCTGTGGGACCTGAAGGAGAGAGAGAGACGTTGGATTTCGGGCAGTGCGATATCAGCGGTTGGAGGGACATCATCCAGATCTCCGCTGGCACGTGGCACACGGTGGGGCTCAAGTCCGACGGCAGTGTGGTCGCCGTGGGTGGGAATCCTTACGGGGAGTGCGACGTCGGCAACTGGAATGACATCATCCGCGTCGCCACGGGCGAAGATCACACTGTGGGGCTCAGATCCGACGGTACCCTGGTCGCTGTGGGAGATAACGACTACGGACAGTGCAATGTCGGCAGATGGACAGACATTGTCCAGATTGCCGCGGGATCCCGGCGTACGGTCGGACTTAGGAACAACGGCACCACGGTTACGGCGGGAACCGGCCTGTTCGATATCCCCACCTGGACGGACATCGTCCAAGTCGCCGTAGGCGACTCCTACGTAGCAGGCCTCAAGCCCGACGGCACCGTAGTGGTCGCGGAATCCAGCGCCCAGGGGCAGTGTGACGTCAGCGACTGGACGGACGTCGTCCAGGTCGCCGCAGGCTACCTTCACACGGTGGGGCTCAAGTCCGACGGCACCGTGGTCACCGTGGGATGGAACTCATACGGTCAGTGCGATGTCGGCGGCTGGACGAACATCATCCAGGTCGCCGCTGGCTGCTGGCATACCGTCGGAGTTAGGTCCGATGGCACCGTGGTCGCCGCGGGATGGGACGCCAACGGGGAGTGCAATGTCACTCCCTGGACAGATATAATCAGGGTCGCCGCTGGTTACCTTCATACGGTGGGCCTCAAGTCCGACGGCGCCGTGGTCACCGTGGGATACGACTACGGGCAGTTTGACGTCGGCGAGTGGACCGACATTGCCCAGATCGCCGCCGGCCATACTCACACAGTGGGGCTTGCGTCCGACGGAACAACTGTCGTCGCCGCGGGACCGGCCTACGACGAGCAATACCATTTTGACGGGTCGGACATCGTTCAGATTGCAGCTGGCTTCGACCACACCGTGTTGCTTAGGTCCGACGGCACCGTGGTCACCATGGGAGCCGGCGACCAGCGGCAATGGGAAGATGTCGGCTGGACGGATGTCGTCCAGGTCGCCGCTGGCTTCGAGCACACCGTCGGGCTCAAGTCCGATGGCACCGTAGTCACCATGGGAGCAAACGATCAGGGGCAACGCGACGTCAGTGACTGGACGGATATCATGCAAATCGGCGCTGGCCAGTATCATACGGTCGGCGTCAAGTCAGATGGCACGGCCGTCGCCGCGGGCGCCGGGCTTGAGTTCGTCAACTGGAATCTGGGGATTATCACCGAGTCCACCCTTACCATATCCAGCACCGGTGGCGGAACGGTAATCGCCCCTGGCGAGGGTTCATTCGACTACAGCACCGGGACCATTGTCCGACTGACTGCCAAGCCCGATAGGGGCTACCGCTTCGTCAAATGGACCGGTGGCGTGGATGCCATCCTAAGTGTGAATGCCGCCAGAACCAGTATCGCCATGAGAGGCGATTACTCCATAGCAGCCGATTTCGCGATCAACTGGCCCCTTATTGGTGGCATTATAGTAGTGGTGGTAGCAGCGGCACTGTGGATTGTCTTCGTGCTTAGAAGACGCAGAAGACAAACAAATCCAGCGCAGACCTCAGGGTGAAACTGGCTATTGGCAGGAATGACCTTAGTGCGAAGACAGCGGTATCTAGGCGCGTTGCTTCCCTTCCCGGCTACAAAATCTGAGGACCTCAGCAAAATTATTGATCTTCGTACGGTTGGTGCTCTCTACAAAGCCGTCATAAGTGAGGTTAATCCAGGGCTTACGATACAGGGAACTGAATTTTTCAGACATGGCGGCCACGATTCCACCGGGCATACAGCCGTGGGGCATGACCGATATCACACCGGAAAACTCAGAGTTCTCCATCCATTCGATTCCACTGCCGATACTGAGGACTGCTTCGCTTCCGCATCTCGGGGAAAGCCAGTGGCTTGTTTGTGCCAGTAGCTCTCTCGTTGATGGCTCTTCTCCATCAACCAAGTCCTGAAAATATTTGATTACCTTGTGCTCGTCATGCTCCCAGGCACGCTTTATCGCATAGCTAGCAAGCGCCTTCAGGAATTTGCGGTCCCTGACAGCATCTTCGACATGCCGGTAAAAGATATACTTCATCCATTCCCCTATGGAGGAAACGACGATCTCCAGCCCGGCCTTCTCGCACTCCCTGACCAGGTCCTGGTTGCTAAACCTGTTGGAGCGCAGAAAGATTTCTCCATTAATGCCCACCACAGGCCTGCGGGGCAGTTCAGGGTCAATGAGCGACTTGAAATCAGGAGTAGCCTGGCGCAGGATATCATCGAAACCTTCTTTCCTACGGACGCGACCGATAAGCCTGCCAAGATACTGGTCAAAGAGTTCGTCTGCCGAGCCTGGCCGCTTTTCATATGGGCGGCTGCGCCAGAGCAACCTCTGGAAATAGTCAGTGGCCACGCAGCCCTTCCAGGCCAGGCGGGCAAAACGAGGGCTAATTTCCGTATCTCGATACGCATTATTCGACACGGTCGTCCTTATGGTAAGGTCAAACCCCACCTCTTTAAGTATCTTGATTTGTTCCAGTGCATATTTGCCAAAGCGGCAAGGGCCATATGCGCTGGCCATAACTGCCTCGACATTCTTCAGGTCGGTGCCATCCTCGTAACAGAACCTCAGAAAGTCGCCTAGGGTCACCCGATAGGGCAAACATTCCACGCCCGATGTTATCTTATCGGCATACAGCAAATTACGTTCATTGGCTTCAGGAAGCACCATTGCCCTGAAGCCGCTGCCCTCTAGAAGCGCAGCCACAAGCTCAATGTGCGGTGCCATCCTGGGAATAATAAAGGTCTTCGTAGCATCAATTACGGGCGGAAATGCTTTTCGATAGACATCTTCCTTACTTGGCACTTCTTGCTTCCCGGCAGACTGGGCGAATCCCTTAATCGTGTCAACGAAGGCTTCCAAGCGCGTGACGATGCCAGCCTCAGCTGCATGCTCGTCTATCTCCAGCTGCCCCATAGGCTTGCCCCCCATGATATCTTCAACGACGTGGATTATGAAGGAGTTCGGGCCACATCCAAAGTTTGTCAGCCATAAACCATAAAGCTGCGGGTTAGAGGCAGTTAAAGCCGCGGCAGCCACATATTTGTTCTCATAGTACCAGTAGGGACGGTCGGAATAATCCTTGGCATTCACCGACTCCAGGGGCAAGAAGTCCAGGGGTATGGGCACCACTCCAAGCTGAGCGAGTTTTTCCGCTATGCCCAGATTTGCCCCGGTATCCTGCGACATATAAGACCGTGATAAGAGCACCACGCCCAGCTGGTCACTACGGTGCAGTTGCTCCAATAATTCCCTGCCCAGCGCTGCCTGGTCAGCCTCGAACCTCCGCTGGCTTTCAATGCCGGCCAGAGCTGCCTCCTTCCCTTTCTTTCTGCTGAACCCCATTTTCACGGCGACATCAGCAAGGTTCTTTATCACCTCATCATCCCCCTGACTGAAATCGATTATGGGTATCAACAGCCGTTCCCCAAAGTCAAGTACATTGCGTATTATGAACGGAGAAGCCTGAACCAAGGGACAGGAATATTTCTGGCTTGCATCTCCATCTTTCCTGCCCAGGCGGATGGCGCAGGGGTAAAGGACGTAATCCACATCCTTGAGCATTGCCGCATGCCCGTGGAGAAGCTTGACAGGGAAACAACTGTCGGAGTAGCTCAACTCGGTGGCCTGCTCCATGATCTCGTTGTTGGTCTGGTTCGAAAGGACAACTTTGGCGTCGAGGGCATTGAGGAACCCAATTAGTAGTGGAGCGTAGTCGTACACCAGCAGTCCTCTGGGAATGCCCACCTTGAGCCCAGTGCCGGAGTCTTTCTGGTACTCTCGAAACAGCAGCTGCTCTCTCTTATCGAAGAACGTCTCTCTCTTGGCGTGGCTGGCCATAGCATCGTACTTATCGCAGCGGCTGCCATAGAAACTGGTCTCTTCACCGGGCATCTCCATGCGGGTGATAGTGCAATTGTTGTCGCAACCTTTACAGACGAACGTGGTAAGCTTGCACTCTCTTTCCACGATCTCCTCAAAGCCCTTGAACTTCGAGTTCTGCCCGGCCATAGTCTCTTTGGCCAGGAGGGCTGCGCCTATGGCGCCGCTGACTTCCTTGTGCTCAGGCACTGTCAGCTTCTTCCCTTCCAGTTGATGGTGGAAGGCGGAGACTACAGCCTTGTTATAGAAGACGGCTCCCGTGAGGATAACCTTATTGCCCAGTCTTCTATGCTCCACTACCTTGGAGAGATAATTCTTGGCTATGGAGTTTGCCAGGCTGGCCGTGATTATTTCCAGGGGCACTCCATCCTGCTGTGCCGAAGCCACCGCCTGGCCCATAAACGCCGCACATCTCGTTCCTAGATCAATGGTATGAGGGGCAGCAAATGCAAGGTCGGCAAACTGACCATTAGTCACCGAAACGCCCAGCATCTCGGCTAGCTCATCGATGAAACTGCCTGTTCCTGCGGCACAAGCTTTGTTCATGTGATAGTCCACGACAATGCCATTTCTCTTAATGACCAGCTTGGAGTCCTGCCCGCCGATCTCGATTATGTCGGCTTCAGGGTCTATCTCGGCCGCAGCTCTG
>Ga0224505_10002788_pt1 | contig 10121 bp, 6 predicted proteins | sample SF_Jan12_sed_USG_FD_169102 | JGI IMG/M metagenome (GOLD analysis project Ga0224505, IMG submission 169102) | Sediment microbial communities from San Francisco Bay, California, United States - SF_Jan12_sed_USGS_4_1 | ecosystem: Environmental > Aquatic > Marine > Sediment | place: USA: California...
GAAAGAGGAGCTCCTCGACGAGATCTGGGGTGACCGGTTCGTGAGCGCATCGGCACTTTCCACCCGCATCAAACAGGTCAGACGGGCGTTCGGTGACAACGGCGTCGAGCAGCGGGTCGTCAAGACCGTTCACGGCAAGGGTTTTCGGTTCATCGGTGACATCGCCGTCCGTTCAGCGACGGTCGGCGATGTCGCCCCCACCGCCGCCCCTACCGCTCGCGCCGGTCACAACCTTCCGCAGCTCCGCGTCGATCTCATCGGTCGGCGGGCGGAGCTCGACGCCTCGGTCGTCGCGGTCCGCCAGCACCGGCTGACCACGATGTTCGGGATCGGCGGTGTCGGCAAGACGACCCTGGCCACCGCCGTCGCCCATGCCCTGATCGACCTGTTCCCCGACGGCGTCTGGTTCGTCGACCTCGTCCCGGTGACCGACGCCGACCAGCTGCTGCTCGCGATGGCGAGGGCGGCCGGTCTCAGCCTGCGAACCGGCTCTGCGATCGACCAGATCAGCGGCATCATCGCCGATCGACGGCTGCTGTTCGTGCTCGACAACTGCGAGCACGTGCTCGATCCGGTCGCGGCCACGATCGACCGGCTGCTCGACGCCACGCGCACGCCACGATTCCTGCTCACGAGCCGCGAACCGCTCGGCCTCCACGGTGAGGCGCGGGCGCATGTCGAGCCGTTTCCGGTGACCGACGGCGGTGGTCCTGCCGTCGAGTTGCTCGCGGCGTGCGCCGCGAGCTTCGGCGTCGATCTCGGTGTCGAGGACGGGCCGGCTGCGACCGAGGTGTGCCGACAGCTCGACGGTCTGCCGCTCGCGATCGAGCTCGCGGCCGCGCAGCTCCGGCACCTCACGCTCGACGACCTCGCATCGCGCCTCGGCGGACGCTTCGATCTGCTCGTCGGGTCCCGCCGTGCGGATCGGCACGCCACCCTGGCGGCGGTGTTGGAGGCCACGTGGGCGTCGATCTCCCACGATGAGCGGGAAGTGCTGCGCCAGCTCGCCCCCTGCCCCGGAACCGTCAGCGTCGACGACCTCGTGGAGCTCATGGACCAGCCCGAGAGCGTGACGTTGCGGGCGTTGGCCCGCCTCGTCGACTGCTCGTTGCTCGTCCGGTCGGCCGACGGTCGCTACCGGATGCTCGAGACCGTCCGCTCCTTCTCGGCCGCGACCGACGCGGAAGACGGTCGCGCCGCCCGACGCGACCGCCTCGCCGAGTGGTGCCTGGCACGTGTCGGCACCGAGGTCAGCGCACATGCGCTCGACCTCGGCGGCGCCGAATGGTGCCGGAGCCACGAGGACCTGCTCGATGTCGCCGAGTCGTATCTCGCGACCGATCGACCCGACGACGCGGCGATGCTCGTCGCCGCCCAGGGCCTCGCGATGCACGTCGACGACGGCAGCCGTGCCGCGGAGATCCTCCTGCGAATCGACGATCACCTGAGCCGCGTCGACGATCCCGACCTCCGGGCCCGCTTGCACCTCACGGGGGTCTACGCCGCGATGGCGGCGCGTGACGTGGAGGCGCTTGCCGCGCACGGTGTGGCCGCCGTGGACGAGGGCCGCCGCGGTGGCGACCCATCGACGCTCGGGATCGCGCTCGTGCTCCGTTCGTGGTCGGAGCTTGGCGTCCCCGAGCGGGCCTTGGCGACGGTCGTCGAGGCCGCGAGCGTCGCCAACGCTGCGGGCGACGTGCGGACGTCCGACCTCGCCGAGGGCTACCGGGCGTGGCACCTCGCGCTCTCGCGGCGTTACGACGAGGCGGTCGAGGTGGCGCGCGCCGTGCTGGCGCGAGTCCCGGAACGTCCTGGCTACGAAACCTTCTGCACCGCGGTGGCGCTCGTGACGTGCCGGACACCGCACGATCCGCAGGAAGCGCTCCGACTCTACGAAACGTTCCTCGACCTGCCGGTCATGTCGTCGATGATGATCGAGCTGTTGCTGGCCACGCTGCACGCGGCATCCGGCGCCGTGTCCCCGACCTGTGAGATCGTGCTCGCGGTCGACCAGCGTTCGCGACGAGCAGGCACGCACTCGTTGCCCGACGTGCTCGTACCGGCCGCCACGCTGGCCCTCGCGCTCGGCGAGCACGAACGCGCCGGCCGGTACGTGGCGGCGATACGCCGTTCGGGTCGCCCCACCCAGAGCATGCAGATGACCAGTCTCTACCAGCAGCTTCGCGGCATGGTCGATCGCTCGGCCGACGACGAACGATCATCAGAGGACGTCGGCCGCGAGGCCCTCGCCTGGCTCGACCACCTCTCTACGACCTGACGGGCGTGAGCACCGATGCGAAGGTCCGGCGAGGCAATCCTGCGTCCTGATCCCACGTGAACCCCGAACGGAACGGCGAGGCACGACCGCGCCGGTACGAGTCGGTCAGGTCGGCCAGCCAGCGCAGCCGTTCCCGACAGCGAAGGAAGCTCGCCGACTCGTCAGGAGTCTGACGTACGCTGCCGACACCAGCACGGCAACGAACCAGGGAGTCTCCATGGCCAACAGCGCGACTCGCGTCTTCGTGGGCGCCTCACGTTTCGCCCCGAACGCTCCCGATGACCACCGCGGCGGGCTCTACCGGCTCCGCGCCGACGGCGGATGGGACGAGCTGACCGAGGGGCTGCCCGAACGTCCCCAGGTCCGGGCGCTGCAGATCCACCCCGAGCATCCCGAGGTCGTGTTCGCCGGCGCCCAGGACGGCCCCTACCGCAGCCAGGACGGGGGCGACACCTGGGAACGCCTCGACTTCCCCGGCGCTGGCCTACCCGTCTGGTCCTTCGCCGTCGACCCGTTCGCGCCCGACACGATCTACGCCGGCGTCGGCCCGGCCGCCGCCTACCGCAGCGACGACGCGGGGACCACGTGGACACACCTCGAGGCCGCCGTGATGGAGAACCGGGTCGACATGGGGTTCCCGACCCGGATGATCTGCCTCACGCCCGACCCGTCCCGTCCGGGCGCCCTGTACGCCGGCGTCGAGGTCGGCGGGGTCATGCGCACCGAGGACGGTGGCGCCACCTGGGCCGACGTCACCGGGCCGCTCGTGCGCATGGCCGACGACGACCGCTACCGCAGCCGCATCGGCAGCGACACCGACATCGAAGGCATGTGCGACACGCACGCCATCACGATGACGCCCGCGGCGCCGGGCTCCGCCTTCCTCGGCGTCCGGATGGGGGTGTTCCGCACCGACGACGGTGGCGCGAGCTGGTACGACATCGAGGTCGGCCGCACGTCACCGCTCACCTACTGCCGCGACGTGCGGGTCTCTCCCGTCGAGCCCAGCGTGGTCTACGGCTGCTTCAGCGACGAAGCGCTCGGCCAGGCCGGTTCGCTCTACCGCTCCGACGACATCGGCGCGACCTGGCGTCGCTACGACCGGGTGGCGCCCGTGTCGACGATGATGCGCGTGGCGATGAGCCCGACCGATCCCGACGAGGTGTGGTGCGCGACGCGGCGCGGCGACGTGTACGGCACCCGCGACGGCGGCGAGACCTGGCTCGAGACGCGCCTGCCGACCGGCGGGCGCGACGTGTATGCCATGGCCTGCGGCTGACCCGGAGCGACGACCGCTCGCGCTCAGCGCGACAGCACCAGCGGGAGCGAGCGGGGCCCGCGCACCTGACCGACCGACCAGGTCACCGCGTCGGGGTCGGCGAGGGCGAAGGGCGGCATCGCAGCCAGGAACTCCTCGAGCGCCACCCGCACCTCCATGCGCGCCAGGTTCGACCCGACGCAGCGATGGATGCCCAGGCCGAACGCGGCGTGGCGGTTCTCGGCGCGATCGAGCAGGACCTCGTCGGGCCGCTCGAAGTGAGCGGGGTCGCGATTGGCCGCGGGGAAGGGCAGCAGCACCCACTCCCCCGGCTGCATCGACCGTCCGCCCACGTCGACCGGCTCGGCCACCAGGCGGGCCATCGTCACCGGCGCGTACGCCCGCAGGAACTCCTCGACGGCGGAGTCCATCAGCTCGGGTTCGGCGCGCAGCCGGCGCTGGTCGTCGGGGTGTCCGGCCAGGTGCCACAGGCTGGCGCCGATCGCGCTCCAGGTCGTGTCGATGCCGGCGATCAGGAGCAGCAAGGCCGTGCCGCGCACGTGCTCGGGCTGGAGCCGGTTGCCGGCGATCTCGGCGTGGAGCAGGTAGTCGATCAGGTCGTCACTGCGGTCGTCGCCACGCGCGGCGATGTGGTCGTCGAGGTAGTTCTCGAGCTCGGCGAAGGTCTGCTCGCGCTCCTCGGGTGGGCGGTCGACGGTCTCGAGCACGCCGTGGACGAAGTGGCGGAACAGCTCGGCGTCGGCGATGGGCAGGCCGAGCTGGTGGGCGATCACCCCCACGGGGATGTGTTGCGCGTAGTCGCGCGCGCCGTCGCAGTGCGAGGCCTGCCCGATACCGGCGAGGAGCCCGCGACACAGATCGCGGGTGCGGCCCTCGAGGGCGGCGACGGCCTTGGGAGCGAACGCGGGCAGCAGCAGACGTCGCGCCAGGGCGTGAAAGGGCGGGTCCGAGGTGATGGGCGGCGCGCCGCCGATGGGCCTGGGCTCCTCGGGCCGGCCCTCGGAGACGACCACGCCCTGGGAGGTGAAGTGCTCGGTGTCGTAGGCGATCTGGCTCACGTCGGCGTGCCGGGTCGGGAGCCAGACCCCGCCATAGCGGTCGCTGTGCGCGACCGGGCAGCCGGACCGGAGCTCGTCCCAGATCGGGAACGGATCCTTCGACCAGGCCGGGTCGACGTGATCGAAGTCGTTCTCCCAGTCGCGCACGGGCGGGTGGTCGCTCATCGGAGCCTCCCCGGAGCAGAGCCTTACGGTGTATGTTCGGGCGAGGCTAGCAGGGGCCGCGCGGCTTGCGGCGGGCCGGGCCATCTCTCAACTGCGGTTCGCAGCGTGCTCAGTTGAACGGCAGCGAGAGGTCGGGTGGCTCGGGTGCGGGCTCGGAGCGCACCAGGATGGTGGGCCGCCGGTTGCGGCAGCTGCGTTCGAGCTGGGCCAGCTCGGCCCAGGCCAGCGCCACCCGCGCCTCCTGGTCGTCGCGCTCGACCTCGGGCAGCTGGGCGTGCGGCACCGGGTCGAGGTCGGCCTTGCGGCGGTGCAGATCCAGGTCGTCGTGCAGCGCGAGGTGGAGCTGGCGGTAGAACGGGGTCGTGTACGTGCCGCGGAACATCATGGCCAGGTCGCCCGACACGTCCCAGTTGGTCTTGTCCTCGAGCTCGTCGCGCACCATCTCGTGGAAGCGCGTCCCGGGCAGCGGGTAGCTGACCGATACGCCGAGGTCGTCGGGGAGCGTCTCGCGCACCAGCGCGATCGTGGTCGCGATGTCGTCCCAGGTCTCGCCCGGGTACCCGAACTGCACGAAGAACGCCGCCCGGATGCCGGCGCTGCCCAGGCGGGCCCGCGCCGTGCGGATGTCCTCGACCGTGGTCCCCTTGTCCATGGCGTCGAGGATGCGCTGGCTGCCGCTCTCGGCCCCGAGCCACACCTGGGCGCACCCGGCGCGGCGCAGCGCCTCGACCGTCTCGGGCGACATCAGGTCGCAGCGTGACTGCATCGAGAAGGGGATGTGGGCGTCGAGACGCTCGACCTCGCGTGCGAACTCGATGACCCACGAGGGCCGCAGCCCGAAGATGTCGTCGGCAAACCAGATGTGGTCCGGGGCGTGGTCACGCTTGACCGCGGCGAGCTCGGCGGCGACGTCCTCGGGCGGTCGCATGGCGTAGCGCTGACCCCAGATGGGCTTGGCGCACCAGTTGCAGTGGAACGGGCAGCCTCGCGTGCTGACCATGTTGAGCGAGAAGTGCCCGTGGGCCTGCTGCCAGGCGCGCCGGTAGGCGTCGATGTCGACCAGGTCGCGTGCGGGATGAGGGAACACGCCCGGATGACGCTCGTTCGAGCGCGACGGGGTTCCCTTCGCCTCGGCCCGCCCGCCGTCGCGGCACACGACCCCGTCGATGCCTTCGGGCAGGTCGCGGCCGGCGACGGCGCCGCCGTCGAGCCAGTGCACCAGCTCGGACACGGTGTGGTCGCCCTCGCCGATCACGCAGAAGTGGACGCCGGCGTCGAGGTACAGCTCGGGCCGGTCGCTGACGTCGGAGCCCGAGGCGATGACGGCAGCGCCGACGTGGCGGGCGGCACCTGCCATCGTCAGCGCCGCCTCGCGCATCCGGGTCAGGCACATCTTCGACAGGAAGTTGAAGTTGTCCTCGTACAGCACGACCACGGCCGGTCGGATCTCGTCGACCATCTCCGCGAAGCGGTGCTCGCCCTCGGAGAGCATGGCGTCGAACACGGCCACGTCGAAACCCTGCGCCCGCAGGTTGGCGGCCACGTAGAGGGTCGCCAGCGGCGGGTAGGGCCGCATCTTCTGCGCCTGTTTCGGGTCGAAACGCAGGAAGTACGAATGCGCGAGCAGGACTGGGCCATCCACTGCCGTCGCACCCTAGCGTGCCCGCCCTCGATTGTTGCGACCACAAGCGAAGGCCGCGACGGACGCTGGGACCACCGAGCGCCGCTGTGCGGGGCGCTGGCGGGGGCGGCGCTACGTTGAGCACGACATGGACCCCACGGCCCGCCACGAGCTGGTGCTCACCCCCGGCGCCGCCATCACCGCGCGCCGCGCCGGGCGAGAGCTCTGGGCCGCGCGCGATGTCGTGCGGGCTTTCGCCGTGCGGTCGTTACGCATCCGCTACCGCCAAGCCGCGCTCGGCGCCCTGTGGGCCGTCGCCCAGCCGCTCGCCTTGCTCGTGCCCTTCGCCGCGTTCCTCGCCAGCGACGTCGACCGGCCGGGCGCGGCACCGTACGCTGCGTCGGCCCTCGCCGCCCTGATCGGGTGGGGCTACCTGTCCAGCGCCGTCACGAACGGCGCCGGAGCCCTGGTCAACGAGGCGTTCCTCGTCCGCAAGACCTGGTTCCCCCGCGAGGCGCCGGTGCTGGCCGCGGTGCTCGCCCCCCTCGTCGAGGTCACGCTCGGCCTCGGCCTGTACGCGGTGGCCGGCCCCCTCCTCGGGGCCCGGCTGGGTTGGGGGCTGGTGACGCTCCCGCTGCTGGTGGCGGCGCTGGCCATCGTCGCCGCCAGCCTGGCGCTGCCGCTGGCGGCGCTCAACGCCCTGTTCCGCGACGTCCGCCACGCCCTCCCCTTCGTGGTCCTGCTGTGGCTCTTCGTCAGCCCGGTCGCCTACCCGATCGAACGGGTGACCGACGAAGGTCGCCTGCTGTACGCGTTCGCCAACCCTGCCGCCGGGCCCCTCGACGGCTTCCGCCGGGTGCTCGCCGAGGGCACCTGGCCCGACCTCACCCTGCTCGGCGCCTCGATGACCACGGCGTTGGTGGTGGGAACGATCGGCCATCGCCTGTTCCGGCGCCTCGCCCCCACCCTGCCCGACCTGGTCTGAACGTGTGGGCGCTGCGCTTCGAGGCGGTCGGCAAGACCTACCGGGTCGGTGGGGCCGGTTACCGCTCCCTGCGCGAGGATCTCTCCGCCCGGTGGCGGCGACGCTCGCCGGCGAGCACCGACCGCCGACCGCTGCGGCGGCGGGTCGCCCTCGACGACGTGAGCTTCGAGGTCGACGAGGGCGAGGCGTTCGCCGTCGTCGGTCCGAACGGGGCCGGCAAGTCGACGGCGCTGCGCATCGCGGCCCGCGTCACGGCTCCCAGCGCGGGCGTCGTGCGCGTGCGCGGACGCGTCGGCGCGCTGATCGAGGTCGGCGCCGGGATCCATCCCGAGCTGAGCGGCCGCGAGAACATCTGGCTCTACGGCGCCATCCTGGGCCTGACCCGGCCCGAGATCCGCCGCCGCTTCGACTCCATCGTCGCCTTCGCCGAGCTGGAGTCGGCGCTCGACGTGCCGGTCAAGCGCTACTCGTCGGGCATGCAGCTCCGCTTGGGGTTCGCCATCGCCGCCGGGGTCGAGCCCGACGTGCTGGTGGTCGACGAAGCGCTCGCCGTCGGTGACGCCCGCTTCCAGGTGCGCTGCCTCGAACGCATGGCCGACCTGGTGCGTTCGGGTACGACGCTGCTCTACGTCAGCCACGACCTCGCCAGCGTGGAGGCGGTCTGCCGGCGGGCTGCGCTGCTCGTCGACGGTCGTCTCCACGCGACCGGCGACGTCGCCTCGACGCTCGGCGCCTACCTCGCGTGGGTGGAATCCAGCGGCGACGTGGCCGGCGGCTCGACCGCCGCCGTCACCGATCTCGCCGGGCGGACCAATCCGGTGCTGGCGCCCGGCGACGGTTTGGTGGTCCGCCTCTCGTTGCCGCCCGACCGCGGGGCGGCGACCTCGGTCGCGCTCGGCATCCGTGACGGCCATCCCTGGAACCTGCTCGGCGCGCTCGGCACCGTGCCCCCGGGGCGCGAGCCGGTGGTGGCCCGCTGCCACATCGACTCGCTGCCGCTGAGCGGCGGCGTGTACCAGGTGTGGGCGTCGGTCGACGGCACCGAAGGCGACGGAGGCTGGCGCCAGCTCGGGGCGTTCCGCGTCGAGGAGCCCGACCGGCCGGCGCGTCCGCTGTGGCTCCCACCCGTGGCGCTCACCCACCGCTGGGAGTGGGACGACCGCTGAGCTGGCTCGGCGCGGACGCGGGGAGCCCGTAGGCGGTCAGGAGCTGGCGGGCGATGGCCTCCCAGCTGGTCGCAGCGGCGGCATGGGCGAGCACGGTCGAACGGCTGGGGCGCTGCGCGTTGGCCGCGCCGAGCGCCGCCGCGGCCGCGGCCACGTCCGCAGGCGGGAAGCGCCGGGCCACCGCGCCGACGATGGCCCGGTGCGGGGCGATGTCGCTGACGACGGGCGCCGCGCCGCACGCCAGGGCTTCGATCAGCGCGTAACCCGAGCCTTCGTGGTGGCTGGTCGCGAGGAACAGGTCGGCCGCGCTGTACCAGGCGGCCATCTCGGCGTGCGCGACGGGCCCGGCGAGCCGGACCCGTCCCCGCAGCCAGGGGTCGGCGTCGATGGCGGCACCCACCCCGAGCGGGTCGGCCAACTCGGTGCGCAGCATCCACAGTCGGGCTCCGGGGTGGCGAACGGCCAGCTCGGCGAAGGCCTCCAGCGCGGTGTGGGGGTCCTTGCCGGCGTTCAGGCGTCCGACCCACACGACGGCGGGGTCACCGTCGACACCGCAGCGGCGACGGGCCTCGCCCGGCTCGAGCGCGACCAGGTCGGACGCCGACTCGAGCACCTCGTACAGGGGGGTGGTCGCCCGCAGCACCCCGGCCGCGATCCAGGGCTCGGCCTGTCCGTACGCCGCCCCGGTGAACAGGTAGGCGTCGGTCGTCCAGCGGGCCAGCCGGGCGAGCAGCCGGGCGCGCCTCGAAGGGGGCACCGGTTCGCCGTGGTGCTGGCACACGATGCGGGCGCGCCGCCCGAGGCCCAGCCGCAGCGCGATCGCGGCCCACGGAAAGATCAGCCCGTTGAGGTGCACGACGTCGGGGCGGGCGGCGCGCACCGCGACCAGGACGCGCCAGCCCCGCCGACTCCGATCGCGCACCGCCCGGTACTCGACCCCGTCGCGGAGGAACCGCCGGTCGCGGTCCCGGGTTCGGGCGACCGCGACCGCGTCGACGGCTCCCGTCGCCGCCAGCGCCCGCAGCGTCGCGGGCATCGTCGGCCACCGCCGCGACGCCTCGGCCGGCGTGAGCAACCCCGGGTCGGCGAGCTGGACGTAGACGACGCGGGGGCGCGACCCGACCGCACCCGCGTCACCCCCGCCGCTCACGGCCCGCCGGTGCCGCCGCGGCGGCCGGCGCGAGCCCGTCGAGCGGCGCGCACCAGGCGGGCCGCGTGGGCGCGGGCGGTGGCGCTACGTCCGCCCTGCAGATCCCGCCGCTCCGGCACCACGAACTGGCGCGCCATCCGGGCCCGCTCGCCGGCCGTCCGGGTGAAGCCGACCCGCCAGGCCCAGTCGGTCCGACCATCGAGGTCGCGCAGCACGCTCGACGGCCGGGCGTGCGCCAGCAGGGTCCGCGCCGCCGGGGCCAGCCGGTCCAGCGCCGAGCGCGCCGCGGCGTCGAGTGCTTCGTCGGGGCGGTACGAGGCCGCCAGCCACAGGCCCGGCGCGCTCAGCCGCGGGTCGATCCGGCGCGCCAGCGCGTCGAAATCGGCGCGGCCGGCAGCGTCGAGGTCGGCGAAGAGCAG
>Ga0224505_10002790_pt1 | contig 10115 bp, 10 predicted proteins | sample SF_Jan12_sed_USG_FD_169102 | JGI IMG/M metagenome (GOLD analysis project Ga0224505, IMG submission 169102) | Sediment microbial communities from San Francisco Bay, California, United States - SF_Jan12_sed_USGS_4_1 | ecosystem: Environmental > Aquatic > Marine > Sediment | place: USA: California...
GACCATATTTGGCAAATAGAGCCAAGTCAAGACTCACGGCACGGGCCCAGGGCCGACTCTGCGGCCGTGAGAAATCCGGGGCTAGATCTCCGCCCGCAGCGCCTGCATCGGCGGATGCGAGACGACCGACCGCGCGGCCAGGATTCCGGCCGATCCCACCAACACAGCCCCACCCGCGATTCCGATGAGCCACACCCGCGGGTCGGGTGAGTACTGCAGGTCGAAGACCTGCTTCGCGAGCAGGTAACCGACTGCAGTCGCGCCCGCTGCCGCAAGCAACCCGGCGAGCGCGCCCAGCACGATGAATTCGGCGGCCACGCCCTGGAACACGACACTTCGGCTCGCGCCCAGCGTGCGCAATATGGCGCTTTCGTAGCGACGCTCGTCACGCGTGGCCTGCACGGCCGCGAGCAGCACCATCAGGCCTGCGGCCAGCGTGAACAGGAACACGTACTGGACCGCGAGGCTCGCCTTGTTCATCACGTCGCGCACCTGCCCGAGCAGGGCCTCGATGTCGATGATGGTGACCTCGGGGAATTGCCGCACGAGGTCGACCAGCAGCGGCCGTTGCCGCGGCTCGACGAACACGCTCGTGATGAGCGTACCGGTCGCGCTTTCGAGCACGCCGGGCGAAAAGACGACGAAGAAGTTCGGCTTGAACGTGTCCCAGCGGACCTCACGCAGGCTCGTGATCCTGCCGCTGACGGCCTCGCCTGCAATATCGTACGTCAGCGTGTCGCCGAGCTTCATTCCGAGGCGCTCGGCGTAGTCCGTCTCGACCGAAATCTGCGGCTCGCCTCGAGCGTCCTTCGCCCACCACTGGCCCGCGACGATCCTGTTGCCGGGCGACAGCTCCGCCGACCAGGTGAGATTGGACTCGCGCTCGACGAAGCCTTTGGCGCGGTCGCCCTGGAACGTGATCTTGTCGACGGGCGTCCCGTTGATGGCGCTGAGGCGTGCCCGCAGCATCGGCACCAGCTCCGTCGCAGGCAGGCCGGCTTGCGCGAAGAACTGTGCGACACGCGCGCCCTCGTCGGGGCGGATGTTGATCATGAAATAGTTGGGCGCATCGACCGGCAGGCTGCGCTGCCAGTCCCGCAGCAGGTCGTCACGCACCAGCGCGAGCAGCAGCAACACCATGAAGCCGAGGCCGAAAGCCACGATCTGCACGATGCTGTCGCGACCGCGCCGGGCAATGTTCGCGAGGCCATACCGCCAGGCAACGCCCACACCACTGCGCAGCGGCGCAAGCGACTTCACCAGCACCCAGCCTGCGAGGGCGAGCAGCAGGAAGGTCGCGCCGAGCCCGCCCGCCACGTACCCGACGAGCTTGGGATCGCGCACGATCCAGTACAGCAGCGCGAGCACCGCGCCGATCGCCACGCCGTAAACGACGGCGTACCGCAGCGGCGGCGGCTCGAGATCGCGGCGCAGGACGCGGGCGGGCGGCACGCGCTTCAGGCGCAGCAACGGCGGCAGCGCGAATCCGACGAGCACGACCACCGCAGTGACGACACCCAGCACGAAGGCATCGGAAGAGGGCGGCGGCAGGTCGCCACGCAGCAGGTCGCGCAGCAGCCAGGCGATGCCGGACTGCGCGACGTAACCCAGCGCCGTGCCGGCAACCGCAGTCACGACGGCGATTGCGACGAGTTGCACGACGGTCTGCATCAGCACGAACCGCTGCGGCGCACCCATGCACTTCATCAGCGCGATGGTGTCGAGGTGGCGACGCGCGTAGCGCTGTGCCGCCATCGCCACCGCGATGGCCGAGAGCAGCACGCTCACCAGGCTCGCGAGCGAAAGGAAGCGCCCCGCGCGATCGGCCGAGGCGCGGATCTGCGGGCTGGCATCGGCGATCGACTGCACCCGCTCACCGCGTTGCTTGCGCGCCTTGAGCCACTCACGGAAGTCGTCGACCGGTCCAGGCTCGCCTGCAAGCAGCAGGGCCCGGCTCACGCGGCTGCCGGGCTGCACCAGCTGGGTGGCAGGCAGATCGGCGCGGTTGATCATCAGCGTCGCCGAGAGATCGGCGAAGCCGCTGCCCTGGTCAGGGCGATAGTCGAGCACGCGCGTCACGCGGACCGTATGGGCGCCGACCATCAGGCTCGAACCGACCTGCGCGCCGAGCCTGGCGAGCAGCCGCGAATCAGCCCACGCTTCACCCGGCGCGGGGATGCCGTTGGTCACCACGCCCGCACCGAATGGCCTGTCCGCTGTCTTGAGGCGACCGCGCAACGGATAGCCTGCGCCGACGGCACGCAGCGCGATCAGCGACGATTCCTCGCCGAAGAACACCACGCTCGGCATCGACTCGATGCGCGCGGAACGCAGGCCCCGCCTGGCAGCTTCCTCGTCGTAGGCATCCGCAATCGGCCGCGCGGACTCGAGGCGCAGATCGGCTGCCAGCACTTCGCCGGCCTGACGCTCGACGGCCAGGCCGATTCGGCTCGTGAAGAACCCGACCGCGGTCAGCGAGGCGACCGCGACGAGCAACGCCAGCACGAGCACGGCGATTTCGCCGGACTTGAGGTCCCGCAGCAGGTTGCGCAGCGCGAACGCGAGGGACGGCATGCTGCGGCTCAGCTCGGGACGACTCGACCGGCTTCGAGACGGATGATGCGGTCGCAGCGCTCCGCGAGTTGCCGGTCGTGCGTGACGAGCACGAGCGTCGCCTGCGTCGTGCGATTGAGGTCGAACAGCAGGTCCATGATTTTTTCGCCGGTCGCGGCGTCGAGGTTGCCGGTCGGCTCGTCTGCGAACAGCACGTCCGGCTGGCGCACGAAGGCACGGGCAATGGCGACGCGCTGCTGCTCGCCGCCCGACAGCTGCCTTGGATAGTGCCCGACGCGTTCGGCGAGGCCGACGCGGCCGAGCACTTCACGCGCCGCTTCCCGCGCGTCTGAGCGACGCGCGAGTTCGAGCGGCAGCATCACGTTCTCGATGGCCGTGAGCGACGGCACCAGGTGAAACGACTGGAAGACGAAGCCGACGTGACTGGCCCGCACCGCCGCGCGGCCGTCTTCGTCGAGCCGGGTGAGGTCGTTGCCCGACAGCAGCGCGCGCCCGGACGTCGGTTCGTCGAGGCCCGCGAGCAAGGCGAGCAGCGTCGACTTGCCGGCGCCCGACGCGCCGATGATCGCGACGGATTCGCCGCGCCGGATCGACAGCGAGACGTCCGACAGAATGGCCAGCGTTCCCTCGGGACTGCTAACCTGCTTGCCGAGTCCTTCCGCCGCCAGCACCACCGTCGTGTCGTTCATCAAGGCCTTCTTGCCAGTCGCTGCCATTCGTGTCCTGTGCCTCGTCCTGCTTGCCTGCGGCGCGGCCCCTGTCGCACGTGCGGCGGACGCGCCGGCGACCGCCCCCACCATCCTGGTCCTGGGCGACAGCCTCAGCGCGGGTTACGGGATTCGAGTCGAGCAGGGCTGGGTGGCCCTGCTGCAGGCTCGGCTGCGCGCCAAAGGGTACGGTCACCGCGTCGTCAACGCCAGTTCGAGCGGCGAAACCACCGGCGGGGCGCTGGCCCGGCTGCCCCGGGCACTGGCCACCCATCGGCCGGCGATCGTCATCGTGGAACTCGGCGGTAACGACGGACTGCGTGGCCTCCCCATTGCCGACATCCGCCGGAATTTCGAAGCCATCATCCGCAGTTCGCAGCAGGCAGGAGCGAGGATTCTGCTGGTCGGCATGAAGATCCCGCCCAACTACGGCCCCGCCTACACCCGCGACTTCTACGGCCTGTACGGCGACCTCGCACGGCGATACAAGCTGCCGAACGTGCCATTCCTGCTCGCAAACGTGGCCCCGGACGAAGCCCTGTTCCAGGAGGACGGCATCCATCCGACGGCAACCGCCCAGCCCCGGTTGCTGGAGGAGGTCTGGCCGCACCTGCAGCCGATGCTGGCCCGGAAGTAGGGCCTGCCGATTTCTGCGGATCGCGGGCCGGTGTATTCGGGCTGCCGCGCTGATATATAGACCGGACGAAGCTCACAGCGGCCACGACGGCGCGCATACACCAGGGGACCCGACTTGGAAAGAATCTGGCTGCAGCATTACCCGGCCGGCGTGCCGGCCGAAATCAATCCGTCCGAGTACCGGTCGCTGCTCGAGATGATCGAGCAGTCCATTGCGGCGTATCGCGACCGGCCGTGCTTCACGTGCATGGACCGCACGCTGACCTATGGCGACGTGGACGTGCTCGCAGGTCGCTTCGCGGCGTACCTGCAGCAGGTCGCGCGGCTGCGCAAGGGCGACCGCCTGGCGCTGATGCTGCCGAACGTGCTGCAGTACCCGGTCGCGATCCTCGGTGCGTTCCGTGCAGGCCTCACGATCGTCAACACGAACCCGATGTACACGCCGCGCGAGTTGCAGCACCAGCTGCACGATTCCGGCGCGCGGGCGATCCTGATCCTGGAGAACTTCGCGCACACGCTGGCCGGGGTGCAGGGCGACCTGCATCTCGACACCGTGATCGTCACGGGCGTCGGTGACCTGCTCGGATTCCCGAAGTCGTTGCTGGTCAATTTCGCGCTGCGCCACGTGAAGAAGCAGGTGCCGGAGTACAGCCTGCCCGGCGCGGTGAGTTTCACGGAGGCGCTGAGCAAGGGGCGCTACGAGAACCTCGAGCGCGTCGATCTCGGACACGAGGACATCGCGTTCCTGCAGTACACCGGCGGCACCACGGGCGTGTCGAAGGGCGCCGTGCTCACGCACCGCAACCTCGTCGCGAACGTGCTGCAGTCCGAGGCGTGGATCCGCCCGGAACTGAAGCTCGACGAGTCGCTGGTCGCAATCACGGCGCTGCCGCTGTACCACATCTTCGCGCTCACGGCGAACAGCCTGACCATGATCAAGCTCGGCGCGCACAACATCCTGATTCCGAACCCGCGCGACTTCGACGGCTTCGTCAGGGAACTCGCACGGCATCGTTTTTCATTCTTCGCGGGCGTCAACACCTTGTTCAATGCGTTGCTGCACACGCAGGGCTTCGACAGCCTGGATTTCAGCGGACTGCGCGTGAGCCTGGGCGGTGGCATGGCCGTGCAGCGCGCCGTCGCCGAGCGCTGGAAGGAAGTGACCGGCAACGTGCTGACGCAAGCCTGGGGTCTCACCGAGACCTCGCCGGCCGCGTGCATCAACCGCCCGGGTGACGACTTCAATGGCTCGATCGGCCTGCCGATTTCATCGACGATCGTCACGATCCGCGACGATGACGGCAACGAATTGCCGCAGGGTCAGTCCGGCGAGATCTGCGTCGCAGGCCCGCAGGTGATGCGCGGCTACTGGAACCGTCCGGACGAGACCGAGAAAGTCATGCTGCCGGGCCACGTGCTGCGCACGGGCGACATCGGCTACATGGACGCGCAGGGCTTCGTGTACATCGAAGACCGCAAGAAGGACATGATCCTGGTGTCAGGCTTCAACGTGTACCCGAACGAAGTGGAAGGCGTCGCGGTGACGTGTCCTGGAGTGCTCGAGGTGGCCGCGGTGGCCCAGCCGGACGAGCGCGCGGGCGAAGTGGTGGCGCTGTTCGTCGTGCGCAAGGATCCGTCGTTGACGGCAGAGGCGGTGATCGAGCACTGCCGCACGGAGTTGACCGGCTACAAGGTGCCGAAGCACGTGTACTTCCGGGACGAGCTGCCGAAGACCAACGTCGGCAAGATCCTGCGGCGCGAACTCAAGGATTCGCTGCAGCCGCGGCCGCCGCAGCCGGTGGCGGCTGCGCCGGTCGTCGCGCCGCAACGCCACTAGCGTCCGTGTACCCTGCGGCATGACTGCGACTCTCGAACGCGCGGCAGCGAAGGTCCCGGAAGTCACGCTGGCTTTCTGGCTGATCAAGATCGCCGCCACGACGCTGGGCGAAACCGCCGGCGACGCGGTATCGATGTCGATGAACCTCGGCTACCTCGCCGCCACCGGGGTGTTCGCCGCGATCATGGTCGTCGCGGTCACCGCGCAGATCCGCGCACCGCGCTTCAGCCCTTTCCTGTACTGGGGCACGATCATCGCGACGACCACGCTCGGCACGACGCTGGCCGATTTCGCGGATCGCTCGCTCGGCATCGGCTACCCCGGCGGCAGCCTGCTGCTGCTCTCGTTGCTGATCGGTTCCCTCGCAGCCTGGCGCTGGACGCTCGGCACGGTGGCGGTTGACTCGGTGAGTTCGCCGCGATCCGAAATCTTCTACTGGGTCACGATCATGTTCTCGCAGACGCTGGGCACGGCCCTCGGCGACTGGACCGCCGACACCGCGGGACTCGGCTACCTCGGTGGGATGGCCATCTTCACCGTGCTGCTCGCCCTGGTCGCGGCGGCGTACTGGCGGACGAACATTTCACGGACCGCGCTGTTCTGGGCCGCTTTCGTGCTGACCCGGCCGCTCGGCGCCGTCGTCGGCGATTTCCTCGACAAGCCGCTGAACGCCGGCGGCCTCGACCTCAGCCGGTTCGGCGCGTCGGCGGTCCTGCTGGCGTTCATCGTCGCGTGCGTGGTGTTCATTCCACAGCGGCCGGCGACGGCTCGACACTGAGGTGACGAATGGCGCTCGGCGCAACGATGTACGTGTTCGAGGTGCGCCTGGCCGATGCCGATCGTGGCGTCTATGAGGCACTGACGCTTCGGGTAGCACGTCATCCGTCGGAGACCGCCGAGTACCTGGTCACCCGTATGTTCGCCTACTGCCTCGAGTACGCCGAAGGCATTGCGTTTTCGAAAGGGTTGTCGGATCCGGATGAGCCGGCGATCAGCGTCCGCGACCTGACCGGCGTACTGCAGACCTGGGTCGAGATCGGCGCCCCGGATGCGGCACGGCTGCACAAGGCGGCGAAGGCGGCGCCGAACGTGGCCGTGTACGTGCACCGGGATCCGGATCAACTGCTGACGAAGCTCGCCGGCGAGCGTATTCACCGTGCCGCTGCGCTGCGCATTTGCGCAGTGAATCGCGAGCTGCTGGCGGAATTCGTCGCCCGGCTGGACCGACGCATGAACTTCGACCTGGCCATCTCCGATCGAACGATCTACCTGACGCTCGGCGATGAGACGTTGACCGGCACGGTCGATGAAAGACGGCTCGTGGCCTGAGGCTCGCCGTTGGTCTGCACGCGGCCTCGACCGGCCGCGCACCAGGTTGCCCTGAGTCGATAGACTGCGCAGGATGTCACCCGAACACATGACGCACTCAAAGCATTGGCTTGATCACATTGCTGCAACGGCCGCCGAGTGGGGACTCTCCAGGCCGCAGGACTACGGCGAGGATGAACGCAGACGCCCCCTTGCCGCGGTTGCGACGGACCTGAACGGGCGACTGAAGCAGTGCTGCAAGAGCGCGGACTCGCCGTCCGGCGCGATGATCGCGATGCGCAGCCACTTTGCCCTGTTTGCCCGCTACGGTCTGCCGAACCCAAAGGCGACGCAGCTCGTCAGGGACATGACGATGCAGGCGTTCACCCCCAAGAGACGCTGAACCCGGAAGGACAGGTCCATGCCAACCGACCCGCAAGCGAACGCCGCGCTGGCAACAGCCACGGCCACGGCGATTCTCGGCATCGACACGTTGTGGGGCGGCGACGTCTGCAACCCGTCGGGTACCGGTCGCTTCATCGCCGATTCCTGGTTCTCCGACGAGCCGCTGCCCGAGGCGTACGCACATCCAGCCGCTGCGAAGCTCCGTCAAAGCGGCGGCGTGGCCGGACGGAGGATCGACGTGGCAGCCGTCGATGCGTACCTGAAGGCCGTCGACATCCCTGCTGCCATCGGCGAGCTGAACGGAGCCGCGGGGAACGCCGGTCAGTTGCGGGGCGCGTACCTGCAGGGCCTGTGCGAATGCCTGGGCGTGATGTGGGACCTGGTGCAGGAGCGGCTCGGGCGCGGAGCGGCCGTGCCGTACGAGCGTTGCGTGACCGCGTCCACCGGCGCAGCGCCGACCCCTTCCGATCCAATTGCCAAGCGCGAGCGCATTGCGGAGTTGCTCGCCAGGCAGGGCTACAAGTCAGCCACACGGGCGAAGCTGCTCGCCGCCGTCGATGCCTGGCGCCGCGAACGGATGGTGCCCAAGAAATCGATCGCGATGCTGGCCGATGCGTGCATCGCGCAGTTCGACGCAGGTGCGGCGAAACACATCGTCCCTTACCTGCCCCGGGCGCTGCGTGACGTGCCCCGCGCCAACATCCGGTTCCTGGCCATCGAGAACGCCTGGTTTTCGGGCTCGATGAACTACATCGGCCGTGCGCGCAACCGTGACGGCTCGCCACGGTACGAAGCGACGTACGAGATCAACGCGGCACTGGAGATCTCCGTGCCCGAGTTCATGCAGCTGGTGTCGCACGAGGTCGTGCCCGGCCACGTGACCAACTTTGCGTGGATCCAGGCGCTGTACGCGCGCCGCAAGCTCGGCTTCGAGTCGACGGTGCTCACGATGAACACGCGCGGCGCAGCGTTGTCGGAAGGCATCGCGAACAACGCGATCCTGATGGCCTTCGGCGTTACGGAAATCGACGCACTGCCCGACGTCGACCTGCAGCTCGGCACCTTGCTCGCGCTGCTGCAGGACGATGCCAAGAACCAGTCGTCGTTCCTGACGTGGGAGAAGCACTGGGCGCAGGACAAGGTGCGGGGCGTGCTGCGCAACGAATTCCTGTGCTCGGACGAGCGCGCCGACAAGCTGTCTGGCGCCTGGGGCCGTCACCAGCTGCTGGGACGCATGTACCTGCCGGCCTACCGTGCCGGCACCGTCAAGGTCGCGGCGCTGCGCAGGCAGCACGCGCCGGAGAAGATCATTCCGGCACTGTATGGCGCGCGCGGGCTGGTAGATCTCGTGACGATCGACCAGGTGCTCGACGGTCGTGCATCGAGGCGCGGCAGTGGCCGCAAGCACTGACGACGGCACGGTCAGCGGGGAGCCCGCCGGCACGGACGCAGGCGCTGCCGCCGCCGCGAAGCCCTGGGCCGTGTACCTGCTGCATTGCGCCGGCGGCAAGAGCTACATCGGCATCAGCCCGTCGCCGCATCAACGGTTCGAAGCTCATCGGTCGGGCAAGGGCGCTGCGTTTACGCGCGCCAATCGTCCGCAGGTCCTGGCAGCGGTCGTGTGGTTCGAGAATCGCAGTGCCGCCGCGTCGATGGAGGCGCGCCTGAAGGCCCTGGCAAGGCCGGCGAAGCTCGCGTGGTTCGAGCGCTTCCCGGCAGCGGTGGCTGCGGTGCCGGCGACATTCGATGTCGGTCTAGCCAGCCTGACGAGCGGCTGACGATCAGTCCTTTCTGCAGCTCAACTTGACGTTTCAGCTGAAACGTCAAGTTGAGCTGATCAATGGCCGGCGCCGGTTGGACACGTCGACTACGGCTTTTTCCTGGAACGCCGCGATGCCGCGGCCATCGAGTGCTGCGCGACGTAGTGCGCCGCCACGTCATCGCCTGCGCTCGCCGCACGATGGATGCCTTCGATGATCATCTTCTCGGCGCGCTCGGTGCCCACCCAGTTCACGATCGTCACCCACTTGCCCTTCTCCAGGTCCTTGTAGTGCTGGAAGAAGTGCGCAATCTGGTCGATGAGCGTGACGGGCAGGTCCTTGTACGACTTCACGCCGGAATAGAACGGATGCAGCTTGTCGACCGGGACGGCAATGACCTTCTCGTCGTCACCGGCCTCGTCCTTCATCAGCAGCGCGCCGACGGGTCGCACCCGCACGATTGCACCGGCCACCACGGGACTAGGCACCACGACGATCACGTCGACCGGGTCGCCGTCGCCCGAGAGCGTGTGCGGGATGAAGCCGTAGTTGCCCGGGTAGAACATGGCGGTGTTGAGGAACCGGTCGACGCGCAGCGCGCCCGATTCCTTGTCGAGTTCGTACTTGACCGGCACGCCGCCCTGCGGAATCTCGATCAGGACGTTGATGTCGCCGGGCGGGTCGGCGCCGATGCTGATCTTGTTGATGTCCATGGGAAGGGAGGGGTTAGGGGATGGGGGATGGTCGGACTAAGCGTGATACTGCGGTGAGAGCTCGTGCACAGCCTCGATCATCGCAGCCGCGTGCTCGGGCTTCACTTCCGGATGGATGCCGTGACCGAGGTTGAACACGTGGCCCGGGCCGTTGCCGTAGCTTGCCAGCACGCGG
>Ga0224505_10002791_pt1 | contig 10115 bp, 8 predicted proteins | sample SF_Jan12_sed_USG_FD_169102 | JGI IMG/M metagenome (GOLD analysis project Ga0224505, IMG submission 169102) | Sediment microbial communities from San Francisco Bay, California, United States - SF_Jan12_sed_USGS_4_1 | ecosystem: Environmental > Aquatic > Marine > Sediment | place: USA: California...
CGCGTGATGGTCGTCGACCTGCATTGATTGCTGATAGCACTCCAACACATCCCGGACGATCACCATCGTCAACGACGTATTCCCCCAGAAGACCTCGGCTCGCTTGTCGAGCACCAAGGCCTTTGCAAGGGACAAAGCATGTCGTACTTGAATCGGGTTGAGGAGATCGAACGCCGACTCATAAATGGTGATGTTGGGATGGACCTTGAATTCGCGTAGGGACCCTCGTTTGGCCAACTCGAGGTTCCAATAAAAGTCTACGGCCGAGGACTGGCGGAAACGAAAGGTGAGCAGATTCATAATTCACCCCCGTCACGAGATTGGCTACATTGGGAACCTCCAGGCGGGTGCTCGGCCACGGTTAACCTAGCCCACCTTAGGTTTCTATCCAGCGGCGTTGATTACGATACTTCTCGAAATAGCCGCCGGTCCACACGAAGTGCGGTATTGGTGGTCCCAACGGGATTCGAACCCGTGTTTCAATTCGACTGCGACTTCGCCATTTATTATCGCGAGCTTCGATGATTTTCGTCAAGTCAGAAATGGGTACGACTAAAACATGCACCGAAATCGGGGACCTGGGCCGAATAGTGGCAAATAACCACGCTGCGATGTGGGAACATCAAGGCGACGATCTGGCAGAACGTCAGCGAGAAAGGCCCGTTCTTCGCGATGACCTTTTCGCGGCCGGTCAAGGATCAGTCCGGCACTTGGCGCAATGGTCCCTCATTGGATCTCAGTGACATCGAGGCGCTCAGGAATGCTGCTCTTGAGGAATGTATGCAGCTCACACACTGAACCACTAAGCGTAATCTAAGGGAAGCCTCCGGCCCTCCGGGGCTCGAAAATCTTTCACTGATCGACACAGCCACCATCAATGGTACGGGTAATGCGAACAACAATGTCATCTTTCGCTCAAACGTTCGATTTGGTGCTATTTCTGGAACACTCTGGTATTCCGGAGGGATCCTAAACGGCCACATTGCTTGGGATGCGCAAGCGGAATTCCAGATTCAACTGATCAGCGCCCCGTCCTTCGTCGGTGGCAAAGCTGGCACCCGCATCCTGCTGTAAGAAGCGCGACTCCCCAAAAGAGCCAACCTGGGGCAAATTGATTCGCCATCTCTCTAGTTACACCGCCAGACCAAAACTATGGCGACTGGACCCGCGGATAGTTCCGATGCCTCCACGGACTCAATACATCGTATCTGATTAGATACACGAAGTATCTACTTCGATACACCCATCGGTGATCAACAGCGCTATCAATCTACGTATAGCTTCATATGTTGGTTATATTCTGTTGTAATTACGTACATTCGAAGTGCCATCCTCTGCCTTCCATACTCTTACTTCAACTCGGCACCAAGCTTGCTCTGCACACGTACAAGCCTCTTGCCTCACCAGTGAATGGGTTACGGCTGGATCTGTTGAGGCAACCTAATGGTTGCAATAAGCTCTCTGTTGAGAGCGCCCAGACCAAGACAGACGCTGGCGGGACGAGAGGTAGCAGTCGTTAGTTCTCTGCGCATTCTGTGGAACCCCTCGGCAGAGAACGGGAGAAAGGAGGAAGGACGCCGAGGAGAAGAGAGCGCAGCCGTACGCAGTGAACTGTTCATGAATAATGAAGGAGGGTGAGGCGTTCACTGAAGTCTCTCCCCCTCCTCAACCCTGGCCGGTAAGATCCGGTCAGGCGAACATACCAACCAAGGAGATTCTTATGGCGAACATCGTCGGAAACAACTCGAATAACATTCTTAACGGCACCATCTTTGCTGACATTATTGCCGGACAGGGTGGTAATGATACGCTCAACGGGGGGTTCGGTAATGACACCCTTAAGGGCGGGCTTGGCACCGACACCCTCAACGGTGGGTTGGGGACCGATACCGCCGATTACAGCAACGGTTTTGTCGATCCTACGGGCCCCGTCGGTCCAATCTTCACCATCGGTGCGACGGCTGGCGTCAATGTCAACCTCAATCTGGCAGGGTTTCAAAACACGGGGGGGGCCGGCTTGGACCGTCTCGTGAGCATTGAGAACCTCACCGGCACGAACTTCAACGACACCCTCATCGGTAATGGCGCTGATAATGTGCTTTCAGGGCTGGGTGGCAACGATGTTTTGTCCGGAAACGCGGGGAATGACAGGTTGTCCGGCGGTACCGGCAATGATCAGCTCAACGGCGGCATCGGCAATGACACGCTCAACGGGGATGCCGGCAATGACAGGCTAGATGGCTGGACGGGCAACGACATCCTCAATGGCGGATCCGGCAACGATACGCTCCTAGGGTGGACCGGCAACGACCGGCTCAACGGCGGATCCGGCAATGACACGCTCAACGGTGAAGCCGGCAACGACCATCTGACCGGTGGGACAGGTCGCGATGTCCTGACTGGAGGCGGCGGCACGTTAGCCTTCGATACCTTCGACTACAATTCGACAAGCGAAAGCGGACCTGGTGTCCTGAGCCGGGATGTCATCACCGACTTTAACGGACGGGGAGTGCTCCAAGGGGACCAGATCGATCTGCGCACGATCGACGCGAATCCCTTCGTAGCCGGCAACCAGGCCTTCATCTGGGGCGGTGCTTGGACAGTGGGACACGCCCGATATGTTGGCGGGGTCCTGCAAGTCAATACCGATTTCGATGCGGCGGCGGAGATGGAGATCCAGCTGACGGGAGCCCCTGGGCTCTTCGTCTCAGCGAATCCGCTCCTTCAGGGAGTCACGGACGTCCTCTTGTAAGCATCGTCACTCCAAGGAGGGCGTCCCCGGACAGGGACGCCCTTTCTGGACCGAGCGGAGGACCTGAAATCTAATGAATGGCAGGGAGGGAGATGACACCGAATATGATGACTCCGGCAACCAGTCTCACGAGTGAACCGTCCGATCTGCGGCGGGCCCTGGCGGCCTGTCGGGGGTCCTTTCTGACCACCGCGTTCTTTAGCCTGTTCGTGAATCTCTTGATGCTCGTGCCAGCGCTGTACATGCTGGCGGTGTATGACCGGGTGTTGCAGAGCGGGAGCGAGTCGACGCTGCTGATGCTCACCGTCATCACTGTGTTCCTCTTCTTGGTGCTCGGCGGACTTGAATGGATGCGATCCCGGATCTTGGTGGCGACGAGTGCTCGGCTCGACGAACAGCTGGGGGAGCGGACCTTTGGGGCCATCTTTGCCCAGTCCCTTATCAGCAGCCGGCAGGTGTCGACGGCCCAACCCCTGAGCGATCTCGTGCAGCTCCGGCAATTCTTGACCGGACCAGGATTACTGGCGTTTTTCGATGCCCCCTGGATCCCGATCTATGTGGGGCTCATGTTTCTGTTTCATCCGCACTTTGGGGCCGTGGCCCTTCTGTCCGTGCTCCTGTTATTGGGATTGACGTTCTGGAATGAGCTGTCGACGCGCACGGATCTGGCGGAGGCCAACCGGGACGCGCTCGAGGCCACCCAGTTTACCCAACGAAATTTGCGCAACGCTGAAGCGGTAGAAGCCATGGGCATGTTGCCACGCCTGCGGGCCCGTTGGCAGACGAAACAACGACAGGTGCTGGTGCGGCAAAGTCGGGCCAGCACCAAGGCCGGTTTGATCAACGCGCTGTCGCGCACCTACCGACTGACAATTCAATCCTTGGCGTTGGGGCTGGGGGCGTATCTCGCGATTCAGAAGCAGATCACACCAGGGCTCGTCATCTCCGGATCCATTCTTTTAGGGCGCGCGCTGGCGCCACTCGACCAAATGATTGCGGGCTGGCGGGGTTTTCTCAGCGCACGTGAGGCCTCACAACGGCTCGACTCTCTGCTGCACACCATTCCGAAACCGACCCCCCGCATGGCACTCCCACCGTTACGGGGACAGGTCACCCTGGAGGACCTCGTGATTACCGTGCCGGGTCGTCAAGAGCCTATTCTCAACGGAGTCACCCTCACGATCGAGCCGGGGACCACAGTCGCGCTCATCGGGCCAAGCGCGGCGGGTAAATCCACCGTGGCTCGGGCGATGCTCGGTCTATACCCGCCGGCACACGGGCGGGTGTGCCTTGATGGCGCGGAGGTGCACAACTGGGATCGAACCCAGCTCGGCCAGTTCGTAGGGTATCTCCCGCAAGACATTGAATTGCTCGACGGCACCGTCGCAGAAAATATCGCCCGATTCGGTGATATCGACGCAGACCGTGTGATTGACGCGGCGCGGCGGGCGGGGATCCACGAGATGGTGCTGAGTTTCCCGCAGGCCTATGACACGCCGTTGATCGGTGGGGGCGTGGCGCTGTCGGCGGGGCAACGACAACGAATTGGGATTGCCCGGGCGGTGTATGGACGCCCAAACCTGGTGGTGCTCGATGAACCAAATGCGAACCTCGATATGGCTGGGGAAGCGGCCCTCCAGACGACGTTACACCAATTGCAACAGCAGGGGTGTACGGTGGTGCTCGTCACGCATCGCACGAATATCCTCAAAGCCGTGCATCGGATCGCACTGATCGTCCATGGCAAACTAACCCTGTATGGACCGCGCGAAAAGGTGTTAGCGGCCATGGCTCAACCGTCAACCGTGGTGGCTACTCCACGGCCGGCCGCGCTGGTCCCAGAAGACCAAGCCCTGTCGGCCGTGTCCGGGCTGAACTCATAAGGAGACTACCCATTGTATAGGAGACAGGTGTCCCATGGCTAAACTGGTACTTGACGCCCCATACCCTACCTTGAGTGATGATCGTGCGATCCGCTGGCAGGGCGTTGCTCTCGTGCTGGTGGTCTTTGGAGGATTTGGCACCTGGGCCTCCCTCGCCCCGCTCCAGAGCGCTGCCTTGGCACCCGGGGTGATCGCGGTCGAACACTCACGGAAAACGGTGCAGCATCTGGAGGGCGGGATCATTCGGAGCCTGGCGGTGCATGACGGGGATGCCGTGCAGGCCGATCAGGTGATTGCGACACTCGACGATACCCACGCTCGTGCACAACTGGAAGTCTTCCGCGGGCAGCTCTATCTGCGGCTCGCACAGGAGGCCCGCCTGGCAGCTCAGCGAGACGGACTCCCAACCGTGCACTACCCCCAGGAACTGCGCTCACACCGGGACGACCCGCGCGTCCAAGACGCCATCCGGTTGCAGGATCAAACATTCACCGTGCGCCAGGCGGCGACCGACGGGGCGCGTGCGGTGTATCGCCGACAGATCGAGCAACTGCGGGCGAAAGTGACAGGGTTGCGCGCGCAGACGCAAAGTCGCGATCGACTCGTGGCATCCTACCGAGCCGAGCTCGCCGATTTTCAAAGCCTGCTCAAGGAGGGCTTCACTGAGAAGCAGAAGGTCGAGGAACTGGAGCGGGCCCTGGCGCAGAGTGAAGGCCAGCGCGGGCAACTGCTGTCCGATATGGCCGCGAGCGAGTTACAGATCGCCGAGATCGAACTGAAGATCCTCCAGCTGCAGAAAGACCTCCAGCGGGAGGTCGCCAAAGAGCTGAGTGACGTCCAGGACGAACTCTTCCAACTCCGCGAAAAAGTGCAATCAATTGAGAGCACCGTCAACCGCTCCGTCATCAAGGCCCCCGTCTCAGGGATGGTGCTGGGGTTGGCCCTGCATACGATCGGAGCCGTCATCCCCCCTGGTGGGCGCTTGCTCGACATCGTGCCGCAAGATCAGAACCTGATCATCGAAGCACAAGTTGCCCCCATCGACATTGATCGGGTCAAGGTCGGCCAGCGTGCGGAGGTGCGATTCAGCGCGTTCAAGACCCGCGATGTGCCCACGATCGTGGGAACCCTGATCAGCGTGTCGGCGGATCGCCTGGTCGGGGACAATAAAGACGGCGAGACCGCCTACTATCTGGCGAAAGTCGCTGTCTCTCCCGAAGGCCTTGAGGCATTGAGTACGGCTGAACTCGATCTCGTGCCGGGCATGCCCGCGGAGGTCCTGATCCAGACCGGGGAGCGGACGCTGGTCCAGTATGTCATGAAACCCCTGACCGACAGCTTCAAGCGTTCCTTGATCGAGGATTGAACAGAGACAGGACGCGGTCGTCCAACGAAGGCGACTGGTGCCCCACAACTCACTCACACAATGGACGGAATGACGATGCGTACCCGATGTTTGCTCATGGTGATCCTGACGATGCTCAGCTCGGTTGTCGAGGCGGCCGAACGATCACCGGCCACTTTACTCCAACTCTACGATCTCGCCCTCACCACCAATCCGGTGGTCGAGAGCCGGAAGTATTCCGTCATGCAGGCGGAGGCCCAGAAGGAGCAGGCGCGCAGCAAGCTCTTGCCCCAAGTGTCGGCCATCGGCAACGTCACGTGGAACGAATTCACGCAGGAAGTCCCGAACCGCTTTACGGGGCAGACGGTGGATATCACCACGCAATATCAGGGATTACGCGGCATCGTGCAGGCCCGACAAGCGCTCTTCGACCTGTCGTCCTATCGCGCCTATGAAGGCGCCGAATTGACGGTCAAACAGACGGAGCAGGACTTGGACGACGCCCGTATGGGACTCGCCACAGACCTCGTCGATCGCTACTTGGAGTTTTTGGAAGCCACTGATGAGGCCACGTATGTGCAGAGTGAGCTGGATGTGACCACCGGGGAGACGCAGCGGATTCGCCGCATGCACGAACGCGCCATGGCCAAGATCACGGATCTCTACGAGGTGGAAGCCTATTACCAAACACTCAAAACGCGCGAGCTCGAAATCGACAATAGCAAGGCCGTCGCCTTGGAGAAGGTACGGGAGGTGGTCGGGGTACCGGTGGTCGATCTGGCTCGACTCACGCGAGAGGATCTGCCGTCGGTGCCCGGAGAGTCCGACCAGTGGGTGGCCAACGCTGTCGCGCGTCATCCGGCGATTCAGGCATTGCAGCACGCGATGGACGCAGCCGCCAAGACTATTGCCAGTCAGTGGGCGAACCATCTCCCGCAGTTGTCCCTGCAGATGGCCGGCATTTATGCCAAGAACGGTGGGTTCGACAACCGTCAGCTGGACCCGTACACGGTCGGCACCTTGGGAGTGCAGCTCACTGTGCCCTTGTATTCCGGAGGCAGCGTGAGGGCCGGAGAACGCGAAGCCCTCGCCCGCTTTGAAATGACCAAGTATCAGCACATGCAGAAACAGCGTGAGATCGAACGAGAGACCCGAACCGCGTATCTGCGGGCCCAAACCGGGTACGCACGGATGGCCTCGACGGCGCGCGAAGTGGAGGCCCGCGTCAAGGCCCGAGATGGGCAGCAACGAGGCTACGAATTGGGGGCGGCGACGATCGTGGCCCTCCTGGAAGCCAAAAAGAATCTCTTGAAATCTCGCTTCGCCCACGCCCGAGCCCGCTACGACTATATCCGATCCCTCGTGGCCTTACGGGTCTGGGGCGGAACCCTCTCGCGGACAGACATGGAGGAACTCAACAGCTGGCTGGCGTCGAGCTGATGTGTGTGGGAACCGCTCGTGCAGGATCGGCAACGGGCACAAGGGGCGAAACAAGATGTGAGGGTGACGCAGTAAGCGCGAGCTGCGTCATGCGGCGGCGGGACCACGTTCCACTTTTCCCCCTGAGGTTTCCCCTTCGAAGGTCGGAGAGATTCTGCCTATTGAACGTCCGAGACTCAGCAGGAATCACCCGTCCTCAAGCGGTTAAAAGACCGCCTTCCTGCCTCATGATTTTTTGGGGCTGGTATCACAATTTCTCCTTGTTCATCCCCGTTCGGCCTCACTGGATCAGCAAACAACCACACCAGGAGCGGCGCTTCAACGTTTGACGGAGCACTCTGTGAATCGTCTCCCTGCGAACGAGGTGACCACTCCTGACCTCTGGTGACCTCTCCTGACCTCTGGTGACCTCTGGTGACCTCTCCTGTCCCTTCCTGCCTAATTTCCTTTCTTCGCTCAGTCCGCTACGCTCGCCCCTGGCGGTACTTGAGTCTCATTGTTCCATGAGTCCTGGCTATGGAGGAGAACATGAAAGGGACATCCCACGATCACCGCGTGTCGATTCGAGAATTGGCTGCGCTCCTACAGGTCAGCACCGATACCATTCGACGGGCCTACCGGCGAGGCGACCTCCCCGCGATCCGCGTGAAGACCGCACTCCGGTTCGACCTGGAGGAGATCCATCACGTGATGCAACGCCGAGTCGAGGCCTATCAGAGCGCACGGCGATGCGCCGCGAGCGGCGCACGCCGACCGTCCATCGAGGCCCAGCCCCCGCGTAGTCAAACGGGGGCGCTATTTCCAGACAACGAATCATGAGGCTTTCCAAGCGCATAGGCCAAAACCCTGCTCGCTTGAGAGTACTCCTATCGGAAAGTGAACAGCCTGGCAGTCTGAACCAGCAACGTTGTGACCGCTGCGGCAAGGTGTGGTGGCCCCGCCAACTACGAAAGCCGGTTCGATGCCCCGGATGCAAGAGCCCCTACTGGGACAAGCCACGGCGGCTGAGGCACACTGTCACGCCTCCGAGCACATCCGTGAAGAAAGAAAAGTTGGCCCACAGCCTCGGCCAGACGCTCACCAAGGCCTTTGGACGAGGGGACGCCGACCACCCAGGAGATCACAACGACCGTTCCCTGGCACACGCCCTAACCGTGCTCAAGGAGATGAAAGCCGCTGGCCGAACTTGGCAGGAGATGGCCGATCGGCTGGAACGGGAATTCGGGACCACACTGGAGAAAGACCAACTGAAGGCGCTTGTCCGATAATTCAACACCGTTTCCTGCCCCTACCACCAGTCCGGGCAGGGAACCACCATCCCAGTCGCTGAGCACAGCGCCTTGCAGGAGCCAAACCTGGATGCGGCAGGAGGGTTGGCCCGCTGCTCCCCGCGAAGCGCAGCCGCCACTGAATGGCTGGCGTTCCGACGCGAGCACGGAAAGGGGGGCACGGGGGTGTCGAACGACGCCCCCGATCACCAAGAGACAGAACGATGACAGAACCAGGAGTGCCCACAGACGGAGCTACCAAACTGCTTCCCTCGCCGCTTGACGGGTGGGTCGTCCCTCCGCATACTGCCGCTCGGCGAAGTCGTAGTCGTGGCAGGGACCGGAAAGGGGCTGTCATGACCCGACCGTTAGTGGAATTGGTGGAGCAGTTTTGTCAGTACCAACTCAAACAGCGAGGGAAGACGGAAGGAGGGGTGCAAACCTATCGCTGGAATTTGGAGCAGTTTCTGGTCTTCGGACGCGCACGCTTCGGACGAGTCGCACGACTCTCGGACTTGACCAAGGCGGTGATTCAGGACTGGATGGATGAGATGGCTGCACGTGATCTCACACTCGGCACAATCCGAAGCCGACAGTCGACATTATCCAGCTTCTGTTCCTGGCTGGTTAAGCGTGAGGTCTTACCGGCGAATCCCATCGCCGGGATGGATCGACCTCCGCATCGGATCGAGCCGCCTAAGCAGGTGCCGACGCCGGCCCTGATGGATGCATTGATCGAAGCGGCCAGAAAGCGGCAACGCCCTCGTGATGTCGCGATCTTCCTGATTCTGCGTTTCTCGGGTATGCGTCGAGAATCCGTGGCAACTCTCCAAGCCAGACACTTGGATGGGCTCTGGGGATTGCGGCGCGTGCGGGTGAAGGGCGGAAAGACGCGGGACATTCCGTTACCGGAACCGGTCATGCGGTACCTGCACGCGTATGTCGCGCAGGTTCTCACACCGTCCGTCACCACACTCACACCGGAGACGCCGCTCTTTTGGTCCGTGTGGGGTCGCCGGTCCATCGGGAAGCATCGTGCGCCGATGACCGGGAAAAACATCTGGCGGTTGTGCAAACTCTATGGACGGATGATCGGCTATCCCATGCTGAAACCGCATGATTTGCGCCATGGCGTCGCAATGGAAGTCTTGGAGCGGCGCCACGATCTGGAACAAGTACGCGCACTCCTCGGCCATGCGCGCATCGATACGACGCAGATCTACACGATGATTCGTCCGGCCCAACTGAAACAAGCGGTCTCGTTTTACGAAGAACCCGCGCGGCAGATGCTGGAGAGTTTTCGGAGCGAGGAAGAATCCATGTTCGAGGAACATTTGCATGTTCCTCAAACACGGAGTCTAAAACTTCAATAAATTCAAAGTGGTGGTCCCAACGGGATTCGAACCCGTGTTTAAGCCTTGAGAGGG
>Ga0224505_10002792_pt1 | contig 10114 bp, 7 predicted proteins | sample SF_Jan12_sed_USG_FD_169102 | JGI IMG/M metagenome (GOLD analysis project Ga0224505, IMG submission 169102) | Sediment microbial communities from San Francisco Bay, California, United States - SF_Jan12_sed_USGS_4_1 | ecosystem: Environmental > Aquatic > Marine > Sediment | place: USA: California...
ATGAGCGGCTTGCGGTTCTTGAGGCCGGCCATGACCGGGTTGGTTACGTCGTCCCATATCTGGCTGAAAGGGCGCTCCTTGATGTTGCCGAAGGAGTAATGACGCCAGAACTGGTCGGCATGAACGGCGCCGTCCCACGAGATGCAGGCCAGCCCGATGCCCGAGGAGTTCCCCTCGTTCATCTTCAGCAGCTCCATGACCTCGCCCACCCGCGGCGACTTCTCGCGGAGCATCCGCTGGTAGAGGTAGATGGCGTCGGCGTGGTTGTCGACGGTGAGCACCTCTTTGGGTTTGCCCCGGTCGTGAAGGTCCTTGGTCTTGTCGATGATCAGGTCGACCACCCGGCGCGTTTCTTCGTGGGTGAGATCGTCCTCGATCAGCTTGGTGCCGCGCCCTGCATACACCAGATGATAGAAGCAGACGCGGGGGATGTTCTCGTCCTCGAGAAGCTGGAAGATGCCGGGAATGTCCTGGGCGTTGCGTGCGTTGATGGTGAAGCGCAGACCCACCTTGATCCCTGCCTCCTGGCAGTTCCTGATGCCGGCCAGGGCCAGCTGGAACGCACCCTTGAAGCCGCGGAACTTGTCGTTGGTCTCCTCCAGACCGTCGAGGCTGATACCTACGTAGGAGAGGCCTACCTCTTTGAGACGCCTGGCCATGTCCTTGTCGATCATGGTGCCATTGGTCGAGATGACGGCCCGCATTCCTTTCTCGCGGGCATAGTGGCCCAGCTCCAGCAGGTCGGGACGCATAAGGGGCTCACCGCCGGAGAAGAGAAGTACCGGCGCGCCGTAGGCGGCGATATCGTCGATCATGGCCTTGGCCTGGGCCGTGGTCAACTCGTCGGGGTATGCGATGTCCTGGGACTGGGAATAGCAGTGGACGCAGTGAAGGTTGCAGCGCCGCCCGACATTCCAGACCACCACCGGCTTCTTGTCGGCGGAAAACTGGAGGAGGTGGGAGGGGAGCTGGCTCGACTTGCGCTCGTAACGCAGGGCGTCGGAGGGCTCCACGGTGCCGCAGTATAGCTTCGAAATACCTATCATCTTAGACTCCTACGGTTCGGGAAAAATGATCAACCAGCGCCTCGGTCAGCGCCGGAATAGTATAATCCTTCGGCATGATATCGGTCCTGATGCCCAGTTTCTCTGCCGTTTCCTTGGTTATGGGGCCGATGGAGGCCACGGTGACGCCGTTCAGGAGCGCCTTTATGTCGGTATCGGGGAACATCGACACGAAGTTCTCCACCGTCGAAGAGCTGGTGAAGGTTACGGCGTCGACCTTGCCGTCGGCGAAGAGCTGCTTTACCTTTTCCACATCGCCCACGGGGCGGACGGTCTTGTAGGTATCGACGACGTCGACCACTGCGCCCAGGCGCTTCAGCTCCTCCGGCAATACCTCGCGGGCCACTTCGGCCCTGGGGATGAGGATCTTCTGGCCCTTCAGGGATTCCTTGCCCAACCCTTCGATGATTCCTTCAGCCTTGTATTCGGAAGGCACAAAGTCCACGCGGATACCGAGCTTCTCTACCTCTTCCGCCGTACGGGGGCCAATGGTGCAAAGCCTTATGCCTTTTAAGTCCCTTACGTCCCTTCCCCGCTCACGAAGCCGCTGCAAGAAATACTTCACCCCGTTGACACTGGTAAAGATAACCCACTGGTAGTCGGAGAGCCGGTCGATGGCCTTGTCCAGCTCGGTCCAGTCGTCGGGCGGCACGATGTCGATGGTGGGGAACTCGACCACCGATGCGCCGTTGGCCTCCAAAAGCTCGGTAAAATCGCTGCTCTGGACCCGGGCCCGGGTGACGATGACCTTCTTCCCGAAGAGCGGCCGCTTGTCGAACCAGCGGAGCTTCTCCCGCAGTGAAACGACGCCGCCCACGACGGTGATGGCCGGGGCCTTCATCCCTGCCTTTTTTACCTTCTCGACGATATCCTCAAGGGTGCCGACCAGGGTCTCCTGCTGGGTGGTACTGCCCCAGCGGATGAGGGCTACGGGGGTCTTGGGGTCGCGGCCGTAGCGGATGAGGTTTTCCACGATGTTGGGGAGGTTGCTTACCCCCATGTAGAAGACCAGCGTGCCGATGCCGGTGGCGATCTTGTCCCACTTGATGCTCGACTCGGTCTTGGTGGGGTCTTCATGGCCGGTGATGAGGGCCACGTCGGTGGTGAAGCTGCGGTGGGTCAGCGGTATGCCCGCATAGGCCGTGGCCGCTGCCGCGGCGGTAACGCCGGGGACTACCTCGAAGGCAACCCCTGCTTCCACCAGCTCCTCGGCCTCCTCGCCGCCCCGGCCAAAGATGTACGGGTCGCCACCCTTGAGACGGGCAACGGTCTTCCCGCTTCGCGCCTTCTCCACGATCAGGTCGTTGATCTTGTCCTGGGGCAGGGTATGCTCGCCCCCCATCTTGCCGACGTAGATGATCTCGGCGCCTGGCTTGCCGTATTCGAGAAACTTCTTGTTCGCCAGGTAGTCGTAGATCAGGACATCGGCGGCCTTTATGCACTCCACTGCCCTGAGGGTGATCAGTTTCGGGTCGCCGGGTCCGGCGCCTATAAGGTATACCTTGCCGCTTTTCATAGTCTGTCCATTGTAGAGTTATTCGCGCCTTGTTTCAAGGAGCGGTTTTTGTAGGGGCGAATCTTGTATCCGCCCAATAACGAGGGCGATCACAAGGATCGCCCCTACGAAATCACGAAAGTTTCTTTCCGTACACCTCTTCCAGGATCCTGTCGGCCCCTTCCGCCAGGAGGTTTTCCGCGAGGGTGACCCCCAGTTTTTCTGCCTCCGCCGGGGTGCCCTTTATCTCCTGCTTTATGATCCGGTCGCCGCTGACACTGCCCACCAGCCCCCGAAGGGTGAGTATCTGCTTCTTGCCGCTCCCCTCAATGGTCCCGTAGGCGGCGATAGGCACCTGACAGCCGCCTTCGAGCCGCTTGAGCAGCGCCCGCTCCGCGTCGACGCAAAAACGGGTGACGGGGTGGCCGAGGAAGGCGATGGCCTCGTTCACCTCGGCCCTGTCCTTTCTGCACTCGATCCCCAGTGCCCCCTGGCCGATGGCGGGGAGGGAGACCTCGGGGGCAAGGTATTCGCTTATGTGGGACGCCCAGCCAAGACGGCGCAGGCCGGCCGCCGCCAGGATGATGGCGTCGAACTGCCCCTCGACCAGCTTGTTTACGCGGCTGTCGAGGTTTCCCCTGAGCTGGTGGATGGTGAGGTCGGGCCTGAGGCTGAAGAGCTGGCACTGCCTTCGGAGACTGCTGGTGCCGACATTGGCGCGCCTGGGGAGGTCCTTGAAGAGGACGCCCTTTGACAGCAGCGCATCCCGTGGGTCTTCCCGCTCGGTGATGACCGAAAGGTGGAGCACGTCGGGCAGCTCCGTCGGCACATCCTTCATGCTGTGCACGGCGATGTCCACCTCGTCCTTCAGCAGCGCCTCCTCGATCTCCTTGACGAAGAGGCCCTTTCCGCCGACCTTGGCCAGCGGCACGTCGAGGATCTTGTCGCCGGTGGTCTTGATCTTGGTCAGCGTCACCTCGATGCCGGGATAGCGGTTTTCCAGTTCAGACTTCACCCAGTTGGCCTGCCAGAGGGCGAGCTGACTTCCCCGTGTTCCGATGCGAATGGTCTTCATAACGCGGCGCGTTACTCCTTTCCGTCCAGATTGAACATTTTCCGTACCGCCTCCACGTACATGGCGGCGTTTTCTCCGTTGGCTTCCTTCTTGAGGGTCGTCATGGGGTCGTGGAGGACCTTGTTGATAATGCCGTTGGTGAGCGACTCGACCGCCTTGATCTGCTTTTCGTCCAATCCGTCAAGCCGCGGCAGCGCCTTCTCCAGTTCGGTCCTGCGAATCCCGTCGATCTTCTCGCGCAGCGCCACGATGGTGGGTACCATCTCGAGGCTCGATCCCCATTCCAGGAAGGTGTTGACCTCGCCGGCGATGATGTTCTCCGCCTCTTCGGCCTCCTTGTGGCGCTCCTTGATGTTGGCCTCGACCACCGACTGAAGGTCGTCGATATCGTAGAGGTAAACGTTGTCGATCTCGTTGATCGCCGGGTCGATGTTTCGCGGCACCGAGATGTCGATGCAGAAGATCGGCCGGTATTTCCGTTCCTTGATCACATGTTTCATCTCGTCGTTCTTGACAATATAGTGCGGCGCGCCGGTGGAGGCGATAAGGATGTCGGCATTCACCATGGCCCGGGGGAAGTCGTCCCAGCGGACCGCCTCTCCCTTGAACTCCTCGGCCAGTTTTACGGCGTTTTCATACGTCCGCGTCGCCACAATGACGTGGTGGATGCCGTTGTTCATCAGGTGGCGGGCCGCCAGCTCCGCCATTTCTCCGGCCCCCAGCAGCATGACCGTCTTCTGTTCGAGATTCCCGAATATCTTCCGGGCCAGCTCCACTGCCGCATAGCTGATCGACACGGCGCTCTGGGAAATCTTCGTCTCGGTCCGGACCCGCTTGGCCACCATGATCGCCTTTTTCATGAGGCGGTTCAGGATGAGGCCGGTGGTCTTGTGCTGCAACCCGAAGTCGTAGGCCTCCTTGAGCTGGCCGAGGATCTGTGGTTCGCCCACCATCATGCTGTCGAGGCTCGACGCGACACGGAAGGTGTGGCGAACGGCATCGGTCCCCGTATAGCAGTAGAGGTGGGGTCCCACCTTTTCGGGCCCGTCGGAGACATGGAAGCGCTGGTACAGAAACTCCTTGACCGCCTGGGCGCCCTTGTCGAGGTCCTGCACTAGGCAGTAGAGCTCGACCCGGTTGCAGGTGGAGAGGATCAGGCATTCGTTCACCCCGGGCGCTTTTGCCAGGGATGCAAGGCATTCGGGCAACGATTTTTCGGGGAATGCGAGGCACTCCCGGATTTCTACGGGGGCTGTCTTGTGGCTGACGCCGACTACAACGATATTCATATCAGGGTGTCCTGAGGGCAAGGGCTACTGGAATGTATGCTTGCCTCCCAGGAGCAGGTTCACTCCCAAAAAGGTAAAGATTACGGCCATGAATCCTATAATGGCGATAATGGCGGCCTTGCGGCCGCGCCAGCCGATGGTGAGCCTTCCGTGCAGCAGCGCGGCGTAGACAAACCAGGTAATCAGCGACCAGGTCTGCTTCGGGTCCCAGCTCCAGAATGCCCCCCAGACATATTCAGCCCATATGGACCCCGAGAGGATGCCCAGGGTAAGCGGGATGAACCCCAACGAGATCAGCCGGTAATTCATTTCGTCCATTATCTCCAGGGACGGCAGGCGTTGGAACATGAGCCCGGCCTTGTGGTGCTTGACGTTCCATTCCTGGATGAGGTACATGACGGAGACCGCGAAGGAAAGGGTAAAGGCTGCTGCCCCGAGCATGGCAAAGCCGATATGGACCAGAAACCAGGCGCTGTCGAGGGCAGGGGGGAGACCAGCCGTCTTGGGCGGGGCCATTGCCGCGGAGAATATGGCGATGAATGCCAGGGGGAGGATGAATGAGCCCAGGACCAGAATCCGGTAACGGTACTCGACGATGAGGAATATCATGACGATGGCCCATGAAAAGAGCGACATGGCGCCATGGAGGTCGGTGACGGGGAGATACCCCTTGTTGACCGTCATGGCGATCAGGGCAAGGGTATGAAAGGCAAAGCCGACCGACGACGCAATAAGGTAGACGGAGCCGAAGAATGCCCTCGATTTTGCCAGGTAGAGCAGCCCCTTGAGCGTGCCGATGGCGTACCCGATGAGGGCGAGCTTGAAGAACAATGATTCCATGTCGCGGGGAAACCTCTCTAAGCTGACAGATAGGGGTTCAACAAACAAGCGCGTAAGAATATCCCAGAGTCAGCGGTCATGTCAAGGTTTAAGGACTTGTTTCGCTTGGTTGACAAAGGGTTACATGGTATGTGGGCGGACAGTTTGGAGGATAGGCTGGTGAGCTGTTATAGTTAAAGAAAGTCACCGCTTCGTCGATAATGAACTAGGTGAGTATTCCTCTGTAATATCCCTGGAGTTTTCCATGAAACAGAATGCAGCGGGCCATGTTTCAGGCTCTGTCTCCGACAGGCCCATTATAGAATTGCTGAGTACGTTTCATACCGACAAGTCGACGGGTATCCTTGAGGTCCAGCATGACGGGGTCGCACGACAGCTCTTTGTCGAAAAGGGGGATGTTGTTTTCGCAACGTCCAACGACCCCCGGGAGAATCCCGCGTATCTGCTTCTTTGCATGGGGAAGATTACGAGGCAGCAGTTCGATCAGACCGAGGGGCTGGCCCATTCCGACGGCAAAAGGCAGGCAGCCCTCCTGGTGGAGCTGGGGTTCATCGCCCCGAAAGAGCTTTTTGTCGGGGTAAAGATCCAGGTGGCTGAAATCATCTATTCGCTCCTTGCCGAGGGCAGGGGCGATTTTGTATTTATCCGCACGCCGATCCCCCGTTCCGACATCATCATGTTGAAACTCAACATGCCGGCCCTTCTCATGGAAGGGGTACGCCGCTCGATTAACCCTTTGCAGGTAGAATGGCTTGCCGGGCCCCACGACAGGTGCCTCAGGGTCCTCCCCCAGCACAGCTGGATAGGGTGCAATGTGATGACTGAAGAGGAGGTCCGGGTCTGGAAGCTGATTGCGGAAGGGGGGGCACTGGGCAAGGTGATCGAGCAGTCCGGCTTGCCCCAGGAGATGGTATTGAGGGTGGTAAGCGCCTTCATCGCAGGTGGCCTGGTGGAAAAGACCGAGGAACAGGTCTGCGCCGTGGATGCCTTCGACCCTGCCCTGGTGCGCAAGGAAGCGCACGCCTTCCATAATGCCATGCAGGGGAAGAACCACTATGAGGTCCTGGGGGTCGCTGCCACGGCCACGCCAAAAGCCATCAGGTCGGCCTATGTAGCGCTTTCCAAGAAGTACCATCCCGATGTCCACTGCGTGCCTGAGCTGGAAGATATCAAGAAGGTGATGGAGGAGGTCTTCTCCCGCATTACCCAGGCATACGACATGCTTATGGACCCTGAAAAACGGCGCGACTATGACATGTTTCTCGCTGCCAGCGCGCCCCCCATACGAGTGGCGGCTATTAAGAGAAAAGCAGGCCAGCCGGATAACAAGGATATGGAAAATGCCAAGCAGCAGTTCGGGCGCGGGATGGCCGAATATAAGAAGGGAGACTACTGGGGGGCCGTGGACAGCTTTCTCTGGGCGACCAGGCTTAATCCGACTTCAGGGTTGTATGCCCTCTATGTGGGCAGGTGTCTCCAGCATATGCCCCGGCGGCTGGAGGAGGCCGAGGAGTACTTTCTGAAGGCGATCGAGCTGGAAAGCTTCAACCTCGAGTATTACCTCGACCTGGGGCGCTATTACCTGCAGGTGGGGCAAAAGGAGAAAGCGGACAACGCCTTCAGGGAGGTCATCAAGCTCGATCCGCACAATGAAGCCGCGCTCACCGCATTAGGTGCACAGGCAGGGAAGGGGGTTGCATCTTCCCAGGAAGACAGTGACAAGGGGATTTTCGGGCGACTGTTTGGCAGGTAGCGCGGCGAAGCTACGCGCAGCCCGGTACGGCCCCCTGCCTGTATATCTGCTCCGCCAGCCGTTCAGCGTCATCCCGCCGCCCTTCCCTGAGCAGTGAAAGAATCTCCGAGTTTACCAGCCTGCGAAACAGTTCCTGCCGCATCCCCTCTTCGGGAATTTCACCGAGGGCCCGTTTCCTGAGGGCCGCCAGTATTTCCAGGAATTCCGTATACTCCTCGCCAAACATCGCCTCAAGCTCAAGCCGCACCTTCTTCGCCAGCGCCGGGCTTGCGCCACTGGTGGAAACGGCAACCATGAGGTCGCCCCGTTCTACCACCGACGGCACAATGAAATTGCAGAGTTCGGGGTTGTCGATTACGTTAACGAGGCATCCGGCACTGGTAGCGGCTTGATAGACGGCCTGGTTGACAGCGGAATCGCTGGTTGCGGCGATGACAAGAAAGGATTTGCCGATGTCGTCCGGGGAGAAATCCCGGCGATGCCAGGTAATGCGGCCTTGTCCGGCAAGCAGGGAAAGGGATTCGGTGCATTGCGGGCTTACGATGGTAACGACGGCGGCGCTTTGCAGAAGGGTCTTGACCTTCCGTTCGGCAACGTTGCCTCCGCCCACCACCAGGCACTGCCTGTCGGTCAGGTCGAGCAGGATGGGGTAATAGCGCTTTCGGGAATCGCTACTTCTTTGCATTCAGTTTGCTGAGACGGGATGATGCCTTGAACTTCTGCTCTTCCTTGGGGTATTTCTCTATGAGGAGCGAGTAGTATTTTTTCGCCTTTTCCCGGTCCTTGAGATTTTCGTAGGACACGGCCAGATGGTAGAGGACTTCGGCCTCTGCCGCGGACTGGGGCATGTCGTTCAGGATGCTGTCCAGGCGGTTGATGGCGGCGTTGTACGAGCCTTTGTTGAAATAAAACTTGGCGACGTAAAGTTCGTATTCGGCGGCTTTATTGTTGAGTATCCGGATGCGTTCCTTGGACTCATCGAGGTAGGGACTCTTGGGATATTTTTCAATAAGGCCCTGGAAATTGGTGAGGGCATCCTTGAAGAACCGGGCATTGCGGTCGATGGTCGAAATCTGCTTGAAGTAGCTCATGGCCACCTGGTACTGGGCATAAGAAGACAGCTTGTGGGTGGGGTGCATGTTGAGAAACTGGTGGTATTCGGTAACCGCCTCTTCGTAGCGCCCTTCCTCGTAGTACGAGTCGGCGATCCGCAGGCGGGTCACGATATCATAGTTCTTGTCGAGGTCCTCCTGCTGGACCTTCATGAAGGCTTCGCGGGCTTCATCATACTTGCCTTTCTTGAGCTTTTCATTGCCTTCCTTGAAGACGGCGTCGGCGCTGAACGCGGGTGCTTCGGGCGCAGATGCCTTCTTGCCCCAGGCGCACCCCGAGACGGTAAGCGCAATAATGGCAACGGGGAGGAGGAGGCCGGCAAATCGTTTCATTATAATTCTCCGATAAGAAGGGAAGGTCGGGTGGGGTCGAGCGAGAAGACGATGGTGCCGAAGGCGGGACTCGAACCCGCATGGGTTGCCCCACACGCCCCTCAAACGTGCGTGTCTACCAATTCCACCACTTCGGCAATACTCAGGGGGCAGCAAACCCACCAGAAAACCGGGGTATTTAAGCATTGCGATGAGGCCTTGTCAAGAGCTTTGTGGGGAGAATTCTTTTGCTTTCCATCACTGCTTTCAATAGAATAATATCCCTTTTCATGGCGGAGGTGTCCGGGTGATCAATGGTGAATTGGTGTGGTTGCATCATGATTGCCCTGTGGTGGCTGGCAGTCGTGTCGGCGACCTTTTAAAGAGGAACTGAAATGAAGCGATGCCTGTTGATTGCCGTCGCTTTGCTTCTGCTGGCGGAGCCGGCGGTGGCGGAAATAGCAGCCCCCATACACAAGACCTATCCCGGATTTACCCGGCTTGTCTTTCCCGCCGAGTCGCCCTTCAGCTACAGCCTGAAGGTGGAAGCCGAGGGCGGCAAGGTCTATCTCGAGCTTACCTCCAGTTCTCCGACGTTGTACGACGGGTTTGCGCCCGTTGCCATAGAGGATGGGGCCGTTTCCCGGCTCGATATGGCGGAATCGGGCGGCAAAAAGGCCATCATGATCCTCCTCGGCCCCCGTTATCATTCCTATCGTTCGTTCCTGGTGCGCCGACCCGACCGCCTGATAGTGGAGGTTGTCGACAGCGCGAAGTCTAGGGAATCCGCCTGGCTGCCGGTTGTCATCCTCGATGCGGGGCACGGCGGGCGGGACCCGGGTGCCGCTGGTATTTCCGGCGGTACCGAGAAGGACCTCTGCCTCGACATGGCGTCCCGGGTCAGAAAATTGCTCGAAAAAGGGGGTACCCGGGTCGTCATGACCCGTAATGCCGACTATGCGTTGCCGCATATGGAGCGGGCCTCGATCGCGCATCAGAACAAGGGCGGCCTCTTGCTCAGCATTCATGCATCGCCGAGGTCGGGTGGGGGCGAAGTGGTGAGGACATATATACAGGATTGGTTCTCGTCGGAGCGCAAGCTGGAGGAAAGCGCCGCGCCTGAGCAGGTCAAACTTCACCTCTGGGGCGTTCAGCAGTCCCGTCACATCTATCG
>Ga0224505_10002793_pt1 | contig 10112 bp, 7 predicted proteins | sample SF_Jan12_sed_USG_FD_169102 | JGI IMG/M metagenome (GOLD analysis project Ga0224505, IMG submission 169102) | Sediment microbial communities from San Francisco Bay, California, United States - SF_Jan12_sed_USGS_4_1 | ecosystem: Environmental > Aquatic > Marine > Sediment | place: USA: California...
TCGTGATGCCCAGCAGACCGGTCTGTGCCATCTTTTTGGCGACGTCATGCGGAAACTGCGCGCTGTGCGCGCGGGCCAGCGCGCCGTCAGCCAGTTCCCTGCGGGCGAAAGCCGCGACCGAGTCGCGGAACATCTGCTGCTGTTCGGTCAGCCTGAAATCCATAGCCGCTCCCCCGTGGCGCAGCTGCGTTTGCGGGGAACCCGCACCCGGCTGCGATTCGGCTCACCGGGCCTGCCAAACGCGCATGCGCGCGGTGAACGGAGCAATAGTGGCGACGCGACTGCGTCAAGTCAACGCAAAGTCCACAACCGGGAGTGCGCGGCGCGTCCCCGATCAGTTCTTGCGCGCAGCACGCCCTCGATTACGCGCCTGATAGAGCATGTCCAGCGTGATCTTCCTCACCTCGAGCTTGCTGTGTTCGATGTGGGCACGCATCAGGCGCTGCGCCTCATCGGCGCGGCGCTTCTGGATTGCCGCGAGCACCTGCGCATGTTCATCGTAGGTGGCGGACACGCGGTCGGGCTTGATGAAATCAAGCCGGCGGATGATACGCATGCGATCGGTGATTTCGCGGTCCCCGAACGCAAAAAAAGCCCGCATGCCGCGGGCTTTTTGTTTGCTGGCGAGCGGGATTTCAGTGCAGCTTCAGCCCCGCCTCTTTCGACAGCTTGCGCCATTTCTCGACCTCGGCCTTGATATAGACCGTGAACGCTTCCGGCGCTGAACCCACCGGCGTCGAACCGTCCGCATTCAGCCGCTTGACCACCTCGGGATCCTTCACCGCGGCGACAATGCCGGCGTTGATCTTGTTGATGATCGGTTTGGGGATCTTCGCGCTGCCGATGATGCCGTACCACTGATCGACTTCGTAACCGGGCACGCCGGCTTCAATTACCGTCGGAATCTCCGGTATCGCCGGCGAGCGTTTGGAGTCAGTCATCGCCAGCACGCGCACGCGGCCGGACTTCCAGTGGGCACGCACACCGAACAGCGTACCGAATCCGACCTGGACTTCGCCGGCGAGGTTGGCAACGATGCCCGCCGCCGTGCCTTTGAACGGCACATGCACCATATTGACTTTGGCGAGGTGGTTGAACATTTCGCCGGAGAAATGCTGCAGGCCGCCGGTGCCTGACGAACTGAAGTTCAGTTTGCCGGGATTGGCTTTGGCGTAGGCAATCAGTTCCTTGATGCTCTTCGCGGGCACCGCCGAATTGACGTACACGACGTAGAACAGCGATGTGGCCTGCGAGATGCCCTGCAGATCCCTGGTCAGGTCATAAGGCAGGTTGGGGTTGGTGGCTGAGTTGACGCTGATCGATCCGGAGATCAGGCAGATCGTATAGCCGTCGGGGTTGGCCTGCGCGGCGAGATCAACACCAATCGCGCCGGCAGCGCCGGTGCGGTTGTCGACCACGACCTGCTGTTTCCATTGTTCGCTCAGGTGCTTGGCGATCATGCGCGCCGTGGTATCGGTGCCGGCGCCGGGCGTGAACGGCGCGATCAGGCGCACCGGTTTGCTGGGGTAATCCGCGGCGGCATCGGCTGCCAAAGCGGTCGGTGCGGCAACGGCGATGGCAGCGGCAGCCAGCACACCGGTCACGCGTTTAACTGAATGATGCATGTTGTCTATCCTCTACGATGAATTTTGTGGTGAGCAATGGTAGGCATTTAATTCCGTTAGCGCCATACACTTACCGCACTGCGGACAGCATTCGTTGCGCCATTCCGGAGAGCAACTGCAATAGATTGATTACAAAGAACATTCCGTCATTGCGCCGGGCGCGCACCACCCGTGCTGCAGCCGTAGCGGAGCGCTAGCGGGATGCGCGCGGCCCGGCGATTCCCGCCGACCACGAATAGGGAGTCCGCTCCTCGGTCCCGAACGGGATTTCCACTGCGCTGCCCGGCGGATATTCGGCGCGGTGCTGCTCGAGCAGGCGCAGGCGTTGTGCCTCACGTTCATGCACCAGCCCCAGCGGGTTGGCACAGCCGAGTTCGCGCGCGGCATGCAGCGGCCAGTTCGGGTCGTCCATCAGCCCGCGCGCGAGCGCAATCATGTCGGCATTGCCGTCGCGCAGTATGGCCTCGGCGTGTTTCGCATCGCTGATCATGCCCACGGCGACAACGGGCAAGCCGGTCTCGCGCCGGATCTCGCGCGCATAACCCGCCTGGAAACCCGGCACGCGCGGTATCGCGGGCATTGCCCCGTCGCCACCGACGCCGCCCGAGGAACAGTCGATCACATCCACGCCGTGCTCTTTCAGTTCACGCGCCAGCGCCAGGGTCTCGTCGATGCCCCACACGCCGCCGGGCCCTTCAACCGCCGACGTCCGGAAGAACAGCGGCAGTTCCTGCGGCCACACCGCACGCACGGCATCGACGACTTTGAGCGCGTAGCGCATGCGGTTCTCGAGGCTGCCGCCATAGGCATCGGTGCGCCGGTTCGACATCGGCGACAGAAACTGATGAATGAGATAGCCGTGGGCGCCGTGGATCTCGCAGATCTCGTAGCCGGCATCGACGGATCGCTGTGTCGCTTCACGCCAGGCCGCGAGGGTCGCGCGGATGTCGCTCAAATCCATCTCGCGCGGAATCGCGCCGTCCGGCGTCGGCGGCAGCGGGCTCGGCGCAATGCCCTGCCACGGCTGCTCGGCCTCGGTCAGCGTGGCGCGATCCTTCAGCGGCCCGTGCTGGGACGCTCGCCGGCCGCAGTGCCCGAGCTGGATCGCCGGCACGGCACCCAGCGATTTGATGAATTCATTGATGCGGCGGTAGGCCGGCACGTGGCTGTCGCGATAGATGCCCGCACAGTGATGCGTCTTGCGGCCGCGCGCTTCCACGGCGGATTCTTCACCGAAGACGATGCCGCAGCCGCCCATCGCGAATCGGCCGAAGTTCACCAGTTGCCACTCGCCCGGGCCGCCGTCGTCCGACAGGTACTGGCACATCGGCGAGGACATGATGCGATTGCGCGCCACCACCGAACGCAGCTTGATCGGCGTAAACAGCAGCGGTGCGTGACCGGATGTGTCGTTCATGCTGTCGTTCATCCTCAATGCAACTCCTGAAAAAATCCCCCGATAGTGTAATCGAACGCTGCTGTCGCGAAACCGCAGACGCCGCAGCTACCCCATCGCACTCCACAACTTCTCGAGCCGCTTGTAGGACACCGGATACGGCGTCTTCAGTTCCTGCGCATAAAGTGAGACGCGCAGCTCTTCGATCTGCCATCTGAATTCGGCGAGACGCGGATCCACGGTACCGGCTTTTTTCTGCAGATCGAGACGCATTTCGTAGCGGCCCCACAATTGCGCGATGCTGGCTGCATGTTTGGCGTCGCGCTCGGGGTTCGATGCGAATTTCGTCAGCCGCATGCGCATGGCCTGCAGGTAACGCGGCAGGTGGGTCAGCTGCGGCCACGGTGTCGCACTGAAGTAACCCTTGTAGATCAGCCGCTGGCATTGCGCGCGGATGTCGTTGGCTGCGCGCGCGACATTGCCCTTGGCCGCACCCAGCGCCAGTGCCAGCTGGTGGTGCTCGCCGGCAATGGTGACGAACATGCGGCAGGCCGCCTCGCTCACGGCCGGCAGCCGCGTGCGTGCGCGCTTGACCTGGTCTTCAAACGCTTTCAATCCCCTGGGCAGTTCGTCGTCACCGATGAACGCGCGGTCGCAGATCGCAGCGATCAGGTCGGCACGCAGCTCGTCGACATTGGCGAGAGTACGCAGTTGCAGGGCGGCCTGCTCAAAGCCGCGCAGGTTTTTCTCGAGCTGGCGCATCTGCTCTTTCAGCACCAGGCGCGTCAGCCGCACGATGCCGGCGCGCATCGACGTGCGCGCCGCCGCCTCCACGTCAAACAGCTGGATCGCCACGCTGTCGCCTTCATCGACCAGCGCCGGATAACCGGTGACCTTGCGGCCCGCGCGGCTGAAGGTGATGGTCTGTGGCAGGTCGCCGAAATCCCAGGTGCGGATGTCCTTGCGTTCGATGCCGGTGTCGGCACTCACCGCGCCGAAGGTGAGTTGCGCGGCTTCACCGAGCTGTGTTTTGAGTGCAGCGAGGTCGCGTCCGGTGGCCAGCTCGCGGCCCGATTCATCGACGACGCGGAAATTGCATTTGAGATGCGGCGGGTAATCGATTGCAGCGGCCTCTTCGCGCGCCAGCGGTGTGCCGGCGGCGCGCGTCGCATAACGTGCCACGGCTTCAGCAAAGCTGCCGCCGGCCGCACCTTCGGTTTCAAGAAACCGCGTGATGTGTTCGGTCGGCGGCGTCAGGTTGCGGCGCCAGCTTTTCGGCAACGCCTTGAACGCATACGCTACCTTGTCGCGGATCATGCCCGGCACCAGCCAGTCGAAGTCCGCGGCATCGAGCTTGTTCAACAGCGCCAGCGGCACTGTCGCGGTAATGCCGTCGAGCGCATGGCCGGGGTCGAAACGGTACGTGAGGCGCACGTCGATCTCGCCCGAGTCTTTACCCGCCCGCACGCTCTCGGGAAACTGCGCCTCGGTGATGTCCTCGGCGGCATGGCGCATCAGGTATTCGCGCGTCAGCAGCAGATATGCAGCGTCTTTTTGTTCGACGGTCTTGCGCCACTTCTCGAAACCGGCGCCGTTGACGATGTCCTGCGGAATCAGTCCGTCGTAGAACGCAAAGATCACTTCGTCACTGACGAGCACGTCGCGTTTGCGCGCCTTGTGTTCCAGCTCCTGCACGCTTTTTATAAGTTGTTGATTTTGTTGAATAAATTTAGACTGCGTGGCGTAGTCGCCGGCGACCAGCGCGTGGCGGATGAAAATCTCGCGCGCCTCCTTCGGGTTGATCGCGCCGTAATGCACGCGGCGCTTGGGCACGATGGTGATGCCATAGAGCGTGACGCGTTCGAACGCGGTGACCATCGCGCGCTCGCGCTCCCAGTGCGGATCGAAGTAATGCCGCTCGACCAGATCGCGCGCCAGCGGCTCGATCCACTCCGGTTCGATGCGCGCGACCGACCGCGCATACAACCGCGCGGTATCGACCAGCTCGCCGGCCATGACCCACTTGGGCTGCGCCTTGCGCAGCCCCGAGCCGGGAAAGACCGCGAACTTGATGCCGCGCGCACCCAGGTATTCGCCCTCCTCGTTCTTGAAGCCGATGTTGCCGAGCAGTCCGGCGAGCAGCGCGCGGTGGATCTGCTCAAAGGTGGCCGGCGTTTCGTTGGCGTGCATGCCGAGCTCGGCGACCAGTGACGCAAGCTGGCTGTGGATGTCACGCCATTCACGCAGCCGGCGCTGCGACAGAAACTGCTCCGCCAGATCCTGCGCCAGTTTGCGGTTGGATTTCCTGTGTTTGATCGACTCGCTGAAAAAATCCCAGAGCTTGAGATAACCCATGAAATCCGACTTGTCGTCGCTGAACTGCGCATGCGCGCGGTCGGCGGCTTCGGCGCGCTCGAACGGCCGTTCGCGCGGATCCTGCACCGACAGCGCCGAGGCGATGATCAGCACTTCATTGAGGCAATTCTCCTGCTTTGCGGCAACGATCATGCGTGCGATGCGCGGATCGATCGGAAATTTCGCCAGCTGCCAGCCCACCGGTGTCAGCGCCCTGTGCGCATCCACCGCGCCCAGTTCCGTGAGCAACTGGTAGCCGTCGGCGATCATGCGCGGCGTCGGCGCCTCGAGAAACGGAAAATCCTCGACGTCGCCGATCCTGAGCGCCTTCATGCGCAAAATCACATGCGCCAGCGACGAGCGCAGGATTTCCGGGTCGGTGTACTGCGGCCGCGCGTTGTAATCGTCTTCGGCATACAGCCGGATCGCAATGCCCGAGGCCACGCGGCCGCAGCGGCCCGCGCGCTGGTTGGCTGATGCGCGCGCGATTTTCTCGATCTGCAGCTGCTCGACCTTGTTGCGATAGCTGTAACGGTTCACGCGCGCGAGCCCGGTGTCGACGACATAGCGGATGCCGGGCACGGTCAGCGAGGTCTCCGCGATGTTGGTCGCGAGCACGATGCGGCGCGCGCCGCCGGATTTGAACACGCGGTCCTGCTCCTCGAACGACAGCCGCGCATACAAAGGCAGGATTTCAGCGCCCTTGGGATGGTGTTTGCGCAGCGCCTCGGCGGTCTCGCGGATTTCGCGCTCGCCCGGCAGGAATACCAGTACGTCGCCGCCCGCACGGTCACGCCACAGTTCGGCCACCGCATCGACGATAGCCTCATCCGTGTCCTTCTCATCGTCGTCGAGCGGGTGGTAACGCACTTCGACCGGATACATGCGGCCCGAGACTTCGATCACGGGCGCCGGCTTGCCATTGATCGCGAAATGCTGCGCGAACCGCTCCGCGTCTATGGTGGCGGAAGTAACGATGATTTTCAGATCGGGCCGCCGCGGCAGCAGGCGCTTCAGGTAACCCAGCAGAAAATCGATGTTGAGGCTGCGCTCGTGCGCCTCATCGATGATCAGCGTGTCATAGGCCTTGAGGTCACGGTCGCCCTGCGTCTCGGCAAGCAGGATGCCGTCGGTCATCAGCTTGATGTAGGTGTTCTGCGACAGCTTGTCGGCGAACCGGACCTTGTAGCCGACCGCATGGCCCAGCGGGCTTTTCAGTTCATGTGCAATGCGCGTGGCGACGGTGCGCGCGGCGATGCGCCGCGGCTGGGTGTGGCCGATCAGGCCGTGTACGCCGCGCTGCAGGTCGAGGCAGATTTTCGGCAGCTGCGTGGTCTTGCCCGAACCGGTTTCGCCACAGACGATGACCACCTGGTTTTCAGCGATCGCGCGCGCGATGTCCGCGCGCTTCGCGACCACCGGCAGCTCCTCCGGCCAGGTCGGCCGCGGCAGGTTGCGCAGCCGTTGTTCGATGTCGGGCTTCAACGCGCGGTAACCGCAGATTGCAGCATCAGGGTCATGGGCCTGTACCGTCCGTTGCCAATGCTGCAAGCCGCGCATTGCGCGTGTCCGCCGGCAGGGCTGCAAGCGCCCGCACCGCCGCGTAGAAACGCGGCAGATCATTGCCATTCTCGCGCAGCAACGCTACGAACGCCGGCACCTGTTGCGTGTATATGGCCACCGACGCGAGGTGCGCATTGCCCAGCGGCTGCGCGAACCAGCGGTCGAAACCCGAGTACCCGCCCCAGTCGATCTTGCGCGCAAGATGTTCGCGCCTCAATGCGGCAAACGCCGCAGCTTTCAGCCGGCGCTTGTGCTCCGGTTCTGCATCCCCGGCATACAGGGCTGCAAGTTCCGCGCGTGTCTGCGTCACCAGCCGGCGGAAATCCTGACGGTAGCGCTGCATTTTCGCGAACTGCTCGCGGTCGGCGTCGCTGCCATGCTGCGCGAGCCAGCGCGCGACACCGGCCTGCTCGACCACTGTGGCGAAGGATTCATTGAATACCGTGTCGTCGCGCACATAAACCACCTGGTGGGCCAGTTCGTGAAAAAGCAGGCGCGCGAGTTCCGGTTGCGGATAATGAATGAAGGTATTCAGCACCGGGTCGGCAAACCAGCCGATGGTCGAGTACGCCGGCACGCCGCCGATATAGACGTCGTATCCTTCAGCCGCCAGCGCGCGCGCATAGGCGCTCGCCTCGGCTTCATCAAAATAGCCGCGATAGTTGACGCAGCCGGCCACCGCAAAACACCACTGCCGCGGCACCACCGAGAATTCGGGGGCAGCGAACACGTTCCACACGACGAATGGCCGCGCAAGATCTGCGTAGCCGCGGTAACTGCGATTGTCAGGCAGTCCGAGTTCGCGGCTGGCGTAATCGCGGATGCGCAGCGCGCGCTGCAGTTGCGCTTTCAGCGGCGGGGCAATCGCCGGATCTTCCAGTAATTGTTCGATCGGCGCTTCGCGCCGCCAGATCTCCAACTGGCCGCCGACTGACTGCAGGTAATACGAAAAATTCCCGCAGCCGGACAACAGCAACAGCGACAACAGCGCGCAGACCCGGCGCATCATGCGGCGGGCCGCAGTTCGAATTGTCCGCTGCGCAGGAAGGTGCAGCACTGGCGGGCCACGGCGCGGGACACGAGCATCTGACTGTGCGTCACCCGCAGATCGACACGACGGTTCACGCCGGGGATCTGCGTTTCAGCCAGCGTGACCACGCCGTCGTTCGGTCGCGGCAGATCCGGCGCAATCAGGCTGCCGAGGCCGAAACCGCGCGTACCGGCGATGATGCCCGTTTCGTCCGCACCGCTGATGCCGGGTCGCGGCGCGCTGAGCCATTCCGCAATGCTGCGACCCAGCAGGCGAGTACCGCCCGGAAACCGCGAGAGGCGCGCAGCGGCGAAACTGCCGCTGTACGGCGTGCCGACCAGCACCAGCCGGCCGCAATGCACGCCGCGCGCGGTCTCCAGCATTTTCAGTGCGATCAGTCCACCGAGACTGTGGGCGACGATGTGTATGCGCGGCGCGCCGAGGCGCCCGCAATATTGTGCGAGGCGCTCGGCGTTCTCACTCAAGGTCAGGCGCATCGAAGGATAGGAATAGGCATGCGCGACAAAACCGCAATGTGCGATGCGCCGCTTGAGCAGACCCATGATCACGCCATGTACCCACAGGCCGTGCACGATGACCACGGGATCCCTGACGCTCATCGCCACCGCACCGCCGCGGTTACCTTGTAACTATTTGATTTTATTATATTTTTAATCACTGTCAGAGGCGGCCTGCGCCGAAAAAAATGCTCACGCCTTCGGGTCCCAGATGATCCGCATCGCCCCAGCGCCCCGCGCTCCAGCGACCGGCTTCAATCGCAAACCAGTTGAGGCTCGCGTTGACCAGCGGCACCGGGCGCTGCGCCTCGAGTGCAAGACCGGAAGCGGCGCGATAGGCGCAATCAAGCACCAGCCCGTGCGTGACCACGGCGATGGTCGCATCGGCATGGCGCTGCGCCAGTTCTTCCAGCGCGGCAAGGCTGCGGGCAAAAAAATCCGCGGGGCTCTCGCCCCCGGGCACTGCGAACTGCGGATCGCGCGACATGAACTGCTGATACGCCTGCGGAGCTTTCGATTCCATCTCCTGCTGGGTCAACCCCTCGAAAATACCGAAGTGCCTCTCGCGCAGCCGTTCGTCGCGAATGATGTCGTGCCCGGTCACCGCGGCAATGCTTTGTGCCGTGCGGTAGGCGCGCGGCAAATCGCTGGAATACAGCGCGGAGAACGGCTGTGCTTTGAGGCGTTCTCCGAGCTGCTGCGCCTGCCACACTCCGCGCTCGGTCAGCGGACTGTCGCGCTGGCCCTGCATGCGGCGCTCGGTATTCCACAGCGTTTCGCCGTGGCGGATCAATATCAGTTGCGTCATCAGTACCTGAATGTTGGCGGTTGCAGCGTAAAGACACGTGCAACTGTGCACCGGATTCTACCGGTTATACTCGTTGCGATGCCGATCTCCGACCTGCTGCAGCCCCACATTCTGATCCTCGCACCGCTGATCGTGTTCGTGGCCTATGTCGTATTCGGCATCTCCGGATTCGGCTCGACACTGATTGCAGTACCGCTGCTCGCGCACCTGTTTCCGCTGAAGTTCGTGGTGCCGTTTTTCGTGATCCTCGATTGCGTCGGCGCATTCGGCATGGGCTTCAGGCTGCGCGGCGACGTCATGCGCCGCGAATTGTTCCTGCTGCTGCCGTTCATGGCGCTGGGCATACTCGGCGGCGTCTATCTGCTGGTGCAGGTACATCCGGAACTGCTGCTCGGCGGCCTCGGCCTGTTTGTGGTGTTCTTCGGCGCGTCGTATGTGATCAAGCACGGCAAGGGCTTCCCGCTGCCGCACTGGTCAGGCGCGCCCATCGGCGCCTTCGGCGGCGGCACGTCAGCCGTGTTCGGCATCGGCGGGCCGATCTATGTCTTTTTCCTCGCCGGGCGCGGTGCCGCACCCGCGCAGATCCGCGCCACCATGCCGATGATTTTCATGTTCACCACCGTCGCCCGCATCGTGCTGTTCATCGCTGCCGGACTCTACGCACCGGCCACCCTGGTCGCCGCAGCCGCGCTGCTGCCGGTAATGGCACTGGGCATCTGGACCGGACACCACCTGCACCTGAACCTGTCGCGCGACACGGTGATCCGCGTGATGGGCGGGTTGCTGATGCTCAGCGGGATCTCGCTGCTGGTACGTG
>Ga0224505_10002794_pt1 | contig 10112 bp, 6 predicted proteins | sample SF_Jan12_sed_USG_FD_169102 | JGI IMG/M metagenome (GOLD analysis project Ga0224505, IMG submission 169102) | Sediment microbial communities from San Francisco Bay, California, United States - SF_Jan12_sed_USGS_4_1 | ecosystem: Environmental > Aquatic > Marine > Sediment | place: USA: California...
GCCTCGCGTGCTCGAATCGCTGCGCCAGATGGTGGACCGCTACTTCCTGTTCGAGCCGGTGGTCATCGAACCCGGCGTCAAGACCGGCATGCCGATCCTGTACGACAACCCCCGGGAAGTGGGCGCTGATCGCATCGCCAACGCCGTGGGCGCCTACGACCTCTTCGGCGGGCCGACGGTGGTGGTCGACTTCGGCACCGGCAACAACTTCGATGTGATCAGCGAGGCCGGTGAGTTCCTCGGCGGCGCCATCGCGCCAGGCGTCGAGATCAGCCTCGAGGCGCTGTTCGGTCGAGCCGCGCTGCTGGGTGCGGTACCCATGTCCGAGCCGCGAAGTGTAATCGGCAAGAGCACCGTCGAGTCGCTCCAGTCGGGTGCCGTCTACGGTTTCGCCAGCCAGATCGACGGCATGGTTGCCCGCTTCCGTGCCGAGCTGGGTGACTGCACCGTGGTGGCCACCGGTGGCCTGGCCGACCTCATCGCACCGGTGACCGAGAGCATCGAACACAATGAGCCCTTCCTCACCCTGCACGGCCTGCGCCTCGTGCACGCCAAGAACGTCTCCTGACCCCCACGACCGGCCCCATGACCCACCCATGACTCCGCACCACCGCCCCTCCGCCGAACCGGTCGCCTCCCGACGCGCCGCCGGGCGCCTTGCACAGCCGCTGGGGGGGTGGGGACGATGATGCCGCCCTATCGGTTCGAGGTCGACGCCACCGCCGCCGAGCTCCACGAGCGCTTCGTCGACCTGGCCGAGGGGACCGAGTCCGATGTGACGGTCACGATTGCCGGGCGGCTCCTGCTGCGCCGGGGCCAGGGCAAGCTCGTCTTCGGCGATCTGCGTGACGGCACGGCTCGCATCCAGCTCTTCGCACCGGCGGCCACCACCCCGGATTTCGAGCGCTTCGCCGACCTGAACCTGGGCGACTGGCTGGGGGTCACCGGGGTCGTCATGCGCACCAAGCGGGGAGAGTTGTCGGTGCGAGTCGACGGTTGGCAGCTCCTGGCCGAATGGCGCCATCCCTTCCCCGACAAGTGGCACGGCGTGACCGACACCGAGCTGCGCTACCGCCAGCGCTACGTCGATCTGTGGGTCAACGACGAATCTCGCGAGCGGCTGACCGCCCGCAGCCGGATCGTGACCGAGCTGCGCCGACTGCTGGACCAGCGCGGCTTCATGGAGGTCGAGACCCCCGTCCTGCACCCGATTCCCGGCGGGGCCGCGGCCCGCCCCTTCTCCACGCACCACAACGCACTCGACACCGAGCTGTACCTGCGCATCGCGCCGGAGCTGTACCTGAAGCGGCTGGTGGTGGGCGGGTTCGAGAAGGTCTACGAGATCGCCCGGGTGTTCCGCAACGAGGGCCTCACCACGCGCCACAACCCCGAGTTCACCATGCTCGAGCTGTACTGGGCCTACGCCGACTACCACGACTGCATGGACCTGGTGGAGCAGTTGGTCTCCACGCTCGCCATCAGCCACGCCGGCGGGACCACCGTCGAGCTCGATGGGCGGCCCATCGACCTGGCCCCGCCGTGGCGGCGGGTGTCGATGATCGAGCTGATCGCCGAGCACACCGGCCTTGCGGTCTCGCTCGACATGGATCGCGACGAGCTGGCCGCGCACGCCGAGCGGCTGGGCGTCGAGGTCAAGCCCTTCTACGGCGTGGGCAAGCTCATCCTGGAGATCTACGAGAAGACCGTCGAGGCCAACCTGTGGGACCCGGTGTTCGTCATCGACTACCCCAAGGAGGTGTCGCCGCTGGCCCGCGACCACCGCGAGCACGCCGGACTGGTCGAGCGCTTCGAGCCCATCGTGGCCGGTCGAGAGCTGGGCAACGGGTTCACCGAGCTGGTCGACCCCGACGAGCAGTTGGCCCGCTTCACGGCCCAGGCGGCCGATCGCGAAGCCGGCGACGCCGAGGCCATGCCGGTGGATCACGACTACGTGAAGGCCCTCGAATACGGGCTTCCCCCCACCGTTGGACTGGGCATCGGCATCGACCGCCTGGTGATGCTTCTCACCGGGACCGGTACCATCCGCGATGTGATCCTCTTTCCGACGTTGCGTCCCGAACCGGGATCTGCCCCGTCGTGAGCAAGCGGATCTTCATCACCGGTATGGGTGGCCACCTCGGTACGTCGGTGGCGCTGGCGCTCGACGAACGCACCGACGTCGAGGTGATGGGGGCCGACATCGATCCGCCCCGCCGTCACCTCACCCGCACGGCCTTCGAGCGGGTGCCGCCCGAGGACTCCGAGCGCCTCACCGCCCTCATCAGCGACTTCGCCCCTTCCCATCTGATCCACCTGGGCATCTACGAACCCCATGCCCGCAGCCGCCCCGGCGACGCCCATTCCCGCAGCCTGTCAGCCACCGAGGCCGTGTTCCGCGCGGCCGCCGACGGTGACACCGTCGAGCGGGTCGTGGTGCGGTCGGGGATCGAGATCTACGGCCGCCGACGAGGCAGCCCCCTCGGTCCCGACGAGGACAGCGCGGTCGACCCCACCACGCCCTATGGCCGGACCCTGCGCGACGTCGAGGAGATGGCCCGGGCCTTCGCGCGCGACAGCGGCGCCTCGGTGGCCCAGCTTCGCTTCGCCCCGATCGTCGGGCCCCACATCCCCAGCCCCATCGGTCGGTACCTGCGTCTGCCCCTCGTACCGGTGGCGGCCGTCCCCGATCTGCCCTTCGCCCTGCTGCACATCGACGACATGACCCACGCCACCATCGCCGCCCTGGACGCCGATTGGTCGGGTCCGCTCAACGTGGTCGCCGAAGGAGCGGTGTCGGGATCCCAGGCCGTCCGCCTCGGTGGACGCATTCCGGTTCCGGTCATGGGTCCCATGTGGGTCCTGGCCCGCAGCATCACCGGCATGCTGGGCTCACCCCTACCCCAGCACGGCGTGGAGATGCTCGTCCGGGGTCGCACCGCCGACGGCGGTCGGGCTCGCCAGGTGCTCGACTGGGCCCCCCGCTTCAGCACCGTCGAGGTGGTGAAGGACCTCTACCAGTGGGCATCGGTCGTGTATCTCGACACGCGGGAGGCGGCATGACCGCCCCCGCACCCCACCAACACGTCGTGCGCGGCCTGCGCTCGCGTCACGAAGGCTCCTTCACGGTCGATCCCTGGGGGCTCGACCCCGGTTGGCACTCCCTGGCCCTCCGGGTGGCGGCACTGCGCTGGAGCGTGCGGGTGGCGGGGGAGCGGCGGATCCCGTCCTCGGGCCCCACGATGGTGGTCGTCAACCGGGGTCTGGGGTTCACCGAGCCGCTCGTCGCCGCCCTCGGCATCGCCGAGGTCAGCGGCCGTCCGGCGCGGATGGTGGGTCTCCCCGATGTGTCGGTGGTGGGATCCCTGCTGCGTCGGGTGGGAGCCGTCCTGGCCCATCCCGACGAGGTCTCGAGCCTGCTGCGAGCGGGCGAGCTGGTGGTGGCCCCCCTCCAGTGGCGCCTGATGTACGGCGGGATGGCCGGCGGCCTCGACCTGGGCATGGCCAGCGCCGCCGTGTCCACCGGCGCCACCGTGTTGCCCTCGGTGGCCCGAGGCCACGAGTGGAGCCGCACCTGGCACTACACCCTGGGTACGGCACTGGACGTGCCGGCCGCAGCCGGTCGCGAACCGGCCGTCGACCTGGCCGAAGCGGCCCGCGCCGCCATCGCGAAGGCGCTCTGATGGCCTACGCTCACGCCGCCGACGGCGCCCGGATCTTCTACCGGGTGACCGGTCCCGACGATGGCCCGCCGCTGCTGATGCTGCACGGTCTGGGCACCGACCAGCTGGGGTGGATGCTCCAGCGGCGTCCGTTCAACGCCCGCTACCGCACCATCATGGTCGACAACCGCGGCTCGGGCCGCAGCGACAAGCCCCCCGGGCCCTACCGGCTCGAGGACCTGGCGGCCGACGCCGTGGCCGTGCTCGACGACCTCGCCATCGAGTCGGCCCACATCATGGGGGCGTCCATGGGCGGAGCGCTCTCCCAGATCATCGCCGTGATGTACCCCGAACGGGTGCGGTCCCTGGTACTGGCCTGCACGGCCTGTCAGCTCCAGCCCTGGCGCCAGGAGCTGTTCGAGGACTGGGTCGAGCAGGCCCGCACGCAGGGCATGCACCGATGGATGACCGCCAACCTGCAGTGGCTGATCGGGCCCCGCTCGATGCGACGGTTGTGGCCGGTCGCCAACGTAATCGGCCTGTTGGCCCAACGGGCACCGGTTCACGGGCTGATCGGGCAGCTCCAGGCCCTGTTGGCGGCCGACGACGACCTCATGGTGGAGCTGGCCAATGTCAGTGTGCCCACGCTCATGGTCGTCGGCAGCCAGGACATCCTCACGCCGGTGGCCGACTCCGAGCTGCTGGCGGCCACCATTCCGGGGTCTCGGATGGCCGTCATCCGAGGCGCGGCCCACGGTCTGATGATCGAGCACGCTCGCATCTTCAATGACACGGTCCTCGAGTTCCTCGACGAGGTCTCCGACGCCGATGCGGTGAACGCCGCGGCCTGATCCCCGCCGCCCGCGCGGTGCCCTCAGCCGTGGGTGCCGTGGCCGTGATCGTCGAGGAGCAGCAGATCCAGGTCATGGTCGTGGTCGGCGTGATCTCCGAGCAGTCGGCCACCGAACGCCTCGCGGAGGCGTTCGGTGGTGAGGACCTCGTCGGGGGGGCCCTCAGCCACCAGATCGGTGGCCAGCAGCAGCACCCGCTCGCAGTGTCGAGCCTCGTCGAGGTGATGGGTGGACAGCATCACGGCCGTGCCCGCGGCCGTCGCGTCGGCGATCACATCGAGGATCACCTGCTGGGACACCAGATCGAGGCCGGTGATCGGCTCGTCCAGCAGGAGGAGACGGGGCTGTTGGGCCAGGGCTTGGGCGATGAGCACGCGTTGCTGCTGTCCGCCCGACAGCTCACCGAATTGGCGGCGCAGGAGATCACCGATGGCCAGGCGGTCGGCGGCCTGGGCCCGCGCCGCGACGTCGGCTGACGTCAATCGACCGAGCAGCCCACGTCGCTGGTAGCCGGCCATGTTGAGCACCTCGCTCGCCGTGAGTGGCATCCAGCGGGCGTGGTCGTGGCGTTGCGTGACATAGGCGACCGTGGCATCGGCCGGTGTGAGGACGATCGTGCCCCGAGCGGGTCGATGGAGCCCGGCGATGGCATGCAGCAGGGTCGTCTTGCCCGAGCCGTTGGGGCCGATGAGGGCGGCCGAATGACCAGCCGCCAGAGTGAACCCCACCCCATCGAGTGCTATCCGCGTCCCGAAGGTGACCCGCAGGTTCGAGACCGTCAGCAGAGGTTCCACCCCTCGACGGTACTGCGTGGTCAGCGTCGCTCCATCACGGGTCAGGACTCGGGGCAGGCCGCCAGCTCGACCCCCGACAGGTAGGTGTCCCGGCGGGTCATGTCCAGTGCGCCGATGGCCAGGCGGCACGCCGCGCCGAGGTCGAGCACATCGGTACGGGCGACGATGCCGTCGGTTCCCACCGTGTAGGTCACCGCGCCGTTCGGCTCGGTCACGATGGCCCAGGCGTCGTCCCCGTGCACGCGCAGGGGGTCGCCCACGGCCTGACCGCTCTCGACGTCGAGGTGGCGCAACTCCCCGTCCCGGCTGATGGCGGCCACGATGGCGCCGCCGGGGAGGAACGTCGATGCCGTGGCCCCGCCGCTGAGGTCGGACAGCTTGGCCACGGCAACGTCGAGGTCTTCCAGCGCGTGCACCACCACGAGCTCGGAGCCCGTGGAGAACGACACGTGACGGCCCTCCGGGTCGACGGCGATGTGCCAGATGGTGTCGGGATCGACCGATACCGCATCGGATGCATCCTCGCCGATGGTCCATCGCCGGACGTCGCCCTGCCGGAAGCCGATGAGCACCTCGTTGTCGTCGATGAACGCCACGGCGGTGGGGATGGGTCCGCCCGGCGTGGTGGTGCCCTGCGCCGTCAGGTCGGTGGTGGACCAGGCTCGGGCTGCCCCGTCCTCGCCCACGGTGACCAGCAGGTCGGCCTCGGGACCGACGGCCAGGGCGTGGATGGCGTCGGGGTGGGCATCGACGGACACGATCACGGCGCCGTCGCGGATGAGGTGCAACCGGCCGTCGTCGCCACCGGCCACCACGGTCGCCTCGTCGACGAATCCAACGGCAGAGATCCGCCCGCCCAGACCTCGGACATCGACTCGCCCGCCGCCGAGGGTGTCCACCAGCGTGACCGTTCCGTCTCCCGTGCCGGCGGCCAGGCGATCGCCCGATGGAGCCATGGCCAGCGAGAACCCGGGGGCACCGAGCTCGGCCAGCGCCACCGTGACCGGCTGGCGGGGCCGGTTGTCGATGAGGTGCACCATCTGGTCGTCGGCCACCGAGATCAAGCGGGTGCCATCGGTCGAGGAGGCCAGGTCCAGCACCAGGTCGCTGTGGAGCCCGCTGATCGCTTCGGAGGCCGCGTCGCTGCCGGTCGGGTCGGCCTGCCACACCGACCCGTCGTCGCCGCCCACCACGATGGTGCCCCCTGGTAGCCAGACGCCGCCCTTGGCGTTCACCACCCGGCCCTCGTTGTTCTGGGGGTCGGCGAAGGGTTCGGACAGTTCGGCCCGGGTGGCCACATCCCAGACCAGGACGCGGAAGTCGCTGCTGACCGTCATCAGCTGTTGTCCGGTGCTGTCGAAGACGAGCTCCCACACATCGCTGGTGTGGGCCGCCAACGGGTCGAAGGCGGGTTCGCCATCTCCGAGATGCCAGCCGTAGACGTCGCCGCTCCCACTGCCGGCCACGATCAGGTCGTCGTCGGGGGCGTAGGCGACGCTGAGGAGATCGACCGCGGACCCGGCGTCGAGGACGGCGACCTCGACCCCCGATGTGGCGTCGACGACGTGGATCTGCCCGCTCTCGGTCGCGGCCGCCACCTGGTCGCCGCGGCTGTTGTAGGCCACATCCCAGACGAGCGTGTCGAGCCGAACCAGATCACGGCCGTCCGGCGGGTCGGCAGCCAGATCCCACACGCGCAGCCGGCCGTCGAGGCCCACGGAGGCCAACTGCCCGCCATCAGGTGAGAACACGAGTGCCTCCACGCCGTCGTCGTGACCCTCGAGGACCTGTCGCTGGTCGGGGGTATCGAACGCCCCCACCTCGATGGCTCCGGAGCGGGTACCGACCGCGAACCGGCGACCATCATCGGAGAGGTCCACTCGCACGGCGCCGTCGATGCTGATAGGTCCTCCGAGGGGCAACAGCCCGGACCGGGAGACCTGGAGGCGGGCGTCGATGAGCGAGCCCATGGCGCCCACCGGTGGGCGAGGGGCTCGAGCGACGGCTTCGGCGGCCAGCATCACGGCCAGCAGCGGGTCACCCTCGTCGGATTGGTTGGCCACCGATTCGGCGAAGCGCAGGTTGGCCTCGGCCTCGGCCTCGACGGCCCGTTGCTCGTCCTGTCGTGACTGGGCCAGGGCGATTACGGCCAGCACGCTGGCCACAACGGCGGCGGCGGCCAGTACGGCCAGCGCGGCCATGCCCCGTCGACGCCGGCGTTGCTGTCGGCGTTGGGCCAGAGATGCTGCTTCGGCCAGGCGATCTCGCTCGGCGGCCGAGGCATCGAGGAACTCCTGGCTGATGCGGTCGACGTCGTGGGGATGATCGTCGAGCCAGGCGAGCGCCGCCGCCAGGGGGGTCTCCCGATAGAGCAGGGCCGGGTCCTGGTCCCCGCTGTGCCAGCTCTCGGCCGCGCGAGCGATGCGCTGGCGGGTGCGCAGGTCGTCGCGACTCTCGTCGATCCACTGTCGGAGCCGGGGCCACGTGCTCAGCATCGCCTCGTGGGTGATCTCCACGCCGTGGTCGTCGACGGTCAGGAGCCGGGCGCGAGCCCACTCGTCGACGATCGATCGTTCTGCATCGTCGACGTCGGCCAGGCTGAGACGCCGGCGGGTGACCACGCCGTCGTCGGACGGGTTGACCAGGCGCAGGAAGAGGTGGGCGGAGGTCTCGGCTGCATCCCGATCGTGGCTGGCGAAGGCGGTCTCCGCGCTCTGGGCGATGGCACCCGTGACACCGCCGGCGGCCTCGTAGCCGGCCACGGTGAGCTCGTTGCCACGGCGCCGCAACCAGGTCTCCATCAGGGCGTGGGCCACCAGGGGAAGGGATCCGGCCTCGGACCCGGCATCGTCGAGGACGCGATCGACCAGTCCACCCTCGAAGCGCAGCCCGGCTCGGCGGGCCGGGGCCTCGATGGCCCGCCGCAGCTCGGATCGCTGCATGGGTCCGACCAGCACCTGGTTGTCGTTGATCACCCGCGCCAGCCACGGATGCACCGCACAGCGGTCGTAGAAATCGGCCCGCAGGGCCAGCACCAGGCGAACCTGGTGCTCGGGCCGGGTGAGCTCGGCCAGCAGCCGGACGGTGGTGTCGACGTCGTCGGTGGGGGCGGTGAACAACTCCTCGAACTGGTCGATCACCACCAGGGTGCCCCCGGGCCCGGTCGCCGTGCGCACGAGGGTGGGGTCGGCTCTGAGGGCGTCGATGTCGGGCATGGGCCGCGGCAGGACCTGGCTCAGATGGCGGTGGAGCTCGGTCAGGGGGTCGAGGCCGGGGGTCAGCAGCGCCACCCGCCACTCGTGGCTGCCGGACAGGGCGCCGCGTTCGACCGCGGGCACCAGTCCGGCGCGGACCACCGATGACTTGCCGCTGCCCGACGGTCCGGCCACCACGAGGGAGGGCAGCAGCTGGAGTCGCCGGATGAGCTCGTCGACGAGGGCCTCGCGTCCGAAGAACAGGCCCGCGTCCTCGGGTTGGTAGGCGGCCAGGCCCTTGTACGGGCACACCCCCGTCACCACCCCTGTTGACGAGAGCGTGGTCGTGCCCGATGAACCGTCTTGTTGATCGATCACGGCCAGTGCCGCCTCGGCCCACTGCTCCATGTCGTCGAACCGATGTTCGGGCGCCCGGGCCAGACCCTGTCGGAAGACGGCGGCCCAGGCATCGCTGACCTGATCGATCTCCGCCTCGAGGTCTTCGGGGGGAAGCGAACCGGTCACCAGCTGCCACAAGACGCCGGTGGCCGAGAAGGTGTCGGTGGCGGGGGTGATGGTGGCGGCGGCGTCGAGTTGTTCGGGAGCTCGAAAGCGCGGGGTGCCGCCCACGATGGTGCGCCCGGCGCCGGTGACCAGCTGGTCCTTGGCCAGGCCCAGATCGCCGATGACCACCCGTTCGGTCTCGTGCAAGCGGTCGGCGCCGAGTCGGGTGGCGGTGGCGGTGTCGGCTCCGACGATCAGCAGGTTGTCGGGCTTGACGTCGCGGTGCACGATGCCGGCCCGGTGCAGCGCGCCGAGGCCCGATCGCAGGGCCAGCACCACCGACTGGAGGTCACGAGCCGTGGGTGGGGCGTTGGCGAAGCGCTCCCGCACCACGCCGCCGGCCGCGAACTCCATCACGAAGTGGGGCCGGCCGTCGTCGAGCTCACCGATGTCGAACACGCTGATCACGTGGGGGTTCTGCACCCGGCGCAGAAGCCGGGCCTCGCGCACGAACCGGCCCCGCAGGTCCGGGTCGAAGGCCGGCTCGCCGTGGAGGATCTTGACGGCCACGTCGGCGTCGAGTCCCTCGTCGTGAGCCTTCACCACGATGGCGAACCCGCCCCGCCCCACGGCGGCACTCACCCGATAGCGCCCGATTCGATCGGGTATGTCGTCAGGCGTCGCGGCCATCGGGGGTCCGAGTCATCGGCGCCGGCGGGGTACGCGATGGGTCGGGCCCCGTTCGAGCGGTCGCCTCGGGTGACATCGCAGCGCCCGGCGGGAATCCGCTCGGCCGCTCAGGAGACCAGGTCGGAGATGTCTCGGCAGTCCTGGACGTCGATATCGAGCACATTGTGTTCCCGATCGGCGGCGGTCACGCACACCTGGTCGGCGTCACCCCGTTCGGAGGTGGAGACTGCCCCCTCGGTGACGAAGGTGGGGTAGGCGTCGGTGGGCACCCAGGTACCCTGCTCGACGCCATGGGTGGCCTGGGCGTTGGCACTGACCTCGGCCGGGGTGAAGGTGCTCCAGTACACGTGGATGTGGTTGCGCGACACGTCGGGATCGAAGTTGGCTTCCCAGGTGATCTCCAACTCGTCGTCGCTGGCC
>Ga0224505_10002796_pt1 | contig 10105 bp, 9 predicted proteins | sample SF_Jan12_sed_USG_FD_169102 | JGI IMG/M metagenome (GOLD analysis project Ga0224505, IMG submission 169102) | Sediment microbial communities from San Francisco Bay, California, United States - SF_Jan12_sed_USGS_4_1 | ecosystem: Environmental > Aquatic > Marine > Sediment | place: USA: California...
TTTTTGAACATTTTCCGCAAGTAATAGACTGGCAGATTCGGTTTGTGGCCACGGATATTTCCGGGGCCATGGTGAAAAGATGTCAAGAGGGGATATACAGTCAGCTCGAAGTCAATCGTGGGCTTTCTGCCGATTTGCTGACGAAGTATTTTTCGAAAAAAGGCACCTGCTGGCAAATTGCTGAAGATCTTCGAAAACGAATTGAATTCAGGGAAATGAATCTTGCCGGTCCCTGGCACCTGTTTCCATCCATGGATTTAGTGGTGCTACGAAACGTCATGATTTATTTCGATGGAAAAACCAAGAAGCACATCTTAAGAAAAATTCGCAATATTCTGGATCCTCAAGGCTATCTCTTGTTGGGGGGGACGGAAACGACGATTAATCTTGACGAGCAATATGAACGGGTTGCCTTGAATGGTACCTCATGCTACCGGATGAAAAGGGGGGTAGGGGACTACCTACGGTGAAATTTTTAGAGAAGGAAATTTTCGAAATGACTGAGACGACGTGCCAGGCCCTGCTGGGATTTGTTCTCCAGCCGAGCACGGTGCCGGCGGCGATTGATTTGGCCGGAGGATTTTGTACGGGAAAAGTGGAAATTTCTGGGGCATGGAATGGGGTTGTGTTGTTGCATGGATCTGGGCAACTTGCACGCTGCGCCGCGTCTGTCATTTTTCGAATAGCCCTTCTGAGGTGACCGCACAGGATCGAAGGGATGCGATGCATGAATTGACCAATGTTATTGCGAACAATATCAAGACGTTGCTCCCGGGCCCCTGTCACTTATCTCTCCCTCAAGTGATGCAAACAACCTCGGAAAGGTTGGAGGTTGCCCATGCGGAACGGGTGAGTGAATTGGTGTTCGATTGCCAGAACCAACCCTTGCATGTCTCACTCTGGAAACGCTAGAGGGACGAATGATGAGAGGAGAATGCCATGCTTGTTAATCAACGGCAATTTACCCGGGTGACCGTCGCGATTCATGCGGAACTGCGTGTCGGAGGGACGGTGATCATTCATGGGAATTTGCAGAATGTTAGTTTTAACGGCCTTCTGCTTCGGTGTGACGTCACGCTTCCCGAGCAGACTCCCTGTTTGGTGGTTTTGCATTTAGATGGGGGAGAAGGCGGGCCAACCATTGAAGCTCAAGGAGTGGTTGTGCGTGATAAACCGAATGCCATCGCGGTTCAATTTCTTGAGTTGGTGGGCCAGGAGAGTGCGGAACATCTGCGCAACCTGGTGTTGTATAACAGCGGAAACCAAGGGGATCTGGTTGAAGAAGAGTTCCGGTCGCATGTGGGCTTACAGGCCAAGGCATAATATGCCTGACGGCACCTTAGACCGCTTGATTGACACCCCTGATTTGCTTTGGGAATGTAGAAATTTGGTCTTCATTCTTTCGGAATGTTGACCGATAATGATGGCAGAGCATTCAGAAGACGAGGGAAGGGATTCCCTCTTTACCGTTTTACGGGAGGCGGGCATGAATATCACTCAGAAAAAGTCGGATGGACATGTGCTTGTGCATATGGAGGGGCGGTTTGACTTTGGTGCGAGAAAAACCTTCAAAGACGCCATGGATCAGGCGATCAAAGATGAGATGCCGATTGTTTTGGATTTAGAGCAAGTCTCTTTTGTGGATAGCTCAGCCTTGGGTCTTCTGGTGATCTCCCATCAAAATCTCAAAAGTAAAAAGATCCCGCTTTGTCTGGTGAATCCGCAAACCTATGTCCGGCAGGTGTTGGATTTGGCCAATATTGGCAAAATGATTCCTATTTATCAGACATTGGACGAAATTCCCAAATGGGAAGTTCTGTCGTCACGCGTTTTGGCATAGTCTTCTCCCTCTCTAGCCCTGAGCATCTCCTAAGGCAGGAGAGATAAGGGGTACAGAGGAAAGCACTCTCTGTCATACCCGCAGGGTGTGAGAGGGGGTCATTCGCAAAGAGAAAACCGATGACCGATGGAACATGTCGAAAAAGACTGTGGAGTGAGCCTATGTCATGCAGGAACGACCAGGCTTTGTCCTCTTTTGGGAAATCAGGACTCAGGAAGGTTTTTTTTGCCCAAAAGAGTGATGAGGCCTGAAACGTAAGGATTAAAAAGGGAAGGGAACACAATCAGAGAATAAACAGATCTTCCTGCCTCAACCTTACTCCTCACGCTTTACGCCTTACAACTGACCATTCCCATGAATACCCTTAGCAATCGTTCTTGCTCTTCCACAACGACACGGAAGCGTATTGTCTGTTCACAAATACGTGCGGGCATGTTTTTGGTCCGAATCCTGGATTCCTGGTGGAAGTCGCCTTTCTTCCTTCATCGCCGTCTTCTTCGCTTCCAGGACGTGCAGCAATTGGTTCAATCCGGTATTCAGGAAGTTGAAATTGATACGTCCAAGGGACTCGATGTCTCTTTTGATTCGGAACCGTTGAATTGTACTGGCGTGCGTGAGGGACAACACGAGACCGCTCGGGCCAATCATCAGGAGGAGCCGTGCGATCAAGAGTCCGAGTCCATTCCTCTTGATCCCAATTCCCTAGAACGGGAAAATCAGGAGCAGCTTTTTCAATTGCGGGGGGATGCGATTGCAGCCTTGGAAAATGTGTTCGAGGGGGTTAAAACAGGGCAGGCGATTCCTCTTCCTTCCTTGCACGCGATTGCCCAGGAGTTTGTTCAAAAAGCTTTGGAGCATCCCACGGTTCTCGCCGAAATTATGTTGATTGAACATCTTGAACAGTTCGACAAAACCCTCTACTCACATGTTGTTGACACGGCCGTGCTCTCGATTCTAGTTGGCCTTCAACTCGGGTGGGACGTGAAGGTGCTTGGAGAGGTGGCTGTGGCAGCCTTGTTACATGATGTCGGCTATATGAGGCTTCCCCTCAATCTTGTTCAGACACGGTGGGGGAGAACCGGTAATGAGAGTGCCTTGTTGCAACAACATGTGGAGATGGGGCTGGCGCTGATTATCAAGAACTCTCAGTTTTCCCCGGATATTGTTCAAATGGTACGGGAGCACCATGCCTATCAGGATGGCTCAGGGTATCCTAATGTGCAAGGAGGGGAGCCGATATCGGCTTCGGGAAAATTGTTAGGGCTGGTCGATTATTTTGATGAGTTACTCGCAGAGGGGAATACGTCGGGATTATTTCCTGCCGCTTTAGTGATCCGTCGGATGTATCAAGAAGCGCAAAGGGGGAAATTCCCTACTCTGTTTGTCGAAGCCATGATTCGAGTTTTCGGGGTGTATCCTGTAGGCACGTTTGTCCAACTCTCCACCGGCGAGCAGGCCGTAGTGGTGAGGCAGAATCCTGAGGTGAGCGTGAAACCTCACGTGAAAATTATCCGGGCTCGAAATGGTCAGATCCTTCATGAGCCCGAGGTGAAGAATTTAGCTCTTGAGGAAGGTCTGGTGCATGCGGTGGAAATTAGTAAAGTCCTTGACCCCGCAGAATTTTCTATCAACCTTCGGGAATATTTTTCCTAGCTTATGTGGAGTAATCCAATCGTCTTTCAGAGTCTGTGGGATGGGTTAATGGTTGGAGTGTGTCTGGTGAATAGGGCTGGAAAAATAACGCAGATGAATTTAGCCGGCTCGCGATTATTGGGTTGGGGTGCAGCCTGTCCCACGAACGTCTCTTGTCATGAACTGTTAGGATGCCTGGTTTCGACAGAGGAAGGCGACATGGAAGTCTGCCCTCTCTCTGGATGGCTTCTGAACAAAAAGATGGTGTGGACTCCCCGAACCCGCCTGCGAAATCGACAGGGGACGTGGTGTTGGGTGGAATTAAAAGGTCTTGTGGTGGAGGACGTCAAGGAGACCGGGTTCTTGTTGATGTTTCGAGATCTTAGCTCGGAAGTGAAGTTGGCGGAAGAAACCAAACGGTTGGCTTCTATTCCTCAGGAAAACCCTTTCCCTGTCATTGAAGTCGATGCGGCAGGGCACCTTCTCTATGCCAATCCCTCCATGGTGCGGTTAATGGAGGAAGCCAATATCGGCCAGGATGGTTTCTCCACGGCTTTGCCGAAACGGTTTCCTGCCCTGGCCAAGCGATGTTTATCCCGAGGCCACCTTGAACGTCATCTCGAGGTGAGCGTCGGCGATAGGGAGTATTCCTGGACCTTTTCTCCGCATCCGGAGTTGGGACTGCTTCGAGGCTATGGCATGGATATCACTGAGCCCAAGCGGGCTGCAGATGAATTGTCGGCGTTTGCGGATACCCTTGAAGCCAAAAACCAGGAGTTGGATCAAGCGTTGATTAAGGCCGAATCCGCGACTCGAGCAAAGGCGGCATTTCTGGCCGTGATGAGCCATGAAATTCGGACCCCATTGAATGGTGTCATTGGTATGGCGGAGTTACTGTTGCAGTCTTCTCTGGATCCGGAGCAAGAGGAATGTACGAAAATTATTCGGATGTCTGGTGAGGGATTGCTCAATATCATTAATGATATTTTAGATTTTTCCAAGATTGAGTCAGGCCAATTGGCCTTAGAGACCATTGGGTTCAACCCTACATCATTACTCGAAGAGGTCGTGGATTTGTTTTCGGAGCGGGCCCATCGAAAGGGATTAGATGTGGCTGCCTATGTGGATCCAGATGTGCCTCCACAGCTTTTTGGCGATTCTCATCGCCTACGGCAAATACTCAGTAATTATATTTCGAATGCGCTGAAATTTACGATGGATGGATCGGTATTTGCTCGAGTGTCTTTGGTTGATTCAGCCCTGCCCATTCCTAATGAGCACGCATCTGGCCCAAATGCCCTTTCCGGGAATCCGACAGAAGAGTCGAGACGGTGGATCAGGTTTTCGGTCGAAGACACTGGTCTAGGGATGTCAGAAGAGGTTCAACGAAAAATCTTTCAAGTCTTTACTCAAGCGGATAGCTCCATGAGTCGCAAATTTGGGGGATCCGGGTTGGGGTTGGCCATTTGCAAACAATTAGCGGAATTGATGAATGGGACGGTTGGGGTGAGGAGTCGGCCAAGTCAGGGCTCCACATTTTGGTGTGATATTCCTTTTCGAGTTGAAGGTTCTGGTCCTTCCCCCCAAAACATTGCCTTGCCATTGGATGGCAAAGAGGTGTGGGTGATGTGTCCCTTGAGATCTTCAGCGTGGGTGATCTCCCAACTTCTTCGGGAAATGGGGGCCAAGGTTGTGCGGGTGGATAGTATCCAACATGCCAAAACGTTGGTTGACAACAAACAAGATTCTGAACCCGACATCCTTGGCCTTATTGTCGGCGGCAACGTGGAGCAAGGGGAGATTCGGCAATGGCTTGACATGATTCGATTCTCTTCCCCACTTCAAGACGTCAAGATCTGGAGTTTGAAGCCATTCTGGTTTCGCAAGGATGAGGAAGAACGCATCCTTACCCTTGATGGCATGATCACGCTTCCCATTCACCGTGGACAATTTTGCCAGTGTATATTGGGAGAAACCGGTTCTCGGGAAAAACCGGATATGGTGAGAGAGTCTGGGCGAATCCCGTCTGAGAACTCTCAGAGGGGCAAAGGAGTTTTTGAGGTTATACACAAAAGAGGGAACGAGGGGCCTTCTGTGTTGGTTGTGGAAGATAATCCAGTGAATCAAACCGTTGCAGCAGGAATGTTAGGGAAATTGGGATGTCGGGTGACCATTGTTGAAAATGGAAGCCAGGCTGTAAACATTTTGAATGAGAGGGATGTGGATTGCATTGTGATGGACTGGGAGCTCCCCGGAATGGACGGGTTAGCCACCACTCGAATCATTCGGGAAATGGAGAACACCGGAAGGTTCGTGCATAAGAATTCCTACTGGTGTCGACAGCATGCAGCATCCTCTCCACCAGTCTCCCATATTCCGATCATCGGCATGACAGCCCATGTGCTTCCTGAACACGGCCAACAATGTCTGTTAAGTGGCATGGATGAATGTCTTGCCAAGCCTGTTCATCTACACGACTTTGAGAAGGTGCTTCAGCGATGGGTGGGGTTCATCCCCGGTGAGACAGTTTCCCCTTTATCTCGGCCAGAAGACCGTTCTGTCTATCCTGGAAACGATCCGGCATCAGGGTCCGTTAATGATCTTGGGGAGCACTTTGAATACCCGAGTGGCGTGGAAGGCTATGACGTTTCCGCAGCGTTACATGCGATGGAAGGGGACAAAGCTTTGTTGTATTCCCTATTTGAAATTTTCAACGAAGCAACTCCAGGTCTTCTCAAGGAAATGCAGCAATCACTTCAGATGCAGAAACGTCAGGATTTCCAAAGGCAGGCTCATCAGATCAAAGGCGCTTTAAGTGCGGTGCATGCTGGAAACCAAGCGAAATTGGCTGAACAACTTGAACAAAAGGCTGCTTTTGCGTCTTTTGCCTATCTTCAATCAGCATTGGTTAAATTGGAGAATGAGATGCATAAATTGGTCGATGTGTTTCAAAGCCTGATCTCTTTTCGAGAGGAGAAGGAAGGGAAATTGTTTCCAAAAACATCATCTCTTGAGGGGAGTGCTCAGGAAGAAGGGGATCAAGTCCGGCTTAAGCGGTGAGGAGGATAAAAAATTCTTGTATCTGGGAAGAAGTCTCAAGTTTTCAAGCAATCAGTCCGATACCACAAGCATTAATGACCAAACTCTAATGAGGGTACCACAATGAAAGATTTGCTGACCTTAAGTGAAGTTTCGACGTTTTTGAAAGTGCCAAAATCCACGATCTACAAATTAGCAAGAGAACGCCGTCTTCCTGGACATAAAGTTGGAAAGCACTGGCGATTTGTTCGGGAAGAAATCGAAGCCTGGGTACAGAATGCCGGAGGAGAAGCCGTCATGGTTGGTGCAGGACCACAAAATGGGACCCGTGATCGATTCAGTTTGAATTAATCCGGTATTGTTCTGGACTCCTTCTCTTTTTGGGAGAGGAATCAGATGAAGAAAATATAAGTAACTTGCTCAGATTCTGAGGGCAAGATGCCCCGGAATCGGCAGCAAACATTGTGCCCCACTCATTGATGGTTACCTGGACTTTCAATGCACTGAGAAACTTCTTCCCTTCCAGTTTTCCCCCTCCATATTTTTCCGTCATGCCTTGTCGGCTCTTGACCTTCCTCGGGGATGTTGATTGTTTTGCCTTCTAGGAAATCTCAAAGGGATTGTCTTTTTTTTCGCTACGGAGGACCGTCAGAGACGGTTCCCTGGGTCTTTGTATTCCTATCGGAAAACCGAAAACAGACAGAACTGCATGGGCTTGGGCAGAACGTGGGACGATGAACAACTTTTTCTAACGACAGCTAAAGAATGTCGATAACTAAACCGAAACTCGAATATACCGCATTTGTTCAGCTGAATAAGGAGAGTAGAAATGAAGAGATTTTCCCTTTTTCAGGAGACGTGTTTGCCTGGTATTTCAAGGCCTTAGATGTAAGGAGCGCATCATGATTGATACCGGTATTAAAGTGTTGGTGGTGGACGATATGTCCACTATGCGTCGGATTGTCAAAAATGTGCTGCGACAAATTGGGTTTTCGGACATTATTGAAGCCGAAAATGGACAGGACGCCCTGACGAAATTAAAAGCCGGCGGGTTTGGACTGGTTGTCTCGGATTGGAATATGCCGGTGATGCAAGGCATTGAGCTGCTGCGGGCCGTTCGAGCTGATGCGGAGTTAAAGGCCCTTCCTTTTTTAATGGTGACGGCGGAAGCGCAAAAAGAAAATTTGATTGAGGCCGTCCAAGCCGGGGTTAGTAATTATGTCGTGAAGCCTTTTACGGCAGAAGTTCTGCAAGGCAAATTAGAGAAAGTATTTGCCAATCTTCAGTCGCCTAAAACGTCATAACGGCACATCGTCCCTTCCAGACATAAAGGAGACCTCTATGCTTGTGGATCGCAGAATAGAGACCGAGGTGGCAGGCGACACAGAAGAGATGCCCGAAGAGGCGTTTCATGCAGAACGGTCGATCAATGCGGAAATGGAGGAATTGACCAAGTATATCGAGGTGATCACTAAAGCTATTCGAGAAATGGAGTGTCCGGTGACGTCCACCTCGGATCAACTGCCTCAGGCCACTTCGCATTTGCATGATCTCGCAAAGATGACGGAAGAGGGCACTCATCAGGTTCTCAGCCTGACGGAAGAGCTTGAACACAATCGAGGGGTGATGCAACGCAAGTTAGAACAATTGCGGGCCAACGTTGCTGGACACGCGGTGAAGGATATTGATGCGATTTTGGAAATGGTGAAAGCTGATGAAGTACGTCTCTTGAATATCCATGTGGCCCTTTCATTTCAGGATCTCGTGGCGCAACGGGTGGCCAAGCTCGTCACCATTTTAAATGAGATTCAACATAAGTTGCTGAAGTTGGTAGTCATCTTCGGGATACAACAGAAAAAAGACGGAGAGGGTTCCAAAGGTGAGGGACGGGGCTATGAAATGCTGCGTCAGTTGGAATCGTCGAAAACTACGGCGCTTAAACAAGATCTCGTTGATAATATCATGTCAGAATTTGGATTTTCTTAAGCAGCCATGCCCGAGGGATCGACAAAGAATAATGGTGTGGCAAGATGAAGAGCTCTACGAGCCTGCAACGGGTGATCTATGAATGAGGAAATGAAAGAAATACTTAACGATTTTTTGGCCGAAAGCTCCGAAATGTTGGAAGCGCTTGACCAGCATTTTGTGAAATTGGAAACGGAGCCTTCTAATACCGAACTGTTAAACGAGATTTTTCGGTGTATGCACAGCATGAAAGGCTCTGCAGGATTTCTCGGGTTTACCCATTTGGTGGAAGTCGCGCATCAAGCGGAGAGTTTGTTGAATAAGCTTCGGCAGGGAGAGATGTCGGTTTCCCCTTTCATTATTGACATTATTTTGGAAGCCGTGGATGCGGTAAAAATGCTCCAGTCTGACATTCGGGAAACTGGAGAAGATTCTCATGTGGAAACCCAGCTCATTGTTAATAAATTGGCCCTAACCATGGATGCTGCAGATGACCTGAAACTTTTCGGTTCCTCCCCCAAGGCGGAGGTGGCGACAGTTGTCCCTTCTGATCAATCTCCGTCTCCGGTGGAGATTCCATCCTCTTCCCTAGGTGGGACCAACGGGGATCCCTTCTTGTCTCCCCTTCCGGGTCACCCATCGGTTGAAGAGGCCGCTATGATCGGAGGAACGGCAGAGTTGGCAGAAACGACGGCTCTATCAGAAGGGACCACGGGATTATCGGAAGTGTTGAATAAAATGAAAGAAGCCGCGTCACGAACGGCTCAGTCCGTCACTGCCCCGGTTGGTAAACCGCCGGCAGGAAAAGAAGAAGATCAAACGGTCCGGGTGGAAACCAAACGGTTAGACCATGTTATGAATCTGGTGGGCGAATTGGTGTTGGGTCGCAACCGACTCATGAAGCTCGGGTTTGGACTGGAGGAGCAATATGAGATAAATCCACTTGTCCGGGAGTTAGGAGTCACATTGGCGCAACTCAATCTCGTGACCTCCGATTTACAATTGGCGGTGATGAAGACCCGAATGGTCCCTATTCGGAAGGTGTTTTCACGATTTCCCAGGTTGGTTCGGGACTTAGCCAGTAAGTTAGGCAAGCAAGTGCGTTTGGAGTTAGTGGGAGAGGATACGGAAGTCGATAAGTCCGTGGCGGATGAATTAAGTGATCCGTTGGTTCATCTGGTTCGGAATTCTATGGACCATGGATTAGAAACGGCTGCCGATCGGAAGCGAAATGGCAAAGGTCTAGAAGGGTATGTGCGCTTATCGGCCCACCAGGAAGGTAACAGTATTGTGATTCGTGTCGAAGATAATGGGCGCGGGTTACAAGTTGAAAGAATTGCCGAAAAAGCCCTCGCCAAAGGCCTTATCGCCCAAGACGAGCTGGATACCATGAGTTCTCGGGATATCATGAATTTAATTTTTCTTCCGGGGTTTAGTACGGCGGAGCAAGTCAGTGATGTGTCCGGGCGTGGAGTGGGCATGGATGTGGTTCGTACCAATATTAGTCGAATGAATGGGAGCCTGGAATTAGATTCGGAACCCGGCAAAGGGAGCCGAGTAACGATTAAGCTTCCGTTGACCGTGGCCATTATTCAAGCTCTGATGGTTGAGGTGGAATGTGCCACATTT
>Ga0224505_10002797_pt1 | contig 10104 bp, 10 predicted proteins | sample SF_Jan12_sed_USG_FD_169102 | JGI IMG/M metagenome (GOLD analysis project Ga0224505, IMG submission 169102) | Sediment microbial communities from San Francisco Bay, California, United States - SF_Jan12_sed_USGS_4_1 | ecosystem: Environmental > Aquatic > Marine > Sediment | place: USA: California...
AGTACGAGTGGGTCGAGCCGACGAGCACGTTCTGCAGCGCGTGGACGAGCTCGTGGGTCACCAGCCGCCGGTAGTGCCCCCGTTCCGTGAACTCGGCGAGCCGCGGGTGATCCAGCGAGAAAATCATCATCCCGCCCCAGAACGCCCGGGCGGCCCATTCCGCCGAGTAGCGGTACTTGTACGCGTAGACATGGAGCTTCTGCTGTCCGGGCGGGAGCACGAGCGCCACGTCGGCCGTGATCTGGAACTGCGCCTTCAGGTCGGCGAGCACGTCCTCGGCGATCTCGGCCAGCTCCGCCAGCACCTCGTGGCCGACGCCGTCGCTGTAGATCGTGAACGTCTCGCTCTGGAACGGGTTGCCGTCGTGCGGCCACGGCGCCAGCGTGTTGCACCACGACACACAGGGTTCGGTCAGCTCGGGCGCGGTGACCGAGTCGCAGGCAGTGCAGAGCCAGACGAGCAGGCCGACGGCCACGGGCCAACCAGGGGATACTCGTGGGAACTTCATCGCAAACCTCCGTTCGGTTGCTGGTCAGGATCCGCGGCGCAGCGTGATGTCGCCGGCGACCGTGGTGAGCCGGAGCAGCGGTCCGCCGCTCCCGATCGTGCCCCGCATGCCACCCGACACGCTGGAACGCAGCGGGAAGGCGGTGCTGATGCGCCCCGACGGCGCGGTGGCCCATACCTCCGCGTTGGCGTCGCCGGGTATCGTGACGTCGAGGTCGCCCACCGTGGTCGTGAACGCGAGGTCGCGGTCCCAGTCGGCCAGGCCGATCGTGGCGGTGACCGATCCGGTGACGGTCGTGGCCGTGGCGAGCCCGGCGGTGGACACCCGCAGTCCGCCGGAGACGGCGTGCAGGAACGCGTTGCCGTCGAGTCCCGTCGCATCCACGGTCCCCGTGACGGTCCGTCCGATGAACGTCACGCCCTCCGGTACCTGGACCACGAAGTCGACCCGGACGACGCCGCGACCGCCGTCCCACACGCTCATGTTGCCGCCGAGCCCCGGCTGGCAGGCGTTGGGCGCCTGTCCCGGCACGTCGGGATACACGGCGCAGATCGTGACCCCTGCCGCGTGCGTCACCGCCTCGATGCGCACGTCATCCACCGCCTCGGCGCCGCCGATGCGGATGGCCATGACGACCACCTCCGCGCCCGTGGTCCGCACCGCCCGGATGTTGCCGAACACGCTCTTGATCTCGATGTGCCAACCCGGTGCGAGATCGCCGCGCCACTCCGACGTGTCCCGCACGGCGTTGGCGGGCGGGTCGTTGGGCCAGGTCCCACCCGGCCACCCCGGCGCGTTGATCTCGACGTCGCCGCAGCCCGGCCCCAGGGCCAGCACGAGGGCGATACCGCCCAGCCACAGTCTCCGTTGCATAGCCTCCTCCTTCGCATTCGGCCGGCGCTCGCCGGCTCGTCCTGACCGCGGGCGTGCGGGCCCGTTTGCCCGCCCCTCGTGGCCGCTCTACCTTTGCGGCAGGCTAGTTGGACCGCGTCTATCCGCCGTCTCCGCGCCGTCTCCCAGGGGGCCGAGCCCATGTGCCTGACCTCGGCCGACCGATGATCGAGTTTCGCGCCCTCGGCCCGGCCCACCTCGTGGGCCCCGACGGCACGGACCCCCAAGCCGTGCTGAGCCGGCCCAAGCTGCTCGGCGTCCTGGCGTACCTGAGCGTCGGCGCCCGTCGGGGCTTCCACCGACGCGACTCCCTGATCGGGTGTTTCTGGCCGGAACTGAGCCAGGAGCGGGCGCGCAGCGCCGTGCGCCAGTCGCTCTATCGCCTGCGACAGTTGCTGGGCGAGGCGGTGATCGAGACCCGCGGCGACGACGAGGTGGCCATCGCGGAAGCGGAGTTCCGCTCCGACGTCGCGGCCTTCGAGGACGCCTTGGCGGCCGGCGACCACGCCGCGGCGCTGGAGGTGTATCGGGGGGACCTGCTCGACGGCTTGTACGTCCCCGACGCGCCGGCGTTCGAGCGCTGGCTCGACGAGCGACGCCGGGAGCTCCGGGCCCGCGCGGCCGCCGCCGCGTGGGCGCTGGCGGCTGAGGAGGCGGACGCCCGCCACACGCTCGCGGCGGGGCGCCTGAGCCGGCAGGCCCGGCAGCTCGCGCCGCTGGACGAGCGGCTGCTGCGGCGCGTCATCCGGCTGCTCGACCAGCTGGGGGACCGCGCCGGGGCGGTCCGCGAGTACGAGTCGTTCGCGCGGCGGCTCGCGGCCGACCTGGAGCTGGAGCCCGCGCCCGAGACCAGGGCGCTCATCGAGGAGGTTCGCGACCGGAGCGAAGCGTTCCTGACCGCGTCAGGCGCACCGGCGCACCCGGCCGAGGACGCTCCGCCACCGTCGACAGAGCCGTCGGGCGCCGGCGCCCTGGCCCACCGGTACCGGATCGAGCGGGAGATCGGCAGCGGTGCGATGGCGACTGTCTATCGAGCGCGCGATCTCCGTCATCAGCGGGACGTCGCGGTGAAGGTGATGCATCCCGGACTCGCCGCGCAGCTCGGCACGGAGCGGTTCCTGCGCGAGATCTGGATCGTCGCGAACCTGCCGCATCCCCACATCGTGCCGGTGTACGACTCGGGATCCGACGGTGACCGGCTGTTCTACGTCATGCCGCTCATCGAGGGCGAGTCGCTGCGGGACCGCCTGGAACGGGAGAAACAGCTCTCACTCGAAGAAACGCTCCGGTACGCGTCCCACGTGGCGGAGGCGCTGGCGTACGCGCACGCCCAGGGGATCGTGCATCGCGACATCAAGCCCGAGAACATCCTGCTCGCGGGCGATCACGCGCTGGTGGCGGATTTCGGGATCGCGCGCGCCGTGAGCGCGGCGGACGACGGCAGGCTCACCCGGACGGGCATGGCGGTCGGCACGCCCGTCTACATGAGCCCGGAACAGGCGTCGGGCCGGGGGGGCGACGCCGATCACCGCAGCGACCTCTACAGTCTCGCGTGCGTGGTGTACGAGATGCTCGCCGGACAGCCACCGTTCACGGGCGCCACCGCCGAGAGCATCGCCCGCCAGCATCTGACGACCGCGCCGCGTCCGGTCACGGAGCTGCGGGCGGGCGTGCCGCGGCACGTCGCCGACGCGCTGGACCGGGCGCTGGCCAAGGCGCCCGCCGACCGGTTCAGCCAGGTCGGCGACTTCGTCCGGGCGCTGCACACGCCCGGCGCCGCGGGCTGGCCGCGCACGCGGCGGCGGCGGGCGGCGGCGCTCGTTGCCCTTGCGGTGCTGCTGGTGGCCGGTGGGCAGGCGGTGCGCTGGGCCGTGGCGCGCCGCAGGCCGGCGCTCGACCCGAACCGCGTCGTGGTGGTGCCGTTCGAGAACCGCACGGGCGACAGCGCCCTGGCGCTGCTGGGCAGCATGGCGGCCGATTGGATCACGCAGGGGCTGCACGAGATCGACGTGATCGAGGTGGTGCCCACCGCCACCGCGATCGAGCCCGGCCCCGACGTGCGTCACGGCGCGGGGACGCCGGTGCTGGAGGCGGCCCGGCGGGTCGGGGCCGCGACCCGGGCGGGGACGGTGGTTGCGGGAGCCTACTACCGCCGCGGGGACTCCCTCGAGTTCCAGACGCAGATCATCGACGCCGCCGCCGAGCGGCTCGTGCGCGCGGTGGCGCCCGTGACGACCGCGGGACCCGCCACCGGTGCCGTGCTGGACTCCCTGCGCCGCCGCGTGGTCGTCGCCGTCGCCGCGGTGCTCGACCGCCGGCTGTCGCCTTCGGCGGCGGCCAGCCGGCCGCCGTCCCTGGAGGCGTACCGGGCATACGTGAGGGGGCATCGTGCGTTCTATGGTGACGACGCCTCGAACATGCGGGAGGCGCTCGAGTTCATGTCCCGGGCGGTGGCCCTGGACTCGACGTTTCCCGATCCCCGGTTCTTCCTCATCATGGCCCACCTGAACCTGGGCGAGATGCGCGCGGCCGACTCGAATGCCACGGTGCTGCTTCAGTCCGCTCCGCGTCTCACGCCGTACCAGCGGGCCACGCTCGACTGGATGGTCGCGAGTATTCGGGGCGATCGGGCGGGTGCGCTCCGGGCGGCACGGGCACGGGGTGGCGTGTGGGATCTGGCGGTCGAGGCGCTCTACGCCAACCGCCCGCACGAGACGATCGAGATCCTGCGCGGCCGTGACGGTCTGGCGCTGCCGGAGTTCTACTTCAAGTGGCACTCCCTGATGGAAGCGCTCCACATGGTGGGCGACCACGCGAGCGAGCTGAGGGAAGCGCGCCGGGCGGCCGAGGTGCACCCCGGTCAACTGCTCTTCCTCCGCGACGAGCTGCAGGCGCTCGCGGCGCTGGGCCGCGTCGCGGACGTCGACGAAACACTCGATCGGAGACTGCCCACCTCATTGCCGTACTGGGATCTGGCCGATCTGACGCTGTCGGCGGCAGCGGAGCTCCGGGCGCACGGCCATCGCGATGCGGGACGGCGCCTGGCCGAGCGTCTCGTGGAGCGGCTCGACTTCCAGCGTCATGGGGAGGCCGACGCGATGCCGTTGCGGTGGCAGCGCGCCATGGCCCGGTACGCCGCGGAACGGTGGGACGACGCCCGCGGCCTGTTCGACTCCCTGTCGGCGGCCACACCGCGTGACGTGAACGTGCGTGGCTATCGGGGTGTGCTGGCCGCGCGACTCGGCAATCGCGAGGAGGCGCGCCGGATCAGCGACGAGCTCGAAGGCTTGGCCGATCCGTACGACCACGGCCGCGACGTGTACTGGCAGGCGTGCATTGCGGCGCAGCTCGGCGAGCGGGACCGGGCCATGGCGCTGCTCCGCGAGGCCTACCGGCGGGGGCGCCGCTTCGGGATCCTGCTGCACCGCGACATGGACCTCGAACCGCTCCGGGGGTATGCGCCGTTCGAGGAATTCCTGGCACCCGCCGGGTAGCGTCCGACCGGCCATGCCGCTGGCGGGGTCTGGCCTCGCTCCCCCGGGGCCAGGAGGCCGCGCGGTCCTGCCGACACCCCGGCTCGGTCCCCTAGTCGTCCGCCGGGAGCACGATCGTCGCCGAGCGCGTTCCGCCGACGGATCGCGCCCGCCTGCAGCAAGCCTGAGTTATGCCGCGCCTTCGCGCGATGGCCGCCATTCCAACGCCAGCTTCCGCTCAGACGCCGCGCAATCCCGCAGGTAGAGGTTGATCAGCGTCTGGTAGGGAATCCCGGTCTCGGCCGCCAAGTCCTTGAAGTACTTGAGCGCCGCCGCATCGAGCCGGATCGTCACCGACTTCTTGAGCCGCTTGGCGTAGGGATTCCGCCGCGCCTTGGAGAAGTCGTACTCCTTTCTCATCGTCGCCACCTCTCGTTGTACCGCCGCTGCTCGGGTTTGGTGGCCTTCCGGGCGGAGATGATCCGAATGATGGCGTCGGCCTTTCGATAGCAGTGCACCACCACCAGCACGCGAAGCCTGGCGCTCAGCCCGAGGAGCACGAAGCGGTCCTCGGCCTCCGAGTGTTCTGGGTCGTCGATGAGCAGCGCATGGTCATCGGCGAACACGCTCTCGGCTTCCTCGAAGGCGACCCCGTGCTTCCGCTTGTTCGCGGTGCTCTTGGTGGGATCCCATTCGAACCGGAGCTCGGCCACACCGCAACGTACATACGGTGTATGTACTTAGTCAATGGTGACGCGCGGCATAACGTCTTTGGGCTTCTGCTGCGGGCATCGTCTCTCCAGCAGCAACGTGTGTCAACGACGTTGGCGGGGAACCCGCCACGCGAGTGAGCGCAACGCTTGGCGCGCAGCCCGACAGCAACTAGCCCTTGTTATGCGGCCACTTCTACATACGTGGCGTAGGTGTGGGGCTCGGGCACCTTGTGCCCCTCCTGCCGGAGTCCGTCGAGATGAAACTCGATCGCCTCACGCATCGACCGCTCCACATCATCGCGGTTCGGGCCGGTGGCGATACAGCCTTCGAGGTCCGGCGAGTAGGCGGAGTATCCGGTAGCGGTCTTTTCCACAACGATGAGGAGTTTCATGGCTTCAACCCCGCCTGCTTCAGCACGCTGTTGAGAGTTCCCGGAGCCAGATCGTCGCTTGGCTTGCCCGCGATGGTGACGAGGCCCGGTTTCTCGGGATGCTTGTACTGCTCATGGCTGCCGCGGGTGCGGGCAAGAACCCACCCATCCTGCTCCAACAGCCGGATGACATCCCGAACCTTCATTGAGGAAAGATCGCGACTTACCGCGACCCCGGCAACGTGGCCGCCTAACGATTAGCGCTTGAGCTGCGGGCGCGCTTGCCCGGGCTACACAACTCAATGATTCCTTCGCGGTCGCGATGGCGCCAGGCGTCGCCGGGCGCTCGGCCTCCCGAGCGCCCGCCAGCTCCAAGCGCGGGTTAGGCCGCGCAGCGAGCGTCCGTCACGCGCCGAACTGCCGCAAGTGGTGGTCGAGGTGCTTGGCCTGTAGCCTACTCGCGAACTTCCCGCCCGCCGCACCCCACGTGGGATCGACCGGCCACGCGGCATTCAGGGGCCGACTCGTGAACTTGGCGATCAGGCCCCTGCACCGGGCTCGTTCAGCCTCGAAATCGTGGTTACCCTTCGCCACGGCCCCCGTGTTCGTCGGTGCAGACTTGGGCCACGGCAGGTAGAGTAACATGAACCTCATGAGGGGCAGGGGCAGCGGAGTCTTCTGGCTGGGCATCGAACCCTCTCCCAGTGCTGCTGCCAGAAACTCGTTGACGTGCCAGAGCATCTGATCGGGGTTCATGGACCCCCACTGGCGAGGCGAGTCCTGGCGCAGCGTACTCAGGCGAGTCTCGATGGCACTTCGGACGGCTGGATCGTGAAGCAGCGGCATTCGAACCTCCAAGACACCGCAAGTCAACTACGAACTGGCGACGCGTGATCGGCCGCGCGGCCTAGCGGACCTGGGCTTCAGCGGCGGGCGCTAGAGCCATCCAGGCGATTCGTCTGGCCGATGACCTGCTCATGGAGCCCTCCAGGCGCACAATTCTCAGCCCGGCGGGAGTGACCGGCCGGTGCAAACCCGCGTTAGGCGGGCGGACGGGCCGCGTGTTCCGCCAAGTAGCTTGCCAGCCTCGCCCTCGCGTCTTCATACGTGCCGTAGATGCCCGTCATGGCAAGCTCGAAGCTGTCACTGAGCGCCCACGGCTCGAAACCGAACTCTCCTTCGGGCAAGTATCCTAGCGCCGCCATATTGTAGACCAACGTGGCTATCGCGTCGGCCGTAAGCCGATCCTCGTTCAACTCATCATGTAGCTGTCTCAGCACCTCACGCGCGACCTCGACCGGACGTGACTCCCCTGGAACCGCCATGAGCAGCTCCGCGATCCGCGACCGGTCCAGTCGCTCTCCAAGCGCGACGTCAATGATCTCGCCCGGCGGAGCAGGATCCGCAGCGATGATCTGATCCGCCCATGTCACGGCATCTGCGACCGAGCGATAGCCTGCTGCGATTGCGAAACGAAGAGCGTCAGCGGACTTCCTGTATGACGTCATGACGAGTCCGGCCGCCTAACGACCCAAGCTCAGCGACCCGGCGCACGGGGCGCAACGATTGCAACTGCGACGTCGCCGCCGGGTTCGCTGCAGCGCATGGCTAGGCCGATGCAAGATACTCTTCACACTTCTTCAGTCCTTTCTCTGCCTGCTCTCGGTATGGCGCGTTGTCTGTCTTCTTGGCCTCGGCAAGAACAAGCGCATAAGCCTTCGCTGCGGCCTTGAAGTCTCCCAGCGTGAGCAATGTCAACGCTCGGATATTGAGGGTGGTGATGTCGTGCGGCCAAATCTCCAAAGAGATGTCGAAATAACGGACTGCATCGCGCAATCGAGCCGGATGAATCATGCCCTTTGGGTCGGATGGATTCTCTGCCCAGCCTCTCGGAATCTTCGGCGCTCGCGGCGCGCTTCCCTTGTTGAAGTGGCTGTAACCGAGCCGAAAGACCGCCGTGCCAGCGTTGAACCGAACCTTGTCGAATTCTGGCGAAGTGCTCATCGGCCTAACCTGTGCTTGACCTGCGAACGACGGCCGGATCCCGCCCCCCGCAGCCCAGATCCTTATTCCTGCGGAGCACTACCGCCACGGCACGCGCCGGGCCCGCATGGCGTTCACCGCCCGAACGCCAAGCCAGGATCGGCGATACGCCGCCCACCCAATCGTCCGGCCGATGCCTGCTCCCCCGGCGAGACAGTGCGTCCTGCCAGAATATCACTGCGCGCCCCGCCGCAGAAACCAGCCCGTACCGGCTTATCATTGCGAACACGCTCGGATGAGGATTTCGCACGCGCGGCATCCCGCCAAGATGGCGGACCAGCCGCACGCCCCCCGGCCTCTCAGGCCAAGGTGCGGACGGCCAGCCCACCCCACAAGCCCCCTGCTATCAGTGGTGCGTCATGCAGGCGAAGGATCTTGGTCGCGCGTCCGTCCAGCCGCCGTGCGTGATCGCCTCCACGGCGCGGGCCACACCGTCCTCCGCGCGCAGCCGGTCGCCCAGGGCCAGAGCCCGCCGCGCCACGGCGTCGTCCCGCACGGCGATGCGGATGGCCCAGGCCAGCCGGTCGAGCGTGAGCCGGCGATGGGGGATGGGGGGAGGCCCGACCCCAAGCCCGGCCACGCGCCCAGCCCAGAAGGGCTGGTCGGCAAAGAAGGGCACCACCACCGCGGGACGCCCCGCGCGCATGGCCGCGGCGGTCGTGCCGGCGCCCCCATGATGGACGACCGCGGCCACGCGGGGGAACAGCCAGTCGTGCGGGATGTCGTCGACCGCGAGCACCTGGTCGGGGAGCGACACTGTCGTCTCGCCCATCCACCCCGTCGCGAGGATGCCCCGCACACCCGCGCGCCGCAGCGCGCCCAACACCAGGTCGGTCGTCGCGGCCGGATCCCGCGGGACCATGCTGCCGAAGCCCACGTACACGGGCGGCGGCCCCGACGCGAGGAACCGCGCCACGCGGGGCGGCGGGCTCCACCCGGCTGGACGGTCCAGGAACCAGTAGCCAGTGAGCTGGTACCACGGCGGCCAGTCCGTCGGCTTCGGCAGCACGAGGGGGCTGAAGCCGTAGAGCACCGGCGTGCGCCGCGTCTGCATCAGGCGGAACGGGCCGCGCAGGGGCAGTGGGCGGAGCGCCAGCGACTCACGCCGCCACGCGTTGAGCGCGGGACGGAGCGCCTGCCACACGAGCTGCTCGGTCAGGATGTGGGTGGCCAGGTTGTAGGCGCCGCCCGGACTCTCCCGGGCCGCGGCCGGCAGGGCGGGGAACGCGCGCGTGCGCGTGGCCGGCTGGACGGCCGCCATCCAGCTCGGCACGCCGAGCGCCTCGGCCACGTGCCAGGCCGCGAACGCGAGGGGCGCGAACACGATGGCGTCACTCCCGGCGCACGCGGCCTGCACGTCGTCCAGGTAAGGCCTGAGGAGCGGTCGGAACAGGCGCAGAAAACGATGCGCGAAGCGGATGGTGCTCTCGCCCGAGGCCAGCCACTCGGCCCCGGCGCGGCCCCGGATCAGCTCGCGGGGATCCCCCTCGAGCGGACGGAAGGCGAGCCCGCGCTCCTCGATGGTGTCGCGGAACCGCGCGTGCGTGGCCAGTCGCACGTCGTGGCCGGCGGCGCGCAGGCCGGCCCCCAGCGCGAGGTATGGCTGGACGTCGCCGCGCGATCCGACGGTGAGTACCGTGATACGCATTTCGTGGCCTCCGGGGGCCCTGCCCCCGCACGGCGCGCGCATCAGGGCAGGTACGCCCGGATGCGCGCGAAGTACTGGTCATGAAAGTCGGCGACCGATAGGCCGAACATCGCCGCGAACGCACTGCTGAAGCTCGTGCCGTCCCGCATGTCGAGGAACACATCCCGGACGTCCCGCAGCGACCGGCCCAGGCCGGCGTCGTCCAGCGCGTACCGCATGGTGAGCTCGAACATGGGGTTGAAGTACTGCACACCCGCGTTCTCGATGTCCGGCAGGATGTCGTTGTCGATGGCAATGGGGTTCCACTCGCCGAACTCCGCGATCCGCTGGTCGAGCGCCGCCTCGGTCCAGATGCTGCGCTCGGCGTCGAGCGCCGACACCACCTCCGCCAGCCCTTCCTCGAACCAGGTGTGCGTGGAGTACGAGTGAGTCGAGCCGACGAGCACGTTCTGCAGCG
>Ga0224505_10002800_pt1 | contig 10099 bp, 6 predicted proteins | sample SF_Jan12_sed_USG_FD_169102 | JGI IMG/M metagenome (GOLD analysis project Ga0224505, IMG submission 169102) | Sediment microbial communities from San Francisco Bay, California, United States - SF_Jan12_sed_USGS_4_1 | ecosystem: Environmental > Aquatic > Marine > Sediment | place: USA: California...
GGTGCAGGACAAGGACCCGGTGATCCTGTCCGGCTCCGCCAGCGACCTGTTCGAGATCCCGCGCACCGGGCGGGTGGGTGTCCTGCAGGCGCTGGCGTGGGCGTCGGCGAACGACGTCGTGGAGGCGCTTCCGGAGGGACTGGCGACCGACCTGCCGGAGCGGGGTCGGTCCCTGTCCGGCGGCCAGCGGCAGCGGCTCGCGCTGGCGCGGTCGCTGGTCGCCGACCCCGACGTCCTGGTCCTCGACGAGCCGACGAGCGCCGTCGACACGCACACCGAGGCGCGCATCGGGCTGGGCCTGCGCGCGGCCCGAGAAGGCCGGACCACGGTCGTGTTCACGACCAGCCCGCTGCTCCTCGAGCACGCCGACGTCGTGGCGTTCGTCCAGTCCGGGACCGTCGTGGTGACCGGCAGCCACCGGGACCTCATGCGGTCGACTCCGGCCTACCGGGCCACCGTGGTGCGGGGGGTCGGATGAAACCCCCCGAACCGTTCGACATGACCAGCCCCGCTCAGGCCGCGCTGCTGCCGGTGTCGGAGCCACCTGAGGTGCGCCGGCATGTCCGTCGGCTGCTGCGCCGCCATGCCCGCCTGTTCGGCTGGCTCATCGCGCTGAACTCGGTGGCCGCCATCGCGTCCGTCGTCGGGCCGCAGGTCCTCGGAGGCGTGGTCCAGCGGCTCCAGGACGGCGACACGTCGACCACCTTCGCCAACCGGGCGGCACTGATCTTCCTGGCGGCCCTGATCGTCCAGACCGCGTTCACCCGGTTCGCCCGGCTGCGGGGCGCGGTGCTCGGCGAGACCATCCTCGCCGACCTGCGCGAGAGCTTCCTGCGTCGGGTGGTCGTCCTGCCGCCTGGGGTGGTGGAGCGGGCCGGGACCGGCGACCTGGTCACCAGGACCACCACCGACGTCGACCGGCTCTCGTGGGCGGTCCGGATGGCGGTGCCCGAGATCACCATCGCCTTCGGCACGGCGGTCTTCGTGCTCGGCGCGCTGGTGCTCACCGCTCCGGCGATGGCCCTGTCCTGGCTGGTCGCCCTGCCGCCGATCGTCGTGGTCATGCGCTGGTACTTCCGACGTGCGCCCCAGGCGTACCGCCGCGAGATGGCCGGCTACGCCAGCGTCAACGCGGAGGTGGCCGAGGCCGTCGACGCCGGCCGCACCCTGGAGGCCTACCGGCTCGGCCCGGCGCGGGTGGACCGCACCGACGCGACGATCAAGCGCTGGATCTCGTGGGAGCGCTACACGATGTTCCTCCGGACGGTGTTCTTCCCGTCCGTCGAGATCGCCTACGTCATGCCCCTGGCTGCCGTGCTCGCTCTGGGTGGGTACCTGTACACGCAAGGACACGTCGATCTCGCCCAGGTGACCGCGGCGGTCCTGTACACCCAGATGCTCATCGAGCCGGTCGACACGATGCTGATGTGGTACGACGAGCTGCAGGTCGGCCAGGCGTCGCTGGCCCGGCTGCTGGGCGTGAACGAGGTGCCCGACCCCGAGACCGACGACCACGAGCCGACCGACGCGGAGATCGTCGCGCGCCAGGTCCGGTTCGGCTACCGGGACGGCCGGGACGTCCTCCACGGCGTCGACATGGACGTCGAGCCGGGCGAGCGCATCGCAATCGTCGGGCCCTCCGGCGCGGGCAAGTCGACGCTGGGCCGCCTCCTGGCGGGGCTGCACCGACCACGCTCCGGCTCCATCGAGATGGGCGGCGTCGAGCTGGGCCGGCTCCCCACCGAGACGGTCCGTCGGCACGTTGCGCTGGTCACGCAGGAGCACCACGTGTTCGTCGGGACCGTGCGCGACAACCTGCTGCTGGCCCAGCCCGCGGCCACCGACACCGACCTCTGGTCTGCGCTGGCAGCCGTCGACGCGACCGACTGGGTGTCCGTGCTGCCGTCCGGGCTGGACTCCCGAGTCGGCACGGGAGGCGGACGACTGAGCCCGGCGCAGGCCCAGCAGCTGGCGCTTGCTCGCCTGGTGCTGGCCGACCCGCACACCCTGGTCCTCGACGAGGCGACCTCGCTGCTCGACCCGCGCGCCGCCCGCCACCTGGAGCAGTCCCTGGGGGCGGTGCTGGAAGGCCGGACGGTCATCGCGATCGCCCACCGGCTGATGACCGCCCACGACGCCGAGCGGGTGATCGTCGTCGAGGACGGTCGCATCGCCGAGGCGGGCAGCCACGACGCCCTCGTCGCCGCCGGCGGTGCCTACGCGGCACTGTGGCGGTCGTGGCGGGACGAGGGCTGACCGTGCCGTCGTGGGTGCCGCCCGCTCAGGGCAGCCGCAGGGCCCCCGGCGCGTCAGCGGGAACCGCGGGACCACGCGGTGCGACGGCGGGCACCGGCCGATAGCCCGTGCCGGGCTCCGGGCGGGGGTCGGCGTCGCCCCGGTTGGGCCACATCGCGAACGCCCGCTCGGCCTGGGCAGTGATCGTGAGGGCCGGGTTCACGCCGAGGTTCGCCGACACCGCAGACCCGTCCACGACGTGCAGCCCCGGATGGCCGAAGGCACGAAGGTAGGGGTCGACCACCCCGGAGTCCGGACCGTCCCCGATGACGCAGCCGCCGATGAAGTGGGCCGTCATCGGCGCACCCACCAGCTCCCCGAGGTTGCCGCCGGCCTGCCCGCCCATGACCGCCGCCGCCCGTCGGGCGACGTCGTCGGCGGCAGGTAGGTAGGGCGGGTTCGGCTCGCCGTGGCCGGGCTCCGACGTGAGCCACCCGCCCAGCAGCCCCCGCCGCCGGGACACCGACACGGAGTTGTCCCGGCTCTGCATGGCCAGCAGGATGACCGCCCGCTCGGCCCACCCGCGCAGGTCGTACACCCGCGCCAGCCGCGCCGGGTCTCGCCGCACGGCGCGCGCCCACTGACGCAGCCTGCTCCCACCGGCGCCGTCCGGCAGCACCGTCGACAGCAGGGCCATGAAGGAGCTGCCGTGGCCGTAGCGGACCGGCTCCAGGTGGGTGCCGTCCTCGGTACGGATCGACGACGTGATCGCGACGCCACGGGAGTAGTCCGTGGCTGCGCCGACCGGTGCCACCGCCCCGAGCAGGGCCTCGGAGTTCGTGCGGGTGAGCTCGCCGAGCCGAGGGGACAAGGCGGGCAGGTGCCCGGTGTCGCGCATGCGGTGCAGCAGGTTCTGCGTGCCGTAGGCCCCCGCGGCCATCACGACGTGGTCGGCGAGGAACGTGGTCCGGCGGCTCCCGAGCCACGAGCCGGCGGGGACGGTGTCCACGGCGAAGCCCCCCGACCCCAGCTCACGGACGGCCGTGGCACGCGTGTCAGGGACGACCCGGACGCCGAGCCGCTCGGCGAGGTGCAGGTAGTTCTTCACCAGCGTGTTCTTGGCGCCGTGTCGGCACCCGGTCATGCAGCCTCCGCACTCCAGGCAGCCGGTGCGGTCCGGGCCGGCTCCCCCGAAGTACGGGTCGGCGACGGTGCGTCCGGGCTCGCCGAAGAAGACTCCCACGGGCGTCAGCCGGAAGCTGCTCCCGATGCCGAGCTGGTCGGCGACCTCGCGCATGACCTCGTCCGCCGGCGTCAGCGACGGGTTGTCGGTGACGCCCAGCATCCGGCGTGCCTGGTCGTAGTAGGGCGCGAGCTCGGTCCGCCAGTCGGTGATCTCACGCCACTGCGGGTCGTCGAAGAACGCGTCGTCCGGCTGGTACAGCGTGTTGGCGTACACCAGGGAACCGCCGCCGACGCCGGCGCCGGCCAGCACCACCACGTCACGCAGGCGATGGATCCGCTGGATCCCCCGCAGTCCGAGCCGCGGCGCGAACAGGAAGCGGTGCAACCGCCACGACGTCCGGGCGTGCTGCTCGTCGCTGAACCGGCGACCGGCCTCCACGACGACGACGCGGTAGCCCTTCTCGGCGAGGCGGAGCGCCGCGACCGAGCCGCCGAACCCGGACCCGACGACGACCACGTCGTACGAGTAGCCGCTCACCGCCGACCGAGAGCCTTCATGGCCTTCAACCAGGCAACCGTCCCGCGCGTGTACTGCTCGTGCGGGATGAACGGCGGCGCCGCGTAGTTGGTGAACAGCGCTGTCGCCACGGTCTGCGGCTCGGTGTACTTGAGCAGCCCGGCAGCGCCGTGGCGGCGGTCCAGGCCACTGTCCTTCATGCCGCCCATGGGGGCGTCGATGCTGCCCCAGGTGGCGGCATACCCCTCGTTGACGTTCACCGTGCCGGCGTGGATGCCACGGGCCATCCGCCCCGCGGCGGCCAGGTCTCGGCTCCAGATGCTGGCGTTCAGCCCGTACGGCGAGTCGTTCGCCAGCCGCACCGCCTCCCGCACCGTGGTGAAGCGGTACACCGACACCACCGGCCCGAAAGTCTCCTGGTCACAGACCGCCATGTCCGGCCGGACTCCCTCCAGCAGGGTCGGCGCGTAGAAGTACGGGCCCAGCTCGGGCAGCGCTCGTCCGCCGGTGAGAACGCGGGCGCCCCGGGCGACGGCGTCGTCGACGTGGGCAGCGACCCGCTCCAGCTGCGCCTGGCTGATCAGCGAGCCCATCTCTGCGGTGAAGGCGAACTCGGCCGTCATCGGCATGCCCTCGACCCGGCGCACGAGCCGGCTGACGAAGTCGTCGTACACCTCGTCGGCGACGTACAGCCGCTCCGCCGAGACGCACAGCTGGCCGGCCGACGAGAAGGCGCCGTGGACGGTTCCCTCGACGGCGCGCGTGAGGTCGGCATCCGCCATCACGATCGACGCGTTCTTCCCGCCCAGCTCCAGGGACGAACCGACGAGGCGGCCGGCGGCGCGCTGCGCCACGGTCCGGCCGGTCGCGGTCGACCCGGTGAAGCTCACGTAGTCGGCGCGGTCCACGACTTCGGGGCCGAGCTCGGGCCCGGAACCGGCGACGACCTGGAACAGCCCTTCGGGGATCCCGGCACGGCTCAGCAGCTCGGCGGACAGCAGCGCCGAGTACGTCGTCTGCAGGTCCGGCTTGAGCACGACCGCGTTGCCGGCCGCGAGCGCCGGGATCGCGTCGCACAGCGACAGCACCACCGGGAAGTTCCAGGGGGCGATGATTCCGACGACGCCCTTGGGGTGCCGCTGCTCCCGGGTGACGGTCAGTACCGGGACAAACCCGGCCCGCCGGCGCGGGCGCAGCGTCCGGCCCGCCGTGCGCGCGTAGTACCGCGCGTTGAGCGCGATGTCGACGACCTCTTCGAAGGCATGGATGCGGGCTTTCCCCGTCTCCAGCTGGACGACGTCCATGACCTCGTCCCGACGGTCGATGACCACGTCGTGGAGCCGCAACAGGTGCCGTGCGCGGTCGGTCATCGACCGGCGCTGCCAAGCGGCCTGGGCCGCCCGTGCCGTCCGGAAGGCAAGGTCGACGTCGTCAGCCGTCGACAGCGGGTAGCCGGGCAACGGCTCGCCGGTGAACGCGGCCAGCGGCACGTGCACCCGCGCCCTCGGCGAGGTCACCAGGCGGCGTGCCAGCTGCTCGAGACGAGCGGGCGACAAGGACTGCGGCAGGCTCACCGACCGAGTCAATCACAGCCCCCGGAGCCGCCACCTACGCGCTCGGCTCGTGCTCGACCCCGTCCGTCCTGTCACCCCAGGCGGGAGGGCGCTCCTGGTAGGCCGCCACCTGGCGGCGAAGCTCGACGCGGTCCCACCCCAGCGGTCCGGCCATGAGCTCAGCCACCGCCGTCGCCGCAGGCCGGGCGCCGTCGGGGACCTCGGTGCCCAGCCGGGTCCGACGGTTCATGACGTCGTCGACGGTCAGCGGACCCTCCTCGGCGGCAGCGTGCACGATCTCGGCCGCCAGGTACGCGGCCCCTTCCACCACCGGCTCGGCGAGCTCGGGCGCCTCGTCCAGCAGCGCCAGCACCCTCGTGGTCTGGTCACCGTGGCGCCGCAGGAGATGCTCGATGACCGGCAGCGGCAGGCGGTGCGTCGCCGTCAGCCGGTGCCGGTCCTCCCACAGCCGCGGGAAGCCCTCGGCCCCGACCAGCGGGACACCCGCGGTCCGCGACGGGCCGGGGCGGCGCATCTCCGGAAGCTCCGCGACGGCCGCGTCCACCACGTCGGAGGCCATCACGCGGTAGGTCGTGTACTTGCCGCCGGCCACCGACACCAGCCCCGGCGCGAGCCGGCTCACCACGTGCTCCCGGGAGACCTTGGTCGTGTCCTGCACATCAGCGTCGGTGACCAACGGACGTAGTCCGGCGTAGACCCCGACGACGTCTTCGTGGGTGAGCGGAGTGCGCAGCCAGCGGTTGGCCTCGGTGAGCAGGAAGTCCACGTCGCGGCGGTCCACCTCGACGCCGCTCTGGTCGACGTCGAGCGACCCGTGCCAGATGGTGTCGGTCGTTCCGACGAGCCAGTTGGCCCCCCAGGGCAGCAGGAACAGGACGCTCGTCGACGTGCGAGCGATCAGCGCCGTCTGCCCATCGATCGCCCGCCTCGGCACGACGAGGTGGACTCCCTTGCTGGGGGTCACGACCGTGCCGCCAGTGTCACCGTCCAGCAGCGTCCGCGTTCGGGCCCCCCACACCCCGGTGGCGGCGACCACCGTCCGCGCCGACAGCGCCACCGGAGTCTTCGCGAGGCGGTCCCAGCCCTGCACGCCCACCACCCGGTCGCCGTCGCGTCTGAAGCCGGTGACCTGCACCCGGGACGCCGCGAGCGCGCCGTGCGCCACGGCGGTGCGCACGGTCGCCAGGGTGTGGCGCGCGTCGTCGATCTGCGCGTCGAAGAAGGTCAGCGCACCGACCAGCGCACCCGGGTCGAGCGCCGGGAACATGCGCAACGCGGCACGGCGGGTCAGATGGCGGTGCCCGGGCAGCGTGCCGCCACCGGCACCGAAGCGGGCGAGGACGTCGTAGAGCGCGACGCCCGCGCCGACGTAGGGCCGCTCCCAGCCCTTCGTGAGCGGGAAGACGAACCGCACCGGCCGCACCAGGTGAGGGGCCAGCCGCTCGAGGAGCAGGCCACGCTCGGCCAGTGCCTCGTGCACCAGCCCGAACTCACCGTGCTCGAGGTAGCGCAGGCCGCCGTGGGCCAGCCGCGAGGACCGGGACGACGTCCCGCCCGCCCAGTCGCCCTGCTCGACGATGCCGACGGTGAGACCGCGCGTGGCGGCGTCGAGTGCCGCCCCGGCCCCCACGACGCCGCCACCGACCACCAGCACGTCGACCGTGCCGTCGGCCAGCTGAGCCAGCGCCCGCCGACGCTGCAGGGGGTCGAGCGGACCCGTGCTCACGAAGCGTTCACGGACGGATGGTGACCGCGACCCGCTGGAACTCCTTCAGGTCGGAGTAGCCGGTCGTCGCCATCGCACGTCGCAGCGCTCCGAACAGGTTCATGGAGCCGTCCGGCGCCTGCGACGGGCCGACCAGCACCTGCTCGAGCGTTCCGGTGGAGCCGACCGCGACCCGCTCGCCGCGTGGGAGCACGGCATGGTGCGCCTCGGTCCCCCAGTGGAACCCGCGCCCCGGGGCGTCCGACGCTCGTGCCAGGGGGGATCCCATCATGACCGCGTCGGCACCACAGGCGATGGCCTTGGCGATGTCGCCACTACGACCGACCCCGCCGTCGGCGATGACGTGCACGTACCGGCCGCCGGACTCGTCGAGGTAGTCACGCCGCGCAGCCGCGACGTCGGCGACCGCGCTGGCCATGGGCACCTGGATGCCCAGGACGTCGCGGGTGGTGTGCGCGGCGCCGCCCCCGAAGCCCACCAGCACCCCCGCCGCTCCGGTGCGCATGAGGTGGAGCGCGGCGGTGTAGGTGGCCACTCCCCCGACGACCACGGGCACGTCGAGCTCGTAGATGAACTGTTTCAGGTTCAGCGGCTCGGCCTGGCTGCTGACGTGCTCGGCCGACACCGTCGTGCCCCGGATGACGAACAGGTCGACGCCGGCGTCCACGACCGCCTTCCACAGCTGCTGGGTGCGTTGCGGCGACAGCGCAGCCGCGGTGGTCACCCCGGACTCCCGGATCTGTGCGATCCGGCTGACGATGAGGTCCTCGCGGATCGGGGAGGCGTAGATCTCCTGCATCCGGGGGGTGACCTCGTCATCGGCCAGCGACGCGATCTCGTCCAGGAACGGCTCCGGGTCGTCGTAGCGGGTCCACAGTCCCTCAAGGTTCAGGACGCCGAGACCACCGAGCCGACCCATCGCGATGGCGGTGTGCGGGGAGACGACCGAGTCCATGGGCGCGCCGAGAAGCGGCAGCTCGAACCGGTACGCGTCGAGCTGCCAGGCGATGGACACCTCCTCGGGGTCCCTCGTGCGGCGGTGGGGCACGATCGCGACGTCGTCGAAGCCGAACGCCTCGCGCCCACGCTTGCCACGACCGATCTCGATCTCTGCCATGTGTGCGACTCCTCCGACGGGGTCAGCGCTCGGTGTAGTTCGGGGCCTCGACGGTCATCTGCACGTCGTGCGGGTGGCTCTCCCGCAGCGAGGCGGAGGTGATCCGCACGAATCGCCCCTTCTCCTGCAGCTCGGGAACCGTCCGCGCCCCGATGTAGAACATCGACTGGCTCAGTCCCCCGATGAGCTGGTGCGCAACGCCGGCGAGCGGTCCGCGGTACGCAACCTGGCCCTCGATGCCCTCTGGGACCAGGTGCTCGTCCATGGCGACCTCAGCCTGGAAGTAGCGGTCCTTGGAGTAGGACTTCCGGCCTCGACCCGACATCGCGCCGAGCGAGCCCATGCCGCGGTAGGACTTGAACTGCTTGCCGTTGACGAAGACCAGCTCTCCCGGCGACTCCTCGCATCCGGCGAGCAGCGATCCCACCATCACAGACTCGGCGCCGGCGACGATGGCCTTGGCGATGTCTCCGGAGTGCTGCAGCCCGCCGTCGGCGATCACCGGCACACCGGCTGGGCGACAGGCCTGCCACGCCTCGTGTACCGCGGTGACCTGCGGCGCACCGACTCCCGTGACCAGCCTGGTGGTACAGATCGAGCCCGGCCCGACACCGACCTTGACCGCGTCGGCGCCCGCGTCCACGAAGGCCTGCGCGCCGGAGCGGGTGGCGACGTTGCCGCCGATCAGCTGGACGTTGCGCGTCGCCGGGTCGGTCTTCAGTCGGCGCACCATGTCCAGGAGCAGGCGGACGTGCCCGTGCGCGGTGTCGGCCACGAGGACGTCGACGCCGGCCTCGATCAGCGTGGTGGCGCGCTCCCAGGCGTCGCCGAAGTAGCCGATGGCGGCGCCCACCATCAGGCGGCCCTGCCCGTCCTTCGATGCGTGCGGGAACTGTTCCGACTTCACGAAGTCCTTGACCGTGATCAGCCCGTGCAGCCGACCCTCGTCGTCCACCAGCGGCAGCCGCTCCCGCTTGTGCTTGCGCAGCAACGTCGTTGCCTCGTCACGGGAGATGCCGACCGGCCCGGTGATGAGCGGGCTCGGCGTCATCACCTCGTCGACCTTGGTGGTGGCCCACTCGGCGACGGGGACGAACCTGAGGTCGCGGTTGGTGATGATCCCCAGGAGGCGCTGGTCAGCGTCGACCACGGGGAGGCCGGACAGCCGGTACTCGCCGCACACCTGGTCCAGCTGCTCCAAGGTGGCGTCGGGCCCAATCGTCACCGGGTTGGAGATGATCCCGGTCTGCGTCCGCTTGACCAGGTCGACCTGGTACGCCTGGTCGGCGATCGACAGGTTCCGGTGCAGCACCCCGAGCCCGCCCTGCCGGGCCATGGCGATGGCCATCCGAGACTCGGTGACGGTGTCCATCGCGGCCGACACGAGCGGCACCTTGAGCGAGATCTCCCGCGTCAGCCGCGAGGTGGTGTCGATCTCCGAAGGGACCAGGTCGGACTCGCCGGGGAGCAGGAGGACGTCGTCGAAGGTCAGACCGATGGTCGCGAACGGCTCGGGAACGACGGGATCCATGGCACCTTCCGCATGCAGCCGGGTGGAGGCACCTCACTGTACCGACGCCGGCGGCGCCTCACCGACGCCCACTCCTGCTGGTGGTCGGTCCGGTCCCGTGCTGGCGGGCGCGTCGACCGGACGGCTGGTTCACTCGGTGGGGGCCCGCGGTCACGCCCTCAGATCATTGCTGCGAGTCCTGGTCCGAGCCACTGCCCGAACCCTGGTCGGAACC
>Ga0224505_10002801_pt1 | contig 10099 bp, 9 predicted proteins | sample SF_Jan12_sed_USG_FD_169102 | JGI IMG/M metagenome (GOLD analysis project Ga0224505, IMG submission 169102) | Sediment microbial communities from San Francisco Bay, California, United States - SF_Jan12_sed_USGS_4_1 | ecosystem: Environmental > Aquatic > Marine > Sediment | place: USA: California...
ACTCCGGCCCCAAGACCGCAGTCGCCGAAGGCGACGGGTTCGTGGTCGGCGGCATGGCGAAGGGGGCGGGGATGATCCACCCCAGGCTGGCGACCATGCTCGCCGTCCTCACCACCGACTACCCGCTCGCCGCCGGCGAGGCCGACCGCTTCCTGCGACCCGCGGTTGAGGTCAGCTTCAACCGGATCTCGGTCGACGGCGACTGCTCCACCAACGACGCCGTGGTGCTGCTCGCCAACGGCGAGTCGGGCGTGGCTCGCACGGCGGCGTCGGACGAGTCCTTCGCCGCGGCGCTGACGACGGTGTGCCGCGAGCTCGCACGCATGATCGTCGCCGACGGGGAGGGCGCCACCGTCGTCCTGGAGATCTCCGTCGCGGGCGCCGCGAGCGACGAGCAGGCCGATGCCATCGCCCGGCGGGTGGCCACGTCCCCGCTCGTGAAGACGGCCGCGTTCGGCCGCGACCCGAACTGGGGGCGGGTGCTGGCCGCGGCGGGCTCCGCGCCGTGGAACGACGGCTTCGCCGAGCTCGACCCCGACCGGCTGAGCGTCTCCTTCGACGGCGTCACGGTCTTCGAGCGCGGCGCGCCGACCGGCCGGGTGCCGCGCCTCGAGGGCACCGCCTGCCGCGTCGAGCTCGACCTCGGCCTCGGGCCCGGCACCTCCGCGTACCTCGCCTCCGATCTCACCTACGACTACGTCCGCATCAACGCGGAGTACACGACGTGAGAGTCGTGCTGAAGCTCGGCGGGCGGGTCGCAGCCGACGCCGCCCGGCAGGCCCGTGCGCTCCGCGGCGACGGCCACGAGGTGATCGTCGTCCACGGCGCCGGCCCGCAGATCACCGAGGAGATGGAGCGCCGCGGCATCGCGCCGACGTTCGTCGGCGGCCGCCGCGTGACCACGGCGGAGGTGCTCGACGTCGTCCACGGCTCGCTGCTGGACGTGAACAGGGCGATCTGTGCCGTGCTCGGCCCGGACGCGGTCTCCCTCTCGGGGCACGAGATCGGGCTTCGCGCCGAGCAGGTGGTCGAGCTCGGCCTCGTCGGGGATCCCGTGCCCTCGGCTCCCGAGGCCGTGCTCTCCGCCCTCGCGGCGGGACAGATCCCGGTGGTCGCGCCGCTCGCCGCGGGCCCGCTGAACGTGAACGCCGACGAGGCGGCGACCGCGCTCGCGGTCGGGCTCGGCGCGGAGCGGATCGTCTTCGTCTCCGACGTCCCCGGCGTGTTGCTCGACGGCCACGTCGTCGCGGAGCTCCGGGCCGACGAAGCGGACGCGATGCTCGACGCCGGCGAGCTCGAGGGAGGCATCGTGCCCAAGCTCGCCGCCGCGGTGGAGGCCGCCCGTGCCGGCGTCCGCGTCTCGATCGGCGCCACGGAGGTGGTCGCGTGACCACGCCCCACCGCCCCGCGCCCGACGCCTCGCGTGACGATCAGGTGCGAGGAGCTCTCGGGGGGAGGGACCGGGTGCTGCCGACCTACGCGCGCGCCGACGTCACGATCACCCGCGGCGAGGGCTGCCGCGTGTGGGACGACGTCGGTCGCGCGTACCTCGACTTCGTGGCCGGGATCGCCGTCGTCGGGCTCGGGCACGGGCACCCGACCGTGACCGCCGCCGCCCGCGAGCAGCTCGACCGCCTCTGGCACGCGTCCAACCTCTACTGGACGGAGCCGATGCTCCGGCTGGCGGAGCTCCTCTCCGATCGGCTCGGCGGCGCGCAGGCGTTCTTCTGCAACTCCGGTGCCGAGGCGAACGAGGCGGCGCTCAAGTATGCGCGCAAGGCGACGGGGCGAGCGCGGATCGTCGCGCTCGAAGGCGGCTTCCACGGGCGCACGCTCGGGGCGCTCTCGGCCACCGGTCAGCCGGGCAAGTGGGAGGGCTTCGGCCCGCTCGTCCCCGGTGTCTCCTTCGCGGCCCCGAACGACGTCGAGGCGCTGGAGCGGGCGGTCACGCCCGGCGGCGACGTGGCGCTGATCATGGTCGAGCCCGTGCTCGGGGAGGGAGGCGTGATCCCGCTCGAGTCGTCCTTCGCGGAAGCGGCGGCCGAGATCGCACGGGAGGTGGGCGCGCTCCTCTGCGTGGACGAGGTCCAGGCGGGCATGGGGCGTACCGGGACGTTCTTCGCGCACGAGGGGCTCTCGCTCGAGCCCGACCTGGTCACGCTCGCCAAGGGCCTCGGCAACGGGCTGCCGATCGGCGCTCTGCTCGTCGCCGACCGCGTCGCCGGGGGGCTCGTGCCCGGCGACCACGGCTCCACCTTCGGCGGCAACCCGGTGGCGGCCGCGGCGGCGTGCGCCGTCGTGGAGGCGATCGACGATGCCGTGCTGGCGAACGTGCGGCAGCGCAGCGCCCAGCTCGCGGACGGGTTGCGCGGGCTGTCGGCGGTGCGGGAAGTGCGTGGCCGCGGCCTGCTGCTCGGCGCGGTGCTCGACCGCGAGGTGGCGCCGCTCGTGGACGCCTGCCGGGGTGAGGGGCTGCTCGTGCTCTCGGCAGGCCCCGACGTGCTGCGGCTCACGCCGCCGCTCGTCGTCACCGCCGAGGAGGTGGACGAGGCGCTCGGGGCGCTCGCCCGGGCGCTCGGGATCTAGTGCATATCCTGCTACCGTTCCGCATACTATGAGCCGTCGCGAGCGTCAGCAGGCGATCCTCGCGTTCGTCGAGGCACGGGCGATCTCGACCCAGGCCGAGCTCGCCGCGGCGCTCCGCGAGCAAGGCCACGACGTCGTCCAGACCACCGTCTCGCGCGACGTCGCCGAGCTCGGGCTGACGAAGGTCCGCGCCCCGTCCGGCCGGCTCGTCTACGCCGTCCCGGGCGCCACCGACGCCGACCGCATGCACGCGATCGCGGCCGCCATGCGCCGGTACGCCACCGGCGTGGAGGCGGCGGGGCCGCTCGTGGTCGTGACCACGCCGTCCGGGTACGCCTCGGCGCTCGCCCAGGTGATCGACGAGGCGCGACACCCTGCCATCGCCGGCACGCTCGCCGGCGACAACACGATCTTCCTCGTGCCGCGGGACGGCACCACCCCCGCCGTCCTGCGCGACGAGCTCGACGGGCAGCTGTCCGGCGAGGGCGCCTGAAGGCCCCGCTCCGCGGTCGCGGCCGCTCGTGCCCGATGCCACCTGGCCTCGCGGCGGCGGGACTGCCCCTACAATCCCGGCGTGAGCCTGTGGGCCGGACGCGTCGAGGGCTCCCTCGACCCAGCGGTGTGGGAGTTCCTCCGCTCGGACGACGCCGAGCTGTTGCCGTACGACTGCGAGGCCACGGCCGAGCACGCGCAGCGGCTCCGTGCAGCCGGGCTCCTGACCGAGGCGGAGCTCGCGGAGGTCGAGGCGCGCCTCGCCGAGATCGCGCAGGACCCCGCCACCTACACCGACGCCGACGAGGACGTGCACACGGCGATCGAGCGGGCGCTCGGCGACGTCGGCCGCAAGATCCACGCGGGACGCTCCCGCAACGACCAGGTCGCCGCTGCTCTCCGCCTCTACGTGCTCGACGCCTGCGCCGAGGCACGGGAGGAGATCGACGCGCTGGCGCTCGTCGCCCTCTCCTTCGCCGAGAGCGAGGCCGACACCCTGATGCCCGGCTACACGCACCTGCAGCGCGGCCAGCCGGTGACGCTCGGCCATCACCTGCTCGCCTGGGTGGAGATGCTCGACCGTGACCGTGGCCGCTTCGCCCACGCTGCCGAGGCCGCCGCCGAGAGCCCGCTCGGCGCGGGGGCGCTCGCCGGCTCGACCCTCGGCCTGCCGCCGCCCGCCGGGCAGATGCCGAACTCGATCGACGCCGTCGCCGACCGCGACTTCGCGCTCGACTACCTCTACGCGGCGGCCGTGCTCTTCGTGCACCTGTCGCGGATCGGCGAGGAGCTCGTGCTCTGGTCGAGCAGCGAGTTCGGCTTCGCGCGACTCCCGGAGACGGCGGCCACGGGGTCGTCGATGATGCCGCAGAAGCTCAACCCGGACGTCGCGGAGCTGATCCGCGGCAAGGCCGGCACCGCGATCGGCCGGCTCACGGGCCTGCTCGCCACCGTGAAGGGGCTCCCGCTGGCGTACGATCGCGACCTGCAGGAGGACAAGACGCCGGTGTTCGCCACCCGGCGGGACATCCGGCTCGCCCTCCAGGCGCTCACCGTGCTCTGCAGCGGCGTCGAGGTCGACCGGGAGCGGCTCGCGGCCGCCGCCTCCGACCCGCAGCTGCTCGCCACGGACGCCGCCGAAGCGCTCGTCCGGGAGGGCACCCCGTTTCGGGAGGCGCACGAGCAGGTCGCCGCGTCCGTGCGCGACGGCTCGTTCGCGCCGGACGGGACCGCTGCCGAGAGCGTCGCCGCACGCGACGGCGTCGGCCCCGGTGGCGTCGCCGACGCGATCGCCGAGCTGCGGCGACGCTTCGGCGACAACCTCTGACCCGCTCGGGGACGCGCTCACCGAGCGCGGTGGATGTCACGCTGGCACGCACGCTCGCAGTCGTGTGACACGGGCCGCGCCGGCGGCGTAGATGGGGTGAAACCCACTCAGCGGAGGATCCACCATGAAGCGCATCGTCATCGCCGCACTGCTCCTGCTCGCCGCCGCGGCATTCGCGGGCGTGCTCGGGCCCCAGGGCGCGAGCGCCGAGGAGCCGGCCGTGGCCACCACGGACACCGTGAGCGTCTCCGGCACCGGGTCGGTGAGCGCCGTCCCCGACACCGCCCAGGTCTCGGCGGGCGTCGAGACGCGCGCGGCCACCGCCCGAGCCGCGCTCGACGCCAACTCGACCGCCATGCGCAAGGTGATCGACGCTCTGCGCGCCGCCGGAGGCAAGGACGTCACGACGCAGGTCGTCTCGCTCTCCCCTCGCATGGACGACCAGGGTCGCCCGGACGGGTTCGTGGCGACGAACGTCGTCACCGCGGAGACGAGCCTCGACGACGTGGGCGCGTTGATCGACGCCGCTGTGACGGCCGGCGCGAACACGATCTGGGGCCCGTCGCTCTCTCGCAGCGACCAGGAGCAGCTGTACCGCCAAGCGCTCGAGAAGGCGGTCGCCGACGCGAAGCGGAAGGCCGACGTGCTCGCCGCCGCCACGGGCCGCTCCGTCGGCCGCGTCGTCTCGATCGTCGAGGGCGGCGCCACCCCCGGGCCCCTCTTCGACAGGGTCGCAGGAGCTGCCGAGTCCTCGGTGCCCGTCGTCTCCGGCCCGCAGGACACGACGGCGACGGTCAGCGTCACCTACGAGCTCCGCTGAGCCGGGCGCTGCCGGCGCGGTCGAGGAGCCGGTCCCCACGGGGACCGTCTCCTCGACGGCCGGGCTGGAATCCGCCTCTCGAGGGTGCTACCGTGTCGACCGCGATGCGCCCTCGTAGCTAGGACACCCGCTGCCGGGACCCGCCTGAACGGGTCTCTTCCGCGTCCTGGACCCAACGAGCCTCGAGGAGCATCGGCATGACCCAGACCGAGACATCGCCCACCCGGGCGAGACGAGACGAAGGCCCGCCGGCGGTCGACGTGCTCGACCTCCGCAAGGACTTCCGTCGCCGCCGGAAGCGTGCCGGGGCGGGCGGCGCTGCCCTGGACGGGATCCGTTTCACCGTCGAGCGCGGGGAGTGCGTCGCCGTGCTCGGGCAGAACGGCTCGGGCAAGTCCACACTCGTCCGCGTGCTCTCGACGCTGCTGCTCGCCGACGGCGGCAGCGCCCGCGTGTTCGGGCACGACGTCGTCGCCGACGCGAAGGCGGTGCGGCGACTCGTCAACCGCGTGTCCGTCGAGGCCTCGTTCTTCAAGAAGCTGTCGGCGGCGGAGAACCTGCACTACGCCGCGCGCTTCTACGGGATGACCGCCGGTCAGACGCGGGGGCGGATCCCCGAGATCCTGGGGCGCGTCGGCTTCCCTCCCGAGCGGCGCGGCGAGCCGATGGAGAACCTCTCCCGGGGGATGCAGCAGAAGGTCGCGCTGGCGCGCGCCCTGCTCACCTCGCCCGTGCTGCTGTTGCTCGACGAGCCGACGACCGGCCTCGACCCGCGCTCGAAGCTCGAGGTGCAGTCCTTCGTGCGCGAGGTGCGCGCGGCGCACGACGCCACGATCCTGCTCTGCACGCACGACCTCGTCGAGGCCGAGGCGCTCGCCGACCGCGTCGGCATCCTCGATCGCGGCCGGCTCCTCTGCCTCGAGCCCCCAGCCGCTCTCAGGCGGCGGTACGCCGCGGAGACGCTGGAGGAGGCGTTCTTCACCGCGACCGGCCGGGAGTTCGAGGACGAGCGCCCGCAGGAGGAGGTGACGGCGTGAAAGCCGTGGCCCTGACCCTGAAGCACGAGCTGATCGGCCTCGGCGGCGTCGTCGAGCGCAACGTGTACCTCACGCGGCGCTACATCTGGTGGGACCTCGCCTTCTTCCTGTGGACGGTCGCGAACACGCTCACGATCGTCTTCATCGCAAAGGGGATCGAGGCGACGGGAGGCGAGATCGACGTCGACCGCGCGACCACGACCCTGCTGATCGGCGCCGTCGTCTGGGCCTACCTGGGGATCATCTTCGAGTTCATCACGGAGACGGTCGCCTGGGAGCGCTGGGAGGGGACGATCGAGTACACGTTCATGGCGCCGCTCTCGCGGGCCATGCACCTCGGCGGCACCGGGGTCTTCTCGGTGCTCTACGGGCTCGTCCGCGCGGTGCTGCTGTTCGCCGTCGTCGCGCTGTTCTTCGACCTCGCGCTCGGGGGCGCGAGCTTCGGGGCCGCGCTCGTCGTGCTGCTCGTCGCGTCGGTCTCGTTCTTCGGGATCGGGATCATGACCGCGGTGCTGCCGCTGCTCTCCCCGGAGAAGGGCGCGCAGCTCGGCTTCGTCGCCCAGGGCCTGCTGCTGGTCGTCTCGGGCGTCTACTACCCGGTCTCCGTGCTTCCGGCGTGGATGGAGTGGGTCTCCACGATCTCGCCGGCGACGTACGCGCTGGAGGGCATCCGCGCGGCGATCCTCGACGGCGCGCCGCTCAACTCGTTGTGGCCGCAGATCTGGCCGCTGCTCGTGATCGGCGTGGCCTCGATCCCGCTCGGGCTCTGGGTGTTCTCGCTCGGCGAGCGGCACGCGAAGCGACGGGGGAAGCTGAAGCGGAGCGGCTGATGGTCGAGCTGCGAGCCGTCGCGACCGATACGGACTTCGAGGCGTGGCGCCGCGTCCGCCTCGCCGTGCTGCCGAACGAGCGCGCGGCGACGGTCGCGGAGATGCGCGCGCAGCTCGAGGTCGAGCCGGACCGGGTCTTCCTGCTCGCGCTCCAGGACGCCGACGTGGTCGGAAGCGGGCTCGTCGGCCGGTCGTCCGTCGGCGGCGCGGGGGTGCACCCGCGCGTCCTCCCCGACCGGCGCCGGCGCGGCGTCGGCCGCGTGCTGCTCGACGCGCTCGAGGAGCACGCACGTCGTCAGGGCTACCGGGACGCGGTCAGCCTCGTCGAGGACGACGAGTCGCACGCGTGGGCCGTGCGGCGAGGGTACGCGGAGGTCCAGCGCCAGGTCGAGCAGGTGCGCGAACTGGCACCGGATGAGCCCGCGCCGCCGCCCCGCGCCGACGTCGAGGTCGTCTCCATCGCCGACCGGCCGGAGCTCCTCCGTGACGTGTTCCCCGTCGCGGAGCAGGGCTACGCTGACCTGGCGACGTTCCGGCCCGTGACGGTGACGCTCGAAGAGTGGCTGCGCGAGGAGGCGACGATCCCGGGCGGCTCACTGGTCGCACTCGCTGGCGGCGAGGTCGTCGGCTACACGGGCCTGATCCACGACGCGGGGTCGCCCGAGCGCGCCGAGGACGGGCTGCTGGTCGTGCGCCGGGACTGGCGCGGGCGAGGCCTCGCCATGTACCTCAAGCGGGCGAAGCTGGCGTGGGCCGCGACGCACGGCATCCGGCGGGTGGTGACGTGGACGCAGGAGGCGAACGTCTCGATGCGCGCCGTCAACGAGCGACTGGGCTACGTGGAGGGCACCGTCTCGCGGACGATGCGCCGCGATCTGAGGCGATGACGTGAGGCGGGTCGGCCCGGTCGCGTGGTTCCTCGTCACGGAGGGCGCGCTGTCGGCGCTGCTCGCGGGGACGTTCACAGTCGTCGGCGTCTACTACGTCTCGGAGGTCGGCCTCGACCCGTTGCAGCTCGTGCTGATCGGGACGGTGATGGAGGTCACCGCGTTCGTCTTCGAGATCCCCACGGGGGTCGTCGCCGACACGTACTCGCGGCGCGCCTCGCTGATCGTCGGCTGGGCGCTCCACGGCGCGACCTTCGTCGTGATCGGGCTCTTCCCGTCCTACGAGGCGATCCTCGTCGCCTCGGCGCTCTCCGGTGTCGCGTTCACGTTCGAGAGCGGCGCCTACGAGGCGTGGATCACAGACGAGGTCGGGGCGGAGCGGGTGGGCCCGATCTTCGTACGCGGCGCACGGGTCAGCTACGTGGGCGCGCTCGCCGGCATCGGCGCGTGCGTCGCTATCGCGGCCTGGCTCGACCTGCGGACCGCGATCGTCGTCGGCGGGCTCTTCGGCGTGGCGCTCGCGGTCGCGAGCGTGTTCCTGATGCCCGAGACGGGATTTCGGCGCACGCCGCCGGAGGAGCGGGAGGGTTGGGGGGCCGTCCTCGGCACGGCCGCGTCCGGCTTCCGGCTCGTCCGTGCACAGCGGCTCCTGCTGCTGATGCTGGCGATCACGTTCTTCGCCGGGATGTCCACCGAGGCGCTCGACCGGCTCTGGCAGGCCCACTTCCTGCGCGACATAGGCCTGCCGAGACTCGGCGAGCTCGACCCGATCTGGTGGTTCGCCGTGTTCCGCGTGGGCGAGCTCCTGCTCGGGCTCGTCGGCACCACGTTCCTCCTCCGCCGCATCCAGTCCGGGAGGGCGCCTCGGCTCGCCCGGACGCTGCTCGTGCTCACCGTTGCGCAGGGGGTCGCGATCGTCGTCTTCGGAGTCGCCGGCGGCCTGCTCGTCGGGCTGCTCGGCTTCTGGCTCTACAACCTCACCCGGCAGCTGACGCAGCCGCTGTTCATGACCTGGCTCAACCAGAGCATCACCGACTCCAGCGTCCGCGCGACCGTGATCTCGATGTCCGGGCAGGCGGACGCGATCGGGCAGGCCGGCGGCGGGCCGCTGATCGGCGCCCTCGGCAACGTGCTCGGCATCCGCGCCGCGATGCTCGCGAGCGCAGCCGTCCTCACGCCTGCGCTCGCGCTCTACGCCCGTGCGCTGCGCCACCACGGCCGTCCGCCGGAGCTGGCCGGGTTGGCCGTCGCACCGTCCGCGACGGACCGCTAGGATCCTCTCGTCATTCGAGGCGACGTGGCCTCGGGCGCTTCCGCGCCCGGGGCTTTTTTCGTTTTCAGGAGGGAGAACAGATGGCACGACCGAGAGCTGCAGCGACACGGGGCGGCGGCGCGCTGATCAAGAGCAAGCACCGGGCGACCTCGTCGGTGGCGTCCCGCCGCGCGGTGCTCAAGCGGATCAAGGACGAGGGCGTCGAGCACGTCCTGTTCTGGTTCACCGACATCGAGGGGCACTGCAAGTCGTTCGCGATCACCCCCGCCGAGATGGCGGACGCGCTCGACGACGGCATGGGCTTCGACGGCTCGTCGATCACGGGGTTCAACGCGATCGAGGAGTCGGACATGGTCGCGATCCCCGACCCGGCGACCTTTCAGATCATGCCCAGGCCGACCGACGAGCACGGTCATTCGCTGGGTGCGAAGGTGGGCCGGTTGATCTGCGACGTCGTCCGCCCGGACGGCACCCCCTACGAGGGCGATCCCCGCTACATCATGCGGCGCGCGCTCGAGCGGATGCGCGCGCTCGGCTTCGACGCCTTCAACGTCGGCCCCGAGCTCGAGTACTTCCTCTTCGAGGACGACCAGGGCACGAAGACGCTCGACGAGGGCGGGTACTTCGCGATGACGGCCCAGGACGCCGCCACCGAGGTGCGCAACGACACGATCGACGCGCTCGAGTCGGTCGGGATCCCGATCGAGTACCACCACCACGAGGTCGCCCCGTCCCAGCACGAGATCGACATGCGCTACGCGAGCGCGCTCGACATGGCCGACTACTGCCTCACCTACCGGCTGATCGTGAAGGAGGTCGCAGCCTGGCACGGCTACTACGCGACCTT
>Ga0224505_10002802_pt1 | contig 10093 bp, 7 predicted proteins | sample SF_Jan12_sed_USG_FD_169102 | JGI IMG/M metagenome (GOLD analysis project Ga0224505, IMG submission 169102) | Sediment microbial communities from San Francisco Bay, California, United States - SF_Jan12_sed_USGS_4_1 | ecosystem: Environmental > Aquatic > Marine > Sediment | place: USA: California...
GGTATCCAGGGTGACATTGATCTCCCGGTCGACGCCGCCCACCCGGCTGACCTGGGCAACACCCTGCTCCGTGATCAGGCGCCGGGCGATGGTGTCGTCCACCAGCCAGCTCAGTTCCAGGTCGGACAGGCCGGCGCCGGAGAGGGCATAGGTCACGATGGCCCTGGACTCCACTTCAAAGCGTTCGACGATGGGCTCTTCTATTCCCCGCGGCAGGCTGCTGCGGATGCGGTCTATGGCTGCCCGCACCTCGTCGGTGGCCTTCTGCGGGTCCTCGCCGATGTCGTACTCGACACTGGTCGATGACAGCCCCTGGGTAACGGTTGACTGCACGTGGTTGACTCCCGAGAGGTTGGAGGCGGCAGCTTCGACCTCCCTGGTAATCTGTTTCTCGACCTCGCCGGCAGCGGCGCCGGGCAGCGTGATATGGACCTGCACTATCGGGAAGGAGACGTCGGGGTAGAGCTTGATGGGCAGCGAGGTGTAGCCGGCGATTCCCGCGATAATCAGCGCGATAAAAAGCACGGACACCGGTATCGGGTTGCGGATGGACCAGGCGGAAACGCCGAGCTTCACTGCGCCTGCTCCTGTGCTGCTGCTGCCTGGCCCGGTTCCACGGGGTTCACCCGGTCACCTTCAAGCAGGGCCACGCCGCTGCCCAGGGCAACCCGGGTCCCGACCGGCGGTCCCTGCTCCAGGGCGACGAACCCGGCATCCCGGACCCCCGTTCGCACCAGCACCGGATGGGCGAGATTGTTGGCATCGATGGTAATCAGCCTTGGGCCGCTGGCCTCCCACTGCACGGCCTTTTCCTCGATCGCTGCCACGGGTTTGCCGGTGCGATTGAAGACTGCGCGGGCATAACCGCCTACCCGCAACTGCGGATGCGGCGCAAGACTCACACGGACTCTCCCCAGTTTGGTCAGCGGGTCGATGCGCGGGGAGACCAGCCTGACGGTACCCTCGGCACTGTCACCCGAGGGCAGGCTGACGGTCGCCTTGTCGTCGAGCGCAATTCCCGCCAGCTCATCCTCGGGTACTTCCGCATCAAGTTCTACCAGGCTGTCCCGGGCCAGGGTGAACATCGGCTGGCTGAGGCTCGCCACGTCCCCGGGCCGCACCATGCGCTCCAGTACAATGCCGGCAACCGGTGCGCGTACCACCAGCCTGCGCTCCTGGGAAAGGAAATCCTCGAGTTGGGCCCTGGCGACGGCAACCGCGGCCTCGGCGGTTTTTGCCTGGAACTCCCGGGCCGCGACCTGTTCGATGGACATGACGCCCCGGGCATCGAAGTTCTTGACCCGGTCCGCTTCCGCCCTCGCCTGCTCGGCCAGGGCAACGGCCTGGCTCACACCCGCTTTTGCCTGGTTGATCCTGGCCAGCAACAGGCCGGGATCAAGCCTGGCCAGTTCCTGTCCCGCGCTGACCTCGGCGCCCTCTTCGACCAGTACCTTGTCCACCTGGTAACCGCCCACTTCTGCCGTTACCGCCGCCTCCTCCCGCGGAACCAGCAGGCCAGAGGCGACGAGGGACCCGGCCATCGGGCGCTCTATGACCCGGGTAACGGTTACCGTCGGGGCATTGCCGGCGACGGTCGCGACCGCAACCGTATTTGATTTTTCCGCACACCCGACCAGCGTTAACACGGCCAGGGAAGCGGCGGCCACCAGGTGGCCGCACCGTTCACACCTGATCCCGCGGGATTTCATCAGGAGCGCTCCTCGAGTTTGGCGAGCATGTCGGCATGGCCCTCGAGCATGATCGTATAGAACTTGTCGAGATCCCGCAGGCCCTTGCGGGCCAGTGGTTTCTCGATTTTCTCCAGCGCACCGCGCACCAGCGCGACATTGGCCGCGGCCCGCTTGGCCCCCACCTGCATCATCGCGGCGTAGGGGTGTTCGCGCATCTCGAAATAGCTCTGCCGTTCGCCCGGCCGGGTCCGGGTGTGCAGCAACTCCAGGGATTCCAGCGCCTTGAGGCCCATGCTCACGCTGGCGCGACTGACCTGCAGCAGCTCCGCGATCTCAGCCGGCGCGAGCGCATCCTCGCTGACAATCAGCAGGCCCCATATCCTCCCGGTGATGCGGGTCAGGCCGCCGGACTCGGCTGCCAGGCCGAGTTGCTCGACAAAGTCACTTTCTGCCTGGGATAGCGGGCTGGGCATGGCAATGCTTCCTGTGGTGTATTCGGGGAATCTACATGATACAGCTGTTTCAGTAATAACAATAATTACAGAAAAGTGTGAATTTTAGGGCCGGCAGCCAGAGCGGTGGCCGATCGCCGCGATGTCCCGGGGGTATGGAGCGACGCGGCAGCGCTGCCTAGTGGGTCTTCAGCAAGCCCAGCTGCCACATCATGAAGATACGCTGGTCGGCCACGTCACGGATCTGCAGGTCCAGGGGCTTGCCGGCGCCGTGGCCCGCGTCCCGGTCCACCCACAGCAGGATGGGTTTCTGCTGCGGGTCGGATGCGGAATCGGCCTGCATCAGTGCCGCCATCTTGCGCGCGTGCATCGGGTGCACCCGCTTGTCGTTCTCGCCGGCGGTGAATAGCACCGCCGGGTACTTCGTGCCCGGCCGGACATTCTGGTACGGGGAGTAGGCCCGCAGGAAGCCGAATTGGCGCTCATCCTCGGCGGAGCCGTACTCCGGCACCCAGTAGCGCGCCATCAGGAAGTCCTGGTAGCGCAGCATGTCCAGCAGGGGCACCGCGGAGATCGCAGCGGCAAACAGTTCCGGGCGCTGCACCACCACCGCGCCGGTCAGCAGGCCCCCGTTGGAGCCGCCGGCGATACCGAGCTGCCCGCTGTTCGTATAGCCCTGGTCGATCAGCCACTGGCCGGCGGCGATGAAATCGTCGAACACGTTCTGCTTGTGCTCCAGCATGCCGGCCTCGTGCCAGGCGCTGCCGTATTCGCCGCCGCCGCGCAGGTTGGCAACCGCGTAGACGCCGCCGGCTTCATACCAGGGAAACAGGGTGGCGGAGAAGTTCGGGGTCAACGGTATCTCGAAGCCGCCGTAGCCGTAGAGAATCGTGGGGTTTTTGCCGTTGAGCTCGAGCCCCTTGCGGTGGACGACGAACATCGATACCGGGGTTCCGTCCGTTGATTTATACCAGACCTGCCTGACATCGATGTCGTCGGGATTCACCGGCACGTCGGGTCGCGCCCACAGCGCCCGGCTGCGGGACTGCAGGTCCAGGTGGTAGATACTGCGCGGCATATTGAAGCTGGAAAATTCCAGGAAGGCCTCGTTGCGATCCTCCGCGGTCACCAGCGAGGCGCTGCCGATGCCGGGCAACTCAATGTCACCACGGGATTTACCCTCCAGGTCGAACAGGCTGATCCGGGTCTGGGCGTCGGCCATGTAGTTGACGGCGACCACGTCACTGGCAAAGGAGGCGCCGCGGATTACCAGGTTTTCCTGTTCGGGCACCAGGTCATGCCAGTTTGCGTAATCCGGCTGTTCCAGGTCTATGACCGAGACACGGCCGTTGGAGGCATCAAAGGAATTCTGCAGGTAGAGCTTGCCGCCCCGGAACAGGGCGCCGCCTATCCGGCCCTGCCTGCCCGTCACCGCGCTCCGGAGCTTGAGTTCGCCGCTGCGCCGCCACTGCTCGAGGTCGGCCACCCACAGGTCGAGGCTGGCGGTGCCGGTCCAGTAGTACACCGCCATCCACCTGCCGTCGCGGGAGACCAGGCCCCCCGGCCCCCAGGTGGTGCCGAGCTGCTCCAGCTCCGCGGCGGACTTGCCCAGGTCTTTATAGAAGAAAGCCAGGTCGCGCTGGCGGAACAGCACCTTGTCCTGGCGGTGGTGGGTGCCCAGCCGGTGCAGCTTGACGGTGGCGGAGTAGGGATCATCGAGATCTTCCAGGCGCCGGTAGTAAAAGCCGCTGCCGTCGGGCAGCCAGCGCATCAGTTCGGTCTTGCCCGGGATCTCCTCGGCCAGCCAGTCGCCGCTGTCCACGTCCATCACGTAGAGCACGCTGTTCTCGTCCCCCGACCGGTACAGGCCGAAGGCCATCAGCCGGCCGTCATCGCTGGGGGCTGTCCAGGCAACCGTGGTCAGGCCTGTGGGGTCAATGGCGCCGGGGTCCAGCAGCATGCGGTCCGGGCCGTCGAGGCTGTCGCGCACGTAGCGCACTGCCTGGGGCTGGCTGCCCTCGCGGCGACTGTAGAAATAGCGGGTACCGTACATGGAGGGCGCCGAAATGGCCGGTACTTCCATCAGCTCGCGCAGCCGCTTTTCCAGTGCCTTGCGGCCTGGCAACCCGTCCAGCACCTCGCGGGTATGGGCGTTCTGCCGGTCGGTCCAGGCGCTGACTTCCGGGGTGATCTCGCCCCGCTGATCCCCCTCCAGCCAGCGGTAGGGGTCGACGAGCCTGGTGCCGTGCAGGGTTTCAACCACGGGCCGCTGAGGGGTTTGCGGGACACCGGCAAGGGCGCCGGCGGACAGCAGTACGCACAGCGCGGCGGCGGCGCGCGGCAGCGCGTTCAGGGGATTACTCATTGCGCATAATCGGTTGCTGACATGGCGCGGCATTGTAGTACCCGGTGACCGGGATTGCATCAACACGCCGGGTGTGAAAGCGCAGTAATGCTGTGCCCAGGGTATCGTACGTCGGATGACGCGTCCTGCGTCGTCCGACGCACCGCGCATACAATTTTGAGGAGTGATCTCGACAGTCCGCTGTTGGTGGTGGATGATCTGGGCTCGAAAAACCCCGATGTGGAGGATTTATATGGGCATGACCAATACCCAGGACCGTTACGGCACGCTTTCTATCGCCATGCACTGGCTGATGTTCCTGCTGCTGGTGGCGGTGTACGTCTGCATGGAGGCCCATGAGGCCTACCCGAAGGGCAGCGACATGCGCAGCGCGCTGAAAAACTGGCATTTCACGCTGGGCATCACGGTATTGGTGCTGGTGTGCCTGCGCCTCGCGTTGCGCTTTTCGCAGGTGACTCCCGCCATCGCGCCGCAGCCGGCCCGGTGGCAGGACATCCTGGGGAAACTGGTACACCTGGCCCTCTACGCCTTTATGATCGGCATGCCGATACTGGGCTGGCTGATCCTCAGCGGTGAGGGCAAGGGAGTTCCCTTCTACGGCTTCGAGCTGCCGGGCCTGATCGCCAAAAACAAGGCCCTGGCGGAGAATTTCGAGGACATCCACAAGACTGTGGGGGAGTTGGGGTACTACCTGCTGGCCCTGCACACGGTGGCCGCGCTGTTCCACCACTACTTCCTGAAGGACAACACCCTCAGGCGGATGCTGCCCTGGGGCTGAGCCGCCGGCCCTTCAGGGGTTGTACCAGATCGGCGAGGTATAGGCCCGCTCCCGGGTTTTCAGCGGGATATCCGCCGCCAGGTCCAGCTTGAACTTCACCCGGTCATAGGCGGTCCAGCGCGGGGTGGGAATCTCGATGACCCGGGCGTAGTAAAACGCCCGCAGGTTCGGGTCGAAGTCCGGGTCGGTCCACACGGCGCCCAGCTCAGCGGCGCCGATGGTGTTGGTCCAGCTCGGGATGGACAGGTCGACGGTGTCGCCCACGGCGGGCAGCTTGCCGTTCGCGCCGGGCTTGCGCTCGCCGGACCAGGCCACGTCGTAGACTTTTTCTTTCGAGTTGCCGGTGGCGTCCAGCCAGCCCTTCACCACCTGGACCCGGTCCAGGTTGGCCCCCATCGGGTCGCGTTGGGCGTAGACCAGGAAGCGCGGCGCTTTAGCACCCGCGGTCGCGGCTTTCAGGTCTGACCCCATCGGAACGCCCTTGCCGTAGCCGATCCGCGCCAGGTCCCGGTGCAGCAGGTCGCCCTGGTCGAAATCCCAGCCGCCGAAGAATCGCACCCGTATGCGCGGCCCGGTGGTGGCGTAGGCCTCCCGCCGCTCCATCGCGTCGAACAGGGCGCCGCGGGTATTGTCGGTGGCCCACAGGGCGGTCAGCCCGGCGGAGGAGTAACGCCAGCCCTTGTAGCCCAGGCCCAGTTTTTCGTTGCCCTTGATCGATTCGCTGGCGCGCGTGGGATTGGGTTCGAGGTTGGGAAATTTGCCGAAGAAATTGTCGTCGTCCACGGTGCTCAGGCCGGTGTGGGTGTCGGTGGCACCCACCAGTCCGAACTTGAAGGGATTGGTCCCCAGCTTCGCCTCCAGCTGCAGGCCGCGCAGCAGGCCGGAGCGGGCGTATTCGCCGGGCAGCATGGCCGGGGTCTTGGCCTCGCTCAGGTCCAGGTTGCCCCAGTCCCAGCTCTCGTAGTCGGCGAACTCGTCCTCGTTGGAGAGCAGGGGGTGGGTCTCGCTGTCGCCCTTGAGCTGGGTGACCTCGTACAACCGCTCCCATTTCTGGCGGGTTTCGGCGTAGGCTTTATCGAAGGGCGCGCCGTTATCGAAATCGTCCTGCAGTGCGAACATCATGCCGTTGGACAGGTTGCCGTTGTGGGGGATGGCAGTGATGCTGCCGCCGGTCTTGTCCTCATAGGCCTGCAGCCATTTCCACAGGTCCCTCGGGTTCGGACTGCCGACAGGGGGCGTGGTCGTGTAGGGCTCCACCTGGCCGGCCCTGTCCGACCCGTCGCGGAAGATGACGTTGCGGTGCAGGTTGTTGCCCTTGACCAGCGAGGTCCACTCGTAGGCGATAAAGGTGGTGAAGTGGTGGGGATCGTTGAAATCCTCGGCGGCCTGGATTATTTCTCCCCACACCCGCTGGTAGGCGGGGTTGCCCGGCTGGTAATTCAGCGCCGGGGACAGGGTGCCCTGGGCGAACCGGGATATCATGTCGAAGGTTGCCCTGGCCCGGACCTGGCCGCCCTGCTTGAACGCTTCATGTAACCTGCGGCCGTCCGGGTCCGCCATGATATTCGGCGCCCCGGCCAGCAGGTCGGTGATCACCCCCATCGCGTCGGAGTGGTCGGTGACCATGTAAAAATCGTAGGGGCGCTCCAGCTTTACCGGCAACCCCGTGTTGGAGGTGACCTGCTCTCCGCGGGCGAAGCGATAGGCGTCAGCGGGCATCAGGGTGGTGCCGGCGCCGCCGGCGTCCGCCGACAGCGCGGTGTGGACGTGGGTGTCGCCGAAGTAGACATCGCTGGGATAGGCGACGTCGGCGTAGGGTGAGTAGGGGCGGGCGCCGGGAGATTCCGTCCCGTTTTGCGGCGCACCTGCTGCCGTTGTGCAAACAGGGGCGGCCAGTAGCGCGCAAAGCAGGTTTCGTTTGAAAACGTTCATGACAGGTCTCCGCCGGGTTCGGTAGCAAGGGCTGTGTGCTGCATTATTGTTAGCACAACTATAGCCAACAATCAGGGTTGGCAATTTGGAATCTGCGACAATGTATCCGGGTTTACCGGATTTGTGGCTGGCGTGGTAGGCTATCCGCAGTACGGTACAGCCGCCCCCGGGGCGGCCTGAGGAAAGATTATGCGATACCCCGCCACCATTTTCGCGCTGCTGGCGCTCACCACCGCCTGCACCACCACCGATGAAATCATCATCGACAAGAAAGGTGTCGATATGAGCCGCTACGAGCAGGACCTGGCCGAGTGCCGCGAGTATTCGAAGGAAGTGCAAACGGGTAAGAAGGTAGCCACGGGTGCGGCATCCGGCGCCGTGGTGGGGGGGCTGATCGGTGCGATCACCGGCGATCCCGGCAAGGCGGCCGGAGTGGGCGCCGTTGGCGGCGGTGCCCGGGGTGCGAACGAGGGGGCCAAGGATGAAGTGCAGGTGGTCAAGAACTGCCTGCGGGGCCGGGGCTACCGGATCCTGAACTGACCTGGTCGAATGAATTCGACCCTACAGTGAGGGGTAGGGCCGAAGGGCGTGCCCTGCTTTATCGGGTAATGAAAGCGCCGGCTGACCTGGTCGAATGAATTCGACCCTACAGCGAGGGGTAGGGCCGAAGGGCGTGCCCTGCTTTACCGGGTATTTATCCGGCCAGACCCAGGCTATCTGTTAAAGAGCTTATCCAGCAGTTTCCCCGCCTCCTTTTGAATCTTGCGCTTGGCCTCCCCCTTGCCCAGGTCCTCGACTATCGCCTTGCTATCCACGCTGCACCACTTCGCCGGTTCGCCATCGATGTTGCCCTTGCAATCCACTGGCCAGTCGATGGCGGTCAGGCGCTTGCTCACCCGGCAGGCGCGATCCAGGGCCTCCAGCTCCGGCGACAGCCGGGCCTTGAAGGTGGTCCTGAAATCCTTGCTCAGCAGGTCGAAGTTGCCGGTGCCGGTGAGCGTGACCTGGGGCAGTTCGGCCTGCAGCGGGTCGAGTCGTGCCTTGCCGTCCGCAAGCTGGATGTCCGCCCCGAGGGTGGTGAAAGCGGTGCTGGCGGGGAAGCTCGCGGTAAGCTGCTCCTGGTTGGTCAGCGCCACCGCCTGGCACAGCATGTGCTCGACGCTGATGTCCTTGAGCACCACCTGGCTCGTTGCCAGCTTGACCGGCCCGGTCAGGGCCGCCACCAGTTCGTTGCGGGTGCGCCCCTTGCTGGCCAGGGTCCAGTCCAGGCTGGCCCTGCCGGTGAGCAGCGGTTTTCCCCCGGTTGCTGCCAGCAATTCCGCAATATCCAGCTGGTCCAGCTTGCCGGTGGTGTCCAGGGTGGCGGTATTGTACCTGCCGTTGAATGTCCCGCGCGCGTCCAGCCTGCCGCCGTGCAGGGTGCCGGTCAGCGAGCCGAGCTGGATGCTGCCCTCGACAATACGCAGCTTCGCCACCAGCTTGTCGATGGTGTGGTTATCGAAGACCGCCTTTTCTATCGAGAGTTCGGCGCGGGTATCTATCCTGCGAATCGCATCCAGCGGCAGGGGCTCGTCACCGCCGGTTGCGGCGGGACCGCCCCCGGAGCCGGCGGCCGCCTCGGGGCCGGCCAGCGCCAGCAGGGCGGGGTTGAGCAGGTTAAGCTTGAGCCTGGTATCGATCTGGGGGCTTTCGAAGCGGGCATAGCGCAGTGAGCCTTCGCCGCGGGTGTCGCCGGTCGCCAGGCTCAGCGTGAGGTCCGCCACCTGCCGGGAGAGATCCACTTTGCCCCGGGTTTTCAGTCTTATGGGTTCGGCGCTGGCGCCGGTGACCACCACTTCCATCTCGTCGAGCTCCAGCTGCTGGCTGTCCTGGTCCACCCGCGCCGTGCCATCCAGTGAGATTTCCAGCGTCCTCGTGCCCGGCCGCTTTACCAGCAGCTGCAGTGCAATGGGCGCCCCGTCCAGGTTCAGTCCGCTGGCTTCGAGACTGGCCAGTTCTGTCACGTCGGTCGTCTGCCCGGCGCTGTCCACCTGCTCGATGCGGGAGTCGGTTACCGTCAGGTGCTGTACGTTCAGTGCCAGCGGGAGTGCCAGTGCGGCCCCGGCGTCGGCGTGCTGGCCGGCCTCAGCCGCGGCCTGGCGCCGGTCTGCATAAAACACATCCAGCTCCCGGTCGCTCAGGCCGCTGGTATCGGCGGCTTGCGGTTTCCCGCCGGTTTTTGCGCCGGAACGGATCTTCACCGTGAGTCCGTCGAGCGCGATCGAGTCGATCTGCGCGCTTCCGGTCAGCAGGGGCAACAGCCTGACACCTATAGCCAGCGACCTGGCCTCCAGGCCGGGCTGCTCCTCCCCGGGCATGGCCAGGGCGGCGTCGGTCAGCGCCACGCCCAGGGTCGGGAAGAATGACAGGCTCGACGCCCCGGCCACGGTGAGGGTGGCGCCCGTCTGCTCGTGCAGTGCGCTGGCGGCCAGTTCCAGCACCTTGTCCTTGTCGATAAGCAGCGGCAGCAGCAATAGCAGCGCCATGCTCAGGCCGAACGGTATTACGATTAACAGGGCTTTGCTGCGGGTCATGGGCTTTTCCTTACAGCGTTCGCCGAGCACAAGGTGGTGAACGGGGTTAAGACGGCTGGAAATATCCGTGCGGGGGTACTGGACATGATTTTGCCTCTGCTGCCGACATCCGGGGGAATAGTTTACGGCAGTGCCTAATGGTAGCAGAAGCGCGGGAAGTCCGTTCGATGTGACCAGTGCCGAGGCAGGCACCCGCCCAAAGCGGGCAAGGGGTTGTAGTGAAGCGGAACCTTGCGCGTTCAGGCGGCCCCGGGATTCCAGTAATCGAGCAAGGTCGTGATCAGCTCTTCAATATCGATGGG
>Ga0224505_10002805_pt1 | contig 10092 bp, 5 predicted proteins | sample SF_Jan12_sed_USG_FD_169102 | JGI IMG/M metagenome (GOLD analysis project Ga0224505, IMG submission 169102) | Sediment microbial communities from San Francisco Bay, California, United States - SF_Jan12_sed_USGS_4_1 | ecosystem: Environmental > Aquatic > Marine > Sediment | place: USA: California...
AGCATCACCCACTCGGCGCCGTCGACGAAGCTCGCCCACATCCATCGGGTCATCGCCCACGGATCGATGCCGGCGAGCAGGGCGAGGTTGCCCAGGATCATCAGCCGCTGGATGTGATGGTTGTAGGCGCGGGTCTCCACGCCGGCGAGGCAGTCGGCGAGGCAGGCCATCTCCGTGGCGGCACCTCCGGTGAACACCGGCGGCAGGGGCCGGTTCGCCCCGAGCTGGTTCTCCGACCGGTACTCGGGCATCCAGAGCCAGTACACGCCCCAGACGTACTCGCGCCAGCCGAGCACCTGGCGCAGCAAGCCCTCCGCGGAGGCGAGCGGGACAGCGCCGGACCGGTACGCCTCCTCCACGCGGCCGCACACCTCACGCGGGTGGAGCAGCCCGAGGTTGAGGGAGGACGACAGGAGCGTGTGACGCAGCCGCCACTCACCGGCCAGCATCGCGTCCTCGTAGGGGCCGAACCCGGGCAGGACCTCCTCGACGACGTGGTCGAGCAGGGCGAGCGCGTGCCCGCGGGTCGTCGGCCAGACGCCCGTCGGGTCGTCTCCGAAGGCCGACGGCGGCACCCCGGCGAGCACTTCGCGATCGAGCTCGTCGAGAGGCACCACCGGGGGCCGCGGCCAGTCGATCGGGTCTCGCGGGGGCGGACGACGGTTCTCGTCGTCGAGGCTCCAGCGGCCCCCTGCGGGCCGGTCCCCGTCCATCAGGTACCCGTGACGGCGGCGCTGGGCGCGGTAGAAGTCACCGAGGCGGAGCGACGGACGGTCGCGCGCCCAGGCCGCGAACTCCTCGTAGTGGCAGAGGAAGCGGTCGTCGCGCAGAACCTTGCAGCCGAGCCGCTCGACGGTTCGACGCGCGTCCCACGAGGTCGGCTCGGCCACGCACACGGCCCCGGGGGCACGCTCGGCGACATGGGCGCGGACGCCCTCCGCCAGCGTGGCGGCGTGTCGTAGGTCGACGTCGAAGCCCTCGCCGCGGAGCTGCTCGGCGAGACGGCGCATGGCGGCGAGCACGACGTGGAGCCGCTGCCGGTGCCACTGCCTCGCTCCGGCGATCCCGGCGCTCTCGACGAGCAGCACGGTCGTCTCGCCGGGCATCGCGGTGCGAAGCGCAGCGCCCCGGCGGTCGAGCTGGTCGCCCAGTACCCAGACGGTGTCAGCCACGGCAACGGGGCGCGCGAGGGGCTGGCGTCACGACCGGAGCACGGCTCGCCGGGGCCCGACGAGGAAGCCGGACTCGACGAGCAGCGCGAGCGCGTCGGTCGCGGTCACGGGCACGCCGTCGAAGCGCTCGACGGACAGCCGCCGGCCGCGGCCGGCGTGCACCCACGCGGCGAGGGCCGCGATCGCGGGACGGAGCCACGCCTCGTGCGGCTCGCGGAGTGGCACCAGCGACCGGCCCCTGCGCTCGACGAAGAGCGCGGCCTCACCGTCGAGCAGGACGACGTGCGCGCCCGCGACACGCGCCGCGCGAGCGCCCGCGCGGCGGGGCCAGGGCAGCACGCCGCCGTAGGGCTGGGCCGGGTCTGCGGCGGCCAGCACGAGCGCCTCGGGCTCCGAGCCCTCGTGACGGCGGCGGAGCTCGCGCAGGCGCTCGACCGCGCCCGGGAGCGCGAACTGGGCGCCGCCGAGGCCCTCGACGAAGTAGCCCCGCCGGCACTGCCCGATCGTCTCCAGGCTGCGAAGCTCCCCGTAGACCGCGCCGTAGCCCCCGGTGACGCCCTCGGCGCGGACACCGTCGCGGGTGACGATGCCCTGGCGCTCGAGCAGCAGCTCGGCCAGCGCCCGCCTCTCCGGTGAGCTCCCGAACAGCCTCGAGGCGAGCGACCAGCGACCCGCGGTCGACGTGTGGCCCGTCCCCCGCGCGCGCGAGAAGCGCCGTGGGCGCTGCTCGACGCGGGGGATGCCATAGCGACGCGCGGAGCGCAGCGGCGCCCACGCGTCGTTCGTCACCTCCCCGTTCCAGACGAGATCCCACAGAGCCGGCAGGGCGTCCGCGGCGTCGAGCCCGGAGGCCTCGAGCAGGTCGGGCCAGAACTCGGCGCTGTGGGCGAGCGCCGCTCGGAGGGCGACGTGCGGCTCGCCCTCGAGCGGCTCGGCGACCGCGGGCGGGCCGAGCACCGGGGCGTCGTCGCGGAAGTAGCACGCGACGCGGTCCAGGCCGGCACCGACCCACACGATCTCGCCCGACCCGCAGAGCGCGTCGAGCCAGCTCGGCTGGTACCCCGCCACGCGGCTCGGCAGGAGCTCGGACTCCCAGAGCGACACCGGGAGCGCAAGCGCCTGCAGCGGCACGAGCGCCTCGCGCAGGGTCGCCCGGCGTCCGACGCCGTGCCAGGCGGGCAGGAAGCGACCCAGGGCCGCTTGCTCCGCCGGCTCGACCTCACGGCGCAGGGCCGCGAGCGAGGCGCGCCGGATGCGCCGCAGCACGTCGGGGTCACACCACTCCCGCTCGACCCCGCCCGGGCGGAGCTCCCCGCGAATCAGCAGCCCGCGACCCTCGAGGTCGCCGAGCAGGCTCTCGACCTCGTCGTGGCCGAGGCCCCACCGCCCGGCCGCCTCCGCCGTCGTGAAGGGGCCGTGTGAGCGCGCGTAGCGGAGCAGGAGCCGCTCCAGCGGGTCCGGCACCGGCTCCAGGAACGCCTCGGGGAGCCCGCCGGGCGGCACCACCCCGAGCGCGTCGCGGTACAGGCCTGCATCCTCCGCCGCGATCAGGGCCTCTCCCCCGGCCAGGCGCACACGGAGCGCGCGACGCTCCCGGAGCAGCGTCTCTGCGAGGCCGGGCTCGTACTCGCCGGCGCGGAGCTCGCCCACCCGGCGCAGCAGGTCGTGCAGGTCGTCCGCGCCTCGCGGAGCCGGGCGTAGCGACGCCTCGACCTCGGCCAGCGCGTCACGGTCGAGCAGCTCCCGCAGCTCCTCCTGCCCGAGCAGCTCGCGGAGCAGCTCCCGGTCGAGCGCCAGCGCCTGGGCGCGGCGCTCTGCGGCGGGCGTGTCGTCCTCGTACATGTAGGTGGCGACGTAGTCGAACATCAGGGACGCGGCCATCGGCGACGCCGAGGGCGTCTCCACCTCGACGAGGTCGAGCTCGCGCGAGCGAAGCCCGGCGAGCACGCCGCGCAGCGCCGGTAGGTCGAAGACGTCCTGCAGGCACTCGCGGTAGGTCTCGAGCACGATCGGGAACGAGCCGTAGCGGCGCGCCACCTGGAGCAGGCTCTGCGCCTTCAAGCGCTGCTGCCAGAGCGGCGTCCGCTGACCGGGTCGCCGACGCGGGATGAGCAGGGCGCGCGCGGCGTTCTCGCGAAAGCGCGCACCGAAGAGGGCGCTCTGCCCCACCTCCTGCACGACCAGCTCCTCGATCTCCTCCGGGTCGATCGCGAGCTCCGCGAACACGGGCGCGGCGTCTGCCTCGGGGAGGTGGAGAGCGATGCCGTCGTCCGACCACAGCGACTGCACCTCGAGGCCGAGGGCGTCGCGCAACCGGGCGGCGAGTGCCAGCGACCAGGGCGCGTGGACGCGGCCGCCGAACGGCGTGAGGATGCACACGCGCCAGTCGCCGATCTCGTCGCGGAAGCGCTCGACGACGACCGTGCGGTCGGAGGGGACGGCCCCCGTCGCCCGCGCCTGCTCGCGCAGGAACGTGAGCAGGTTGCCCCGTGCGAACGCGTCGAGGTGGTACTCGACGGCGAGCCGCCCGAGTGCCTCCTCGTCGGCGAGCGCGTCGAGCTCCCGCGTGGCGGCGCCGATGCGGGCGCCGAGCTCGTACGGCCGGCCGACGCCCTCGCCCTTCCAGAACGGCACTGCGCCGGGCACGCCCGGCGCGGGCGAGACGAGCACGCGGTCGCGGGTGATCTCCTCGATGCGCCACGTGGAGGCACCGAGCATGAACGTCTGGCCCTCGCGAGCCTCGTACACCATCTCCTCGTCGAGCTCGCCGACGCGGCCCCCGCCCTCGACCTGGAACACGCCGAAGAGGCCACGGTCGGGGATCGTGCCCGCGTTCGTGACCGCGAGCCGGCGCGCGCCGGCGCGGCCGCGCACCGTCCCTGCGGTGCGGTCCCACACGATCCGCGGCCGGAGCTCCGCGAACTCGTCGGACGGGTAGCGACCGGCGAGCATGTCGAGCACGTTCTCGAGCTGGTCGCGGGAAAGGTCGGAGAACGGATACGCGCGGCGGACGAGCCCGTAGAGGTCGTCCACCGCGACCTCCTCGTCGGCGCAGATCGCGACCACCTGCTGGGCGAGCACGTCGAGCGGGTTGCGGGGGATGCGGGTCTCCTCGATCGCACCCTCGCGCATCGCACGCGAGACCACCGCGCACTCCAACAGGTCGGCGCGGAACTTGGGGAAGATGCGGCCCTTCGAGGTGGCCCCCAGCTCGTGGCCCGCTCTGCCGACGCGCTGCAGGCCACGGGCGACCGACTTCGGGCTCTCCACCTGGATCACCAGGTCGACGGCGCCCATGTCGATCCCGAGCTCGAGGCTCGAGGTGGCAACGAGGCACGGGATGCTGCCGCGCTTCAGCAGCTCCTCGATCTCGACGCGCTGCTCGCGGGCGATCGAGCCGTGGTGGGCGCGCGCGATCTCCTCGTCGGCGAGCTCGTTGAGGCGGATCGCCAGCCGCTCGGCGAGGCGGCGGTTGTTGACGAAGACGATCGTCGAGCGATGCGCCCGCACGAGCTGGAGCAGGGCGGGATAGATCGACGGCCAGATCGAGCGGGCCGTCGGCTCGTACCCCGACGCCATCTCCACGCCGTCGGGCATCACCGGCTGGGAGAGCCCACGGTCGGCGCCGAGCTCGCGGAGATCCTCGACGGGGATCACGACCTCCAGGTCGAGCTCCTTGCGCGTGCCTGCATCGACGAGCTCGATCTCACGCCCCACACCCGCGACGAAGCGGCCGATCTCGGCGAGCGGCCGCTGGGTCGCCGACAGCCCGATCCGCTGGAAGGGGGTCTCGACGAGCGTCTCGAGGCGCTCGAGCGACAGCGCGAGGTGGACGCCGCGCTTCGTGCCGGCGACGGCGTGCACCTCGTCGACGATCACCGCCTCGACGCCGCGCAGCATCTCCCGCGCCTGCGAGGTGAGTAGCAGGAACAGCGACTCCGGCGTGGTGATCAGGATGTCGGGCGGCGTGCGCAGCATCTCGCGGCGCTCGGCCTGCGGCGTGTCGCCAGTGCGCACGCCCACGGTCAGTCGCGAGCGGAGGCCGGCGAGCGGTGCGCGCAGATTGCGCTCGACGTCGTAGTTGAGCGCCTTCAGCGGGGAGACGTAGAGCAGGCGCAGGCCGGCGCCGGGGTGCTCGTCGAGCCGGTCGATACCGACGAGGAACGCGGCGAGGGTCTTGCCCGAACCCGTGGGCGCCTGGACGAGCACGTTCCGGCCACTCGCGATCGCGGGCCAGGCTTGCTCCTGTGCCGGGGTGGGCGCAGCGAACGCCCGCTCGAACCACGCCCGCGTGCGGGGCGAGAGGGCGGCAGCGGCGTCCACCGCCCGAGCGTAGCGCGCAGCGCACGCCCGCCTGCCCGCACGCCCCGTGGAGCGGTCGGCGCACACCCGCCACCAAGGACGCTCGACACGCTTCGGTGCCTGACGACGTTCGCCTCGACCGGGCGAACATGCCTCGTGTGCCGGAACGACCGGCACACACCCGGCGCGAAGGACAGTTGACGGCTCGGTGCCTGCTGACACCGGGAAGCGCGCGCGCCGCGGCGACTCGCCGCCCGGACGGCGCCGTGTAGCGTGTCTCCGTGATCCTCGAGCGCAGCATGGACCCCAGCTGGCTCTCGAACGGCTACGTGATCGGCGACCACGCCGGCGGGCACGGGGTGCTGATCGACGCGGGCGGGCCGCCGGAGCCGCTGCTCGCCGCGATCGAGCGGCACCGGCTGACGATCACCCACGTCCTCCTCACCCACCACCACGTCGACCACGTCGCGCACCTCGAAGCCCTCCGCGAGCGCTTCGGTGCTCCGGCGCTCACCCATGCGCTCGAGGCCGAGCACCTGGACGCGGTCGAGGGAAGGCTCGGGGACGGAGACGTCGTCGAGTCCGGCGACCTGCGGATCCGCTGCCTGCACACGCCGGGCCACACGGCCGGGATGCTGGCGTTCCTCGTCGACGGTCGGGAGTGCTTCACCGGGGACACGCTCTTCGCCGGGTCGGTGGGAGGCGTGCATGCCCCCGGCTCGACCTCCTTCGAGGATCTCCGCCGCTCGGTGATGGACGTGCTGCTCGGGCTCGACCCCGGGGTCGTGCTCAACCCCGGCCACGTCGGGCACACCACCGTCGCCGTCGAATGGGAGACGAACGCATTCGTCCGCTGCTGGCGCGGCCTCGACCCGGAGGGGACGGAGCCGTGCACCGCGCTGGGGGAGCCGGCGACCCTGGTCGTGTGGGGCGACGACTACGACGGGGGCCACAAGGCCTGGGTTCGGTGGCCCGACGGGCGGGACGACCTCGTCCCCGGCAGCCGCGTCGATCGCTGAGCGCACGCCGCGGCGTTCGCTAGCCTCGGGCACGGAGATTGCCCGTCAGCAACCGAGGAGACCTTCATGAGTCACACCCGGATCAGCTTCGCCGCCATCGTCGCAGCGGTGATCGCCGCCGTCCTCGTCCCCGGCGCATCGGCGCTGGACATCAACGAGGACAAGCAGCCGCCGGACGCAGAGGTGAACACGCCCTACGTGTTCGAGTTCGAGGGCGAGGAGGGCTGCCTCCAGTCGTACTACACGACGCTGTCGTCCGGCACGCTGCCTCCGGGGCTCGAGCTGACGAGGGACCTGAAGCTCGTGGGCACGCCAAGCACGGCGGGACACTACGTCTTCTACGTGCAGCTCGCCGATGAGGGCTGCCCCCAGAAGTCGCAGCCGTCGCAGGGCCGCTTCGAGCTGACCGTGCTGCCGGACCTCGCGGTCGCGACGGAGGCGCTGCCACCCGCGACGCCCGGCGTGCCCTACTCGTTCCAGCTCGAGCACGCGGGCTTCGAGGGCGGCTGGGACGCGCCCCGGTGGAGGATCGCCGCGGGCGCCCTGCCCGCCGGCCTGACCTTCACTTCCGAGGGGTTGATCAGCGGAACGCCGACCGCGCCCAGTGTCAGCCAGGTGACGATCCGCGTCGAGGAGCCGTTCCGCCGCTCCGGTGAGCGGACCTTCGCGTTCACGGTCGCCGCGGCGCTCGTCGCGACCGCGCCGGAGCCGCGACCCGCCGAGGTGGGCGTGCCCTTCACCCTGCGCCTCGTGCACGAGGGCGGCGTCGACCCCGTCGCGTGGTCGACCCCGACCACGCCCTTGCCGCCCGGGCTCGCGCTCGACGCCGCGACCGGCACGGTGCGCGGCACGCCGAAGCGGGCGGGCACCTACGAGGTCGCGTTCCAGGTCACCGACGCGGCCGGAACGACGGCGCTCGCCAGCGCGCGGCTCTCGGTGGCGGCGCGCTTGCGCATCACGACCCGAGGCGTCGTCCCCATCCCCCGCGGCAAGCGCGTGAATCGCGAGCTCGGAACGCGAGGTGGCGTGACGCAGCCCAGGCTCGGCTGGAAGGTCGTGCAGGGACGGTTCCCGATCGGCATCCGCCTCGACCGGCGCACGGGCGCCCTCGTCGGCCTCACCAACAAGCGCGGCCGGTACCCCATCACGATTCGCGCCCGCGACCGCCTCGGCGTGGAGGCGACGTCCCGTATCGTGATCAGCCTGCGATGACCCCGAAAGCGCTCCACTTCACCGGCAACCCGGAGGCGGACGAGCTGATCGCCCGCGACCCCCTGGCGTTGCTGATCGGCTTCGCGATCGACCAGCAGGTGCCGGTGCAGACGGCCTTCAGCGGCCCGCTCAAGCTGCAGCAGCGGCTCGGCCGCCTGGACGCGGTCGCGATCGCGTCCATGGATCCCGATGCGCTGGAGGCCGCGTTCCAAGAGAAGCCGGCCGTGCACCGGTTCCCCGGCGCGATGGCGAAGCGGGTGCGGGAGCTCTGCGCCCTGGTCGCCTCCGAGTACGGGGGGCACGCCGACCGCCTGTGGAAGGAGGCCGCCGACGGCGACGAGCTGGAGCGGCGCATACGCGCGCTGCCGGGATACGGGGACATGAAGGTGATCGCGCTCGGCTCCGTGCTCGCCAAGCACTTCGGCGTCGAGGCGGCACGCCCACTCGTCCCGGCGCACCCCACGCTCGGTGACGTCGACTCGCCCGAGGCGCTCGAGGAGTACCAGGCGAAGAAGCGCGCCCACAAGGCGGAGCTCCGTGCCAGGGGCGCGAGCTCCCCGCAGTGGCGATCGAGCTCGACACGCTGACCGACGGCGGCCAGTCGGCCTTCGACGTCGCCCGCGTCGTCGCCGGCTTCCTGGCCGCCGCGGAGCACTCCCTCGACCTCGCGCTCTACGACGTCCGCGTGGAGACCGAGGCGGGCGCGCTCGTGCTGGCGGCGCTGCTCGCGGCGCAGCAGCGCGGCGTCGCGGTGCGCATCCTCTACAACGTCGACCACCCCGGGCCGATCCCGGTGCCGCCGCCGCCGGAGATGGAGCCCGACGCGATCGAGGCGCTCCCGGTCGAGACGCGCGGCATCGCGGGAGGCGAGGCGCTGATGCACCACAAGTTCGTGGTGCGCGACGGCCGCGACGTGTGGACCGGATCGACCAACTGGACGGACGACTCGTGGACACGCCAGGAGAACGTGATCGTGCGCGTGCTCGGCTCCGAGCCGCTCGCCACGGCCTTCGGCCTCGCCTTCGACGAGCTCTGGGACAGCGGCGAGGTCGAGGGCACGGGCACGGTGGAGCCGCGCCCGGTGGACGTCGACGGGATCACCGTCCGCCCGTGGTTCACGCCGGGCTTCGGCGAGTCGCTGTCGCACCGGGTGGCGAAGTTCGCCGGGCGCGCGACGTCGCGCGTGCGGATCGCCTCGCCGGTGCTGACCGCGGGGCCCATCCTCGGCACGCTGGTCGAGGTCGTCAACGAGGGCCGCTGCTCGGTCACCGGCGTGATCGACGACGCGCAGGTCGACGACGTCTTCCGCCAGTGGCAGCGCAACGAGGTGAGCGCCTGGAAGATCCCCCTGCTGCACACGATCCTCACCAAGGGCGCGTTCGCGGGCAAGGAGTCGACGCCGTGGCGTCCCGGCGCCGCGCAGGACTTCATGCACGCGAAGCTCGTCGTCGCCGATGACGTGGCGTTCGTGGGCAGCTTCAACTTCTCGCGCTCGGGCGAGGAGAACGCCGAGAACGTCCTGGAGATCCACGACGCGGCCGTGGCCGACCGGCTCGCCGTCTTCGTCGACGAGCTGCGGGCCCGCTATCCGCGGGCGACGCCGCCCGACGTGCGGGCCGCCTGAGCGCCCCGCACACCCGCGCGGCCACCCCTGCGCGCAGGGAGCGGCGCGAAGCGGGCCGTGAAGTGCCGGAGCTGCGCGGGTTGCTCGACGATCCGCAGCCCACGGAGCTCGTCCGCCCGGTCGGCGACTGCCGTGCAGACCTCGATCACGTAGTCCATGTGGCTCTGCGTGTAGGTGCGGCGGGGAACGGCGAGTCGAACGAGGTCGAGAGCGGCCGGCTCCTCGCGGCCGTCGGGGCCGAGCCCGAACATCACGGTGCCGATCTCGCAGCCGCGCACGCCACCGACGTCGTAGAGCGCGACCGCGAGCGCCTGCCCCGGGTACTCGAGCGGCGGCACGTGCGGTAGCAGCGCCCGGGCGTCGAGGTAGACGGCGTGACCGCCGACGGGCTGCACGATGGGGATCCCCGCACGGAGCACCCCTTCACCCAGGTACGCGGTCGAGCGGATCCGGTAGCGGAGGTAGTCGTGATCGACCGCCTCGCGCAGCCCCTGGGCGATCGCCTCGAGATCGCGCCCGGCGAGCCCGCCGTACGTCGGGAACCCCTCCGTGAGCACGAGGAGGTTGCGACAGCGCTCCGCCAGCCCGGCGTCGTTCGTCGCCAGCCAGCCGCCGATGTTCGCGAGCGGGTCCTTCTTCGCGCTGATCGTCATGCCGTCGGCCAGTGACGCCATCTCGCGCACGATGTCAGCGACGTCGCGGTCGCCCTGGCCCGGCTCCCGCTCGCGGACGAACCAGGCGTTCTCCGCGAAGCGGCAGGCGT
>Ga0224505_10002806_pt1 | contig 10086 bp, 7 predicted proteins | sample SF_Jan12_sed_USG_FD_169102 | JGI IMG/M metagenome (GOLD analysis project Ga0224505, IMG submission 169102) | Sediment microbial communities from San Francisco Bay, California, United States - SF_Jan12_sed_USGS_4_1 | ecosystem: Environmental > Aquatic > Marine > Sediment | place: USA: California...
CACCAACAGGACCGACACCGGCCACTTCGCCGCCGGGCCGGCCGCTGTCGCCGTCCGTCTCGCCGACGCCGAGCAGGCGGGTGAACACGCCCATGGCCGCGTCCACCTGGCGATCGGCCACGCCGGCGCCCACCAGGTACTCGCGGAACAGCTCCGCGGTCGGTCGCTCGGCGCCGACCGGACGGTCCTCGGCCGCGCTCGCCCGGTCGCCACCGGCCGCCCGCCGTTCGAGCACCTCGTGGAACGCGGCCTGCGGCCACAGCTGGACCAGGCGCGCCGCGAGATCGGGCGTCGGCTCGTCGGTGTCGACGATGGCCTGCACGATGCAGCCGTCGACGCCGTCGAGGCGGGCCAGTTCGGCGAGCGTGCCCGACACCCGGCGCAGGCGCCGGCCGCGGCGCAGCGGCACCACCTCGACGTGGGCGGCCGTGGCTGGTCGGGCGTCGACCAGCACGACCGACTTGTCCTCGTCGGCCTCGCCGAAGTCGAGCTGGATCGGGCTGCCGGCATAGCGGCCGAGGATGGCGCCGGGGAGCTCCTGGGGCCGATGGATGTGGCCGAATGCGGCGTAGGACACGGCCGGTAGGTGCTCGGTCGACGTCGCGTAGTGGTCGCTGACGTGCAGGGGCCGCTCGGAGGTCGAGAAGCGGGCCCCGCCGACGTGGAGGTGGGCGGCGAACAGCAGCACATCGCGGTCGGGCCGGTAGTCGGCGACCAGCCCGCGGCCCAGCGCGTCCTCGACGTCGCGCACCTGGTCGTGGTAGTCGGCGGTCCACCGCTCGGGGTCGACCTCGAACGCCCGGAGCAGCGAGTTCGGGTGCACGAAGGGCACCGGCGCGAGGCGAGCCACCTGCTCCCCACCGCCGATCGGCAAGGTGAGGATGCCTCCCCGTCGCGGCGGGCGGGCCCGGCCCAGCAGGCGCAGCCGCCAACCGGGCTCGCTCGGCGTACCGCCGGGAAGGGCGAGGGCAACCACCTCGTCGAGGACCTCGAACAGCGCGGCGCTGTCGTGGTTGCCGGCCAGCACCACCGTCGGCGCGTACCCGGACAGCTCGCGCAGCGCCTCGACGGCCCGGCGCAGGTCGTCCACCGCTGGCCGCGCCTGGTCGAACAGGTCACCGCTGTGCACGATGAGGTCGGGCTTCTCGCGCCGGGCCAGCTCGACGATCTCCTCGAGCACCTGGTCGTGGTCGGCGACCCGGGCGACCCGGCCGAGCGACCGGCCGAGATGCCAGTCCGAGACGTGCAGCAGGCGCATGTGGTCGACTCCCGAATCCCCTACAGCTTGCCGAAGACGTCGTCGGCCGCGCCGTCGACCTCGTCGTCGGGCCGGGCGCCTTCGGCCGGGTTGGTGGCGAAGGACGGGAACGGGAAGCGTAGCGGCAGCGGGGCGGGCACGAGCGGCTGGTCGAGCACCATCGTGCCGGGCAGGAAGCGGCTGGCCCGCTCGCGCAGCTCGGGCGACAGGAACCGGTACTCGGCCGCCTCGCCGGCGTCGAGCCGGCCGACGACCTTGATGGCCGCGTTGCGGATGATGGCGGGATCGACCGAGCTGGCCGCCTGCTGGGCGCCGATGAGCAGCACGCCGAGCGAGCGGCCGCGCTCGGCGATGTCGACGAGCAACTCCTTGATCGGGCTCGTGCCCTCCCGTGGCGCGTACTTGTTCAGCTCGTCGAGCACGACGAAACGGATCGGCTCGCGCCCGCTGCCCTGCTTGGCCTCGAACACCTCCGACAGCAGCGAGCCCACCACGAAACGTTGCGCCGTGTCGTGCAGCGCGTGGATGTCGACCACCGACACCGCGGCGCGTGACAACTCGACGGGTTCCACCCCCTCGGTGACGAGGTGACCGAGGCGGCTCGCCTGGCCGTGGAGGCGGCGGATGAACGCCATCGCCGTTCCCGGAGCCATCCGCCCGACCCATTCGGGGTGCTCCTCCTCGATCCGCTGGTCGAGGAAATCGACGAGGTCACCGAAGTTGCGCACGGGCGTGCCGACCCCCGCCTCCTGGGGATCGCGCCGCTCGGCGACCAGGCGCTCGAAGTTCGACCCGGTCCCCGCCGGTGGCTGTCGAAGCACGATGCCACCTTCGGAATGGGCGAGCGGCCACGCCCAGCGGGCGAGCTGGACCCGCACCCGAGCCTCGAGGAACCCGACCTGTGTGCGGGCGTCGTCGGCTTCCGAGAAGCAGAAGCGCAGCAGCCCGCGCCGCACGAACTCGCGGGGGGTCCAGCCGTAGGTCACGACGTCGCGATGCGAGCGCGACACCACGTCGGGGGAGGCGCTGCCCTCGCGCCCCGGCCGGCGCGGGGCGTACAGGCACACGTTCTCGAAGCGGCCGGGCGCGTCGACGCCGAGGGCGGCCCACTGGTCGCTGGCGCCTTCCCGGGTCGGGAACGCCGCGTTCGGCCGGTCGATGTGCAGCAGGTCCTCGCCCTTGACGTTGAACACCAACGCTCGCGTGTTCGCGGCGTGCTGGCCGAGCAGCTCGCGTCCGCGTGACGTCTCGAGCAGCTGGTAGAGCAGGAACAGGGCGTAGGTCGTCTTCGTCGCCACGCCCGAGATCCCCGAGATGTTGACGTGGCCGCCCTTGGCGCCGTTGACGAAGGCGAAGTCGACGTTGACGGGTTGGCCGGCCTGGTCGAGCCCGACCGGCAACGGGGCGTCCATCTGGTCGAGGAACAGGGCGTTGTCGCGGTCGAGCCCGCGGGCGCGGTGCACGGGCGCGCCCGGGTTCGGCGCCACCCACATCTCGGGCAGGGTCCGCAGGAGTTGGACCTCGACGCGCCGGGCGGTGGCACCCGGCATGGTCTGGTCGACCATGATCCGCGCCGTGTCCGACGCGTAGCTCGCCCCTTCGAGGTGCCCGGTGCCCTCCACGACGATGCCGTAGTGGGCGACCTCGCTCCCGTCGGGCAGTGGCGAGCGGGTCACGAGCAGCTCGTCGAGCTGTACGACCGCGTCGTCGGCCAGCACGATCGTGTAGCGGCGCGTGTTGGCCGGCACGGCCCCGTCGACCAGCCCGACCACGGGCTCCCCGGCGCCGCTCACGCCCGACCCCCGGCGTCTGTCCCACCGGCGGCCCCGGCCGATGCCGGCCGGGCCCGCAGGGTCGCGGCGGCGCTGCGTACGGCCCGGGCGGCGAGGGCCGCGTCGCCGAGGCGGTGGCGCAGCTCCCGCTCCAGCGCCCCGACCGGCTGGAGGTTCTGGGGCGCCCGGGGGTCGACGTGGGCGACGCCGGCGAAGCGCGGCAGCAGGGCCGCGGCCCGGTCGGCCGCGGCCCGGGCGACGTCGAGGTCGAGCCCGCCCGGCATCTCGATGCGCACGATGCCACCCCACGGCCCGCCGCCGCCGTGGCGCGAGCTCAGCCGCAGGTAGCAGGACAGGCGGTCGCGATGGGCGAACAGCGAGGTGCGCTGGCCCCCGTCGATGACGGGCACCTGGGCGTGCAGCCCGGGCGCCAGCAGCGCCCGGTGGTGGGTCTTGACGTAGCCCACCACGGCGAGGCCGGCCGGATGCGCGAAGCCGAGCGGGCCGTCGACGACGACCTGCCAGCCGGCGCGGGCCAGCTCGTCCGCCAGGCGGCCCTCGGCGCTGCGCATGCGGTTCTGCAGGGCGGCGAGCGGAGCGTCGGCGCCGCTGTCGAGGATCGTGTGGGACTCCCACGCCCAGCCGCCGGCGAGCGCGGGCAGGGTCACCTCGGCGCCGTTGCCGAAGATCGCCACGCGGGCGATGCGGCACTGCTCGATGCGCGGCGGGCCCGACCCGTCGACCAGCACGGCGCCGGTCCCGTGGGCCCCGGCCACGCCCCGCGCATCGGCGCCCGCCAGGTACAGGGTGGCCTCGCCGCGTCGGACGCCGTCGACGAACGCGAGCCCCCGCGCCCCACCCGCCAGCAACGCCTCGGCGGGGCGCTCGCGCCAGGCGGCCGGCGGCTCGTGCACGAGGATCCGGTCGGGTCCGTCCTCGACCGGTACGGCCTCGTCGTCGACGTCGTAGGGTCCGTCGTCGGCGACCAGGTACGGCGAGCCGTACGCCGCGCCCCACTCCTCCACGAACACGTCGGCGGCAGGGGCGGTGAGGGTCATCGCAGGCGAAGATAGGCCGGCGGGCGCCGACGAACGGTGACCGGGCGGCAACTACGTTGATGGTCGTGGCCGCCAAGGAGCACGTCGAGGTCGAGGTCGCGGGCCGCACGGTGAAGCTGTCGAGCCCCGACAAGGTGTTCTTCCCGTCCAGCGGCGAGACCAAGGCAGACCTGGTCCGGTACTACGTCGCCGTCGGGCCGGCGATCATGGCGACGATGGCCGACCGGCCGACGCTGCTGCAGCGCTTCCCCGACGGCGCCTCGGGCAAGTCGTTCTTCCAGAAGCGGGTGCCGGCGGGGGCGCCGAAGTGGCTGGAGACGACGACGGTGTCGACGCCGAACGGCACGACGTCGAACGCCCTGGTCGCCGCCGATCTGGCGCACCTGGTGTGGGCGGTCAACCTCGGCTGTCTCGGGTTCCACCCGTGGCCCTACCGGGCTTCGGACCCGGGTCGGGCCGACGAGCTGCGCATCGATCTCGACCCCCAACCTGGCGTCGGGTTCGACCAGGTGCGAGAGGCGGCCCACGAGGTGCGGGCGTTGCTCGACGAGCTGGGCATGGCGCCGTTCCCGAAGACCACCGGCAACCGGGGCCTGCACATCTACGTGCACCTGGAGCCCCGCTGGGACTCCTACGACGTGCGCAGCGGTGCGGTCGCGCTCGCCCGCGAGCTCGAACGCCGCCGGCCCGACCTGGTCACGGCGGCCTGGTGGAAGGAGGAGCGCGGCACCCGCGTGTTCGTCGACTTCAACCAGAACGCCCCGCACAAGACGGTGTTCGGCGCCTGGTCGGCCCGGTCGCGGGTCGGCGGGCAGGTGTCGGCCCCCCTGTTCTGGGACGAGGTCGACGCGCTGCACCCCGACGAGCTGACGCTGCAGAGCGTCCCCCGCCGCTACGCCGAGCGCGGCGACCCGTGGGCGGCCATGCACGACGCCGCCCAGTCGCTCGAACCGCTGCTCGAGCTCGCCGCCGCCGACCGGTCGAGAGGCCTCGCCGACGCGCCTTGGCCGCCGGTGTACCCCAAGATGCCGGGCGAGCCGCCGCGGGTCGCCCCCAGCCGGGCGGCGACCCCGGCTCCCGACGCCGGGTAGCGTCCGGCCCCGATGCTCTCGCCGTACCGGATCCTCGATCTCAGCGACCACCGCGGCCACTTCGCCGGTTTCCTGCTGGCCGCGCTCGGCGCCGACGTCGTCGACGTCGAACCGGGCGACGGCAGCGCGGCCCGGCGCCGGCCGCCGCTCGCCGCGGCCACCGGCACGTCGCTCGAGTGGTGGGGGTTCCACCGCGGCCGGAGCCGCATCGCGCTCGACGAGCTCGACGCGCACCTGGCCGGGGCGGACGCGCTGATCGAGTCGGGCGCGGTCCCGATCGACCTCGCTGCGCTGCGCGCCGCGCACCCGCACCTGGTGACCGCCTCGGTGAGCGCGTTCGGGTCGACCGGGCCGAAGGCGTCGTGGCCGGCGTCCGACCTCACGATCGCGGCCGCCGCGTGTTCGATGGCGCTGACCGGCGACGCCGACCGGCCGCCGGTGCGGACCACCGCGCCCCAGGCGTGGCTGCACGCGGCGGGCGACGCCGCGGTCGGGGTGCTCGTCGCCCTCGAGGAACGGCGCCGCAGCGGGCTGGGCCAGCACGTCGACATCTCGGCGCAGGTGTCCCAGATGCAGGCCGCCATCCCCGGCGGGCTGTTCGCGCCGAACGACAACCCGCCGCTGGGCCGCCTCGCCGGCGGCATCGCCTACGGGCCGTTCAACCTGCAGTTCGTCTACCCGGCGGCCGACGGCTACGTCTCGATCACCCTGCTGTTCGGCGAGACGATCGGCCCGTTCACGGCCCGGTTGATGGCGTGGGTGCACGAGGAGGGCCACTGCGACACCGCGCTGCGCGACATCGACTGGCCCGGCTTCGGCACCGCCCTGTTCACCGACCCCGACGCGCCGGCGCGCCTCGAAGCGGCCAAGGCGGCCCTCGCCGCGCTCACGGTGGGCCGCACCAAGGCGGAGCTGTTCGCCGAGGCCCAGCGCCGGCGGCTGCTGCTCGCCCCGGTCAGCACGCCCGCCGAGCTGGTGGCGAGCGAGCAGCTCTCGGCGCGCGACTGGTGGGAGCGCGTCGACGATCCCGAGCTGGGCCCCGTGATCGCTCCGGGCTCGCTCGCCCGCTTCTCGGCCGGCCAGCCGCGCCCGCTCGGCCCGCCACCGTCGCTGCGCGCGGCGGCGCCACCCCGGGCCCCGGTCGAGCTGCGGGTCGCGCCGGCCGGCGCGCCCGCGAGCTCCATGCCGAACCAGCCGAGCGGACCGCTCGAAGGGCTGCGGGTCGTCGACCTCACCTGGGTGTACGCCGGGCCGCTGTCGACGCGCGTCCTGGCCGATTTCGGCGCCACGATCGTCAAGGTGGAAGGGCCGACCCGCCCGGACGCCTCGCGCGGTGGCGGCGGCTCGTTGCACGGCCAGCTCGACCTCGAATCCTCGGTGCAGTTCGGCAGCTTCAACGTCGACAAGCTCGGCGTCGCGCTCGACCTCAACAACCCCGCCGGGCGCGAGGTCCTCGTCGATCTGGCGCGCTGGGCCGACGTGCTCGTCGAGTCGTACACGCCGGGCGTGATGGACGCCTGGGGGATCGGCTGGGAGGTGCTGTCGACCGAGAACCCCGACCTGGTCATGCTGAGCACGAGCCTGATGGGCCAGTCGGGACCGCTGTCGAGCTTCGCCGGCTTCGGCAACCTCGCCGGGGCGATCACCGGGTACTACGAGCTGACCGGCTGGCCCGACCGCTCCCCCGCCGGCCCGTTCCTCGCGTACACCGACTACCTGGCACCGCGGGTGACCGTGTCGGCCCTGCTGGCCGCGCTCGAGTGGCGCCGACGCAACGGCCGGGGCGTGCACATCGACCTCGCCCAGGCCGAGGCGGCCATCCACTTCCTGACCTCGACCCTGCTCGACCATACGGTGAACGGGGTCGAGCGGAGCCGGCTCGGCAACGCCGATCCGTTCCTCGCCCCGCACGGGGTGTACCCGGCGGGGGGCGAGGACCGTTGGATCGCGGTGGCGTGCGAGACCGATGCCCAGTGGCGCGCGCTGGCGGCGCTGCTCGGTCGACCCGATCTGGCCGCGCTCAGCGGCGAGGAACGCCTGGCGCGCGCCGGGGAGCTGGACGCGATGCTCGCGGCGTGGTCGGCGGATCGGGACGAGGCGACTTCGGAAGCTGCGCTGGTGGAGGCGGGCGTGCCCGCCCACCGGGTCCAGAACAGCGACGGCTGCTGGGAGGACCCCCAGCTCGCGCACCGCGGCCACTTCCGGCGCGTGCCCCACCCGGTGCACGGGGAGATGGTCGTCGAAGGGTCTCGCATCGAGCTGTCGCGCACACCGGCCGGCGTGCGGCGGGCCGGGCCCACCCTGGGCGAGCACAACGACGTCGTGCTCCGCGACCTGCTCGGCTACGACGACGAGCGCGTCACCGAGCTGGTCATCGCCGGCGCGCTCGGCTGAGCGCCGCGGGCTCAGCGAGCGGTCGCGTTCCCGCGGGCGATGATGTTGCGCATCATCGGGATCATCGCCTCGTCCATCAGCGCGCCCTTGACCTGCACCGCGGCCCGCCCCTCGGCGCGGGCGGCCTCGTAGGCGGCCAGCAGCTCGGTCGCTTCGGCCACCTCCTCGGGCGACGGCGACAGGATCCGATTGGTCGGCTCGACGTGGGTGGGGTGGATGACGGCCTTGCCGCCGAAACCCAGCGCCACCGACCGGGTGAGCTCGTCCTCGAGCCCGGCGATGTCCTTGATGCGCATCCAGGGCCCGTCGACGGCGTCGAGGCCCGCAGCGCGCGCCGCGATCGCGATGCGCGACCGGATCGAGTGGTAGGCATCGCCCGGGTAGGACAGCACGGCGGGCGCTCCCCAGCGGAAGCCGAGCGAGGTCGAGAAGTCGCCGATGCCGAACATGACGGCCTCGGCACGTCCGGGCGCGGCGCGGGCGATCTCCTCGACCCGGGTCAGCGCGGCGGCGTCCTCGATGGCCAGCTCCAGCCCGATGCGCCGCTCGAGGCCGGCCCGCCGCTCGCACAGCGTCAACAACCGGTCCATGAACCGGACCTCGTCGGCGTTGCCGACCTTGGGGACCACGATCACGTCGAGCACGTCGCCGGCCTCGGCGACGAGCGTCTCGACGTCGTCGAGCGCCCACGGCGTGTCGAGCCCGTTGATGCGGACCGAGCGGCCGACCCGACCCCACTCGAGCGAGCGCAGCGACTCGACGACCAGGCCCCGGGCCTCGGCCTTGCGGTCGGGCACCACGGCGTCCTCGAGGTCCAGGATGACGATGTCGGTCCCCGAGGCGATGGCCTTGGGCACCCGGGCCACATCGGGACCGGGAACGAACAGCTCGGAGCGTCGCAGCCGCATGGGCGCGCACCGTAGCCCGCCGGCGGGCGACGGGGTGCCGCCTCGCACGATCAGCCGTCGAGCACGACCAGCGCGCTTTCGATCCGGACCGCGCCCGCGCCCCACCGCTCGTCGGCCGCCGCCTGGAACCGCCCGTCGTCGAACTCGACGCTGACCTCGACGCGCGCTTCGCCAGGATCGTCGCCCGCCGTGAGCACCCGCATGCCGTCGGGGGCGCTGCCCATCGCTGCGACGAAGTGGGAGAGGATCGCCTCGCGCTCGTCGAGGCGAAGACCGTTCGACCTCCACACACACAGGGGGTAGGGGTAGATCGCCGCCAACTCGTCGTGGAGCGCGGCAGCATCGACGTCTGGACCGACGGCGATCTCGACCATCGGCACGCCGTCGCGGAGGAGATACGCGGCAGCCACGACTTCCGCACGGCGCTCGAGACGGGTCTCGAGCAGCCGCTCGTAGGCCTCCATCTGTCCGGGCTGATCGACCGGCGGCCAGCCACCCGCCGGGGGCTCGCACCGTTGCGGCGGTGGAACATGGCCGACGGCCTCCGTCGGTTCCGACGATCGGGAGATGTCGCCGACGACGGTGAGCGTGCGGGCGTCGATGTCGTACCGCGCCCGGAAGCTGGCCGAGACCCAGCGCGTTCTGTCCGGCGAGGACTCCGATTCGGCCGGCCACTCCCAGCCGATGAGCTCCGGCCCGCCGCATCGGGGCGGCAGCGACGCGTCGATCGGCCCGACGCACGCCACCGGTGGACCGCCACTGGTCAGCACGGTGCCTGCGAAGGCAACGAGCGGCGAGGCGGCACCGACCGTGTCGGCCGGCGGATCCCCCGAAGCAGGTTCGGTGCCGGATCCAACCCGCCCTTTCCTCGCGTGACACGTGCCCCGTTGGACGCACGTCGGCGGGCGGTGGTTCCCGAGCTCGCAGCTCAGCTCGAGACCAGGTCGAAGCCTTCGTCGAGCCAGCCGGTGACGCCGCCGATCATCTTCTTGACCGGCCGGCCCAGGCGGGCGAGCCGCAGGGCGGCGCGGTCGGCGCCGTTGCAGTGCGGGCCGGCGCAGTAGACGACGAACAGGGTGTCGAGCGGGTAGGTCACCAGGTTCGGCTCGGTCAGCTCGCGGTGGGGAATGCCGACCGCGCCGTCGACGTGACCGGCCTCGAACGCTGCCCGGCTGCGAACGTCGACGAGCACGAAATCGGCCGATCCGTCGAGCATCGACTCATGCACGTCCCAGCAGTCCGTCTCGAACGCGAGCAGGGCCTGGAAGTGCTCGACCGCGGCGCGCGCGTGGGCGGCGGGAACGGCGCTGACGAGCGATGGAGCGGCGGTGGGCACAGCGCTCTCCTCCGTTGGCGTGTCGGTGATGGAGCGCGGCGCTGCGCTGGTCGAGCCAAGCATCGCCGGACGTCGCCGCGGCTGTCCACCGGATTCGGCCCAGCCGCTCGTCGGTACGGACGGCCCAGTTACCGAACGTGCTCGAACGCCTACCCTCAGTCACCATGTCATCCCTCCGCGCCGACACACCCCGACTGGCCTGGATCATCGAGCCGACGCGTCCGATCCAGGCGATCACCGTCGTCACCAACCTCTTCGTCGTGGCGCTC
>Ga0224505_10002807_pt1 | contig 10083 bp, 7 predicted proteins | sample SF_Jan12_sed_USG_FD_169102 | JGI IMG/M metagenome (GOLD analysis project Ga0224505, IMG submission 169102) | Sediment microbial communities from San Francisco Bay, California, United States - SF_Jan12_sed_USGS_4_1 | ecosystem: Environmental > Aquatic > Marine > Sediment | place: USA: California...
GGAGCGGTTCTAGAGTCGGCGAGCGGGTCGGCGCCAGCGGCTCGCAACGACACGAGGGGAGACCGATGCCGATCGACACCGACGCCGTCGTGGAGCGGTACTGGGCCGACGTGCAGGCCGGCGACTACGGGCCCGAGTGGATGGTCGGCCAGCTCGACCTCGAGGCTGCGCTCGACGTGCAGCTCGGCATCCTCGGCCGTCATCTCGAATCCGGCGAGACGCAGGCGGGATGGAAGGTGGGGCTGACCTCGGAACGGGCCCGCACGATGCTCGGCCACGACGTACGACCCTACGGCTACGTGCTGGCCAGCCACTGCTTCACCTCGCCCGCCCACATCGACGCGGCCGATCTGCGGCACGGCTCGATCGAACCCGAGCTGTGCCTGCGCCTCGGTGCCGACCTGGCCGGGCCGGACCCCACCCGGGCCGAGGCCGAGGCCGCCATCGCCGCGGTGTGTGCCGGCTACGAGCTCAACGAGCGCCGCGCGGCGTCGGGCAAGGGCGACTTCCCGATGATGGTGGCCGACCGGCTCACCCAGTGGGGCATCGTGGTGGGCGGCGGCGCTCCGCTGGCCGAGATCGCCGACCTGGGTGCCATCGAGGTCACGCTCGAACGCGACGGCGAGCGGTTGTCGCACTGCGTCGCCCGTGACGAGGTGGACGATCCGGTGGAGTCGCTGCGCCGCCTCTGCCAGACCCTGCACGCTCACGGTCAGCACCTGCGGGCGGGACAGCACGTCATCACCGGCGCGTTCAGCCGCTTCGACCTCGAGGCGGGTCACATCTACCGGGCCACCTATTCGGGGGTCGGCGTCGTGGAGGTACACACGTGAGCTTCAACATCCTCGTGGTCAAGGGTCTGACCCTGCCGGTCGTCACCGAGCAGAACCTCGCCGACATCCAGGCGGCCGCCGGGCCCGACAGCACGGTCCGGGTCGTCGAGCGGGTGCGCGACGCGGTGCCGCTCGCGGCCGACGTCGACGTGGTGCTCGGCGTCATGCCCAAGGCGCTGCTGGACGCGACGCCGAAGCTCCGCTGGGTGCACGCCACCGCCTCCGGGGTCGACTCGTTCATGTACCCCGAGTTCGTCGACAGCGACGTGATCCTGACCGGCGAGAAGGGCCTCGTCGGCGGCCACCTCGCCGATACCGGCTTCGGCCTGCTGCTCGCGCTCACCCGCCAGATCGCCACGGCGCTGCGTCTCGGCCCGGAGGGCTGGAACCGGCGCGAGGACATGCGGATGAAGGAGATCGAGCTCGAGGGCATGACGATGGGCATCGTCGGCTTCGGCGGGACCGGCCGAGCGGTCGCCAAGCGGGCGCTGGCCTTCGGGATGCGCAACATCGCCATGGACCAACACCCGGCGACGCCGAGCGACGGCGTCGACGAGGTATGGGGCCCCGACGGGCTCGACCGCGTCCTGCGGGAGTCCGACGTGGTGGCCGTATGTTGCCCGCTGGCACCCGAGACCCGACACCTGTTCGACGACGACGCCTTCGCCCGGATGAAGCCGGGGGCGATCATCATGAACGTGACCCGCGGCGAGATCATCAACGGGGACGCGTTGGTGCGAGCGCTGCAGAGCGGGCACCTGGGCGGCGCCGCCCTCGATGTCGCGCCGGCCGAGCCGCTGCCGGCGGAGCACCCGCTGTGGAGCTTCGACAACGTCGCGATGACGCCGCACACCGCGGGTGCGAGCCAACTCCGGGCCCCGCGCAACATCGCCCGCTTCTGCGAGAACCTCGTGCGCATGCAGAACGGCCAGGACCTGGTCGGCGTCGTCGACAAGCAACTCGGCTACTGACCAGCGCAGCCGACCGAGGCCGAGCCTGGGCTCGCGAGTGTGGGACCAGGCGGCCTGGCACACTCGTCGAGGTGGAGTGGAGCAGTTGAACGGGCGAGGTCGGCGCTGGTGGTCGGTCCGCCTCGTGCCGGTGATCGTGGTGGTCGCGGCGATCGCCGGTGTGGTGACCTGGCGCAGCCTCGGCGCGGATGCACCTGCCTGCGAGCGCGCCACACCGGCCGGCCACAGCGTCGCCCGGGTCTGGGACGAGGTGGCGATGGCCGCCATCCGGCGCGACTTTCCGGCGCCGACCGTGCACGCCCGCAACCTGTTCCACCTGTCCGCCGCCATGTGGGACGCATGGGCGCTCTACCACTCGCCGGCGTCGCCGTGGCTGCCAGCCAGCCGGGCGATCGAGGTGACCGCGCCTGCGTCGGACACCGACGCCGACGCGGCGGCCGAGGCGGCGATGAGCCTGGCGGCGGCGACCGTGCTGCGCCACCGCTACGCCAACGCGATCGGCTCGGCCGCGACCCTGGTCGACGTCGACTCCGCCCTCGAGGACCTGTGTCTGACCACGCTGGTGGGAGCGCCCGACAGGTCCCCCGAATCGGTCGGCCGGCTGGTCGGAGACGGGTACGTGGCCTTCGGAGCGACCGACGGCGCCCGCGAGGAAACCGCGTACATCGACCCCGGCTACGAGCCGTCCAACCCGCCGCTGGTGGTGGCTCGCTCCGGCGCCGAACCCGCCGATCCGAGCCGCTGGCAGCCGCTGAAGATGGATGTTCTCATCGCCCAGAACGGGTTGGCGGAACAGTCCGACACGCAGAGCTACGTCGGGTCGCACTGGGGCCACGTCACGCCCTTCGCGTTGCCGGCGACGCCCGACGGCGTCCCGCTCGACCCCGCGCCGGTGCCCCGCCTCTCCGACGCGGATGGGGGCGCGGCGTACCGGGCCGGCGCGGTGGCGGTCCTGCGCGCGAGTTCGCGCCTCGACCCATCCGACGGCGTGACGATCGACGTCTCCCCGGCGTCGAGGGGCGACAACCCCCTCGCCACCGACGACGGCCGGGGCTACGCCTCGAACCCCGTGACCGGCGACCCCTACGATGCGCAGCAGGTGCTCGTGGGCGACTACGAGCGGTCGATCGCCGAGTACTGGGCGGACGGCCCGAACTCCGAAACCCCGCCCGGGCACTGGCACGTGCTGGCCAACGAGGTGTCCGACGAGTTGTTCGCCTCGTCGTCGGGGCTGCGCATCGCCGGCGCCGGCGAGCCGGCGGGACGTCTCGAATGGGACACGAAGCTGTACTTCGCGCTCAGCGCGGCCAACCACGACGCCGCCATCGCCGCCTGGGGTCTGAAGACCCACTACGACTCGGCCCGCCCGATCACGATGATCCGACACCTTGGAGGGCTCGGGCAGTCGAGCGACCCCGCCCGGCCGGGCTACCACCCCGACGGGCTCCCGCTCGTCGACGGTCTCGTCGACGTCGTGACCGACGCCAACTCGGCACCCGGCCAGCCCTTGGAGGAGTTCGCGGGCCAGACCGGCGCCGTCGTCGTCAGGGCGTGGCGTGGTCAGCCGCTCGACATCCGCAACGACGCGGGGGGTGTGGGCTGGATTCGCGCCGTCGACTGGGTCCCCTACCAGAAGCCGACGTTCGTGAGCCCGGCGTTCCCGGGCTACGTGAGCGGGCACAGCGCGTACAGCCGGGCCTCGGCGGAGGTGCTGGCCGCGTTCACGGCGAGCCCGTACTTCCCCCACGGTCGCCATTGCGTCGAGCGCGGGCCAGGCTCGCTGCACTTCGAGGCCGGGCCCACCGCGCCGCTGGAGCTGTGCTGGGCCAGCTACGTCGACGCCGCCGACGAAGCGGGACGGTCGCGCATCGCCGGAGGTATCCACGTACCGGCCGACGACTACGCCGGGCGCCGGGTCGGTCACCAGGTCGGCCTCGGTGCGTGGGAGGAAGCCGTGGCCTACTTCGACGGCCGCGCCCAGTGAATCGAGTCGAGCCGTTGGGACGGCACGTGCTCAGCGCACCTCGAAGCGGTCGAGCGCGGCCTGGTCGAAGCTCAGCCCGAAGCCGGGGCTGGCGGCCAGCACCAGCCGGCCGTCGGCGTCGATCGCAGGCGGCTCCTCCCAGAGCGGAAACGTCCACGGCATGTGCTCGACGGTCAACCCGTTGGCGCACGCGGCGACGGCTGGAGCGAGGAACTCCGTCGTCAGGTGCGACACGATCGGCAGGTTGAACCCCTCGGCGAGGTGCGCGGCCTTCATGAACCCGGTGATGCCGCCCGCGCGCAGGCAGTCGGCCATCAGGATGTCGACCGAACGGCGGGCGCACAGCTCTTTGAGAGGAGCCAGCCCGTACAGGTACTCGCCCGCGCAGATCGGCGTGTCGAGCGCCGCGGCAATCCGAGCGTGACCATCGAAGTCGTCGCGATGCGTCGGGTCCTCCAGCCAGAAAAGGTCGTGCTCGGCGAAGCGGCGCCCGATGCGCACCGCGTCGCCGACCGACCATCCCTGGTTGATGTCGATCATCAGGTCGATCTCGTCGCCCACCGTCGCCCGGCACACCCGTAGCCGGTCGGCCTCGGCGGCGGCCGTCGCTTCGGCACCACAGCGCAGCTTCATGGCGCGGAATCCCTGATCGGCGAGCTCGCCGGACCATCGCTCCAGCTCGGCCAGGTCGTAGTGCCGCCACAGGTGCCCGCTCGCGTAGCAGGCGACCCGGCCTTCCGACGCGCCGAGCAGACGCCACAGGGGAAGTTCTGCCTCGCGGGCGCGCAGGTCCCAGCAGGCCACGTCGAGCGCCGAGAAGCAGCGGGTGACGAGCCCTCCGCCCGCCGCGTTCGACAGGCCGCCGTGCAGACGGTCGAGGCCCTGCGCGTCCCACGGATCGAGGCCGTGGCAGGCCGTCGCTACGGCGTCGAGCGTGGCTGCGAGCGCCGCTGCCGTCGAAGGGCTGACGTAGCCGCAGTAGGAGACCCCGACGAGGCCGGCGTCGCTCGACAGCTCCAGCGTGGCGAAGCGCCCGAGGCGGTAGGGGATCTCGCCGAGGGGACCACGGTCGCCTGGCAGGTCCACGAGGCGAATTCGATGACCGGTGATGCGCATCCCCGGACTCTGTCACGCCGCTGGCGCGTTCGGCCGGGCCGAGCCTCAGCGGACGGCGCGCGGCACCTCACGGAAGCCGAACTCGATCCGGGGCGGCGTGCCGTCCGCCCACGCCGGCAGCCCCGGACGCGAGCGGGCGAGGACCTTCAGCTGGAGGCTGGTGATGCCGTAGGGGATCGCGACGTCCTTCAAAGTCGAGGCGGCCGTCGGTGCCGTTCATGTCGACCGTGTGCAGCACCGTGCCATCCGGCGCGATGACGCTCACCACGAACGAGTCGAACTCGACGCCGGGGCGCAGATCGGCGTCGGCGATCGTCGCGACTCCCCAGCGGGCGCTGCCGTCGTCGCAGGCACACTGCGCCACGTCGAGCGGGACCCGCTGAGCCACGATGACCGCGGTCGCTCAAGCCTTGCCGACGGCGCGGCGATCGGTCGTTTGCGCCGCGTCAACGTGACGCCATGGGTCGGTCGCGGCCAGGGTGTCACCGACCTACCCAATCGTGGCGGTTGCTGAACGCTTGGGCGTCGGATGTCCGGTCGGCGCCGATGGAACCGCCCCATCTCGGTCACCGAAAGCGCAGCTCAGGGCGTTTTACCGAATCGACGTCGATTCGTTGGCAAGGAGTCGTCAGCCCTGGTCGCGGAAGACCGACTCAGGACGTTTCGGCCACGCCCTGGCGCAGGAAGCGCCGGAGCTGGCGGTCGTGGCGAGTCATGTCGCCCGGCCGCGCCGACGTGAACGGTTCCCAACGCCGTTCCGCGCCGGTCACCGAATCGCCCATCACGGTCACCCGCTGGATCAACCGCTCACCGACGAAGTCGTTCAGCACGCAGTGCTGGGTGCAGCGGTTGTCCCACATGGCGATCGTCCCGGGCGACCAGCGATAGCGCACGGTGAAGCGCTCCTCGGTGACGAATCGGGTCAGGTGGCGGAGCAGCATCTCCGATTCGGCGTGGCTCATCTCCACGATCCGGCGGGTGAAGTGTCGGTTCACGTACAGCGCCTTGCGTCCCGTCACCGGATGGACCCGCACGACCGGGTGGATCGTCATCGCGTCGGCACGGTCGTGCGGATGGGCGTCGTGCAGCGCGCTGAGCCCGTCGCACAACTCCTGGAGCGGTTGGGACAGCGCCTCATAGGCGAGGTGGAGGTTCGACCAGAGGGTGTCGCCGCCCCGATCCGGACAGGTGACCATGTGCAGGATCGACATCACCGAGGGCTGGTGCATGAAGGTCAGGTCGGTGTGCCACTCGTCGGCGACGCCGCCCTTCGAGGCCGCGAGCTCGAAGATCTCCGGGTGGTCCGAGAACGGGTTCTCGAGGTGAGGGTGTCCCGCGAGGGGCCCGAAGTGGCGGCCCAGCGCCACATGGGACTCGATGTCGAGCTGTTGGCCGGGGAAGAACAGCACGTGATGGCGCAGGAGGAGGTCCTCGATCGTCGCGAGGTCGGCCGCGCTGGGCGAGCGGAGGTCGACGCCGGCGACTTCCGCACCCAGCGCTCCTGCGAGCGGCTCAACGGTCATCTCGGCGGAAGCGCGATCGGTCATCGTCATGGCAGTCGTCTCCGGAGACTTGCTGGATCGTTCCGGCGAGAACGTAGCGGGCAGGGCGCCCGCGCCATCGGCGACTCCTATGGTTGTGCCGCTTTGCGAAACCTGCCGCTCGAGGAGGCACCGTGCTCCAGCCCTACCGGGTACTCGACCTGACCGACGCCAGGGGTTGGCTGGCCGGCTTCCTGCTCGCTCAGCTCGGCGCCGACGTGATCCTGGCCGAACCGGTCGGCGGCTATCCGCGCGACCACCGCTTCGCGGCGTACAACCGGGGCAAGCGATCGGTCATCGTGCCCGACGACGCCGGGCCCGCAGAACTCGCCGGGTTGGCGCGGGGCGCCGATGTCGTGCTGCACACGCAGTCGAGCTTCGGACGCGCCGTCGACCTCGGCGCGCTGCGCGACGCCCACCCGGCGCTCGTCACGGTCGCGATCACGCCTTATGGCGAGTCCGGGCCGAAGTCGGGCTGGCTGGCGTCCGATCTGACATTGTTCGCCGCATCGGGACAGATGGCGGTGACCGGCGACAGCGATCGTCCGCCGGTGCGCACCTCCGTTCCCCAGGCCTGGCTGCACGCCGGTGCCGACGCCGCGGTCGGAGCGCTCGCCGCGCTGGCCGAGCGTGAACGGTCGGGGCTGGGCCAGCACATCGACCTGTCGGCCCAGCAAGCGGTGACGCTCACCGCGTTGCCAGCCGTGCTGTTCGCGGCAGTCGGACTCGAGCCCGGACGCCGGATGGCCGGCGGGGTGAACCTCGGCGACACCCACCTGCGCTGGGTGTATCCCACGCTCGACGGGCACATCGCGTTGGCGCTGTCCTTCGGGCCGATGATCGGCCCGTACCAGGCGCGCCTCATGGCCTGGGTGTACGAGGAAGGGCACTGCGACGAGGCCATGCGCGACAAGGACTGGATCGGGTTCGGCTCGCTGCTCGCGACCGGTGAGGAGCCGATGAGCGAGCTCGTGCGGGCGATGGACTGCATCGCGGCGCTGACCGGCACGAAGACCAAGGCCGAGCTGCTCGACGCGGCGATGGAGCGCAAGCTGCTGATCGCTCCGGTGTCGAACAGCGCCGACGTGCTGGCCAGCGCCCAACTCGCGGCCCGGGGCTACTGGGACGAGATCGATGGCGTCCGCTACCCGGGCGCGATCGTCAAGGCGTCGCGCACGCCTCTGGCACCATTGTCCGCCGCCCCGGCCGTGCCCGATCGGGACGCGGGCGCGTCCTGGCGGGTACCGGCGGAGCCGCAGCGAGCACCGGCGGAGCCGCAGCGAGCACCGACGGCGCCCCAGGCCCCGGTCGCTGCGGAACCCTGCGACGGCCCCCTCGCCGGGCTGAAGGTCCTCGACCTGGCATGGGTCGCTGCGGCCCCGCTGGCCACGAGGGTGCTGGCCTGCTGGGGCGCGACCGTCGTCCGTGTCGAGTCGTCGCACCGGCCCGACCTGACGCGCGGCGCGCTCGGCCATCGCGACGACATCCTCGAGGTGGAGAACGCGATCACGTGGCAGACCGTCAACGCCGGCAAGCTCGGCCTGGCGCTCGATCTCTCCAAGCCCGAGGCGCGCTCGGTCGTCCTCGATCTCGCCCGGTGGGCCGACGTGGCGATCGAGTCGTTCACGGCCGGCACCGTCGCACGGTGGGGGCTCGGTTACGACGACCTGGCGGCGATCAACCCGTCGCTCGTGATGATGTCGAGCTGCCTGATGGGCCAGAGCGGGCCCCTGTCGACCTTCGCCGGGTTCGGCAACCTGTCGGCGTCCATCGCGGGGTTCTTCGACGTGACTGGCTGGCCCGATCGCCCGCCCGCTGGTCCCTACATGGCCTACACCGACTACACATCGCCGCGGTTCACCTTGTGCGCGTTGCTCGCCGCTCTTGATCACCGGCGGCGCACGGGGGAGGGTCAGTACCTCGACTTCTCTCAGATGGAGGCGGCGATCCACCTGCTCACACCGGCGCTGCTCGAATATCAGCTGGACGGCACGCTGGTCACGCGGCGGGGCAACGTCGACCTCGATCTGTGCCCCCACGCCGTCTACCCGGCGCATGGCACCGACGCCTGGATCGCGATCGTGTGTGAGACCGACGATCAGTGGAAGCGCCTCGCACGCGAGATGCGGCGCGGCGACCTCGGCGAACTCACCACCGCCGAGCGGCTGGCGAGACGGGACGAGATCGACGAGCTGATCACGGCGTGGACCGCCCGCCAGGACGCCACCGGGCTGATGTACCGGCTCCAGCAACAAGGCGTGCCGGCCCACCAGGTCCAGAACAGCGGGGAGTGTTTCAACGACCCGCAGCTGCACTGGCGGGAGCACTTCGCGTGGTTGGACCATCCGTACGTGCGCCGGTCGATCGTGGACACGCCGCCCCAACACTTCTCGCGCAGCCGCACGGGCTACGCCTGGCCGGGGCCCGTCTATGGGCAGCACGCCACGGAAGTGTTGCAGGGCATACTCGGCTACGACGACGACCGGATCACCGAGCTTGCGATCGCCGGCGCCCTCGAATGACCTGGTCGGGCAGGTCTTCGGTCGTCGACCGTTTTGCAGCGAATCGACGTCGAATCGTTGAAAACCGACTCGCCCGGCTAGCCCGCGGGGGTAGGAGGGGCGGGCGGCGGTGCGGCCACGCGCGGTGGATCGCCGACGCGCCCGGCTCGCGGCGATGGGATACTGCACCGCGCCCACCGGTTCGCGCCGGCAGCGCCCGAGGAGGATCCGCCATGGCCTACGAGATGCTTCGCTTCGAAGTCGCCGACCGCGTCGCCACGCTCACGATCAACCGACCGGAGAAGCGCAACGCGTGGTCCAGCCGCCTCTCCCACGAGTTGATCGAGGCGATGGACGAGATCGAGCGCGACGACGACGTCCTCGTCTCGATCCTCACCGGGGCCGGCGACCGCGCCTTCTCGGCCGGCGCGGATCTCGGCGACAACCGGACGCACCGCGTCTCCTCGGTCGGCGAGCACCTCGCCGCCGTCACCCCGCGGGGCATGGACGTCTTCAACGCCGTCAGCGACCACCCCAAGCCCATCATCGCCGCCATCAACGGTTTCGCGGTTGGGATCGGCTGCCTCATCACCCTCTGCTGCGACATCCTCGTCGCCTCCGACAACGCCGAGCTGGGCCTTCCCCAGGTGCCGCTCGGCATCATCCCCGCCTACGGCGGTGCCGTCCGGCTGGCCCGCTATGTCGGGCGCGGCAAGGCCATGGAGATGACGCTGCTCGGTGAGCGGATCACCGCCGACGAGGCCTACCGGGTCGGTCTCGTCAGCCGAGTCGTGCCCCAGGCCGAGCTGATGCCGCTCGCCAACGACTTCGCCCGGCGCATCGCCGGCCTGCCGCCACTGGCGGTCCGCATGGCCAAGGAGTCGCTCAACAAGGGCCTCGACATCGCCAACCTGAAAGACGCCGCCCAGGCCGACGTCTACCGCTTCATGTTGCTCGGCCAGACCGCCGACAGCCACGAGGCGCACCGGGCGTGGCGCGAGAAGCGCGAACCCCGCTTCGAGGGTCGCTGAGCGCGAGCCCCCTCACCCCTTGAACGGGTTGGTCCGGACCTCGCGGAAGGGGATGTCGGCGTCGACGTTCGGCTCCTTGGGCAGGCCGAGCACCCGTTCGCCGATG
>Ga0224505_10002808_pt1 | contig 10082 bp, 11 predicted proteins | sample SF_Jan12_sed_USG_FD_169102 | JGI IMG/M metagenome (GOLD analysis project Ga0224505, IMG submission 169102) | Sediment microbial communities from San Francisco Bay, California, United States - SF_Jan12_sed_USGS_4_1 | ecosystem: Environmental > Aquatic > Marine > Sediment | place: USA: California...
GCGGCACCTGGGCGTGATCCGGGAGCGGGGGATGTCCGCCGGACTGGCGCTCAACCCGTCGACCCCGCTGTCCGCCGCCGAAGAGGTGGTCGAGGATCTCGACCTGCTGCTGATCATGAGCGTGAACCCGGGGTTCGGGGGACAGTCATTCCTCCCCGCCGCGAGCCAGAAGATCGCGCGGGCCCGCGCCATGCTCGACCGTGGCGGGAGCACCGCCGCCCTCGAGGTGGATGGCGGCATCACGCTCGACACAATCCAGGGCGCCTGGCGCGCCGGGGCGGACACCTTCGTCGCCGGCACGGCGGTGTTCGGCGCCGCCGACGTCGCCGAGGCCGTGCGAACCCTTCACCGTCGCTGCCGCGAGCAGGCCTGACCGATGAGCAAGCAGTGGATCTTCGTGCTATCCGTGATCGCCGGGCTCGGACTCGGCAGCGTCGCCCTGGTGTGGTACGGACCCGAGGTCTCGGCGGTCGCCGCCGGCGTGGAGGCCCCGGACTACCACGCCGTCGATCTCGCCACCGGCGACTCGGTGGGCCTGCGCAAGCGCTACCGCGGCCACGTCACGCTGGTGAACATCTGGGCCACCTGGTGCATCCCCTGCCGGGTGGAGATGCCAGCGATGCAGCGCCTGTACGAGGCCAACGCGGCGCGCGGCTTCCGGATCGCGGCGGTGAGCATCGACCAGGAGGGACCCGAGGTCGTGAGGGAGTTCGTGCGCGAACTGGGTCTGACCTTCGACGTGCTGCATGACCAGAGCGGCGAGATCCAGCAGCGGTATCAGACCACCGGCGTGCCGGAGAGCTTCCTGCTCGACAGCACCGGCGTCATCATGAAGCGGGTCATCGGCGCGCACGACTGGGCCTCCCCGGTCAACGCGGCGCTGGTCAGCCGCCTGCTCGGCGACACCACCGAGGCCCTCCCCATCGGCGGCCAGCCGGCTCCATGACTCACCTGCTGGCGATCGAGACTTCCTGCGACGAAACCTCCGCCGCCATCCTGACACTGGACCCGGCGCGGACCACGCTTCGGAGCTGCACCATCCTGTCACAGGACGTGCACCAGGTCTTCGGGGGCGTCGTGCCCGAGCTCGCCAGCCGGGCCCACCTGACGACCCTCGGCGCGGTGGTGGACCAGGCGCTGGCGGAGGCCGGCCTCGCCATGGAGGATGTGGGCGCCATTGCCGTGACCGCCGGCCCGGGGCTGGTGGGCGCCCTGCTGGTCGGGGTGATGTACGGAAAGACCCTGGCGTTCGCCCGCCGACTGCCACTGGTCGGGGTGCATCATCTCGAGGGGCACCTCTTCGCCCCGACGCTCGAGCACCCCGATTTCGCGCCTCCATTCGCGGCGCTGCTGGTGAGCGGCGGGCATACCATGCTCCTCGACGTGCCGGCGTGGGGCGACTATCGCCTGTTGGGTACCACGCGGGACGACGCCGCCGGCGAAGCGTTCGACAAGGTCGGAACGCTCCTCGGACTCGGATACCCCGGTGGCCCCGCCATCGAACGGCTCGCCGCGACCGGCCGGCCCGCGCGATTCAAGTTTCCCAGACCGATGCTCGCGCTGGCGGAGACCCCGGGCCCCGACCAGTTCGCCTTCTCGTTCAGCGGACTCAAGACGGCGGTGCTCCGCGCGGTGCAGGCCAGCGACGACCTCGAACGCGACCGCGCCGACCTGGCCCGCGCATTCCAGGACGCGGCGCTGGATGTGCTGGTGGGGAAGGCGGCCGCGGCGGTGGACCAGCTCGGCTACCCGACGCTCATGCTCGGGGGCGGGGTGGCCTGCAACCGCGCGCTCGCCGAGGCGGCCCGGACCCGCCTCGCCGGCCGTGCCCGCGTCGTGGTGGCCTCCAGCCGGCTCAACACCGATAACGCGGCCATGATCGGCGCCGCGGGGGCCTTCCGGCTCAGACGAGGCGACCTGAGCGGCTTGGATCTCGAACCCCGGGCCGACCTCATCCTGCCAGGACTCATCCCGGTTCCCGAACCCCAAGGCATCCCCCGATGACTTTCTATCCGCTCATCTTCCACGTCGGCCCGCTCGAGATCACCGGGTACGGCATCATGATGATGGTCGGCTTCCTGCTCGGCGGCTGGCTCATCGCCATCGAACTGCGTCGGCGGGGACTGTACGAGGAGTATGCGGCCGACATCGTGGTCGCCGCCGTGATCGGGGGGATCGTCGGCGCCAAGCTCTGGTACTGGGTCCTGAACGGCGGCAGCCTCTTCTCCCGCGGCGGGCTGGTCTGGTACGGCGGTTTCCTCGGCGGCACGGCCGCGGTGCTGCTCAACGGATGGCGGCTCAAGGTCCCGATGCGGTGGACCATTCAGCTCACCGCGCCCGCGCTGGCAGCGGCGTACGCCATCGGCCGGATCGGCTGCTTCATCGTGAACGACGACTACGGCCGCCCGACCGATCTGCCCTGGGGCGTCCGCTTCCCCGAGGGGCTGCCGGCAACCACGGCCGCCAACCTGCAGAGCCAGTTCGGGGTGCCGATCCCATCCGGCATGGACCCGGCCACGGTGCTCGCGGTGCACCCGACCCAGCTCTACGAGGCCGGGATCATGCTGGCCGCTTTCGCCCTCCTCTGGCGCCTGCGGCTCACCGAGCGCCCGGTCGGCTGGCTGCTGGCCCCATACCTCATCCTCGCGGGTCTGGAGCGGTTCGGCGTCGAGATCCTCCGGCTCAAGGACGACCGCTTCTTCGGCCCCCTGACGATCGCCCAGCTGGTGAGCATCGGATTGGTTCTGGTCGGCGTGTACCTGCTGACGTCACTGCGGAAAGCGGCCGCCGTCGAGCCGGGGCCCTACCTGTCAGCTTCCAACCAGTAGCCCTCGACCCTCCCCCTAACCGTTCTTCCCGGAGCCGGCCGACGACTTGGTAAGCGTGCGCTTCAGGCGCTCGACTTCGTCCCGCAACTCCGCGAGGTCCGCATCCATCCGGTCGAGCGACCGGAGCACGTCCTTCGCCAGCGCCGGCGCGTCCACGGGCTCCGTCGCAGGCCGGGGCGCCTCCGGCAGCATTTCGTTCGTCACCCTGAGCCGCCTCGGCTCGAGCCAGAAGGTCCAAGCCAGCCCGGCGAGCAGGAGCGCCAGGAGGGCCGCCTGCGCCAGCAACGATTCGGCGGTGGGGTAGACGCCTAGCGCCGGCAGACGCGGGGCCCAGGGCAGCACCGTGGTTCCGATGACGCCGCCCTCCTGCAGCTCCGCGATGCCGGTGCCGATGAAGACGAAGGCCATGTAATAGAGGAAGGCGCTGGTGAACCCGAAGAACGGCTTCAGCGGAATGCGGACGCCCCAGCGGTTCACGGCGTAATAGACGGCGGCAAGCGCCACCGCCCCGCACCCCATGCCGAGGAGCACCGGCATGGTGGAGCCGGCGCCGGCCAGGAACAGCGCCTTGTAGAAGAGCACCGTCTCGAAGCCCTCGCGATACACGGCGAGGAAGGCGACCGAGGCCAGGGCGAGAGCCGACCCGCTCGACACCGCCTCCTGCACCCGTCCCCGCACGAAGCGGTTCCACTTGGCGACTTCCATCTTCGACAGCAGCCAGTAGCTGACGTAAAACAGCATCGCCGCCGCCACCAGCATGACGGCGCCTTCCAGCGTCTCCTGCCGGGCCCGGCTGACCTGGAAGATCGTCTCGAGCAGGAGGGCGGTCAGCAGGCTGGCCCCGATGGCGGCCCCGACTCCCACGTGGATGTCTCGGCGGCGGTGCCCCGCTCCGGTCTTGGTGAGGAAGGCCATCAGCGCTCCGACCACGAGGATGGCCTCGAGACCTTCCCGGAGGAGCAGCACGAACGACTGGATGAAGAGGTTGAGCGGGGAGAGCCGCCCCCCGATGGCTCGCTCCCCGTTCTCGAGATCTCCCAGCAGCCGCGAGTGAATCGCGCCCAGTTCGGCCGGGGTGGCGCCGCCGGCGGCGCGGGTCCGGAGGGAGGCGAATCCGGCCTCCAGCGCATCGGCCAGACGGGTCTGGCGCGCCCGGATGCCCCGCTCCACCTGCTCGAAGGTCATGTAGGCGTCAAACGCGGCCGCGCTCGCCGCTTCATGCTGCCCCGACCCGGCCAGGGACATCGCGGAATCGAGCTGGCGGCGCACCGACTCGAACACCAGCGTCGCCGCCGCCCCCGCAGGCTCCTCGCTCCGGAAGACACGAACCGCCGCCAGCCTGGCCCGCAGATCGGGTGCGGCGAAATCGGTGCCCGGCGCCAGACTGGCCGCGAGCGCGTTGTCGCTCATCGAGGCGGTGGCCGCGAAGTCGCGGAGTTCCGCGGGCACCTCGCCACGGGGCTCGGGATACCTGAGCGTGCCGGCATAGACGGCCACCGCCCAGCGTTCCTCCCCCGTCAGTCGGCTCTCATACGCCGGCATCGCCGTGCCTGCGACGCCAATTGTGATTCGGCGGTAGAAGTCGAGCGGAGTGGCGTCGGCCAGAAAGCGGAAGTCGGTCAGGTCGGCGGGAGGGGGACTGAGGTTGGCGGCGGCGCTGCCATCGCCCCGCCCGAGCGAGCCGTGACAGGAGGCGCACTCGGTCGCGTAGACCTCGCGGCCGAGCGCCAGCGGAGGGGCGGCCGCCGGCGCCTCCTGGAGCGAGATCCCGTACCGGGCCGCGAGAGACTCGCTCAGGCGCCGCGCCCGAGCCGAAACCGAGTCGGGCGACTGAATCGCCTGAACCAGCTGGAGGAGTGTGTCGATCTCGGCCATCGCCGGCCGGCCCGCGTCGGGGGGCAGCAACCCCGCGGTGCGCCGCGCCTCGGTGAAGAAGAGCCGCGCCTCCTCGACCTCCGGCGGTGCGATGACCTTGCCGTCCCGCACGCCGAGCGCGTACTCCTGGGCGGCAAGGGAGGTGATGGCCGCGATGCGACGCACCGCGGCCTCCGGATCCTGTGGCTCGGCCGGCGCCGCGGGCTTGGCGGCGAAGGCGAGGATCAGCCAGAGTGCCGTACCGAGAACCATTCTCAATCCGTCTTCTGCGGTGAGGGTCAAAAGTAGAGCGTGGTGGTCGGCATTGGAAGGGAGGGGTGTTCCCGGGTTGGGTACCTTTCGGCCATGAGCGTAATCCCCGCCATCAATCCCGCCACGGGGGCGACCTTCGCGGAAACGCCGACGACCGCGCCGGAAGCGGTGGAGCACGCCGTCCGGGCTGCGCGCCTGGCGCAGCGGTCGTGGGCCCGCCGGCCCCTCGACGAGCGGCGCCGCGTCATCCGGCGCTTCCAGGATCTGCTGTTCGCGCGGCGCGACGAGGCGGCCGGCCTGGTCAGCCGCGAGAACGGCAAGCCCGCAGTCGAGGCGATGCTGACCGACGTGGCCGTCTCCCTGGACATCACCCGCTACTACCTGCGCCACGCCCCACGGATCCTGAAGCCCCGCCGGCTCAGCCACAGCAACGTCGCGGTCCTCGGCAAGCGGGGCCGGCTGCACTGGGATCCGATGGGGGTGATTGCCATCATCGCACCGTGGAACTACCCCCTGCTGCTGCCGCTGGGCGAGGCGGTCCCCGCGCTGCTGGCGGGGAACGCGGTGGTCTTCAAGCCCAGCGAGTTCACCGTGCGGACCGGACTGTTCACCCGGGACCTGCTGCACCAGGCGGGACTCGACCCCGACCTGTTCCAGGTGCTGGTAGGTGGCGGCGAAATCGGCCGGGCGCTGGTGGCGGCGGGGCCAGACAAGATCTTCTTCACCGGGAGCGCGAAGACCGGCCGGCTGGTGGCGAAGGCCGCCGCCGAGCAGGTCATCCCGGTGAACCTCGAGCTGGGCGGCAGCGATCCCTGCATCGTGCTGGCCGACGCCAATCTGGAGCGCGCGGCGAGCGGGGCGATCTGGTCGCGCTTCACGAATGGAGGGCAGACCTGTGTCGCCGCCAAGCGCCTGATCGTGGAGCGGAAGGTCTACGACCGATTCCTCGAGATCCTGCTCGGCAAGCTGGCCTCGCTCACCGTCGGGCCGGGGGACCAGCCCGGAGTGGACATGGGGCCGATGATCCGGGAGTCACAGGTCCGAGAGCTCGAGCGCCAGCTGGCGGCGACGGTGGCACTGGGCGCCCGGGTCCGCATGGGGGGCCGGCGCCGGCCCGATCTGGGACCGACGTTCTTCGAGCCGACGGTCGTGACCGACCTGTCGCTCGACGCCCCGCTCTGGCGGGAGGAGGTCTTCGGCCCGGTGCTCCCGGTGGTGGCGGCCGACGACGAGGAGGAGGCGGTCAGGCTGGCGAACGACTCCGCCTACGGCCTGTCGGCCAGCATCTGGACCGGCGATCGTGGGCGCGGGGAGGCCATCGCACGGCGGATCGAATCGGGATCGGTCCTGATCAACGATGCCACCTGCCACGTGGGCATCGCGGAGGTGCCGCATGGTGGGGAGAAGGAGTCGGGCCTCGGGCGCACCCACGGCGACGTCGGCATGCTGGAGACCTGCAGGCCGCGGTACGTCGGCACCGACCTGCTGGACTGGATCCGCAAGCCCTGGTGGTTCGGCTATCACGAGGAGAGCGCCGGCGACCGCGACGCCATCATGCGGTTTCTCTATTCCCCCTCGCCGCTGGCCCGCCTCCGCGCCATCCCCCGCGCGCTCCGGCTGCTGGTCAACCGGAGGCCGGTGTGACCCGGACCAGCGCCGCGACGGCGCCGGCGGTGGCGTCGGAGTGGGACAGCGACAGTTCAAGCCGCAGGGGGCCGTGGCGTTCCAGCAGCACGAGCGCGAACCCCGCGGCGCGGAGCCACGGCCGGCCGCTGGTCTCGCGTTCCACCTCCAGGTCATGCCATCCGACGCCGGCCGCGTCGGGCAACGACTGCAGCGCCTTGTAGGCGGCTTCCTTGGCGGCGATCCGCGCCGCGATGTGCATCGCGGGGCGATGCCGGGAGAGCACGTAGTCCCGCTCCTGGGCGGTCAGGAACCGCCGCACCGCGCGATCCCCGTGCCGGGCGAGAATCCGCTCCACCCGCGCCACGTCCACCAGGTCGATGCCCAGTCCGATCAGTTCCATCGCGCCCAGACCCATTCAGCCGCCGGCCGGAGGATCTCCGGCACCGGCAGATAGCCTCCGAGCACGAGACCCACCCACCCGGCAAGGGTGAACAGGACCGCCCCGATCCCGACCAGCGGCCAGAGCGGCCGCCGCCACCCGCGCACCGCCTCGACTTCCCGGCCCCAGAGTTTCCATTCCGCCGCGAGCGCCCCCTCGAGCGCGAGCCAGGCCGCTTCCTGCCGGCGCGCCGCCCGGAGGAGCGCCTCCTCCCAGTCGCGGACCGCGCCGGCGGGGGCGTGTGTCGCGCGCGCGCGGTGGGCCGCCCGATCGAGCTCCTCCAGCGCGTCGCGGAGCTCCGGCGTGCCCCCGCCCAGACGCGCCGACAGCGCCCGCCGTTCTTCCGCGTCGAGGGGCAGGAGTTTCACCTTGCGCATGGGCATGCAGGCCTCATGCGCTGCGCCGGCCAGCCGGTGACCGATGGTCTCGGCCGCGCGAGCCGTGACCGCCTCGATCGTGGCCTGCCACGCCGCGAGCCAGGCCTCGCGGTTGAGGGTGGAGAAGACCACCGCACGGTCGCCCTCCCGAGCCCAGCGCCGCGCATCACCCGCCAGTCCGAAGAGCTGGGAGACGAAGCCGAGGCGCAGATCGTCGATCGAGGTCCAGGGAGGGGGAGCTCCCGCCGGCGAAGGCGGCGGAGCCACCACCCGGCCCAGGGAGGGGCCGAGCTCCGGCACGGCGGACTCGCCGGGCGAGAAGCCGGTCGTCATGCGCGAGCCCACGTCGGCGGGGCGCCGGCAAGCTCGACCTCGGCCAGCAGGGCGCGCTGGCCGGTCCGTTCCTCGAAGCGCTGGGCGAACCACGGCAGCGCTTCGGCGAGGCACTGCCCGCGGGGGATGTCCAGCGCCCGGATGGCGCTCTCGATGCCTGCCACGTCGCCCTCGATCTCCACCAGCACATCCATCCGGGGATACCACTCGAGCCGCACCTGCGCGCCGGCCAGGTCGTAGACCTCGACGAAGCGGTCGATGGCCTGGGAGAGCCGGTAGCCGAGCGCCTCGAACAGTTTCACCGCCCCCGCCCCGTCCTCGACCGCGAACTCGATCTCCTCACGCTGCTTCATGCCGTCGGGACTGACGGTCGTAGGTCCCTTCCAGGCGATCTCGGCCCGTTCACGACCGCCCTCCGGAATCCAGCGCCGCACGCGGAGCACCTGGTCGAGGGCCAGCAGCGCCCCTTCCCGGTCCAGCCGCCAGTCGCGGAGCAGGCCGCGGAACCGCGCGGTGCCGCCGGACCGGGACAAAGCCGCCCTGAGCCGCGCGGGGTCGGCCACGACCGCCTTCAGCTCCAGTTCATTCGCCAAGGATCGACTCGAGCACGAGCGCGGTGTCCGACAGATCGCCAAACACCGCGTGGGCGCCGGCCGCGGAGAGGTCGCCGGTGCCGTAGCTCCCGGTCGCGACGCCGATGGCCCGCGCCCCGATGCTGAGGCCGCAGGTCATGTCCGCGGGCGTGTCGCCGATGATGATGACCTCCGAGCCGCGGGGCTCCCGCCCGAACAGCGGGTGGGCCCGCCGGGCGGCGATGGCCGGGAGGTCCGGCCGGTGCGCGGAGTCGGATCCGTAGGCCCCGATCCGGAAGCGCGCGGGATCGAGCCCGGCGGCGCCCAGCTTGAGTTCGGCGCCGCGAGCGACGTTGCCGGTCAGGAGTCCCAGAACCACACCGGCCTCGTGCTCCAGCGCGTCGAGCAGCTCGAAGATCCCCGGCATCACGGTGGTGCGGGACCGGCCCTCGAGCAGTTCCGCTTCCAGCAGGGCGACATACCGGTGGCACACCGCGCTGATGTACTCCGAGTCGGAGGCCGACGGATGGCGGGCGGCCTCCAGCAATTCGGCGACGATCTGGGGGTCGGTCTTCCCGTCGAAACGGATGTGCTCAAAGGCGTCGTGGGAGGCCATCTCCCCGGCCAGCGCCGCCGTGATGGCCCGCCGGCCGGCCCCGGACGTGAGCAGGATCGTGCCGTCGATGTCGAACAGGACCAGTCGCCGCATGGCTACTCGACGCGCCGGATGGCGACCAACTGTTCCCGGAGTGCGGACGCCCTCGTGCCGGGCCCCCATGGCTCCAGCACCACGCCACCGCAGGCCACGGTGGAGTGCACCAGGGCGTCGCGCGGGCCGGCCAGCGCCACATGGGTGATACGGTCCCCCTCATCGGAGAAGAACAGCAGGTCACCAGGGCGGTGCTTCCCGAGATCCACCGGCTCGCCCTTGAGCGCCTGCTGCGCCGCGTCGCGCGGAAGCGCCAGACCGCGCGCGAGAAACGTGGTCTGCACCAGGCCGGAGCAGTCCACCCCCCACGGCGTCACCCCGCCCCACTGGTACGGCGCCCCGGCGAAGTGTTCCAGCGCCCAGAGGTCGGGGGAGGAGGAGCGGGCGCGCCCGGCAACGCGATCGTGTGGCGTGACGACGCCCGTGCTGAGTGTGGCACGCTGGCCGTTGGGGAGGTCGACCCGCGGCGCGACCAGCCCGACCCTGGCCCTGAGCGGCAGCCGGAGGATGCGGCCGTCCTCCCCCTGGGCAACCGCCCCTTCGCTCCACCCGCTTGCGCTCTCGCGCCAGGCCCGCGCCACCTCATGATCGGTCTCAAGCAGGTAGCCGGCGTGAGCCCAGCCCTCGTAGTGGTCCAGATCGAGCCTCACCCGCCGCCAAGCGCCACGGGCCTCGAGGATTCTGCCCGTCTCGCCGAGCACCAGTTGGGTGACCTGCTCCGCCCGCAGGTTCGGCTCCCGGTAGACCGGGGTCACCGCCGCGAGGCCGATGATGGAGTTGGAGCTCATCGGGGTTCGGGCTTGGCGTCGCATTTCTTGCAGCGCAGCACCCCCCGGTTGGTGCAGGGCAGGCAGATGAACGTGCTGCACACTTCGCAGGGGTACCCCTCCGAGGCGCGCTCCTCGCGCCCGCAGGCGCGGCAGATCATGGCGTCCTTTTCCTTCAATTCGGGCTTCATGCGCCGACCCTCCTCACCGTTCGATTGAGTACCGCCTGATCTTGTTGATGAGCGTGGCCCGGGAGATCCCCAGCTCCTGGGCCGCCCTGGTCCGGTTGCCGCCGTGATGGCGC
>Ga0224505_10002809_pt1 | contig 10079 bp, 9 predicted proteins | sample SF_Jan12_sed_USG_FD_169102 | JGI IMG/M metagenome (GOLD analysis project Ga0224505, IMG submission 169102) | Sediment microbial communities from San Francisco Bay, California, United States - SF_Jan12_sed_USGS_4_1 | ecosystem: Environmental > Aquatic > Marine > Sediment | place: USA: California...
TTTTTATAATCGCGACGTCAAGGATTCGGTGGACAAGGGCATGAAAATGCTGGGGCCCGCATTGACGCTGGTGCTGGGCGGCCTGATTGCCTTTGTCATCTGGGCAGTGCTGGGACCTGTCTATGATATTCTCGGCAAACTGAAATTTTAGCCGCGGGGCACCCTCCTCCCCATCATGGCCAACAAACTTCTACTCTGCATTTCGGCAAGCCAGGCAACCGCCGCGCGTTGGCGGAGCGGGCGCCTGACCGATTGCACCGTATTCGAAAACAGCGAAGCCGGTGTTGCGGAATTCAGGGACTACGCAGCGACTTCCGGCAATACACCGGCATTTGTAATCGTCGATGCCGTCGAAGAAGACTACCGCGTTGAAACCCTGCCGCACGCCACCGGGTCGGATCGGGCGCAAATGGTTGATCGCAAGTTGCGCCAGTATTACCGCGGATCGCCTTACGCTGCGGCATCGCTGATCGGACGCGACAGCAGTAAACGGCGTGATGACCGGTTCCTGTTTTCGGCGCTGACCAATGCGGAAATGGTTGACCCGTGGCTGGCTGTGCTGACCGAGTGCGGACTGCCGGTCGGCGGCGTGTATCTGCTGCCGATGGTGACTGCGGGACTGGTCGAGGCCCTCGGCGAAAAAACCGGCAACGTGCTGCTGGTCGCGGTGCAGCCGGTCGGCATCCGGCTGACGTTCTACCGCGCCAACGCGTTCCGTCTCAGCCGCCTCAGCCGCAGCGACACGGCAGCAGATGCCCGGGATCGGGCCGTTATCGACGAGATTTCAAATACCCGGCTCTATCTTCACGCGCTGCGCGCCGCGACACTGGACGAGCCGGTCTCCGTCGTTCTGCTCGATCATGCGGACGAACTCGGTGACACTACGCGGGCGATCCGTGAAGATAACCCCAATCTGCAATGTAAGTACGTTGACCGTGCCGCAATTGCATCGCTGCTGAAAGTCGATCCGGAGTTGCTCGCACTTTCGCCCTCGGTTCTCTATCTGCAGCTATTGGGCGCGAGGGTTCCAAGCAACAATCTCGCTCCCGTCAAGGTAACGGCCGGGTTTCAGCGGTATCAGATGCGTCGCCAGTTGCTCGTCGCCAGTGCGGCGGTCGCTGTCATCGGCATCGTCTGGTCCGGATACAACATCGGGGAACAATATACCCTGCAAAGCCGGACCGAGGACGTTGCCCGCCAGACGGCACGCGTCAATGCCGAGTATCAAAAGGCGACGCAGCAGTTTCCGACGGCACCCACGACCGCCGAGAATCTGCGCAAAGCGACCGAGCTTGCGGACCGGTTGCGGAGCACGGAGGCACGGCCCCAGGGCTTCCTCGAAGTGATCATGCGCGCTCTGGCATCCAGTCCCGACATCACGCTGACGGAACTCGGCTGGCAGTACCGCCCGGGGGAGTTCGAGACGGGCGCCGGTGCGGTTGGCGCGACTGGTACAGCAACGCCGGCGCCTGCGCCCGGCGTTGTCGGCAGCGCCGGGCGCAGGCAAAGCGGCCTGATCACCGGGCAGGTACGGGAGTTTCGCGGCGATTTCCGCCGAGCCATCGCCTCGATCAACGCGCTGGCCGAGGACTTGCGCAAGGACCCGGCCGTAGAACATGTGCGCGTTGTCCAGCTGCCGCTCAACGTCAGCCCGAAACTCGCGCTGACCGGCAGCACCACCGATGTGCGAACTCAGGCGAACACGGCCGAGTTCAAGCTGCTGGTCGTGCTGAAACAATCAACATGAACGTCGCCGACCTCAGAGCCCTGCGCGGACCGCTGCTCCTGCTGGTGCTGGTGCTTGCGGCCGCGGGAGCCGCCGTCTATTACTCCAATATGCTGCGCGAGCAGGCGCAGGCCGTGCTGGTTCAGCAGCAGAATCAGTTGCGCGAAGCGCAGATGCGCATGCAACGCTCCGGGGATGAGAAAGCCATCATCGTCCAGTATGTCGACAAGTACCGCGAGCTCGAAAAGTCGGGCTTTATCGGCGACGAACAACGCATCAACTGGCTGGATGCGCTGCGCAACGCCAACGAACGCACGGACCTGTTCGGCATCAATTATGAAATCGGCATCCAGCAGCCCTACCCCTACGCCGTCGAATTCAACCCGGGGCAGATCGGTCTGAAGCAGTCGGTCATGAAGCTGAGTTTCCGCATACTGCATGAAGGTGATCTGGTGCGTTTTTTTAACGCATTGCGCGCACAGAACAGCGGGCTGTTTCATCTTGAACAGTGCGTAATGCGGCGCACCGAAGACGGTGGCCCGCTGCGCTACCAACCCAACATCGACGCAGTCTGCCAGCTGGCGTGGATCACAGCGACGCCCGAAGCGCCGCCCGGAGGCCGGCCATGAGATGGTTGCCGGCAGTCCTGATACTCGCAATTGCGCAGACCGCCATTGCACAAAAGCCGCCAGCCGCGGATTTTTCCGGACGCCTGTTCTTTACGCCGGAGCAACGCGCGCAGCTCGACGTCCTGCGCACCCAGCGCGTAGTGGCGACCAAGGTGCGCGAAGAACCGGTTCCCGAATTCGTCACCTACAGCGGCATCGTGCGTCGTAGCGATGGCAAGGCCACGGTATGGGTCAACGGCGAGTTGCTGACCGAGGCCGAACTGCGCAACAAGCAGTCGATCGTCGGCAGCGTCGGGCGCGACGGGCGGGTCAGGCTGCAGACGCCGCAGGCCACGGGCACGACGCAGGTGCAATTGAAAGTCGGGCAGAGTGCCGAATTGCTGTCCGGGCGCATCGACGAATCCTACACAGTTGCCCCGGTCGGACGGGAACCAGCCGTGCCCACCAAAACGGCGCCTGCGCAAGGCGGTTCGGCAGCCTCCGCGCCATCGGCCCAGTCCGGCGGCCCCGTTGATCGCAAGGATGCCGGGGAGGCCGGACCGAAAGCAGTCTCTCGGTGAGCGCTCGATGACTGAAAGCATCGGGCATCCATCGTTTCGGGGGGGACTGCACGCCCAGAGTGGCGCCGCCTTTTTGGTGCTGGTCCTGATGCTGGCCGTTGCCGCCGTCTCGATTATTATAATAATTGCACCGGGCGAGAATAACCAGGTGGCCGCCGCACAGAAAACCGCACAGGCACTCGCGGCCGCGCGGGATGCCCTGATCGGGTTTGCAGCCAGCGCGCCCGATTCGGCTCGACTCGGCGACCTGCCGTGCCCGGCAACCAGTTATTCCACCGGCGATGCCGGCTCGAGCTGCAACACCGCGGCCTCACGCATCGGTTACCTCCCGTGGAGAACATTGGGCTTGTCCGATTTGCGAGACGGCAGCGGAGCACCGTTGCTGTATGCAGTCTCCAACGGATTCAAAAATAACACCCGCATTGGTATCCTCAATTCGGATACGGCAGGCGAGTTCACCGTGGCAGGCGAAAATGCGATCGCTATCGTTTTTGCGCCAGGATCGCCGATCGGCACTCAGGATCGTAGTGTCGCGACATTCGATGTCGCCAACTTCCTTGAACTCGGCAATGCCGACGGCGACACCACTTTTCTCAACTCACCGGAAAGCAGCGATTTCAATGACCGCCTGTTGTGGGTCACGCCCCGCGCATTTTTCCCGCCGCTCGAAATGCGGGCGCTGCGCGTTGCACAGGAACGCCTGCAGCACTATTTTACCGTCACCGGCCGCTACCCCAAGTCCAACCGCTACGTCGACGATTTTTCGTGCTGGACCTACGGCGGCCGCCTGCCCTACCCCACGCCAGGCAATCCCTGTCTGGAAGCCGGCAACGGCGCAAGCGAAGATATGTGGACCATGGCCTGGCCCGGCTGGTTTTTCTTCAATTACTGGGATTACGTGATCCACTACGCGGTCGCACCGCCCTGCTCTGCAGTCGGCTCTGTTAATTGCAATGGCAGCGGCAGTTTCCTGACGGTGAACGGCACCGACAATTACCGCGTGCTGCTGATCCGGCAAGGCATCCCCAACGGCCAGACCCGGCCCTGCTCATTGCCCAGTCAGTGTCTGGATGACGGCGAAAACAGCGATAGTGACCGGAACTATGTCACGCCAGTTGCCGGCAATGACCGTATGACCATCGTTTCGCCCTGAGTTATGCATATGCGCCAATCCGGTTTTTCTCTGATTGAAATGGCAGTGGCCATGTTTATCCTCGTACTTTTGCTCGGCAGCATATTGGTGCCATTGGGAACACAGGTCGAGCAACGACAAATCAGCGAAACGCAAAAAACCTTGGAGGAAATACGGGGGGCGTTGATCGGCTATGCACTCACCAACGGTTATCTGCCCTGTCCGGACAAAACCACTGCCGCCGGCGCCGGGGTAGCGCCCAATGCACCCAACGATGGAATTGAGGACTTCACTACCGCCGGTGCGTGCGTTGCCACATCGGAAGGAAATGTCCCATGGGCTACTCTCGGCCTAGGCGCCTCAGATGTTTGGGGAAACCGCTTCAGGTACCAGGTGTCAGCAGCCTATGCACAGCGCGCTCCAGGTCCAACATTTACGTTGTCGTCATCTGCAACAATCAACGTTTGCACCGCTGCAGGGTGCCCCGCTGGGACTCGGCTCACAGGGGCCGCTCCGGACGGCGCGGTGGCAGTGGTCATCTCCCTTGGCAAGAATGGTCTCGGGGCGATTAACGCACTCACAGGGGTTGCCAATCCGGCACCAGTCAACGCAGACGAGAACGAGAATTTGAACGGCCCCGCCACGTTCGCGAGCCGCACAATGACTACTGCAGATTCAGCGGCTGGGGAGTTCGATGATATTGTCGTCTGGCTCTCCAAAAACACTCTGTTCAACCGCATGGTTGCTGCCGGAAAGCTGCCTTAACCCGCTCGCATCAGTTCAAAACACACGCGCCCGGCACGGTTCTCCGCCAGCGTCAGTGCATAACCCGACTGCCGGGCAAATGTTGCCGCCTGATAAAGGCCTACGCCCAGACCGCTTTCTGAGGCCACCGGCGCTTTCAGCAATTGCGTTGCAATCGCAGCAGGAACCGCCGCACCATCGTCGCAGATTCGCAGCCGCGGCCCCGCTGTCAGCATCACCGAGACCCGGACAGGCGCACCCAGCGCCTCCTTGTAGAGCGCATTCTCGATCAGCGTATCAATCGTGCTGTCGAAAAGCTCCACCGGCAGTTCCATGCCCGTGATCTGACCTTCGGTCTCGAACACCACTGACCGGCCCGTGTAACGCGACTGCAGCGTCCGCCACCAGATCGACGCCTCCACATCCCCGTCGGTTACCAGCTCCGGCGATCTGAGTTTTTCAAGTGTCGAGCCCAGCCGTTTCGTAATCTGCGGCAGCTGCCGCTGCACCAGCGCACGAAAGGCATCGTCATCAGCGCCGCGCATTTCCGCGGCGGCACAAAGAGAACGCAGCGACTGCAGCAGATTTTTGATGTCGTGCGTCAGTCGGGCCCCGGTTTCGTAAATCGCCCGGGTATACGCCGATTGCTGCCGCAATTTTTCCTGGCGCTGCGCCTCGTAAAAATGACCGACCATCTGCATCAGCAGATTCATGTGCAACAGAATCGCGGGTGAACATGGCGCAACGGAATACATCGTCACTTCGACGGGACCGGCGTCAAACCGCTCAACGTGCGCACTCTCTTTGCCGACAGCTCCCGCCGACATTTTCGTAGCCCATGCAAAACCCGTGACCCATGGCAGATCCTGCATGTCCGACAACGCACCGCGCAGAAATTGTTCGGACTGGGCTTCGCTTTGCGCCAGTCTGGCCAGCCGGCGCATGCGCTGTTCAAACGGCAATCCCAGGCCAAGCAGGTAACGCGACAACAGGGTATGGATGCCGGAGAAGCCGGCACGCGGATTCCATAACCAGGAAAGCCCTGCCAGCAGCAATGCAATCACCATCAGCACCTGAGCCAGGCCCAGCAGGTACTGCCCGTGCGCAACCTCCTGGATGACGAAACTGCCCAGTGCGAGCGCCACCACCAGCAGGAACAACACGACGCTGTAGAACAGATCGACAATCACCGGGTCTCCCGGTTTGCGTGCATCTCCGGGAATGACAAGGATCAGGGCCGGCAACAACGGCAGCCCGTAGCGCACCACAATGTCCGCCGCAGGCTCAATCTCATAGTAAGTGAACAGGTGCGGCACGACCCACGTCAGCAGCATCGCGATCAGATACACCGCACCCAGCATCGATACGGCGCTGCCCTTGCGGCCGGTGGATCCCGCCACGCTGCCGCCGATCAGTCCGAACAGCACTGCAATCCAGGTTCCAATCAGCCACCAGTTGCCGGCCACGGCAAAAAGCACTCCGAGTCCAAGGACCAGCAGCGCCCGCGTTGCGGGAATGTCGCGCTCACCGCGCCACACCGGCTGCCACATCAAAAACAATCCGAAATGCGCCAGCAGCAGGCCGCGACCCCACCACTCGCCAGCACCCCAGACTATGGCGCCGTACAGCGTAATCAGCATGCCGGACAGCAGCACATTCTGGTTCCGCGACGAGGCTGCCGGGATCCTGCGGATCCCGGCAGCCGGCTGCATGTCCGTATTCAGCGGGTCATTGGGCATCGCGATTGGCTATACTGTTCCGTCCGTTGAGAAATCGGTCCCGCTTGTGCATATCACCACCATCGGCAAATACACCGCCATTGAAGCCGTCCGCACCCGCGTACCTGTGATGGCTTTGCTGGTGCTCGCCGCACTGCTCGGCGCCAGCTTTTTCATCCGCGAACTTGCCGTCACCGAAACCATCCGGTTCCAGACCGGTTTTTACGCCACTGCCGCGCGGCTGTGCGCCGTGTTCCTGGTCAGCCTGTATGTGCTGGCAAGCATCACGCGAGAATTCAACGACAAGGGCCTCGATGTCCTCCTCGCGCTCGATGTGCCGCGCGCTCATTATATCTGCGGAAAGCTGGCGGGTTTCATGCTGACAGCGCTGGTGGTCGCGGTGATCGTCTCGCTGCCGCTCTGGGCGCTGGCACCGACCGCTGCGGCCTGGATGTGGACGGCGTCGCTCTTCGTTGAACTCGCGCTGGTCGTCGCGTTGTCGCTGTTCTGCATAGTCACGTTCAACCAGTTGTTGCCGGCGGCAGGCTTTGTCGCCGCGTTCTACCTGCTGGCCCGCAGCCTGACGGCGATGCGCCTGATGAGCGCGCATCCCGTGGCCGGCGAGGACACGCTGTCGCACCAGGTCACCGGCTTATTCGTCGAAAGCCTGGCTTACGTGATGCCGGCGCTGGACCGGTGGACCGAAACCGCATGGCTGGTCAATGCGGCACCCGAAGCGGGGGTTCTGCTGGTAATCGCAGTTCAAGGCGCCATCTACCTGGCGCTGCTCACTGCGGCGACGCTGTTTGATTTTCATCGCCGGAGCCTGTAAGTGCCGACCTTTGCCGGCTTGACGGATGAACGTACGCTGCGCGCCGTACCGCCTGCGGTCAGCATCATGCTTGCCCTGACTCTGGCCCTGCAGTTGTTATGGCACGGGCTTCAGCCGTCACCGACCGCGCATGCTGAAGCGCTGCCCGCGGCCCCCGACACCATCAGTCTTCGGGCTGCAAGCTTCGGCGAGCCGATTGCGGCCGCGCAAATTCTGGTGTTGTACCTGCAGGCGTTCGACAACCAGCCGGGCATCAGCATCCCGTTTCTTGATCTCGATTACGACCGGGTCACCGGATGGCTGGCCGCGGCGTTGCAGCTCGATCCGCACAGCGGCTACCCGTTGATGATGGCTTCGCAGCTCTACGGCCAGGTTCCCGATGTCCGCAAACAACGCGCGATGTGCGAATTCGTGCATGCGCAGTTTTTCATCGCGCCGGACGAGCACTGGCGCTGGCTGGCCCACTGCGCAATCATGGCCAAGCACCGGCTCAAGGATCAGGCGCTGGCGTTGCGCTATGCCACCGATATCACGCGAAATGCGAGCAAGGCCTCGGGCTGGGCGCGGCAGATGCGGATCTTCATCCTTGAGGACATGGGCGAAACCGAGAGCGCCAGGGTATTGCTGGGGGGATTGCTCGCCACCGGCGAAATCACCGACCCGAGTGAAGTGAATTTCCTCACAGAGCGCCTGCAAGCCCTTGAGTTGACTGGAAAATCGTCACCAGCGTCGAAATCTCGACACTGAGCGCACGATCCCGCTCAACCCGATGATCACCACACCGGTGTAGTTCGATTCCAGCGCTTACAATTTATTAAATAAAAACAATAAGTTATGAGTTTCCCTGATCATCTCATCAGGCGTTCCAGGCAGCAGTCCCAAAACGGATCATCCCGAACGGCACTGGTCAAAAGTATGGTACGAACTTTGCATAAGTCACGTGACTAATTACCGCACACTGTGCGGAGAGGAGACAAAATGAAACGGCAACAGGGATTTACGTTAATTGAGATCGCCATTGTGCTGGTCATTATCGGCCTGCTGCTCGGCGGCGTACTCAAAGGTCAGGAGCTGATCACCAGCGCCCGGGTGCGCAACATCATTTCTACACAGGACGGCGTCAAGGCCGCTTACTTCGGCTTTCTCGACCGCTACCGTGCGCTGCCAGGTGATTACGGCGGCGCCACCACCAATATTCCCAATTGCGCCGCATGTCAGAATGGCAACAACAACGGACAAATCCTGACCTTCGGCGCCATCATCGAATCGATTTCCGCTTGGGAGCATCTGTCCAAAGCCGGTTTCGTGACGGGCAGCTACGTTTATTCCGCGACACCTACGACGGGCAACACACCGGTCAACCCATATGGTTCGCTGGTTCAGATGATATTTGACAACGTCTATCAGGACGGCGCTGTCGCGACCGGGCCCACCCGGCACAACCTGAAAACAGGTAACAACGTGCCCTCCGACATACTTGCCGAAGTGGACCGCAAAATTGACGATGGCTTGGCAACCGGTGGTCAAGTTCGATTCTCCATCTTTGGCGGCGCCACCAATGCCGCACAGGAATGTTTTGCAAATGCCGGTGGAGCCTGGCAATCCGCGACACCGAACGCAAACTGCGGCGCAACCAGTCTATTCTAAGCACGGCGCATCCAAAAAAGCCCGCGGTGTCGCGGGCTTTTTTATTTTCAGACGGCTTATTCGCCCTGCAACAGCCGGATCTCCGCCGCAGCCACGGCATCCTCAGTACCCAGCACCACGACCACATCACCTTCCTCGATCCGCGTATCCAGTGACGGCGCCGTGGTCCTGACGTTGCGCCGCCTGACGGCAGTCACCTCTACATCCAGTTTCGCCAGATCGAGTTCCTGCAGGGTCTTGCCGATCGACTTGGCGCCGGCTGTCACGAGAACGGAATGCAGGCGCGGCTGCTGCGCCTGATCATCACCTGCCCCTGCATCGGTAATGCCGCGAAAAAATCCGCGGAACAGATCGTAACGATGCTCACGCGTCTTCTGAATGCAACGCAACACGCGATTCAACGGGACACCCATCAGCATCATCGTGCTGGACGCCAGCATCAGGCTGGCCTCAAGCACATCAGCGACGACTTCCGTGGCCCCGGCCTTGCGCAGCAATTCGACATCGCTGTCGTCCAGCGTACGCACAATCACCGGCAGGCCGGGGCGCGCCTCGCGCACGTGCGCAATGATATACATCGCCGAGGCGGTATCTGCATAAGTCACGATGACCACGCGCGCGCGCGACAGGCCAGCGGCAAGCAGCACTTCGCGGCGCGCAGCGTCACCGAATACCACCCGCTCCCCCGCCGCCGTCGCCTCACGGATACGCTCGGGATCGTTGTCGAGCGCGATGAACGGCACCCCCTCCTGCTCGAGCAATCGCGCCAGATTCTGGCAGCTGCGTCCGTACCCGCAGATCACGACATGTTCGTCTGTGGCCATCGACTGGACTGCAATATTGTGCAGTTGCATCGCACGACTCATCCACTCCGTCGCGCTCCAGCGCCGCACGATGGCTTCGCTGCGCTCGATGACAAACGGCGCGATCAGCATCGACAGCACCATGGCCGCCAGCACCGGCTGCAGCACGTCGGGCGCGAGCAGTTTACTGTCAAGCGCGTGCGCCAGAATCACAAATCCGAACTCACCGCAGGCGCCCAGCGCCAGCCCGGCCCGCAGGGCGACACCGCTGGATGCCCCGAACAGCCG
>Ga0224505_10002811_pt1 | contig 10079 bp, 9 predicted proteins | sample SF_Jan12_sed_USG_FD_169102 | JGI IMG/M metagenome (GOLD analysis project Ga0224505, IMG submission 169102) | Sediment microbial communities from San Francisco Bay, California, United States - SF_Jan12_sed_USGS_4_1 | ecosystem: Environmental > Aquatic > Marine > Sediment | place: USA: California...
TCCTCCAGGCCGCCGCGGTCAATGGCGCTGCTGCCCTCGAGATCGCCGTCCGGACTGAAGAACTCGTAGTAGGTGCCGTCGGTGAAGACCAGAAACAGCTGGCTCAGCGGTTTCTTCGGGCGTTTCTTGACCACCACGTGGGCAATGGTCTTGCCCACGATGCCGGGGGCGGCGGCGGCCATCTCCCCTGCATCAGGGGTGGCGAAGGACGGGGGCGGGGGCGGGGAGGACGCGTCGCTAGTCATTGGGGCGTAATAGGGCCGGGGGGGTGATCGGCTCACCCGTCCGCACCGTGCGGAAGTGCAGCGGATCCCTCAGGCTCTGGAGCTCGCGGTAGTAGTAGAGCGCCGTAGGTCGCTTGTCCTGGAAGCGCAGCGTGCTCAGAAACGCCACTTCCTCCGCCGTCGCGGTACCGCTCAGGGACGGATCGTGCAGGAATGCGTGCAGTCCCGGCTCCTGCGCCGGCCCCTCGGACTCCCGCTCGACGAACTCGATACGGTGCACATGGTCGGCGGCGACCTGCTCGTTCAGGACGATTTCGAGTCCGAACGTCGCGAGGTCGATGTCCCAGGAGGCGATCAGCGGATCCAGGAACGACACGCAGTGCTCGACCGACAGGTGGAAGATGTCGGTATCGAGGAACTCCAGCACGATCACCCGCATCTCCTCGAAGCTGCGGCCGCCGAGCTGCGCCACCGTGCGGAGCCAGTAGTCATTCTGCAGCTCCCGGCGTGCCACGTGCTTCACAACGTCCAGCAGTTTTTGGGTCACGAGGCGCTCGAGCTCACCGAAGGGCTGCTTCTCGAACACCGCGCGGACCTCCCGTTCCTTCTCGGGACGGCATTTCCGCAGGATCAGCGCGCGGACTTCCGAAAACAACGGGGTGGGCTCATCCCCCAACCCGCGCTTCAATTCGTCCTTCCGCTGGAGGTCGGCGAGCTTGGCCAGCTCCCCGGTCGGCAGCTTCAGGAACCGGTCCATCCGGTCATAGATGTCCGTCCGGCCCGGCGCCGGCGGTGCCTTCTTGCGGCTCAGCAACTGGGAGACATACGACTCGGTCACGCGAGCCGCCCGAGCGAGGTCCTTTTGCCCCACGCCCAGCAGCTCCAGCCGCTGACGGATGACGAATGACACGTCCATGGGGTCCTCCCGGTGAAGTCCGACGATGCTTAACCGTCATAGTCAAGAGCGATCAGTCAATCGACCTTTGACTTGACAAAGATAGTAAAGTGGCTAGGTTCCGCAAGTTGAGAATCACACGTAGCAGGGGTTCATGCTGGTTGCATCAAGGAGTCGCATATGTACGCTCGCAACGTCACGCTGCACCTCAAGGCCAACTCGGGCCCTGAGTTCACCCGCAAGGTGGAAACGGACGTCCTGCCCATGCTGCGCAAGCAGAATGGTTTCAGGGACGAGATCACGTTTGTCGCCGCCGGCCGCAACGAAGCGGTGGCCATCAGCCTGTGGGACAAGAAGGAAAACGCGGAGGCGTACGGCCGCGACGCGTATCCCGAGGTGCTGAAGACTCTGGGCAAGCTGGTCGAGGGCACGCCTACGCTCGAGTCCTACGAGGTGTCCAACTCGACCTTCCACAATATCTCGGCCGCGCGCCACTAACCGCGCGTCTGCCCTGGGAGGGTCGGACCATGCAAGTCACACAATTCAATCCCATGTGGTCGGTGCTGGACAGACAGCATCCGAACCGCCTCGGCCGGCTCTACGAGCACATGCTCGAGTCCCGGTTCCAGCGGGATGAACACCGCTCGCTGTTCGGGCACGGGATGCCCCTGGTGGACGTCATCGAAGAGCGGGATACGATCCGCCTCGTGGCCGAGCTGCCGGGAGTGAAGCCGGAAGACGTGAGGATTTCAGTCGAGAACAACGTGCTCACGCTTCAGGGCGAGAAGAAGGAAGAGGAGCGGCACGACGACCGGGTGTACCGGTGCGAGCGCACGTACGGTGTGTTCGAACGCTCCTTTACCTTGCCGGCGACGATTGATGCGAGCACGATCGTCGCGAAGTTCGAGTCGGGTCTGTTGACGGTGCGGCTGCCGAAAGTCGAAGCAGCCAAGTCGCGGCAGATCACGGTCAACATCGAATGATCGCATAGCAGATACCGCAGGTTGAGTGGCGCGGGCGGCCGGGGTGACCCGACCGCCCTGCGCGTCTTTCACAACGAGGTTGTATGAATTTCCGCAGCTTGATTCCCGCCTTGGCGTTGGTGCTTCCGATCGCGGCCTGCCAGCCCGCCGCCACGCCCCCACCCACCTTTGCCGCGGCGGACGAAACCGCCATCCGCGGCATGCTCGAGCAGTACGCCGCCACCGTGGTAGCGGAAGACTGGCCGACGAATGTCGGCTACTACACCGCGGATGCCGTGCGGATGCCGCCCAACGAGGCCATGATGCAGGGACACGCCGCGATCACCGCATGGGTGACGGCGCTCCCGCCGGTCACCGGTTTCACCCTCACGCCACAGGTCGTTGCCGGTGACGGCGACATGGCCTATGCGCGCGGTGTCTTCACGTTCGACCTGGCCCCCTCCGACGCCGCACCGGTGAACATGGTCGGCAAGTGGAGCGCGATCTACCAGCGCCAGGCAGACGGCTCGTGGCTCTGCGTGAGCGACATCTGGAACACCGATACGCCAATGGTCACGTAGCACAGAGTTGGTGAAGGGTCACCAGTCAGCCCGTCCCACCCCGGGACGGGCATCGACCGCCTCACGTTAGCTCGCGGCGCGGTTTCCTCGGCGCTTCTCTCGGCGCTTCGAATCAGGAGCAGTCATGCGTTCCACGATTTCCCGTCTCACGCCGGCCATGCTCATGCTGTGTGGTACCGGCACGGCCCTGGCACAGGGTCTGCCCGCCAGTCAGCCCGGCTTCATCACGATCTATCGCGAGTATGTGAAGACCGGTCGCGCGGCGGAGCATGCCACGATCGAGGCCGGTTGGCCGGCGGCGTTCGCGACGGCGAACAGCCCCACGACCTATCTCGCGCTGACCTCGATGACCGGCGGCAGCGAGGTGTGGTTCCTCGTGCCGAGCGCGTCGTACGCCGCCATGGAGGCGGACAGCAAGCGTAACGCCGCCAACCCTGCCTTGACGGCCGAGTTGGACCGGCTGTCGCGCGCGGACGCGGAGACGCTCGACCAAGTCCGGACGATGCTGCTGCGCGCCCGCCCGGACCTTTCCATGGGAGCGTTTCCCAACCTGGCGAAGGTCCGGTACTACGAGGTGACCACCTTCCGCGTGCGGCTCGGGCAGCAGCAGGCGTTCGAGGCCGCGTCCAAGACGTGGATGGCGTCCGCCACACGGAACAACCCGAGCGCCGCCTATCGCACGTACGAGTTGGTGGCGGGTGGCCCCACTCCCACGTACATGGTCTTCACGTCGTCGGAGTCCTACGCGGCGTTCGACCCGATGATGGCGATGGGGGACAAGATCTGGGCGGGCATGACGACCGATGAACTGGCGGTCATGCAGAACGCCGTCGCCGGGATCGCAAACATGCAGAGCGATCACTTCCGCGTCGATGCCACGATGAGCTACGTGGACAAGGCAACGAAGGATCAGGATCCGACGTTCTGGCTGCCGAAGAAGGTCGGCGAACAGTAGCCGATTGCGTGGGCGGGGCGCGTGGCCGGCGGCCACGTGTCCCGCACCACGACCGCTGAGGAGCACGCCGCAGGAAGACGCGGACCGGGCGCCAAGCGCCCCCAACCCCACCGCAGCGCCAATAAAGGCCACCCGAACGACATTGTGATCGTGCCGCCAGGTCAACGTGCGGCAGGATCGACGCGTCTGTCAGCGCTTGGCGGTGTCTCGCCCTGACGCCAAGCTCTCCTCGACTGCCTGCAACAGGATGCGGCCCAACGCGCGCTGGAGCGCATGGCGGTCCTTCAGCGCCTTGGCGAGACGGTCCAGCGGGTCGGGCACGGCTCCCCCAATGATGGGTTTACGTTACGGGCCGTCGGTCAGGGCCGCCAGGGACGGGACAGGTGGGCGGCAGGCGTTGCCGCCGGGATGCGAGTCTTGCCAGCATCGGGGCGGGTTGCCAGAATCCCGTAGACGCCTTGCTTCGCACCAACGGACGTGGCGGCGTCAAAGGCACATTCCAAACCGGACGAATCATGTTCCTGTGTACGGGACAATGAGAAGGTCCATAGCACGATAGGAGAGGGCATGGACGGCGATAGCAAGTGCCCGGTCACGGGCGGAACCGGCCGCGGCACCACGAACCGGGACTGGTGGCCGAACCAATTGAATCTCAAGATCCTCCATCAACACTCGCACCTGAGCAATCCGATGGGCGAGGAGTTCAACTACGCCGAGGAATTCAAGAAACTCGACCTGAAGGCCCTGAAGAAGGACCTCTATGCGCTGATGACCGACTCGCAGGACTGGTGGCCGGCCGACTACGGGCATTACGGCGGACTCTTCATCCGCATGGCGTGGCACAGCGCAGGCACCTACCGCATCCATGACGGCCGCGGGGGCGCGGGATCCGGCACCCAGCGGTTTGCGCCCCTCAACAGCTGGCCAGACAACGCCAACCTCGACAAGGCGCGCCGGCTGCTCTGGCCAGTCAAGCAGAAGTACGGCAAGAAGATCTCCTGGGCCGACCTCATGATCCTCGCCGGCAACTGCGCCCTCGAGTCGATGGGATTCAAGACCTTCGGGTTCGGCGGCGGGCGCGAGGATGTCTGGGAGCCGGAAGAGGACATCTACTGGGGAGCCGAGAGCGAGTGGCTCGGTGACAAGCGCTACTCCGGTGATCGGGAACTCGAGAATCCGCTCGCGGCCGTGCAGATGGGCCTGATCTACGTGAACCCGGAAGGGCCGAACGGCAACCCGGATCCGGTGGCGTCGGGCCGTGACATCCGCGAGACCTTTGCGCGCATGGCGATGAACGACGAGGAGACCGTTGCGCTCACCGCCGGCGGCCACACGTTCGGGAAGTGTCACGGTGCAGGCGATGCCGCCCTGGTCGGTCCGGAACCCGAAGCCGCCCCCATCGAGGAACAGGGCCTCGGCTGGAAGAGCCGGTATGGCACGGGCAAGGGCGGTGACGCGATCACCAGTGCACTGGAAGGTGCCTGGACGCCGAACCCGACCCAGTGGGACATGGGCTATTTCGACCTGCTGTTCGGCTACGAGTGGGAACTGACGAAGAGCCCGGCCGGCGCCTGGCAGTGGACGCCGAAGGATGTGGCCGCCAAAGACCTCGCGCCGCATGCGGCGGATCCGTCGAAGCGGGTTCCAACCATCATGACGACCGCCGACATGGCGATGCGGATGGACCCGATCTACGAGCCGATCTCGCGTCGCTTCCACAAGAACCCCAAGGCGTTCGCGGACGCGTTCGCCCGCGCGTGGTTCAAACTGACGCACCGCGACATGGGCCCCCGCTCCCGCTATCTCGGCCCGGAAGTGCCGAAACAAGATCTCCTGTGGCAGGACCCGGTCCCCGCGGTCAGGCACAAGCTGATCGGCAAGCGGGACATCGCCGCCCTCAAGGGCAAGATTCTCGCGTCGGGACTGTCAATCTCCCAGTTGGTCTCGACCGCCTGGGCATCGGCCTCCACGTTCCGCGGCTCCGACAAGCGCGGCGGGGCGAACGGGGCACGCATCCGCCTCGCGCCCCAGAAGGACTGGGCGGTCAACCAGCCGGCCCAACTCGCGAACGTGCTCAAGGCCCTCGAGGGGATCCAGCGGGCATTCAACAAGGCGCAGTCCGGCGACAAGCGGGTGTCACTCGCGGATCTGATCGTCCTCGGTGGGTGTGCCGCGGTCGAGCAGGCGGCGAAGAACGCCGGACACCACATCGACGTTCCCTTCACGCCGGGCCGGACGGACGCGTCGCAGAAGCAGACGGACGTGGCGTCCTTCGCCGTGCTCGAGCCGGTGGCCGACGGGTTCCGCAGCTACCAGAAGACCAAGTTCGCCGTGTCGGCGGAGGAGTTGCTGGTCGACAGGGCGCAATTGCTGACGCTGACGGCGCCGGAAATGACGGCGCTCGTCGGCGGCATGCGCGTCTTGAATGCCAACGTCGGCCAGTCCCAGCGCGGCGTCTTCACCGAGCGGCCGGAAACGCTGACCACCGACTTCTTCGTGCACCTGCTGGACATGGGGACGGAGTGGAAGGCGAGTTCGAAAGACGAGGATGTGTTCGAAGGTCGCGATCGGGCAACCGGCAAGGTGAAGTGGACCGGCACGCGTGTCGACCTCGTCTTCGGCTCGAATTCCCAACTCCGAGCGCTCGCGGAGGTCTACGCACAAGACGACTCGCAGCAGAAGTTCGTGCGCGACTTCGTGGCGGCCTGGAACAAGGTGATGAACGCCGATCGCTTCGACCTTGCCTGATCTCGGGGGACAGCGCGACATCGACCGGGCAGCCGCGCGGCCCTGACGGAGTGCCACCGGCCGAAGAAGCCGAAGAAGAGGAGAGCGAGCCACATCGGCCCGCTCTCCTTGTTGTGGCGACCTTCAGAAAGGGTTCGTGGCGAAGACCGAGGACTCCGGGTAGGCACTGACACATTCGGACGACGGGATTCCAGCGGATGGCTCGAGCCGCAGACACGGGGCCACGGTGTGTCGTGATGCTTCGGGGCCTCGGCGAGACGGTCCAACAGTGCAGCGACAGGGTGGCCTCGGCGCCGGCTGCCCCTATGACAACGCGGCGATGCGGCTACCGGCCCCCGGGCAACTCACGCACCGCGACGACCGGCGAGACCTCCAGCTTGAACGGGCCTTCCCGCTTGTCTCCGAGCAGAAACCCGAACTGACGGACCGCCCCAGGATCGAGCGGCGGTGCGTTCCGCGGGACGTAGCCGCGCAACGTGGGCGTGAACGCGGCGAACGGCAGGACCACCGTCGTCCAGGCGTCCCGATCCGTGTCGAACTCAGCCTGGTACGCCAGGCCATCGAACCGGGCATCGGTGCGCAAGCGCACCTGGTAGCGCCGGCCGTCTCCGCGGACCCCCAGGACGAGGCCGGCGAATCCTGCCAGCGTTCCGCCGCGAACCTCGGCGCGGACCGACGCAAACCCTCCGTTGTTCTCGAGGGAGAGATTGCCGGCGAACACGCCCGTCCCGTCCCTCGTGAGGGTCATCGTGCTCGATGACACTCCGCCCATGACGCCGTCGTTGACCACGTACCACTCGGTCGCCGTGCCGCGTGAAAAGTCGATCAGCACGATGGAATCGGGCTGCTGAGACACCGGCGTCGCCCCAAGGAGCAGGGCCCACATGAGCACGAGCATGGTGCTTCCAATGTGCACCATCGCGCGGACGATTGTCGAGGAGTCTGCCTTCACCTCACCCAGTCAGGACGGCGGGGCCTGACCGAAAGGCGCGAGCGGCTGGCGCCAATGCCGCCCACCGTGGGACCAGGGCAGGATGCCCACCACCACCCATCACCGCACCTGCTTGGCCAGATACTCCCGGCACTCGATGGCCTCGAGCGTGTGCGCCTGGTCCGTCTGGATCACGAAGTCGCCCCACTGACCCTCGGGGGCCGGTTCGAACACATCGACGTCCTCCACCGGTCGCAGGAGCACGATCATGGCCGAGGTGCCGGCGCGATACGCTTCCAGGTGCTCCGGGGTGCCGGTGCCGCGCTCGACGTGGAACCCGCCGACCATGTGCAGCACCAGCGCATCCGGCCGCGCCGCCAGTGCCAGCGAGATCGAATGCGCCATGGTCGCATCCCACAATACCTGGCTGTGCAGCTGGTTCCCCATCCCGGCGTGCGTGCCGGCCGGCGCTCGTGCCTGCACCGCCGCTTCCCCCTCGGCGGGTGCGGGAATCGGCAGGCCGCACTTCGTGCCTTCCTCTTCCATTACCTCCGCGATGGTCTGGATCCATTGGCGCCGGTATGCCTCCGACGGCTGGCCGTACGGCACCGGAGCGAGGGTGCGTCGAGCCTCGGGGCTCAGGTCGTTCAGGGACTCGCGACCGTGCATGCCCACGCGAGTGACATACCGTCGCGGGGCATTGGCCGCGATCACGGACAGGCCGTGCTCCCGGGCGAACTCGATCATGGGACGGTAGTCGGTCTCGTACCGCGGCCATGGCCGGCTCGCGGCGCGGAAGGACTTCTCGGTGATCAGATCAGCCAGGTACTCGTCGAGCATCAGCTGCACGTCGCGCTCGAAGAACTCGACGGACAGTCCGACCGGGCGCGGCGCGCCGCCGTTCGCACCCTCGGCGCCGTACGCCTCGTACGCCCGCTGCAGCAGGGCCGCCTCGAGCATGTGACCGGTCGGGTCGTCGTGCGTCTCCCCGACGAACACCACCTGATGTCGCCCCATCTCGGCGATGATGGCGTCCAGCGAGGCGGGGGCTCCCGCCCCGGTGAACACGCGATACGCACCCGCCACGTAGGCGCTGTCGGTCACTGCGGGGGGGGCGTCCTGAGCGCGCAATGCCGAAGCAAGGGGCAGCACGAGCGGCAGCGCCGCGAAAACCATGCGTCTGATCATGCTGCAGATGATATCGCGGTGGGGCACCTGTTGGAAGGCGAAGCCGACGCGGCAACGCTGGGCGAACAGGTCTTGCTCGTTACCCCGGATCACTTCCCAGGAGCGCCTCGATCGACCGCCGCAGACGCGTGCTCTCTTGCTTCAGGGAATCCAGGAACTCGCCATAGCGCGCATCCGACCTGAGGCTGCCGAGGAATGCGGGGCGCTCGTATGCCGGGAGACAGGGGAAACCGCCCTCGACTGCGCGCCGAAACCACGCGAGTGCCGTCTCGTGCTTCCCCAACAGGGCGTCGGCAACGGACCAGCAACGGAAGAAGCCTCCACTTCACCCCCCCACACCCCGCTTGTCGCGCCGCCGCAGGGGGGTATCCCGCCGGCGGAGCCCGTGTAGATTCTCGCCGGTCCGCCAGGTCGCCACGCGGAGGGTAGCCCGATTCGCAGAAGCCGTTACGCCGTCGGCCTGGTGTTCCTGACGTTCTTCGTCATCTCGTTCCTCACGAACATCATCGGCCCGCTCGTTCCCGAGATCATCGACGATTTCGCGTTGAGCCTCACGCTCGTGGGCGTGCTGCCGTTCGCGTTCTTCATCGCCTACGGGGTCATGTCCGTCCCGGCGGGGCTGCTCATCGAGCGGTTCCAGGAAAAGCCGGTCATGATCGCCGCCTTCGCGGTCGCGTTCGCGGGCTCGTCGCTCCTGGCCGTGTTCCCCAACTACCTCACCGCGATCGGCTCGCTGTTTCTCATCGGCTCCGGCATGGCCATGCTGCAGGTTGCGATCAACCCCCTCCTGCGGGAGGCCGGGGGCGAGGAGCACTACGCGTTCAACGCGACCGTCGCCCAACTGGTCTTCGGCGCCGCGTCATTCCTCAGTCCGCTGGTCTATTCCTATCTGGTCCTGCGACTGCAGCAGCCCTCCGCGCATCCGAACGTCCTGATCGCGACCCTCGCGCGCGTCGTGCCCGAGGACCTCCCCTGGGTTTCCCTGTACTGGCTGTTCGCCGCGATCGCCCTGGTCATGATCGGCGTCGTCGCCGCCTCGCGGATCCCCAGGGTCGCACGGACCGCGCAGGAGCAGGTCGGGGCATTCCAGACGCACCTGGAGTTGCTGCGGACGCCGAAGGTCCTCCTCTTCTTCCTGGGGATCTTCACGTACGTGGGGCTCGAGCAGGGGATCGCCACCTGGATGTCGGCGTTCCTCCACGTCTACCACGGCTACGACCCGCAGACGACCGGGGCGACCGCGGTGTCCTGGTTCTGGGGCCTCATGACCATCGGAGGGATCGCAGGCATCGTGCTGCTGAAACTGCTCGACAGCCGGATCGTGCTGGTGGCGTTCACGGCGGCGGCGATCGCGAGCTTTACCGCGGCGCTGTTCCTGCCGGGGCCGGCGGCGCGGATTGCGTTCCCGCTGGTGGGCTTCTTTGCCGCGGTGATGTACCCGGTCATCTTCTCGCTCGCGCTCAACTCCGTGGCCGAGCACCACGGCAGCCTCTCCGGGATCCTCGTCAGCGCCATCATCGGGGGCGCCATCCTCCCGCTGATCGTCGGGGGCCTGGGCGACATGTTCGGCCTGCGGAGCGGGATGCTCTTCCTCT
>Ga0224505_10002812_pt1 | contig 10077 bp, 8 predicted proteins | sample SF_Jan12_sed_USG_FD_169102 | JGI IMG/M metagenome (GOLD analysis project Ga0224505, IMG submission 169102) | Sediment microbial communities from San Francisco Bay, California, United States - SF_Jan12_sed_USGS_4_1 | ecosystem: Environmental > Aquatic > Marine > Sediment | place: USA: California...
AGCCGGTTTTTCATCAAGAGCCGCACAGCGAAGGTATCGCTGCATGGCATCAGGATTCGACGTATTTCGGCCTGCGCCCGCATGATCATGTCACCGCTTGGGTTGCGTTGTGCGATGTCACGTCGGAAACAGGTCCGGTTGAATTTGCCGTCGGCAGCCACATCCGCGGCCAGCTGCAGCAGAAGAGCGGTCTGATCAAGAACAGCGTCAATACCGCGGGGCAGATCATTGTCGAATGGTTTGATCAATCCGAGATTGATCGCGCGATACTCAAGCCGGGCCAGTTTTCATTTCATCACACCTGCGTGGTGCACCAGTCGCAGCCCAACCGTTCGGATGAGCGGCGCATCGGTCTCGCGCTGAGTTACATTCCGACGCGCACGCGTTACATCGGCAAGCGCCGGATGCCGGCGTGCCTGGTACGCGGCACGGACGGGCACGGGCATTTTGACCTGCAGCCGCGGCCGCAGACAGATTTCGGTGAAATCGAAATTCAGCGCCATGACGCCACGTTCAAGGCGTACATCGAGTCGTTCTACGAGCAGCTCGATGAAGCCGAGAAGGACCTGCCGCGCGAGGCTGCGGCAGGCATGGTGTATTGATTTCATGTAACACCATCGTTACCACCGTACCACCCGTCAGACATCCCAAGGAGTTTCGCATGTCCAACGTCAGCCGGTTCGTTGCCTGTTTTGCATTCGTGCTTGCGGCCGGCCTCGCTGTCGCGCAGCCGTATCCGTCAAAGGCGGTGCGGATCATCGTGCCGTTTCCACCGGGAGCGGGCGTTGACATTGTCACCCGTGCGGTCAGCGGCCGCTTTAGCGAGGCGCTGGGTCAGCAGTTGATCATTGACAATCGCGCCGGTGCCGGGGGCATACTCGGTGCGGAGCTGGCGACCAAGGCCGCGCCTGACGGCTATACGCTGTTGATGGGTACTGCCGGCATGCTGACCGTGATTCCGCATCTGAACAGCAAGGCGCCGTATTCCGTAGAGCGCGATTTTTCGCCGGTATCGCAGGTGGCCAGCGTACCCAGTCTCCTGGTAGTGCATCCGTCGCTGCCGGTGAAGTCGGTGAAGGACCTGATCACGCTGGCCAAAGCGAAACCCGGCGCGATCAACTATGCGTCCACCGGCAACGGCACGCTGCCACACCTCGCCGCGGAGTTTTTCAAGCTGCAGGCCAGGGTCGACATGGTGCATGTTCCATACAAGGGCAGTGCCCCGGCGACAACCGATCTGCTCGGTGGCAACGTCGAGGTGTTTTTCGGCAACATGTTATCGGTGATCGAGCAGGTGCGGAGCGGCCGGCTGCGTGCGCTCGCGGTCACCAGCCTGCGGCGGCAGGCGGTCGCGCAGGACATTCCGACCATGGTCGAATCCGGATTTCCGGGTTTCGAGGCGGGTACCTGGTTCGGCCTGCTGGTGCCCGCGCGTACTCCTCGCGACATCATCAACCGGCTGCAGTCTGATGTGGCAAAGGCGGTGCGCCAGCCTGACGTGCAGAAACAGCTGGCCGGGCAGGGCGCAACGACCATCGGCAGTACACCCGAAGAGTTCGCCGCCTACATCAAATCCGAATCCGCGAAATGGGCGAAAGTGCTGGCGGCTTCCGGGGTCAAGGCCGACTGACGGGGCGAATGCGATGACAGTCACCAGAACCCTGGCGCGGTACATCGTCGACTCGCGTTTCGAAGGCATACCGGCAGACGTGCGCCATGAGGCGGCGCGCGCGCTGCTCAACTGGTGCGGCTGTGCCATCGGCGCTTCGCGTCACGAGACCGTCAACAACATGCTCGCGGCAGTACTGCCGTTCGCCGGAAAACCGCAGGCGCAGATCCTCGGCCGCAGCGAGCGCGTGGACATCCTGCATGCGGCGCTGGTCAACGGTGTCAGTTCACATGTGTTTGATTTTGACGATACCCACGCGCGCGCGATCCATCCCAGCGCCCCCGTCTACCCTGCGCTGCTTGCACTGTGCGAATGGAAGGGGCTCAGCGGTGCCGACCTGGTGCACGCTTTCGTGGTCGGTGTCGAGGCCGAATGCCGGGTCGGGCTGTCGGTGTTTCCCGAGCACTACATGATCGGCTGGCACATTACCGGCACCGCGGGCGTGTTCGGCGCTGCCGCGGCCACAGGCAAGCTGCTGGGACTGAACGAGCAGCAGATGACGTGGGCCCTCGGTATTGCCGCGACGCAGTCTTCCGGATTACGCGAGATGTTCGGCTCCATGTGCAAGAGCCTGCATCCGGGCCGCGCCGCGCAGAACGGTCTCAATGCCGCGCTGCTGGCGGCGAACAATTTCACCAGCTCGGAGCAGGGCATAGAAGCCAAACGCGGCTTCGCTCAGGTGATGTCGACCAGGTTTGATCCCGCGGTCATCACCGCCGAATGGGGCAGGCGCTGGGAACTGTCTTCCAACATGTATAAGCCGTTTGCCTGCGGCCTGGTGGTGCAGGGCACGATCGATGGCTGCATCCAGTTGCGCAACGAATACCAGCTCACCCCGGAGGTGATCGACAGCGTTGAGCTCAAGGTAAGTCCGATCGTGTTCGAACTGACGGCAAAGGAGAATCCGCAGACCGGCCTCGAAGGCAAGTTCAGCGTGTTCCATGCCGCCGCGGTGGCGTTGCGTTTCGGCCGCGCCGGTGAGGCTGAGTTCAGCGACGGTTGCGTACTCGATCCGGTGACAGTGGCGCTGCGCAAAAAAGTGCGAATCCAGCGCGACGAGAGCATAGGCCGCGTGCAGTCGCACGTGTATATCAGGCTCCGCGACGGGCACACGCTGGAACGACGTGTCGAGCACGCGCTCGGCACGCTGGAGCGGCCGATGAGCGATGCTGATCTGGAGGCGAAATTCCTGGGGCTGGCGGAGGGCATCCTGACCGAAAGGCAGAGTGCAGAGGTCATCCGTTTGTGCTGGGATGTGGAGAATCTCGCGGATGCGGGCGAGATTGCCCGCGCTGCAGCGGCGGCATAGCGCGGGCGGAACGTGATCCGGCCGGGCGTTACGCCGGCTTCTGCAGCATGACGATGCGGTTGCTGTTGGTGCCGCGCTCGTTGTTGCCCACACCCCAGATGTTGGAAGTCTTGGTGAATTTCTGAGTATTGATGAGGATTGCTTCGCAGCGGAATCCCGCCGCGATCCCCAGTGGCACCACGGCCTCGTCAAGGTTGACCGAGCCGCGCTGCACTTCACCGACTTCGAATGCGACCCAGCCTTTGGGGCGCGTGATGCGATGGATCTCGCACAGCACTTCCTGCATGACGTCCGACCACTCGTTGACGCTGGTGGCCATGGTGATGCCGGCGCTGATTTCCTCGGCATCGAGGTTGTTGAACCAGCACCGGAGCCAGTTGTCTTTCGCGTATTGCACGACGTTGAGGAACGGCGGTGAAGTCACCGTCAGCTGCACGCTGTCGCCGGCGATATCCGCAGTCTGCGCTGCGGGGCCCTGCAGGAACAGCGCCTTGGCGGCGGCGTGCTGCAGGCGCCAGCGCGCCGCGGCATTGATGTCGCTTTGCAGCTGCATCGATTTGCGCAGGATCAGCGCACGCACATCGCGATACTCCGGATTCCTGCCGGTTTTTTCGTTGATCCGGACCTGGCTTTCGGCCGATACGGCCTGGTTGGGCGGCAATGTGTAAGCGGAGAAGAATCCCGGTGAATGTCCGGTCAGCCGGTTGGTGGCGACCATGCGGATCCAGCGGTCAGCATCGTCCTCGGTGCCGCTGTCGCGGCGCCCGGCAAGGTAGGCGCGCAGATTCAGCAGTTCGCGTTCCGTGTCCGGGTGATAGAACATCGACAGATCGATGTCATTTTTTCGTTTGTCGGACAGCTTGATCGCGCGCAGGCGCACGTCGATGCTGGCGATCAGCGGGACTTCGAGGCGCGGTTGCGTCAGCATCGCCGACAGGGGATTGACGTCGTTGGCGATTACGTTGCGGCCCATCAGCGCGGCTTCGACGGCGGTGGTGCCCCGGCCGCTGAACGGGTCGTAAATGATGTCGCCGGGTTTGCTCAGCCGGTCGATGAAATAACCCGGCAGTTGCGGCTTGAAGCAGCCGCGGTAGGAGACCTCATGCAGGGGATTGGCCTGGCGCTGCTTGCTGGTCCAGAACTCCTGTTCGTAAACGGGCACGCCGTTGATGCGTCGCGGCGATTGGCCGGTGCGCGCACGTTTTGCCTGCGCTGTGTCTGCCAGATCGTGAGCGGTGACGGATGCAACTGCGACCATGGCGAGCTCCTTTGCCGGATAAATTGCAGCGGAGAGTACGCCTCTGTCACAAAAAGTACAAGTACGGGTTTGTGACGCGCAGCTCCTCCTGTGGCGATGGAGAGTACGCCGCTGTCACAAAAAGTACAAGGGGTTTATCCGGCAATCGCCGGCGTGGTCAGCCGCTGAGCAGATCGTCGACGGCTTCGATCCAGTGACGCACCGGCAGTTGCGTTGCCGACTGCAGGTGGCTCTGGCAGCCGATGTTGGCGGTGAGGATTTGCGCGGGCGATTGCGCAGTGAGTGCCTTGATCTTGTTCTGTTTGAGCTGCCCGGAAATTTCCGGCTGCAGGATGGCGTAGGTGCCGGCCGAACCGCAGCATAAGTGGGCGTCGGTGACCGGCGCCAGATCAAAGCCCAGGTCTGTGAGCAGGGCTTCGACACGGCCTTTCAGTTTCAGGCCGTGCTGCAACGTGCAGGGCGGATGAAAAACAAATTTTCCGCTGGGGCGTATATCTTTAAGTTGTTGTTTTAATTCATTTTTTTGTTTTTCTATGGCGATACTTAAATCGCAGGCCATGGCCGAGATGCGCTTTGCACGTTCGGCGTAGGCGGGATCGTGCGCCAGCAGGTGGCCGTAGTCGGTAATCATCACGCCACAACCGCTGGCGGTGAAGATCAGCGCTTCGGCACCCTGTTCGACATGTGGCCACCACGCGTCGATGTTGTTGCGCATCGCCGTCAGCGCCTGCTCGTGTTGATCGAGATGGAAGGTCACGGCGCCGCAACAGCCGGCAGTCGGCGCGCGCTCCAGTGTGATGCCGAGTTTGTCGAGCACGCGCGCGGCAGCGGCATTGGTGGCCGGCGACAATGCGGGTTGCACGCAACCATCAAGCACCAGCATGCGCCGCGTGTGGCCGCCGAGCGGCCAGGGGCGCGGTCGCGCGGGCTGCTCGGGAACGATGTCATCGAGCACCCTGGGCAGCACGGTGCGCGCGATGCGGCCGGCGGCGAGCAGCGGATTGAACAGTGCCGGTCGCGGCAGCACTGCGGCCAGCGCCTGGCGCCGGACCTTGTCCAGGCCGGTGCGCGGTACCTGTTCAGCGACAACAGCACGACCGATGTCAAGCAGGCGGCTGTAGTGCACGCCGGACGGGCAGGTGGTTTCACAGGCGCGGCAGGTCAGGCAGCGGTCAAGATGCAATTGCGTTTTCGCTGTCGCCGGCTCGCCTTCGAGCACCTGTTTCATCAGGTAAATGCGGCCGCGCGGACCGTCGAGCTCGTCGCCGAGTAACTGATAGGTCGGACAGGTTGCCGTGCAGAATCCGCAATGCACACATTTCCGCAGGATGGCTTCGGCCTCACGGCCCTGCGGCGTATCCCTGATGAAATCAGCGAGCTTGGTTTGCATGAACTGCTAGAGCTCCGGATACATCCGGCCGGGATTGAGTATGCCCGCCGGATCCATGGCTTGCTTCACGTTGCGGTGCAACTGCATCATCACATCCGGCAGCGGATGAAACGCGCCGGTAGTGGCCTCACCTGCTGTTCCATTGCCGCGCCGGAACAGCGTGGCATGGCCGTCACCGCTGCGCGCCGCCTTGCGGATGGTTTTGGCGTCGGCGTCGGACGTCAGCCAGCGCAGCGCGCCGCCCCATTCGTGCAACTGCATGCCGGGCAGATCGGCCAGGTGGGGTGTGGTCGATTTCAGCGACAGCCGCCACAGAGGCATATCACCGGAGAAGAACACGTCGCGCTGGTCGCGGATGTCGCGCCAGAATTCAGCGGCATTTTCGATTTCCTCGCCGCCGAGTTTTGCAGCGGCGGCTTTGACCGCCGACGCCGCGCCGGCGAGACGCACATACAGCCGTTTTTCGACATGGCAGGTGCCGGTGATCGGCAGCGGTTTTCCGGCCCATTCGTTCATCAACACCAGCGCTTCTTCCTTGGTCTGGTTGCGGCAGATCGTCAGTTCGGCCGGCGGCAGCGGCAGCGCTTTCAGCGATACTTCGAGGATCACGCCCAGAGTACCCATGGATCCGGTGATCAGCCGCGACACGTCATAGCCGGCGACATTTTTCATGACCTGGCCGCCGAATTTGAGGTCATTGCCGCGGCCGTCGAGTATGCGGAGACCCAACACGAAATCGCGCACAGATCCGGCGTACGGCCGGCGCGGACCCGACAGGCCGGCAGCAATGCAGCCGCCCAGCGTGGTGTTGTTGCCGAAATGCGGCGGCTCGAAGCCCAGCATCTGGCCTTTGTCGCGCATCACCGCTTCGATGTCCGCGAGCGGCGTGCCGCAGCGCGCGGTGATTACCAGCTCGGTGGGTTCGTAGTCGATGACGCCCGCATAGCCGGAGACGTCGAGTACTCTGCCCGCACCTGCATTGCCGTAGAAATCCTTGCTGCCACCGCCACGGATACGCAGCGGTTCCTTCGCATCGGCGGCGGTGCGGATGGCCTCCGCGTACTGGTTGACCGGATCGGACATGGTTGCGCTAGAACCGCGGGATCCCGGGGAATTTTTCCTCACCGGCATGCACATGCATGCGCCCGAACTCGGCGCAGCGGTGCAGTGACGGCACGGCCTTGCCGGGATTGAGCAGGCCGTGTTCGTCAAACGCATGTTTCAGCGCATGGAAGGTTTCGAGTTCCGCGGACTTGAACTGTATGCACATCGAATCGATTTTCTCGATGCCGACGCCGTGCTCGCCGGTGATGGTGCCGCCGACGTCGATGCACAGCTTCAGGATTTCAGCGCCGAATTCCTCGGTGCGCTGCAGCTGGTCGGAATCGTTGGCATCGTAGAGGATCAGCGGATGCAGGTTGCCGTCGCCGGCGTGGAACACGTTGGCGCAGCGAAGGTTGTATTTTTTCTCCATCGCGGCGATGCCGCGCAGCACTTCGGCGATGCGCTTGCGTGGAATGGTGCCGTCCATGCAGTAATAATCCGGTGAAAGCCGGCCCACTGCCGGAAATGCCGCCTTGCGCCCGGCCCACAGCCTGAGCCGCTCGGCCTCGTCCTGCGAGGTGCGCACGATATGTGCGCCGCTGCTGTTCATGATGTCTTCGATGCGGCGGATTTCGTCACGCACTTCCTCGTGCGTGCCGTCGGATTCGCACAGCAGGATGCCGGCGGCGTCGGTGGGGTAGCCGGCGTTGACGAACGGCTCCACTGCCATGGTGGCTGGCTGGTCCATCAGTTCCATGCCGGCGGGAATGATGCCGGCTGCGATGACATTGGCCACGGCCTGGCCGGCGGCACCGATGTCGTCGAAAGCGGCAAGCACGACCTGCGCCGATTCCGGGCGCGGCAGCAGTTTGACGGTGACTTCGGTCACCACGCCCAGCAGGCCCTCGGATCCGGTCATCAACGCCAGAAAGTCATAACCTGCGGCATCGAGTCCGCCGCCGCCGAGTTCGATCATGTCGCCTTCGATGGTGGCGACACGGAGTTTGAGGATGTTGTGCACCGTGAGCCCGTACTTGAGGCAATGCACGCCGCCCGAATTCTCGGCAATGTTGCCGCCGATGGAGCAGGCGATCTGGCTAGACGGGTCGGGTGCGTAATACAGGCCGTGCGACGCGACGGCTTCGGAGATGGCGAGGTTGCGTACACCCGGCTGCACCCGCGCGGTGCGCGCAACCGGATCGATGTCGACGATTTTCATCAGTTTCGCCAGCGACAGCAGCACACCGTTGCCCAGCGGCAGTGCGCCGCCGGAGAGTCCGGTGCCGGCGCCGCGCGCCACCACCGGCACGCGCATGGCGTGGCAAGTCTCGAGGATTTCGCAGATCTGCTGTTCGTTTTCGGGCAGGGCCACGACCATGGGCACCTGCCGGTACGCCGACAGGCCGTCGCATTCGTACGGAGTGACGTCTTCACGCTCGAACAACACGCTGCTTTCAGGCATGAAACGGCGCAGCGCCACGCTGACCGCGCGCTGGCGTTCGAAATCCACGGGTGCTGCCTGCATCGGAGCGTTCATGACTCGATTCTATATCACGCGGTGGAGACCACGGCGAATGCGGGGCATTTTGTGCGAAACTCAGGAACTGGATCGATACGCAACGCCATACCTGCGCGATCGCGGGAAAATAACGTGTATTGAATGATTTGGCCCGGGTGGCCAGTAGTGAACCAGAGAGAGAGCAGACAATGAATGCAACGACCAAACGCCAGGGTCCGCTGGCCCGTTTCCGTGTAATCGACCTGACCCGCGTGCGTTCCGGCCCTACCGCCGTGCGCCAGCTCGGCGACTGGGGCGCCGATGTCATCAAGATCGAGACGCCACCGGGGCTGAATCTGTCCGACGGCTGGGGTGGCAAGCGCACCGGTGCGGATTTCCAGAACCTGCACCGCAACAAGCGCGGCTTTACGTTGAACCTTAAGGATCCGGACGGCCTGAAGATCTTCAGGCAGCTGACCGAGAAATCCGACGTTGTCGTCGAGAATTACCGGCCGGACGTGAAGAACCGCCTCGGCATCGATTACGAGTCGCTGAAGAAGGTCAACAAGCGCATCATCCTCGCGAGCATTTCGGGTTTCGGCCAGAGCGGCCCGTACGTGAAGCGACCGGGTTTCGACCAGGTTACCCAAGGCATGGGCGGGCTGATGGCGATTACCGGCGAACCGGGCCGCGGTCCGATGCGCGCCGGCTGTGCGGTATCGGATTCAGCCTCGGGTCTTTATTGCGCGCTGGGTATCATGACTGCACTGCTCGAACGCGAGGAGTCCGGCGAAGGGCAGTGGGTGGAAGTGTCGCTGCTCAACGCGATGATTGCGTTGACCGATTTCCAGGCGGCGCGCTGGACCGTCGAGCACGAAGTGCCTGAGCAGGCGGGCAATGACCACCCGACGTCGATCCCGACGGGCGTGTTCCAGACTTCAGACGGTTACATGAACATCGCCGCCGGCGACAATGAAATGTTCGCGCGGCTGTGCAAGGCGCTGGGTGCCGACGGCCTCAACGAGAAACCCGAATACAAGGATCGCGCCGCGCGCTCGAAGAATCGAGCCGCGCTGAACAAGGCGCTGCAGGCGCTGATGAGCACGCAGGACAAGGCGCACTGGACCGCGCGTTTCGAGGAATGCGGCGTGGCCGGCGGCCCGATCTACAAAATGGATGAGGTGTTCGCCGATCCGCAGGTGCAGTACAACCAGATGGCAGCGCCGCTGCACATCCCCGGCGTGGGCGATGTCGCGGTGGTCAATCAGCCGGTGCGGCTGTCACGCACGCCGCACGAAATCCGCAGCGCCACGCCGGATTGCGGTCAGCATACCGACGAGATCCTGCGTGAGCTCGGCTACAAGGACGGTGACATTGCGGACCTGCACAAGCGCAACGTCGTTTGAGATAACGCTTCTTCAGCATTTTCGGGAAAGTTCACGGTAGTGGTGATTCGCGTCGTTCAGGATGACACGCCGCCGGGCGCACCGGTATTCACCACGGTAATTCCGGTGCGCTGGGGTGACATGGACGCCGAGGGCCATGTCAACAACACCGGGTTTTTCCGGTTCATGGAGGAAACCCGCATGCGCTGGGTTTCCGGCATGGGCCTGCCGACGACGCCGCCGCATCCGGTGATCGTGCTGCTCAATGCAGCATGTCACTACACCCGGTCACTGGATTATCCGGCTACCGTCGAAGTTGCGTTGTCGGTCGGGCGGCTGGGGCGCAGCAGTTTGCAGACGCATTACACGCTGAAGCATATCGAGGCGGACGCGGTGTGCGGCGAGGGTTACGCCACGCTGGTGTGGTACGACATGCAGGCCAAGAAATCCGTGCCGTTGCCGCAACAGATTCGCGCCGCCTGCGGAGTTGCTTCAGCATGAGCGACGCGCTTTCGCCCGGTCTG
>Ga0224505_10002816_pt1 | contig 10071 bp, 8 predicted proteins | sample SF_Jan12_sed_USG_FD_169102 | JGI IMG/M metagenome (GOLD analysis project Ga0224505, IMG submission 169102) | Sediment microbial communities from San Francisco Bay, California, United States - SF_Jan12_sed_USGS_4_1 | ecosystem: Environmental > Aquatic > Marine > Sediment | place: USA: California...
AATCGGAGGCCCCGTCGACCTTGATGTTCGCTCCGGTCATGTAGGTGTAGCGGCCGGACGCCACGAGGGCGGTGACCGCCCTCATCTCGCTCGGTCGCCTGCCCTCGGCACGCCCGCCGGACTTCGCACGGGTGTCGCCATGTCATGATGGCGAGCCGCAGCGATCCATGGAGCTCGGATGTCGGAGATGATGCTCGAAGGTGTGCGGCTGGTCGACGCCGGTGGGTCCGTGGCGGGCATGACCGCCGCGAGCGTTCTGGCCGAGGCCGGCGCCGATGTAGTTCTGATCGAGCCGCCCGGAGGGCTCGGGTGCCGCGCCGAGCCGGGATTCCGCACGTGGAACCGCAGCAAGCGGAGCCTCGAGCTCGACCTCGACGACCCCGGGGATCTCGAGCGCCTCCACGCACTGCTCGGCGACGCCGACGTGTTCCTGCACTCGTTCGGGCCCTCGCAGGCCGCCGAGCGCGGTCTCGATGACGACTCCCTCGCGTCGCGGCACCGACAGCTCATCGTCTCGTCCGTGCTCGCCTGGCCCGCCAACCACGAGCGGGCCGACGACCCGCTCGACGATCATCTCTTGCTCGCCCGGCTCGGCGTCTGCGACGAGCAGCAGGGCCGCCGGCCCGGCCCGATCTTCGTACGGGCTCCGCTCGGGACCCTCACCGCCACGTGGCTCGCGGTGTGCGGCGTCGTCGCCCGCCTCGTCGCACGGCAGCGGACAGGCACGGCCGGCCCGGCCCATACGAGCCTGGCCCAGGGCGCGCTGATCCCGATGATGATGCACTGGTCGCGAGCCGAGACGCCGTCGGACGCACTCCGCATCGGGATGCCCAAGGACAACATGCGAGCGATGCTGTTCGAGTGTGCGGACGGCCGATGGCTCCACGTGATGCCGCCTCCGCCCGACCAGACCCCGCTCATGAAGGAGGCGATGGACGAGCTGGGGGCAGAGGCGGTCGATGCGGCCAACCAGGCCTTCGGCGAGGCGCCGGGCCTCCCGAACTGGGGGGCGAATCAGGAGGCGTACCTCCGACGGAGTGCGGACGAATGGCTCCGGAACCATTGGGCCCACGACATCCCGGCCCAGGAGGCCGCACCTTTCGGGGCGATCCTCGCCGACGAGCAGGCGAAGGCCAACGACTACGTGATCGAGATCGACGACCCCGACGAGGGCCGCACCGCGGTCCCGGGTCACCCGCTCACCCTCGATCCACCGATGCAGGTGCGGCGAGCGGCACCCGCACCCGGGCAGGGCGGGAACGACGCGACGTCGGAGTGGTCGACATCTCGGCCGCCACCGCACGTGACCGAGGACGGGCGCCCGCCCGCGTGTGGGTTGCTCGCCGGGATCAGGGTGCTCGACTTCGGCAACTTCCTCGCCGGCCCGCTCGGCCCGATGCTGCTCGCCGACCTCGGGGCCACCGTCGTCAAGGTGGAGCCGGCCACGGGAGATCCGATGCGCTATCTCGACTGGCCGTTCGCCGGGTGCCAGCGGGGAAAGCGAAGCGTGGCCCTCGATCTCAAGAACCCGGCCACCCGTCCGGCCCTCGAGGCGCTCCTGCGGTGGGCCGACGTCGTGCACCACAACCTGCGCCGGCCGGCGGCCACCCGGCTCGGGCTCGACGCCGCCTCGGTCCGCCGGCTCAACCCCGACGTGGTGTTCTGTCATGTCAGCTCGTACGGACCCGCCGGCCCCCGAGCCGACTGGCGCGGGTACGACCAGCTCTTCCAGGCCTCGTGCGGATGGGAGGTGCTCGGGGCCGGTGAGGGCAACCCGCCGATGTGGCACCGATTCGGCTTCATGGACCACCTGTGCGGCATGTCCTCGGCGGCCGCGGTACTCATCGCCCTCTACGCCCGTGACCGCGAGGGACGGGCCACCGACGTGGCGGCCTCCCTGCTCGGAGCCGGAGTGCTCACCAACGCAGAGACGTACCTCCGCGCCGACGGGACGCCCGTGCCCGTACCCACGCTCGACGGAGATCAGACGACGCTCTTGCCGGGGGTCAGGATCCTGGAGGCCGACGGGGGTTGGGTTGCCGTTGCAGCTCGGACTCCGGAGGAGCTCGATTCCTTGCTGTCAACGGTCGGCGTGTCGTCACCCGACGAGCTGCCCGCCGCCGCCCGGAGCCAGCGCGTGGACTCACTCGCCGAGGAGCTCGCCGCCGCCGGAGTCCCGTCCACGGTCGTGCGGACGGATCAGCGCGAGCCGTTCTTCGACGACCCGGCCAACATCGCCGCCGGGATGGTAGCCGCCTACCCCCACGACGACTGGGGCCACTTCGAGCAACCCGGGGCACCCTGGTACCTCGGTGACGAGTCGGTCCCCTCCGAGCTCGCGCCCCCCGGCCTGGGTGCCCACACCGTCGACGTCCTGCTCGAAATCGGGCTCGACCGAGCCGACATCGACGAGCTCATCGGGTCGGGTGCCGCCTTCGCCGGGACCTGAAGGAGCGAACGTCAGAGACGTCCGCCCGTCCTATGAAGGGAAGTCGATGCTCGTGGATCCGGTGATTCTGGTCAGCGGCCACAAGCACGGGATCGACGACGAGCCATGCTCCACGCCTACCGACATCCGAGCCGAGTGTTCGACCTCGACGACCTCACCATGCTCATCGGCCCCGATCCCTCCGCTCGCATGCTCGGGATCGGCGTCGTCGAGGCGGAAGGGATTGCGTTCATCGTCCACGCCATGGCGGCCCGACCCGAGTTCCTGGAGGCCTGATACCCAGGTCCATCCAAGAGGTCCTCGACCACGCCGACGAACTCGCCAAGCGGTTCGACGACTACGAACCCCGACCGCCAGATCGTCGAAGCCGTCACCAGCGCCCGAACCAAGGGCATCTCCTGGCAGCGCATCGGCGAACTCCTCGGCACCTCGGCCCAGGCTGCCCAGCAGCGCTACGGCGCCTTCATCGAGGCCAGCGGATGACGAGCGCCAAGAACGCTGCGGAAGTGCCGTTCTCGAATTGGTCTTGGCGCGTGCGGTGGATGAGCAGTCTGGAGCACCATCGGGGCCCGGCCCTTCCACGATTGCATTCCTCTAGAGGAATATATACGTTGTGGATGTGACCGACACCGATCTCGTCCTCGACGCCGTGGGCGAGCCGAACCGCCGCCACTTGCTCGAACTGCTCCACGACCAGCGTGAGTCGACGGTGTCCCACCTCGTCGACGCCTCAGGCATGAGACAACCGCAGGTGTCCAAACACCTCAAGGTCTTGGCCAACGCAGAACTGGTCTCGGTGCGCACCGATGGCCGATTCCGCCACTATCGCCTCGACGGCCGGGGTCTACAGGTGGCACACGATTGGTTCTCGTCGTTCGATGACGTCTGGCACGCCCGCTTCGACACCCTGGACGAGCTTGTCTCGACCGACCCCAACCCCGACCAAGCTGAGGAGCACCTCCGATGACCGACCCCGCCACCCCATCCGACCTGTCAACTCTCGACGCTCGGCGAGGATCGACCCGCATCGAACTGAGCAACGATGGCTTGTCGTACCAGTGCATACGGGTCTTCGGTGCTCCGCCCGATCGCGTCTTCCGAGCCTTCACGGACCCGGCCGACCTTCGCATCTGGTTCCCGTCCGGCGCACCGGAAGGCTCCGAGATGACCGTGTGTGAGTCCAACCCCGTTGATGGCGGCCGCTATCACTATGTCATGTTGCTGCCCGAGCACGGTCCGATCGCCTGGCACGGCACATACACCAACATCGACCGACCGGATCGTCTCGATGCCGACGAGTGGTTCGTGATGGGCGATGCCGATCCGACCGGCTCTCCGACCGCCCAGACCCTGACCTTCGAGCCGACTGGCGACGGGTTCACGCTCATGACAATGCAGGTCAACATGCCTGAACCCGAGGATCCTGAGACGTTCATGGAGCAGTCCGCCGCCGGCCTCAGCACCTCTCTGGCCATGATGGACGAACTCGTGTCGACCTGACCACAGGCGCCTCGCGACGCGCCAGAGCGCCTCCGCTAGCGCTGTTGTGCCGTTCAGGCGTGGGTCGTTGTCGCGGAGCGAGGGTGAGGTCCTGGAGCAGTGTCGGCGATCCTCGGCGATGTGCTCTAACGCGAAACGCCGGGCAGATCGTGACGTACCGGGAAGTCGGTCACGACGACTTCGGCGACCCCGATCACTCGAACGGAGTGTGGCGTATTCGGCGGAACGACAGCTGCCGCCCCTGTCCCGAGCTTCTCCTCGGCGCCATCGACGATGAGCATGACCTTTCCACCGACGATGTTCCAGACTTCCTCATACGGATGTTGATGCTCGTGCAGATCCTGAGCGTCGGCGTCGATCGTCCAGCGAGCGAAAGTCATGTTGTCAGAATGAAAGAAACGACCTGACCACCCAGCGAGGGGCGAGCCCTTCAACATGTCGGCCTCGTGCACGAACGCCATGCCCTCGACCCTACGCCGACGAGTCAGATCGTGAAAGCAACGTACGACCCACCGGTGTCGACAACGCGCGATCTGGAGCGGGAAGTGCCGATATGGAGCGGGTCGGTCGGCTTCCTGGCGTCAGCCCTGAGCGTCATGGAGAAACCGGACCTCGGCAGACGCCACGTCGATCTGGCTACGAACGCCAGGTCACAACGATCCACTCTCCATGCAGGGACTGTCGACAGGTCAGGGCCGCAAGAGCGGCCGTGCGCCGCCACACTCCGGCCCAACGGCGGTGCCACAGGGTTCCGGCCGTCGAGGACCGAATTCGCCGGAGGTGGGGCAGCCGTCTATCGATCGCCAGGCCGTGTTCTGAGCACCGATCGGGCAAACTCCAGCCCATGGCGCCGACTCTCCACCTGCTGTGCGGGTTGCCTGGATCAGGCAAGACGACACGAGCCAAGGAACTCGAAGCCGCTGGACAGGGGGTCCGGCTGAACGCCGACGAATGGGTCTGGCGGCTCTACCCCGATGATGCGGAGGCCGCCGCCAGGGACGACCGGAAAGGCCTCGTCGAACAGGTGCAGTGGGAACTTGTCGAACGCCTTCTGACCAGCGGGATCAGCGTCATCTTGGACTGGGGTGTCTGGATGCGGGCTGAACGAGATCACTACCGCAACCGCGCTCGTGGCCTCGGAGCCAGTGTGCAGACGGTCTTCGTCGACGCACCCATCGAGACGCTCCATGAGCGCGTCGCTCAACGCAATCTCGATCTTCCACCAGGAGCGTTCAGCATCTCAGTCGAAGAACTCGACGAATGGGCAGCACTGTTCGAACCACCGACACATGATGAGGCTGTGCCGCCGCACATTCCCTGACATCCGACCGGCGATTGCGACCCCTCGCAGACCGCCAAGTCGGCAGGTTGAAGGTGTCCAGGGCGAGCGACGTTGCGCGCGTGCCAACACGCTCGAGCGACCGGGCTCACCGGTGCACTTGACGACGGTCAGGCCTTGTGGCTCGACGAGAGAGGGAGTTCGTGTCGTAGAAGCCGGCGATGCCAGGCACGCGGTTGTCGCCCGCTGCTCGCAGCCGCCAATACCGGTTCTGCGACGTGAGCGACATGCCGTCGCTGACGGGAGCGGTGATCAACAGGTGCCGCCCGACCGAAGGCAGCGCCGGATCGCGGCGGTGAACGAAACGTTGTGTCATCCACAACGGTTGGTACCCCGTACGGGATTCGAACCCGTGCTACCACCTTGAGAGGGTGGCGTCCTAGGCCACTAGACGAACGGGGCGGGACCTGAATTTTGCTCGGGGAGGAGGACTCGAACCCCCAACGACTGGACCAGAACCAGCTGTGTTACCTATTACACCATCCCCGAAGGGCGAGTCCTGATCGTAGCGGCCACCTCTGGCATCGCCACTCCCCTCTCCCGCCCGCCCCAAGGCGGTCACAGCCAGCTGCTCAACCGGCGATAGCTCACGATCCGCCCCACCGACACCGCCGCCGTCTCCCGCAGCAGCGAACGCAGCGTCGCCCCGGTGTCGGTGGGCGACACCACCGCGTCCAGCCCCACCTCACCGGCGATGTGGTCCACCCGCAGCGCATGGTACGGATCGCTCACCAACACGACCTGGTCGAGCTCACGGGGCAGCAGCTGGTTGGCGGTGGCCAACAGCTCCTCGTAGGTGTTGGACCCATCGACGATCACCAGCAGCGCATCCTCGGGTACCCCCTGGGCCCGGAGGTAGTCGTAGCCGGCGAAGCCCTGGGTGAAGCGGTCGCCAGGCTGGTTGGCGCCGGTCGGCACGATGATGGGGGCCAACCCCTGCCGATACAGCTCGAGCGCATGATCCAGCCGGCCCTGCAACACCGGCGAGGGCACCCCGTCGTACTGCGCCGCTCCCAGCACCACGATGGCGTCCGCCGGACCGGCATGGTCGGCGCGCGACGCCCGCCACACCATGACGAACGTGGCCAGGATGTAGACGGCGGCCATGGCCACCAAGGCCAGCACCACGTACCGCCAGCGAGGCCGCATGCCTGCCAGTCTCGACGCGATCGGGGCCATGGCCCAATCGTCGCGCAGTCCGCCCGACCAGCGCCGCTCGCGGTGGACCGCGGGTGGACGCGACGGGCAATACGGGCGGACCCGACGGGTCAGCCGGCGTCAGGGACAGCCGTAGACGACGTCGACCCCGACATCGACGGTGCACGTGTCCGCGTCGGGTCCTCCGTTGACCGTGTCGATCTCACCATCTTGCCCATCGAGCGTGTCGGCCCCGGCAAAACCGAGCAGCAGGTCGGGTCCCACGCCACCGATCAACGTGTCGTCGCCGGCCTGGGCCAGGTTGCCATCACCGAAGAGGGTGTCGCTGCCCGCTTGGCCGTCGATGGAGTCGTCGGCCGGCCCGCCGTTGATGGTGTCGTCACCCGAACCACCGAACACCGTGTCGGGCTCCTCATTGCCCCACAGGCGATCGTTGCCCGGTCCCCCCCGGACGATGTCGGCGCCCAGCTGTCCGAAGATCAGATCGGCGCCCCCGTCGCCAACCAGTCCGGAGGTGTTCAGGAACGGTGCCCGATCGTCGCCGGCGCCACCGTAGATGACGTCATCTCCGCTACCGCCGGTGATGCCGTCGTTGCCGGCGCCGCCGTTCAACACGTCGTCGCCGTCCTCGCCCAGGATCCAGTCGGGGTCATCGGATCCGGTGATCAGGTCATCGTCGGCGCCGCCGAGCAGCACGTCGACGCCCGCCTGGCCGAACAGCTGATCCTGTCCACCGTGCCCGAACAACACGTCGTCACCCACACCACCGTTGAGCACGTCATCACCGGCATCGCCCCACGCGATGTCGTTCCCACCGAACCCCAGCAACGTGTCGTTGCCGGTGCCGCCGTGCAGCTGGTCGTCACCGTCCTGGCCGTACACGATGTCGTCCCCGTCTTCGGCGTACACGGTGTCGGCGCCGAGCCCACCGTTGATCGTGTCGCCCCCGCCGCCGCCGCACACCAGGTCGTCACCGTCGCCGGCCAGGATCGTGTCGGGGTCGGTCGTGCCCACGATGACATCGTCGCCGCCGGTCGGCGTGTCGCCGTTGGCGATGACGACCGTCGCCGGTATCCCCATGCAGTCGGCCAGGCACGGGCCGGTGTTGGTGTAGCGAGCCGTCAGCGCGGCGGCGGGGCCGGCCGGGACGACGTACGAGCGGGTCGGAGTGGTGACGCCATCGGACCAGTCGTCGAACATCCAGCGGTCACCGTTGGTGCACACATCGGCGATGGTCGAGATCGAGTGCTCGAACCCCTCGATGGTGTCGATCACGAACGGAACCAACACCACGACCCCATCCACCGTCAGGGGGTACCCGGCCTCGGAATCGACCGTGACCGCGACCTTTCGCGGCTCGATCTCCACCGAGGTGTCGTCACTGAGCCCCTCCGCGTCGGTGACCGTCAGCTCGATCAGGATGCTGGTGTCGCCTTCCCAGCCATGGCCCGTGGTCGCCACGTTCAGCGTCTGGTTCCGGCCGATCAGGTCGGTGAGGATGGGATGTTCGTGATTGCCGTGGACCAGTGACACGTCCCAGCTGTAGTCGGCGTCGGTGATCGGGCCGTCGTCGGTGGCCGATCCCTCCAGTGGGATCGAGTCACCCGCCGAGAAGAAGCTCCCGTCGCTCGGCGTCACGATGGAGGCCGTCGGCGGCGAACCCGCCGAGATGGTGATGATGGACCCGATCGTGATGTCGCCCCCCGCCGTGACCCTGAGCTGTGCCTCGTAGGTCCCGCCGGCATAGGTGTGGCTGGGATTCTGCTGATTGGACGAAGTGCCGTCGCCGAAGTCCCACTCCCACGTGATCGGGTCGCCGTTGGGGTCATAGGCCGCGGCCGAGAAGGCCACGTTCAGGGGGGCCGTGCCCGACGTGGGCGTGGCCGTGGCCGAGGTGATCACCGGCGGCAGGTTCTGGGTGGGGACGTACCGCAGGCGTCGCAGCTGGCCGAAGCCGTTCGAGAACCCGTACTGCAGGTAGTAGATGTGGCCATCGGGCCCCTGCCCGATCCAGACCGGTGCCCCCACGTTGTCGCGCAAGAGCCCGTCGGCGGTCACCGCGTTGTTGGCCCCCAGCTCGAGGTAACGGATCTCGCCCATCGAGTAGTCGGCGTAGATGTAGGCCCCATCCAGGTCGGTGGGCAGGGTGATCCCACGCATGACCTCCCCGCCGGTCACCGCCGCGTTCGAGCAACAGCCGCCACCCGGGTCGTGGTCGTAGTACCAGATGGGAGCGGTCACGCCCCCGGGGCAGTTGGGGCCGTTCTTGGGCGGCCCCAGCGGACCCTGGCAGTCGGCCCAGCCGTAGTTGGCTCCTTCCACCAGGACGTTGATCTCCTCGTAGGCGGTCGGTGCGTCGTTGCCACCCACATCGCCGAAGAAGTAGGTGCCGGTGACATCGTCGAACGATCCCCGCCACGGGTTCCGCACCCCGTACGCGTAGATCTCGTCGGCGTGCGGCCCGGCCCCGTCGTGGAAGGGATTGTCGGTGGGGATCGACCCATCGGTGGCGATGCGGAGGATCTTGCCGAACACCGTGTCGAGTGACTGCGAGGTCTGGCTCTGCACCGAGTCCCCCATGGACAGGTACAGGTGACCGTCGGGTCCGATGTCGAGTGACCCGCCCACGTGATTGGTGTTGGGCGAGTTGTTGGCCTTGCTCCACAGCACGGTGAGTGAACCCAGGTCGCCGGCGCCGGCGCCCGTGTAGGTGAAGCGGCCGATGTTGAGCTTCTGGTCGCTGAGGCTCGTGAAGTACACGTAGATGTAGCCGTTGGTGGCGAAGCTCTCGTCGAGCACCAGGTCGAGCGTTCCCCGCTCGCCGTTGTTGTCGACGTCGGGGAAGCTCAGGTACTGGGACTTGGCGCCGGTGGCCGGATCGGCCTTCCACAGCACACCGCTCTGGGCCAGGATCAAGGCTTCGCCGCTGGGGAGCCACTCGACGGCCACCACCCGGGTCATCCCCGTCACGCGCAACTCGTCGACGAAGTCGTCGGGGTCCACCGCGCCGGCACCCGGTGCGGCGAACAGCCAGCCCGCCACCAGCATCGTCGTGGCCACCATCAGGACGAGGTAGAGGGACCTCCGCCGCGCAACCCGTTCCTGCATGTGGTCCACCTCGTCGACAAATCAGAGTACAGCACGAAATGGCCGGGAATCAGCGGATGCCCGGGCCACCCACGGGGGCTTTCGTGCCCTCTGATGGCCGAACCCACGTCCGGCCCGCTCTCGTCAGGGCACCCCCGACACCAGCTCACACGCCCACGTCGCATCCAGGCCCGCACCGCCCAGACACCGGTCCGATCCGGCGCCGCCGCGCAAGACGTCGTCACCGGCCTCGCCGGCCAGTCGGTCGTCACCACCATCGCCGTACAGGTCATCGGCTCCGGGCGAGCCCTTGATCTCGTCGTTGCCGGGCCCGCCTTCGGCCCGATCGTTGCCGTAGGCGCCGGCCAGTCGATCGGCTCCGTCGCCGCCACGGAGGTGATCGCCCTCGCCACCACCGAACAGATCATCAGCGCCGGCCTCACCCCACAGCAGGTCCTCGCCGATGCCGCCGCGCAGGACGTCGTCGCCACCGCGCCCGTGCAGGCGGTCGGCGCCAGGCCCACCGTTGAGCACGTCG
>Ga0224505_10002817_pt1 | contig 10071 bp, 4 predicted proteins | sample SF_Jan12_sed_USG_FD_169102 | JGI IMG/M metagenome (GOLD analysis project Ga0224505, IMG submission 169102) | Sediment microbial communities from San Francisco Bay, California, United States - SF_Jan12_sed_USGS_4_1 | ecosystem: Environmental > Aquatic > Marine > Sediment | place: USA: California...
GCTGTTGCGCAGGCACGCCACGGCGGAGCCCGTCGTCGAGTCCGTGCGACTGGGCACCACGGTCGCCACGAACGCACTGCTCGAGCGCAAGGGCGAGCCCACGGTCCTCGTGGTGACACGCGGCTTCCGCGACGTGCTGCGCATCGGCTACCAGCACCGCCCGGACATCTTTGCGCGGGACATCCGGCTCCCCGCCATGCTGTACACCTGCGTGATCGAGGCCGACGAGCGCCTCGATGCCACCGGCCAGGTGATCTCGGCGCTCGATGAGCGGTCGCTCGCCGCCGCCCTTGCCGAGGCGCGTGGTCGTGGCCTGCGCGCGGTGGCCATTGCCTTCCTCCACGCCGTCCGCAATCCGCGACACGAGCAGCAGGCGGCCGCGGTCGCCGCCGCCGCCGGCTTCGAGGAGGTGGTCGCCTCCCACGCGGTGGCGCCCCTCATCGGCCTGGTCGGCCGCGGCGACAGTACGGTCGCGGACGCATACCTGTCGCCCGTACTGCTGAGGAACGTGCACGCGTTCCGCGACGAACTGGCGGCGCGACATGGCGGCACGCCGCTGCTGCTCATGCAGAGCAATGGTGGCCTCGTGGATCCGCCCGGCTTCCGCGGCATCAACAGCGTGCTTTCCGGCCCGGCCGGGGGCGTGGTCGGTCTCGCGGCGACCGGGAGCGGCGGGGACGGCGACCGACTGATCGGCTTCGACATGGGCGGTACGTCGACCGATGTGAGCCTGTACGCAGGCAGCCTGCCGCGCCGGTTCGCGACCGAGATCGACGGCGTCCGCCTGCAGGCGCCCATGATGGACATCCACACCATTGCGGCGGGCGGCGGTTCGATCGTGCGTTATGCGGACGGGCGGCTCCAGGTCGGTCCGGAGTCCGCCGGCGCCGATCCGGGTCCCGCGTGTTACCGGCGCGGCGGCCCGGCCACCGTGACCGACTGCAACGTCGTGCTCGGTCGCATCCGGCCCGATCGCTTCCCCAGCGTCTTCGGGCCTGGCGGCGACGCGCCACTCGACGCCGGTGCTGCCCGAGGGCGCCTCGCGGAAATCGCCGAGCGGATCGGAGACGGCGGTGGCCCGCGCTACACCGTCGAGGCGCTGGCGGCCGCGTTCATCGACGTCGCCGTCGCGAGGATGTCCAACGCGATCCGCGAACTCGCGCTGCGCCACGGCGAAGACGCCAGCCGGTTCACGCTGGTGCCTTTCGGGGGCGCCGCCGGCCAGCACTCGTGCGCCGTGGCCGATGCGCTGGGGATCGAGGAACTCCTGCTGCACCCGCTCGCGGGCGTGCTGTCGGCGTGGGGCATCGGACTCGCGCGTCGGCGCTGCATCCGTCGCTGCAGCGTCGAACTGGCGCTGGACCCGGCAGGCATCACGGCCGCGGACGACGCGCTGACGACACTCACGGATGCGGCCCGCGCCGAACTGACGCGCCAGCGGATCGACGAGAGCGTGATCGCGACCCGGCGCAGCGCCCACCTGCGGCTGGCGGGTTCCGACACCAGTCTCGACATCGACTGGGGTCCGGAGTCGTCGCTGCGAGACGCATTCCTCGAGGCCCACCGGCGACTCTACGGGTTTGCAGAGACCGGACAGCCCATCGTCATCGCCGCCGTGAGCGCGGAGGCGTGGGAGACCGGTGGCGACCGGGACGATTCCCTGGCCGGCCCCGCGACGGACCTGCCCGCGTCCACCGCCCCGGCCACTGCGCAGGCCGCGAACACGCGCGTCTGGATCGGTGAGGCGTGGCGAGAGGTGCCTCTGCATGCACGCGACGAACTGCCAACCTCGACGGTGATCACCGGCCCCGCCCTGCTCAGCGAGCGTGGCTCGACGGCGTGGATCGCGCCGGGGTGGACCGCCACCCTGGAACCGGGCGGCCTCCTGCGCCTGCGGCGGGGCAAGCACGAGCCCGGCGAGGCCGCGCCTGCGAGCTCGCGCCCGGATCCGCTCAGGCTCGAGGTCTTCAACGGCCTGTTCATGCACGTCGCGGAGCAGATGGGCATCGTGCTGCAACAGACAGCGAGCTCCGTGAACATCAAGGAACGGCTGGATTACTCCTGCGCCCTCTTCGACGGCGCAGCCAACCTCGTTGCCAATGCGCCGCACATGCCGGTGCACCTCGGCTCGATGGGGGCCAGCGTGGCAGCGGTGCTCGAGGTCCATGGCCACGACCTGCGACCCGGCGACGCGTACCTGCTCAATTCACCGTACCACGGTGGCACCCACCTGCCCGACATGACGGTCGTCACGCCCGTGTTCGATTCAGAGGGAGGGCGGGTGCGGTTCTTCACGGCATCGCGCGCCCATCACGCCGACGTCGGCGGCGCCACGCCAGGCTCGATGCCGCCCGGCAGCCGCGACATCGCCGAAGAAGGCGTGCTCATCGCGCCGATGCGGATCGTCCGCGACGGCTGCTTCGCTGAAGCCGAGGTGCGGCGCAGGTTCGACGCCATTGCCCATCCGCCGCGCAACCCCGACCAGAACCTCGCGGACCTGCGCGCGCAACTGGCGGCCAATGCACGCGGCATCCGCGAGATCGAGCGCGCCGCCGCCACGTTCGGCTGGCCGGTGCTGCTCGCCTACATGGGTCACGTGCAGGACAACGCGGAGGACTGCATGCGCCGCGCGATCCGCAGGCTGCACGACGGCCACTTCCGCTACGAGTTCGACAACGGCCAGCAGGTCTCGGTGTGCATCCGCGTGGATACCGTCGCAGGCGAGGCCGGCGTGGATTTCACCGGCACGTCGGCGCAACGCACGAACAACTTCAATGCGCCGCGGGCCGTCACCGTCGCAGCCGTCCTCTACGTGTTCCGCACGCTGCTCGACGAGGACATCCCGCTCAACGCGGGTTGCCTGCGGCCGATCAGCATCGTGGTGCCGACCGGGTCGATGCTCGATCCGCTCCCGCCCGGCGCGGTGGTGGCCGGGAACGTCGAGACTTCGCAGTGCATCGTGGACGCACTCTACGGTGCGCTCGGCCTGCAGGCGGCCGCCCAGGGAACGATGAACAACTTCACGTTCGGCAACGAGCGCTACCAGTACTACGAGACGATCGCCGGCGGCGCCGGTGCAGGTCCTGGCTACGACGGCGCGAGCGGCGTGCAGACGCACATGACCAACTCCCGGTTGACCGACCCGGAGGTACTGGAAGCGCGGTTCCCCGTGCTGGTCCGCGAATTCTCGCTGCGCGAGGGGTCGGGCGGCGCCGGACAGTTCACGGGCGGGGACGGACTGGTGCGCGAGATCGAGTTTCGCCAGCCGATGACGGCCGCGATCCTGTCGAATCACCGTCGTGTGGCGCCGTTCGGCCTCGACGGCGGCGCGCCGGGCCGCACCGGTTGCAACCTGCTCGAGCGTCGCGGCGGATCCTCAGAGACCCTGCAGGCTACGGCGGAAATCGCGGTGGATGCGGGCGACCGCCTCAGGATCGAAACGCCCGGTGGCGGCGGCTTCGGGTCCGCGTCCCGGCGACGCGCCTGAGGTGCCGGTCGACGTCGCGGCACGCGGCTCCGTGTAGTGCCCGAAGAGCGACTGTGCCAGCGTCGGTTGCCGCTGGACGTCCCGCGCGGGCGTCCCGGCCGGTTTCCCGCCGACCGTCATGCGGCTGCCGGCCGGCAACAGATGGGTGCGAACCGGGCGCACGCGGCTGCCTTCCCTCGCGTGGGTGACGAGGAACGACTGGTATCCCTCCGCGCGCGCGATCCGCAGCGACACCAGCAGGCTGACGCGACCGCTCGCGGTCGCCTCCGGATCGTTGATCCGCTCGTCGCAGACGACCTGGAACGGCTCGTTGCCACCACCGACCGGCCCGAACACGCCGGCAACGGCCAGCGGTGCGAGGAATTCACGGACCTGCCGCTCCAGCTTCTGCCACGCACCGCGGTCCCCGGCTTCGAACAGGGCCCAGCGCGTGCCGCGCTCGATGCTGGCCATGATGAGCAGGTGGCGACGCTGCACGGTGAGCAGCGAGCCCTCGGCAGTCGAGGCGGAACCCCCGGCGAGCGTCTTCGCGGCTGCTGCGCGCGGAATCGCCGAGCGCAGCGACTGCAGCGGATTGACGCCGTGCGCGGTCAGGCGCTGCCGCTCCGCGTCGGTGAGGATCAGCTGCGGGCGTGTGCCCGGCCGCAGCAGCAACTCGTCGTCGTCGCCGGGGTCCCAGGGCGAGCGCTGCTCGTCGAGCCGCACGAGCGTGCCGGCCACGGCGCCGCAGTTCGCAAAGGTTTCAGCCCGGCCACGCAGCCGGTCGAAACTGACGATGCGCGGGAAACACATCAGCGCATGGTCCGAGCGGAAGTCGAATTCGCGCAGGCCCTGCAGCGCATCGTCGCAGTCCTCCCACGCGACAGGCGGGTCGACGACCAGCATCGCGTGATGCTCGCGGCACCATCGCTCGGCCACCAGCAGCACGCTCGCGCCGACGTCACGGTCACGGGCCAGCGGCGGTATGCAGACGAAGCGCACATCGTCGTCGGCCGAGACGGCGAACAGCCCCGTGGCCGCCTCCGGCGAGCCGATGACGTCGTAGTCGGTGAGTGGTGCACCGTCGTCGCCGTCGGAGTTGGACTCGATGTAGCCGATCGGGTGACGGGAACCGGCCCGGAACGTACGGTCCGGACGGATGTCCGCAACCGCCCCACGGACGCGGACCAGCGTCGACTCCTGCAGCGCCGTCGCCACGTGGCGCGTGGTGGCCGGAACGATGGAGAGCCGCCGGAAGATCTCCTGGTCCTCGATGTGCTCCGAGCCACGCGAGCGCACGCGCTGGATGACGAGGTTGAAGCGATCGGGCTCGTTCGTGCCGATGTTGTCGTAGTCGACCGACGCACGCAGCGTCTCCCGCGAACCGGGGCTCAGCGCCTCGAGCGTCAGCGTGTCCGGGCCGCAGGGCAGCGAGATCGTGGACGGCGCGCCGCCGTTCACGACCCGTACGATGACGGCCGTCCGCCCGCCATTCTCGAAGAACTGCTCGACGGCGTAGGACAGCGTGCTCGGCTGCCAGAGGCCACCGAACACGTTGTGGAACTCGGCGAAGCTGTGCACCGCGACCGAGCGGTGGACCGGGCCGCGCAGCGTCCGGCCGATGAAGGCGGTGACGGCGGACGGCAGGCGGGCAATGGCGCTACCGGCGCCCGGTCCCTCCGCCACCTGCATGCCGCCCGATCTCGACTCCCGCACGACCGTTTCCCCGTTCGAGCCCGGCGTACGTTAGCACAGGTTCTTGTGCTCCTGACGACCCCTCGATACCACCCATGGGCTTTGGCGGTAGGGGCGGCAGGCGCGCTCCGCGCCGGGACGATCGTCCCTGGGGCCGGTCAACGGCTCCGGTCAGCGACGCGCTCGCCGCCGGCTCCCGGGAGGTTTCCGCCGGGCGCTGCCCGGCGCCTCGTCCGGCGCGATCTCGGGCACCAGCCCACGGACCTGCTCGACGAACCAGCGGAGGCCCGCCTCGTCGCCGGCGATGGGCCCGCCCGCGTGATCGCTCCCGTCGACTCCTCTCTGCACCCGCTCGGCGAGTCGTATTTCGCCCGCCCGCGCCCGGCGTCGAATGCGCCCCGCCAGGTAGCGCCCGATGCGCGCCGTCCGGGACGCGTCCGGATGTGCGTAGACGACCTCGCGCACTGCGGTCTCCGACGGGCCCATGGGCAGCAACTGCAGCGATCGCAGGTGGTCCGGAAAGACGTCCACGAACGTGTTGGGTGCGAGAAAGAGCCGCGTCCACCCTCCGTCATCCGTCGCCCCGGACTCGCGGGCCTGCCGCAACAACCGTCCGTAGGCCCGTACCGACCACGACGCCGCGTCCCCGCCGGCGATCTCCGCTGCAATGTGGACCACGCCTGCCTCCACGGCGCACTGCGGCCGGGCGGCGAACAGCTGGCGCAGCACGGGCTGCGCCACGTCCAGCTGCAGGGTATCGAGCAGCATCTCGCAGAGGACCTTCCAGTTCGCGGCGCACCGCTCGATGTGCGGCTCACCGGTACGGCGCATCGCCTCCACGCGTCGCCCGGCGAGCGGACCCTCCGCCCGGTGCCAGGCCGCGATCGACGGCGCTGGCTCGGAGAAGGCGACGAAGACCAGTCCGTTCCAGGTCGAAACCGCGAGTTCGTCGAGTCCCAGCGTCGATCGATCGAGGCCCGGGTAGGCGGCCGCCTCGGGGACGTGTGCCAGCGCACCCGAGTCGTCGTACGCCCACCCGTGGTACGGGCAACGCACGCGGCCGTCCACGCAGAAGGCGAGCCCCGTCCCGGCATCGCCCTCGATCAGCCGTGTCCCGCGGTGCCGGCAGGCGTTGCGAAACGCTCGCAGTGCTCCCTGTGCCGTCCGCAGCACGAACGCAGAGCGACCGAGCAGGTCGAGCCGCAGTGCGGTCCCCGGTGCCGGCAGGTCCGAGACGTGTCCCGCGAACTGCCAGCTCGGCCACAGCAGGCGCTCGCCTTCGCGCTGCAGAAGCACCGGGTCGCGGTAGCGTCCTCCGGGAAGTCCGCTGAACGGCGTGCCGCGGGTCGGATCTGTCATTGCACCGCCTCGCAATTGCGCATGATGCCGTCCACGAGCTGTCGTGCCGCGGGATGATACCCGGGGCGGGCCCGCGCATAGATCCGGCAACCCACGGCGAGCCGCGCCTCGGTCCGCGCCAGTTCCTCGTAGAGTCGCTTGATCATCTTGTGCCGGCCCGTACTGACCAGGAACGACTCGAGCCGCGGCTCGGCCGGCGCATAGTCGCTACGCACGGCCAGCAACAGCCAGCTGCGGGCGATCTCGAAATTGCCCGCGGCGCCCGGTGCCCAGTGTTCGTCGAGCTCGGCCAGGCGAGGGTCCGGAAGATCGGCCGGCAGCGTGTCGAGGAACCGCATCCACTCCTGCGGGCTCCACTGCCGAGCCTCGAGTTCCCGCGTCGCCAGCCGGCCGGTCAGCCAGTCGTCGCGCTGCCGCTCGACATCGACGAAGACGCCGGCCGGCGCAGGCGGCACCACACCCGGCAGGCCGGTCCCGTGCAGCCACTCCTGCAACTCGCGCTCGCTGACGGCCCCGGGATGGTCCGCCAGGAGACGGCTGCGCAGGTAGGTCTCGAACTCCGGAGTGGTGACGCCGCGAAACGCGAAGTCCCGGAAATACCCGGCGAGAAATCGGTCGATTGCCGCGCGCCCCAAGCGCCACTCGAGGAACTGCATGAACAGGCCGCCCTTTTCGTAGGCGATGTTGCTGAGCGCCTCTTCGGGAGCGCGGCCGCTCAGGTCGAGCACGAGTGCCGTGTCGGCGCGCCGGCCGGATTCGGTCAGCGTGGCGATCTCCTCGTCCAGGTACTGGAGTCCCAGGAGCCGTTCCATGTCCGCCAGCCGTGCGCCGTAGACCCCTTCGAGGATGCGCCGCTCGAGGTAGGTCGTGATGCCTTCGTTCAGCCAGAAATCGTTCCAGCCCGTGTTCGTCACGAGGTTTCCGGACCACGAATGCGCCATCTCGTGGGTGATCATGGACACGAGGCTGCGGTCGCCCGCAATGACCGTCGGCGTGATGAACGACAGCCGCGGGTTCTCCATGCCGCCGAAGGGAAAGCTCGGCGGCATGATCAGGAGGTCATAGCGATCCCACCGGTAGGGGCCGAACAGCCGCTCGGCCACGGCCAGCATCTGCTCGACGTCCCCGAATTCGCGGGACGCGGACGCCAGCATCGCGGGCTCGGCGTAGACACCGGTGCGCGGACCGAGCGGGCGAAACTCCAGGTCGCCCACCGCGAGTGCCACCAGGTAGGCCGGAATCGCCTGGGGCATGACGAAGAAGTACTCGCCGTCGCGTGATCGCTCCGTGTCGCGGGCAGCGCTCATCAGTGCGCGCAGACCTGCCGGCGTACGGATGCGCGCGTCGTAGGTGAAGCGGATGCCCGGGCTGTCCTGGATCGGGATCCAGCTGCGCGCGTCGATCGGTTGCGACTGGGTGTAGAGGAACGGCCGCACCCGGCCGGCCGTCTGTTCCGGTGCCAGCCACTGCAGTGCCGCAGCCTCGGGACGGGTCGAGTAGCGGACGCGCACCGTCTGCATCGGCGCGGCCTCGCGGCCGGCCGGCATGCGGATGTCGAGGGGCTGGCCGAGGATCTGGTCCGCTGCGCCGGACTGATGGGCGAGCGGTGTCCAGCCGCCCTCGGCATTCCCGAGTTCGACGCCCTGGATCTCGAGCCCCCGGGTGTCGAGCCGCAAGAGCGTGGCCTCCTTCGCTACGCGCTCGACCCGCAGTTCAACCGTGCCGTGAAGGCGCCGTGCGTCGAAGTCTGCCTCGAGGTCGAGGGAGGCGTGGCGCACCACGAACTGCGAGGGATCGGCATACGAATGAGGATCCGGTCCCGGGCCGGCGTGCGCCAGCGCGCCGGAGGCCAGCATTCCGAGCAGGGCCGCAACGCCGCGCATTACGCGAGCGTCGCTGGACTCACTGCGCCTCGAGCGCACCCGCCACCGGTTCGGCCTTGTCAGCGTCCCCGGCCGCATCGCCGTCCGCCCCGTCCCAGTTGGCGCCCGCCGGCAGGGCGTTCTCCACGTGACGTGCCGACGCGAGGAAACCGTCCACCGTGATCCCGCGGCGCGAGACTGGAACCGCGATGCCACGCGCCTCGGTCACGACCTGCTCCGTCACGTTCCAGTCGATCGCGCCTCCATGTTGCTTCACGCGCTGCCACATCTTGTCGGAAATGGCCTCGTTGAAGAGCGCGTGCTGCTCCGGTTTCTTCCCCTTGCGCAGTTCCTCGTGGGGCGGATACGACTGGACGTAGAGGCTGTCACCGTGCCAGCGGTACAGCAGCGCCTGATGCACGACGTTGACCTTCGTGCCGACCGGGATACGGTCGAAGACGATCTCGATGTCCTCCGGATACATGCGGATGCAGCCATGGCTCGCGCGCAGACCGACGCCCGCCGGCTTGTTGGTGCCGTGGATCAGGTAGCTCGGCCAGCCGAGGTTCATGGCGCGGTTGCCGAGCGGATTGTCGGGGCCGGGCGGGACGCGTGCGGGCAGCGGGTCACCCTCCGCGGCGTGCTCCTTGCGCACGGAGGCAGGCGGCGTCCACCACGGATCCTTGCGTTTGGAGACGATCTTCGTGGTGCCCATGGGTGTCGCCCAGCCCACCTTGCCGATGCCGATCGGATGGGTCATCACGACGCGGCTGCCATCCTTAGCCGGCTTCGGAAAGTAGAACAGCCGCAGCGCCGCGACGTTGACGACGACGCCCTCCGGCGGCGCGTCGGGCAGCACGAACTGCGTCGGCAGCACGATTCGCGTGCCTTCGCCCGGCAGCCACGGATCCACGTCGGGATTCGCGCGCGCGATCTCGTCGAAGCCGAGATTGAAGCGGCGCGCGATGTCGGCCAGCGTGTCCTCGTAGCGTGCGTGCGTCACCTGCAGCTCGCCCACGACACCCGTCGTCTCCGGATCGAAGGGGAAGGTATGCGTGGCCATCGGCGCCTGCAGCTCGGGCTGCGCCGGAACCGCGGGCTCGACGGGCTCGGGCTCGCGGGGCATGAAGAGGCTGCAGCCGCCGAGTGCAAGGACGGCCACGATGGTCGAAGCGTGGCGCAGCGGCAGCGCGGGCTGAATGGCTCTATGAATCACCCTGTCTACCCTCTGCGGAATCCTCCGCCGGTCTCCATTACAGCAGGGCCGGCCGGTTGGGCAATTCGTCCTCGTCTCGTTGCCCGGGGAGCTGCGGGAAGTGGCTGGCGATGATGCGTCCGACATCCTCGACGCCCACGACCGCCCCCTCGCTGAACCGGCCAGCGCGGAACTGGCGCTCCATATCGTGACACACCGCCGACCATTCGGCAGCCGTGACACGCGCGTTGAACCCCCGGTCGGCGACAATCTCGACGTCGTGGTCCGCGAGGAGCACGTAGATCAGCACTCCGTTGTTCGCCTCGGTGTCCCACACGCCGAGCGCCGCGAACACCTCGAGTGCCCGTTCCCGCGGCGTCTTGCCCTGCCAGACGTCTCCCGGCTCGAGCGCACCCTCGATCGCGAAACGGATTTCGCCCGAGTGCCGCCGCTCGGATTCGTCGATGGCCAGTTCGATGGTGTCCAGGGCGTGC
>Ga0224505_10002818_pt1 | contig 10067 bp, 12 predicted proteins | sample SF_Jan12_sed_USG_FD_169102 | JGI IMG/M metagenome (GOLD analysis project Ga0224505, IMG submission 169102) | Sediment microbial communities from San Francisco Bay, California, United States - SF_Jan12_sed_USGS_4_1 | ecosystem: Environmental > Aquatic > Marine > Sediment | place: USA: California...
CGATGAACATGAGCGGGACCGCGCTCTACGAGGGTTGCGTGGTGCTCTTTGTCGCCCAGGTTTTCGGGGTGCAACTGGACCTCGCCCAGCAGGTGACGCTGGTCCTGCTGGCCGTCCTGAGCGCCATTGCGGTCGCGTCGATTCCGGGGGGGTCACTGCCGCTGATCGCCGGCCTCATGGTGGCATTCGGCATCCCGCCCGAGGGCATCGGGATCATCCTCGGCATCGATCGGATCCTCGACATGACGCGCACGATGACCAACGTCGGGGCCGACCTCGTGACCGCCGCGATCGTGGACCGGCAGGCGCGTCCATCGCCCCCCGCCTGACGCCCGGACGGGACTGCGCGGCTCCCCAACGGCTTAGGTACAAGCCGCGAGCCGGGGACCCGCCGGATCCGCGCATTGCGATCTATCCTGTGCGGTAGCGCAGGGCCCTGACGACCGGTCATGGAGGTGCACATGGACGCACTCCGCAACATCCTCGTCCTGATGGAACCCGGCAGCGACACGCAGCCGGCGTTCGAGGCGGCGCTCATGCTGGCACGTCGCTTCGGTGCCGGGCTCGAGCTGCTGATGGTCGACTACCAGGACCTGCACGCTGCCTACTTCTCGCCGGCGACCGCCACCCTGCAGGAGTTCCACGACTCCGTCATGGCGGCGCACCGACAGGTGCTCGAGCGGATGTCGCAACGCGCCAACGCCCAGGGGGTGCGGACCCTGGGCGAGGCGCTCTGGGGTACGCCATTTCACGAGATCGTGCTCGCGCGGGTAGCGGCCACGCATCCGGATCTCGTCGTCAAGCACAGCGTGCACCACAACCGCATCGAGCGCACGCTGTTCACCGGTTCGGACTGGCACCTGATCCGCGAATGTACCGCGCCGCTGTTGCTGGTGAAGGATCCGGGCCTGCTCGAGCGTCCGAAGATGATGGTCTGCGTCGATCCGCTGCACGCCCACGACAAGCCGGCGGCGCTCGACCACCTGTTGCTCAGAACCGCGGAGATGCTGGCAGGCCCGCTCGGCGGCGAGGTCCATGCGCTGCACGTCTTCTCGGTCCCGGCGCCGGTGGCGGTCATCGGCGACGCCTACATCGCCGCCGCGGCCTTGCCGCCGGCAGAGGCGACGGTCGAGACGGCCAGCGCGGCGTTCCGTGAACTGGCCACTGAACACTCGATCCCACCGGAGCGGACGCATCTCAAGGTCGGTGCGCCGGCGCGTGACATCCTCGCCGAGGCGCGGGCACTCGAGGCGGGACTCGTCATCATGGGCGCCGTGTCGCGCCGGCGGCTCGATCGCTGGTTCGTCGGCAATACCGCGGAGGCGGTGCTCGACCGACTGGCCTGCAACGTCTGGGTCGAGAAGCTGTCGCAGGCCTGAGGCGGGTTCAGCCCTCGAGTCGTTTTCGCAGGGCCCCGGGGGCGTCCTCCACGGCCGATGGCACGCTTGTGTCCACCTCGACGACGTGCTGATGCTCGCGCGCGTCGAAGGGTTCCCAGAACGAAGGCTGTCGCTCGAGTACGTCGAGGCCCGCCTCCGAGGCGTCGTGGCGCCCGGCGCTTCGTTCCTCGACGCGATGCCGCAGCACCGTATCCGGGGCACGGCAGTGCAGGATCGCGGCAGCGGCCGATCGCTCGTGGGCCAGATCGAGGAACGTCGCGCGTTCTCCGCGGCGCAGGAACGCGGCATCGACGACGATCGACTCGCCGGCAGCCAGCGCAGCTTCCGCGCAGGCGAGCAGGCGCTCGTAGGTAAGGGCATTGAATGCCTGCGTGTAGATCCCGGCGTCCGGGGCCGAGCGCGAATCTTCCAGCGGCGCCAGCCCGGCCAGGCGCTTCCGCTCGACGTCCGAGCGCACGTGCAGCATGAGCATGCGCGTACCCAGGACACGCGCCATCGAGGTCTTGCCGGAACCCGCCAATCCGCAGGTGATGACGAGTGCCGGTCGGGCGGGTCGGGCGCGGCGGATGGCCCACGCGAGGTATCGCCTGCATTCCTCGATGGCGTCGGCATGCTTCGCCGGCGCCGTCACCTGTCGTGCACGCAGCGCGGCGACCTTGGCCCTCACCAGCGCACGGTAGGCCTCGTAGTACGGCAGCAGCGGCAGCGCGGGGAACTCGCCGAGCGATTCGAGCCACGCCTGCAGGACGGCACGGCGCAGCTCCGGGTGCCGGCGCTCGGCGAGATCCATCGTCAGGAAGGCGACGTCGTTGACGACGTCGATGAAGCGCAGGGCCGGGTCAAACTCGATGCCGTCGAACGGCGTGAGCGTGCCGGCCCAGCGGACGACGTTGCCGCAATGCAGGTCGCCGTGGCACTCACGGATCCAGCCCGTCGCCCGCCGTTCCTCCATGAAACCCGACAGGGACCGGCAGTGGCCGGTCAGTTGCCGCTCCAGGTGGTCGATCTCGCTGCGCCACGGCGCGGATTCCGCGAGTCGGCGCAGTTCCGCGAAATTGTCGAGCGTGACGCGATGGACCGTACCGGGTCTGCCGTACGCCGATTCCGCAGGGGGCGCGGCTGCAGTCGCGTGAAATCGCGCGATGGCCCCGCCGAGTGCGGCCATGTCATCGATCCCGACGCTGCCCGCCGCGAGCAGTGCGACGAGTTCGTCGCCGGTCGCGAACTGCCGCATCCGCACGGCGTGCTCGATCGCGGTCCCTGCGCCGTCCACCTCGGGGGAATCGACAGTTCCCGTGATCGGTGACACGCCGAGATACAGGTCTGGCGCATACCGGCGGTTCAGGCGCAGCTCTTCCTCGCAGAGCTGTCGCCTGCGCTGCGCACTCGAATAATCGAGAAAGCTCAGTCGCAGGGGCTTCTTGATCTTGTAGGCGATCTCGCCGGTCAGCAGGACCCACGAAATGTGCGTCTCCGCCACACGGATCGGCGCGTGCACGGGATGACGGTAGGCGCGGGCGTCGAGCAGGCCCGCAACGAGCGGTGGGAGGCCCGCGGGGACGTCCACGGGCGTCATGGGAAGTCGAGTTCGACCGTGTGTGCGCCCCCGATCGTGTTGTCGGTCTCGATGAGCGGGTGAAGGCGCGCGAAATTCCTGAGGGCGGCCGGCTCGTCCGCAAAGCACGCCGTGCCCTCGGGCATTGCATCCACGCCGGCGAAGCGCAGCCCGACGAGCCGGCGCCGCGCGGCGCCGGGTCCTGTTGTTCTCACGACTTTCTCACCCATGACGCCCGATTCGGACCTCGCCCCGGGCCTCGGCACCAGTGTACGCTTGCCTGACGCGCGGTGAGGCCCTGCGGGCAGTACTTATTCTCGACAGGCGGCACCGTTCGACAATGAACCATCCCCTTCGGGGAAAGACAAAGCGGAGGAAGCAGAACCGTGACCATCCCCGTACAGATCACCTTCCGCCACATGGAATCCTCTCCGGCGGTCGAGACCCGCGTCCGTGAGCTCACGGACCACCTCGGGGTCTTCAGCGACCGTATCCTCGGTTGCCGCGTCGTCGTGGATTCGCCGCACCGTCATCACCACCAGGGCAAGGTCTTCAACGTCAAGGTCCAGCTCGCGCTGCCGGGTGAGGACGTGGTCGTGGACATGGAGCGTCCGGACCGCGACGGCCACGAAGATGTCTACGTCGTGCTGCGAGACGCCTTCGACGCGGCGGAGCGGCAGCTCAAGCAACGCATGGCAGCCCTGCGCGGCGACGAGAAACGACGCGAGAAGCTCTCATGACTGATCGCCGGGCCCGCGCAGCGGGCCCGGCATGCCGGTACCCGGATGGCTGACTGACAGCACTTCGCCCACGGTGCCGGCCGCAGCATGTCTCGGCACCAGGCAAACCGGCAGTGGCGCGGTCGGCAGCTCGTCGACGAACTGGCCGAGCGCGGCGTCCTCGTCCGCAGTCCGTCCATGCGCGGTGTCGCCGAGGAGGCACCGGGTGCGTACAAGAGCGTGGAACCCGTCGTGGACGTTGCCGAGCGGGCGGGGCTGGCGCGCAAGGTGGCGCGTCTCGAGCCGCTGGTGTGCATCAAGGGGTGACCGAATGAACGAACCATTGGTTTTCGCGCCACAGGCGAGCGGACAGTTCGGCGCCCGGGTGGCCGCGGCACTCGGCACGGATCTGTCCCCGATGGAGGAGCGGGAGTTCGAGGGTGGCGAGCACAAGACGCGGCCGCTCGTCAGCGTGCGGGGCAGGGACGTCTACGTCGTTCAATCGCTGAGCGGGGACGGCGCCGGGAGCGCCAATGACCGCCTGTGCCGCTTGCTGTTCTTCGTCGCGGGGCTCAAGGACAGCGGGGCCGCGCGCGTCACAGCCTGCCTGCCGTACCTGGCCTACGGTCGCAAGGATCGGCGCACCAAGGAGCGCGACCCCGTCACGCTGAGGTACGTGGCCCAGTTGATAGAGGCGGTCGGTACCGACCACGTGCTGGGGCTCGACGCCCACAACCTCGCGGCCTTCGAGAACGCGTTCCGCTGCTCCGTGGACCATCTCGAGGCCGCGCCGCTGATGGCATCGCACCTGGCCGCTCGCGTGGGCAATGCACCCGTGTGCATCGTATCGCCCGACATCGGTGGCGCGAAGCGTGCGCAGCGGTTGCAGGAACTGCTCGCGACCCGCACCGGCCGGGAGGTGAGTTTCGCAATCATCGACAAGCGTCGCAGCAGCGGTATCGTTTCCGGCGGCGACCTCGTCGTCGGGCCGGTCGAGGGCTGTCACGCCGTGCTGGTCGACGACCTGATCAGCGCGGGCACGACGCTCATGCGGGCGGTGCGGGCCTGCCGCAAGGCGGGAGCGTTGAGCGTCGACGCCTTCGCCACGCACGGCGTGTTCCTGCCCGAGGCGCGCCAGCTGCTCGGGCCCGACGGTCCCGAGTCCCTCGTGGTGACGGACTCGATACTGCCGACGCGCATCGGTGGCACCGAGGACGCACGCCGAGTCGCCGTGCTCGAGGCGTCCGCACTCTTTGGCGAGGCGATCCGTCGGATCGCAAGCGGGGAGTCGGTCGTGGCGCTGCGGGAACTCGAGCCGCGCCCTCGCTAGGAGGCTGCCCGCATCGCATCCTCGCGCGCCGCCGCCAGGTAGTCGCGCGCGGTCGAGTACCAGACCTCCGGCGACCCGCCGTCCGGCTCGCCTGCGCGCCAGACGTAGAGCTTGGCGCGCGTCGCCGCACGATGGCTGCGGTAGAAGCGCAGCAGTCGTTCGGGCGCCGCGTCGTCGAGGCGCTGCAGGCACTCGCGGAGCAGCCAGCGCCCCGTCGTGCCATGCCCGAGTCGGGCGCATTCCAGTTCCAGGAAGCTGAGTTCCTCGGCACGGTCCAGGATCCTGAGGTTGCGGTCGAACTCCAGGCAGTCGATCACGGCCGGGGGGGTATCCAGCAGGATGTGCTCCGGACGCAGGTCGCCGTGCGCCTCGACGACGCACCCTTGCGTCGCGCGTGCCTCGACCAGTGCACGGTGCCGATCCAGAAACGCGACCTGTGCCCCGCAGGTGGCGGCGGCCGCATCACGCTCGAATCCATCGAGAACGTCGTTGTTGGCCATGACCTGTCGGCGAAGTCGGGCGTCGAGATCCGGTCCGTGCGTGAGCGCAGGGTCTTCCCGCAAATAGAAGTCCGCCAGCAGCGCGATCACCGGTTGCAGCGCGCGGTGTGACGCGGCGCCGCGCGTGAGCTGCACGTCGAGCATGCGGCTGCGATCCAGGCGCCGCATCTCCACGAGCCAGTCGACGATTTCACCGTCGCCGCCAATGGCGAACCGTCCCGAGGCGGCCCGGGTCAGTGGTCGGGTTCCCAGGTACACGTGCGTTGCGAGCCGCCGATTGAGCCGGACCTCTTCCTCGGAGTCGTGGCGACGGGCCGCGAGCGTGCCGTAGTCCATCGTGTCGCGCCGTACTGGCTTGCGCAGCTTCCAGGCGCGCTCGCCGACGAGGAACACCCACGCGAAGTGAGTCTCGATCGCTTCATCGCCCGGGCCGAGCAGACTGCCCAGGTATCGCACCTTCGTGGCGATGGTGACGGTGTTGGCGCCATCCTGCGGCGGCCGTGGCGGGCGGCCCGGTGGGTTCATGGGCGATGGTTCCTGTCGGTCAGCATAGCACTTAGGTACATGCGCGAATGTCGTTGCGGTCGCGCGTGCGGAATATTCGGGAAGACACGGGAGACATCGCATGCGGCGCATCTATGCCGATCGTGCGGATGCCGGCCGGGCGCTGGCAGCCGCACTCCAGCGCTGGCGCTCTGCGCCCGACACTCTGGTCCTCGCCCTGCCGCGCGGCGGTGTGCCCGTGGCCTTCGAGGTCGCGCGCGAACTCGATCTGCCGCTCGACGTGGTCGTGGTGCGCAAGCTGGGCCTGCCGTCGCAGCCCGAACTCGCGATGGGCGCGATTGCCAGTGGCGGTGCTGTCGTCGTGAACGAGGACGTCGTCCGCTACCTCCCGGAGCGGGGTGATGCGTTCGAAGTCGTGCGCGCCCGGGAGCAGTCCGAGCTCGGGCGTCGCGAGCGCGAATATCGCGGCGACCGGCCTGCATTCGACGTCAAGGGCAGGACGGGCATCCTGGTCGACGATGGGCTCGCAACCGGGGCCACGATGGAAGCGGCCGTACGCGCGCTTCGTGCGCTCGGGGCGAGTCGGGTCGTGGCCGCCGTGCCGGTGGCATCGAGCGAGGCCCGCGACCGGATCGCAGCGGTCGCTGACGAGGTCGTCTGCCTCGCAACGCCCGACTTCTTCAGCGCCGTGGGCCAGTGGTATCAGGATTTCGGGCAGACCTCCGACGGCGAGGTGCGCGACCTGCTCGCGCGCGCGCATGCTACGCTTTCGTCCGCGGGCGACGCGGCAGGAGGTGGGCCATGACTGATCTGGGTCCCGAAGTCATCCGGATCGACGAGTTCAGCGGCAGCGAAGACGCGCTGGAGCTCGATCCGGCGCGCCTCGCGCCGGAAAGCCCGGTGCCCGCGCAGTTCGTCCGCAATCTGTTCACCGACGACACCGGCCGCTTCTTCGCCGGTATCTGGCGCAGCAGCGTCGGGGCCTGGCGGGTCTCCTACACCGAGAACGAACTGTGCGTCCTTACGGAGGGCCGGGTGCGGATCTCGGATGACCACGGGCACTCCTGGACGTTTGGACCGGGCGATTGCTTCGTGATGCCAGCGGGTTTCAAGGGGCTCTGGGAAGTGCTCGAGCCCGCCCGCAAGTTCTACGCGATCTTCGAACCCCAGACGGCCGTCTGATCGGTCGCCGGTGATCCATGTCGGTGCGCGGCGGCGGCGCCTTTGCGCTGCTGCGGTGCAGTATCGACCGGTTCACGCGCCAATCCGGCCATGTTGACTGGCACGCTTCGTGCACATTCCGCGCGGACGTCCTCGGCCAGAAGCAGATGGGGCTGGATTCGTATCACTTCTGATACACTGCCTCTACTAGCCGAACGAAACATGTGGCTTTTTTGCAACGTAAGGGGTGCAACATGAAATTGAGTCAAGGCTTGGCGGCAGTCGCGCTGATGGCGTCGGCCACGGTGGCGAGCGCCGAGATCACGGGCACGGTGACAGCGGTCAGTGATTACGATTTCCGCGGAGTCAGCCTCAGTGCGACGGATCCTGCGCTGCAGGGCAGCATCGACTGGGCGTCCGACGGCGGCTTCTATCTCGGCGCCTGGGCGAGCAACATCGACTACGGCAACGAATTCGACGGCAACATCGAACTCGACCTGTACGGCGGTTTTGCCGGCGAGACCGAGGGTGGCCTCGGCTGGGACGTCGGTCTCGTCTGGTACACCTATCCGGATTCGAGCAGCAGCCGGACGAAGTTCTCGATCGAGGACTACCCGGAACTGTACTTCGGCATCAGCTACAGCTTCCTCGAGCTCAAGCAGTGGTACACGAACGACTACGCCGGCTCGGATGACGACGGCTGGTACACGGAGGGCAACCTCAGCTATGACCTGCCGGCCAACTTCTCGGTGTCGGCGCATCTCGGCTACAACTACGGCGACGCGTTCGACAAGAGCGAGTACATGGACTACTCGATCGGCGTGGGCTATTCGATTGCCAACTTCGACTTCGAACTGAAGTGGGTTGACAACGACCTGTCGAAGAACGACTGGCTCTACACCAAGGACGACGTCTTCAACACCGAAGGTCGCGCGATCTTCTCGGTGTCCACCACGTTCCCGTGGTCGAACGAGTAAGGGCCTGATCCCGGGCTCCGGATGAACCGGAGTCCGTGAGACGCGAACGCCCGGTCCCCGCGAGGGGGCCGGGCGTTCTTCTTTCCGGGAAGCGGCAGGATCGTGCCGGGTCAGGCGGTTTCCCGCAGCACTTCGGCCAGCTTGCCGAACAGTTCGTCCACGTGCGTCCGTTCGATGATGAGTGGCGGCGACAGCGCGATGATGTCTCCCGTGACCCGCACCAGGATCCCCTTCTCGAACGCGCGAACGAACACGTCGAAACCGCGGGCACCGGGCTTGCCCGCGATGGGCTCGAGTTCGACGGCGCCGATGAGCCCGAGGTTGCGCAGGTCGATGACGTGGGGGAGACCCTTGAGCGAGTGCACCGCGTCGGCCCAGTCGTCGGCAATCTCCGCGGCGCGCGTCAGCAGCCCGTCCCGGCGATAGATCTGCTGCGTGGCGATACCGGCGGCGCAGGCAACCGGGTGCGCGGAATAGGTGTAGCCGTGGAACAGCTCGATGGCGCTGTCGGGACCCTGCATGAAGGTCTCGTAGATCTCCCTGCGGGCCGCGACGGCTCCCATCGGGATGGCGCCATTGGTGAGACCCTTGGCCATGGTGATCATGTCCGGCGTCACGTCGAAATGCTGCGCGGCGAAGGGTGAGCCGAGTCGCCCGAAACCGGTGATCACCTCGTCGAAGATCAGCAGGATGCCGTGCTTCGAGCAGATCTCGCGCAGGCGCTTCAGGTACCCCTGCGGCGGAATCAGCACGCCGGTCGACCCTGCGACGGGTTCCACGATCACGGCGGCGATGTTGCTTGCGTCGTGGAGCGCCACGATGCGCTCCAGGTCGTCGGCGAGGTGCGCTCCCCAGGCGGGTTCGCCCCGGGTGTACGCGTTGTGCGCCAGGTCGTGGGTGTGCGGCAGGTGGTCGACGCCCGGCAACTGCGTGCCGAAGAACTTGCGGTTGTTGACCATGCCGCCGACCGAGATGCCGCCGAACCCGACGCCGTGGTAGCCGCGCTCGCGGCCGATGAAGCGGGTTCGCGTTCCCTCGCCGCGCGCGCGGTGGTAGGCGAGGGCGATCTTCAGGGCGGTATCCACGGACTCGGATCCAGAGTTCGTGAAGAACACGTGGTCGAGGCCGTCCGGCAGCCATTCCACCACGGCGTTGGCGAGCTCGAACGCGGCCGGGTGACCCATCTGGAAGGGTGGCGCGTACTCCATCTCCGCGATCTGGTGGCTCACCGCGTCCGCGATCTCGCGCCGGCCGTGACCGGCGTTGACGCACCACAGGCCCGCGACACCGTCCAGGATCTGCCGGCCGTCGGGGGTCCAGTAGTGCATGCCGGACGCCCGCGCCAGCAGGCGCGGCCTGGCCTTGAACTGGCGGTTGGCCGTGAACGGCATCCAGAAGGCTTCGAGCTCTGCGCGATCAAACGTTGTCTGGGCTGACATGGGGGCGTGCCGCGGTGGGTGGGGAAGGCCGGGATGATAAGAAAAATTGACACCTGCCTCAAACGGACATGAAACTTCCAGCACTTACGCGGCTCGTGTGCAGGATATTGAACACCCCGTGGCAGCACTGACCCTCGACGTGGGCGCGCACCTGCGCGCTGTCCGCACTCTCTACGGACTCTCCCAGCGCGAGCTGGCCAAGCGCGCCGGCGTCACGAATGGACTGATCTCGCTGATCGAGCAGAACCGTGTGAGTCCCTCGGTGAGCTCGCTGAAGAAGGTGCTGGACGGCATCCCCATGTCCCTCGCGGAGTTCTTCACGCTCGACCTGTCCGCAAGCCCGCAGGTCTTCTTCCAGCGCGACGAACTCACCGACCTCGGCGACCGATCCGTCTCGTTGCGCCTCGTGGCGGCAAGACGTCCCAACCGATCGATGTCCGTCATTCACGAGCGGTACGCGCCCGGCGCCGACACGGGCGAAG